>OGDD01000001.1_pt1 | contig 397422 bp, 377 predicted proteins | sample 1570301 | NCBI WGS metagenome assembly OGDD01 (sample SAMEA2581971, study PRJEB24529) | metagenome | biome: Human gut stool | place: China | collected 2011 | reverse complement strand
AATACAAAACGGATAAAGATAAAACTAAAAGGACTTAGTCCTGTAGAATACAGAATTAAGTTTCAATTAGTAGCCTAATTAATATGTCCAATATTTTGGGTGCACATCAAAACAAGGAGATGCTTTTTTTATTCCCTCGGGAAAAATTTCTTATTACAAAGCTTCAGCTACTAATCCCTGGTGCTATACATGGATTAGTTTTTTAGGGATTAATTCTCAAAACTATATCTATCAAATGATGAAAAAAACTAATGATATTTACATCATTCACAATTTAGATATAACAAAATATAAAACACTAATTGATGAAATTATTAATCTTCAAGAAAATAATGTCATTCATTATATAAAAGCCAATAGCCTCTTATTTCTCATTCTCGCACAATTATTTGAGGATATTAATCTATCTGAAAGTCAAATGCAAACTAAATCTCTTGCTAATGATTTAAAATTTTATTTTGATGTCAACTATGCAGAAAAATTAATTCTAAAGGATATCGCTAAAAAATTTGGCATTCATCCTAATTATCTAACTCGCATATTCCACGAAAAATTTCATTTATCACCAAAACAATATATAATGCAACTAAAATAAAAAAAGCCCGTAGCCTTTTAATAACTACCGAGCTTTCTATTTCCATTATTGCTTCCTCATTAGGATTTGACGACCAATTAGCCTTTTCGCGTACTTTTAAGAAAGAATTTTCTATTTCACCTTCTATATATAAAAAATATTATGCAGAAAAATAATTTTCCACCTAAAAGTCTAGTAAATTCACTAGACTTTTTTATTTCATATCATTTTTATGTATCTCTCCCCATACACATAATCTATCTAAAATTTCCATGAGCGATTTTCCCCTATCTGATAAACTATACTCTACTTTAGGTGGTATTTGTGGATATTCCTTTCGTATTATCAAGCTATCTTTTTCCAATTCTTTCAAAGATACTGCAAGTGTTTTATGTGAGATAGTCTTTATATATCTTTTTAATTCATTGTATCTGACAATATTAAATTCCATTAAACAGTATAAAATAACCATTTTATACTTGCCTCGTATTAATGATAAAGTATAACTAAAACCTGTATCTTCAAAATTGGCATTTTCAATATAATTTTTAAACATCAAAACTCTCCTTTTGGTTAGTATCTAACAAAAATGTGCGTACTTCAAGCAAATAATCTACACTGATATAATTATAAATATAAACATTGGAGGTGTAAATTTATGCATAAAAAAATCTGTATTTTAAATGGAAGTCCCAGAATAAATGGCAATACAAAAGAACTCATCAAATATTTTACTAAAGGAGCAGAAACTGTAGGTCATGAAGTTACTTGCTTTGATTTACAAAAAATGAATATTCATGGCTGTCTTGGTTGTTGTAATGGAAGTAAAAACGAAGACGCTCGCTCCTTGTGTACAAAAAGATGATATGTCGCAAATCTATCCTGTATACAAGACAGCAGACATCATAGTCTTAGCTTCTCCTATGTATTATTGGGGCATCACAGGTCAACTAAAATGTGCTTTTGATCGTTTATTCGTTATAGCCGAATTAAATCCAAATTATGAAAATCCACAAAAAGAATGTATTTTACTTATGGCTTCAGAAGGAAATACCTCTGATAATTTTGCACCAGTTAAAGCTTTTTATGAAGGATTAATATCTCATTTAGGTTGGAAAAATCTAGGCATTGTCTATGCTGGAGGAAATATGAATATTGGCGATATTTTAAATAAACCAGAGCAATTAAAACAAGCTGAAGATTTAGGAAAATCTATTTAATAATCATCTGATAAATAAAATACCAGCTATCATTTTAGCTGGTATTTTTAAATACTTTCAATTTGCATCAAAGCATTGATGATTTTATGCACTTCATATGGATTGGGATTTTCCTTAGCCAATACTTCTAATATATAATCTTTATCATAAATAAAATCACTAGAATAATTCAATAAATGAATAGCAAACTCATTTGCTTCACATTCATAACGAGCAGGAGAATAATATATTCCTTCATGTTGAAAAAAATAACCTGCATGCCAATGCATACGCACATGACCAAGTTCATGACAAATTACAATTTTTTGAGCTTCATAATTCAATTTATCATTCAATAAAATAGTCTTTTTTCGCAAAACACGCACCAATATTCCACGTATCTTTTCAGGAAGTGGCACATATAAAATATTTACATCTAATTCCTTTGCCAATGCAAATGGATCTGCTGTTTGATATTTATTAACTAAATTTTTCACTCTTAATTTTATATTTTTTCGCATAATTTATTTTTTCTTTCGTTTATTTCTTTCTTTTGCGTCCCAAAAAGCCATTTCTAGTGCTTCTTGTATCTGATTTTTTTCTTCTATATTCAACTTATATGTATTGCCATCAAATAAAACTTCTGCTTCTTTTAAAAATTTTTCCAAACCTTTATCCTTACCCATAAAATCACCGCCTAATATAATTTTTTATATTATTATATCATACTTATTTTTTTAATTATATAGTTTACAACTTGACAATTTTATTTTTTAGTTATAAACTATTAATTACTTTGCAAATACAAAAAGTTTTAAATAATAATATTAAATATATTATTTAATTATAAGGTGGTTTTATTTATGAATACAGTATTTTTACCTTCATATAGTGTAGGCAGTGATGTTTACAATCAAATTCCAAAAGTTTGTGGTGCTTATGGCAAAACAGCTGTAGTTATCGGTGGTAAAACAGCAATTTCTAAAGCTAAAGATGCTCTTTTAGCTGGAGTACATAATTCTAATATTGAAATAATCGATTTTATCTGGTACGGTGGCGACTCTACTTATGCTAATATAAAAAAACTTGCCCAAAATCCTCAATTTCAAAAAGCAGATATGGTTTTTGCTGTAGGCGGTGGTCGTGCTATTGATACTTGCAAAACTCTTTGCGATATGGAAAATAAGCCTGTTTTTTCTTTCCCAACAATAGCTTCTAACTGCTCTCCTGTAACAGCTGTTTGCGTAATTTATGATGATGAAACTCATGGCTTCAAAGAATTATATTTCCCTCAAAAAAGCCCTCTACATAGCTTTATTAATACAAAAATAATCACTGAAGCTCCTTATGAATATATCTGGGCTGGTATCGGTGATGCTTTATCCAAACAATATGAAACTGGCTTTTCCTCTCGTAATGATGAAATGAGCCATACAAATGCTTTAGGTGTACAAATCAGCAAAAATTGTTCTGATACTTTATTGCAATACGGTCTTGAAGCTTTGACTTCTGCTAAAAATCATCAAGTAAGTGAAGCTTTAGAACAAGTAGTATTAACTATAATCGTAAGTACAGGTCTTGTTTCAGTACTTGTTATAAATGATTACAATAGTTGTCTTGCTCACTCTATATATTATGGTTGCACTATGCTTCCTCAAGGAGAAAAACATCTTCACGGCGAACTTGTAAGTTATGGCGTACTTGTAATGTTACTTTTAGATAAACAACAAACTGAATTTGAAAAAGTTTATGCATTTAACCGCCAAGCTAAATTACCAACTTGTCTAAAAGATATTGAAATCAGTACTAAAGAAGAACTCGATATTGTATTAGATAAAGTAATGACCACAAATGATATTGTCCATGTACCATACAAAATCACTCGTGAAATGGTTTATGATGCTATCATGGATTTAGAAATTTATCATCAAGAACATTTAAATTAACAAAAAAGGCACTAATAAGTGCCTTTTATTTTTATCAAATATATTTTTTATTATTTTGCATCAATAATTTTATTATTAATTACATCATATTGAATTACATCATATACATTTGTTTTACCATCTTGATGTACTTCTACTAATCCACTAAATTCTGCTATTTTAGTTCGCCAATTGAAGGAACATTTTTCTGCTTGAATAGTTATATCTGGTCTTTCTAAAATAGCATCGCCTTTTATAATCGCTGTTTTTAATTCATCAGAAGCATAGACACTGCCACCTTTAAATTTTATTTCTTCTTGAGGTTCTTCCACATATACATTGCCATTTGCCCATACTTCTTTAGTTACTAAATTGACACGAGCTTTATCTGCTCCTATAGTTCTTGTATCAGTCTTTACTAAAACATTTCCTTCAAGTGCAAAACAACCTGAGGAAATATCAAAATACTTGCTATCAGATGTTACGGATACACTTGCACTAGATACTCCTACCATAGATAACATCAATACACAAACTAAAAACATTGATTTCATTAAAAGCTTTAATTTAATCATAAATTTTTTTCTCCTGTTTCTTTAAATATTCTGGTAATCTATCAAAAACCTTCAAAGCATTATGATAAAATACGTCATCATAAGCCTTTTTAGGTATTATTGATTGTATTACTTTAATATACTCTTTCATATTTACTAAAGGCCAATCAGAGCCATACATCAATTTTTGATAATCATGTAAATAATTAAACCATGTCCTAAATATATTTAAATATGGTTTAAATTCTTTTATCTGCTTTTTAGCTTTAAATTTGCCTTCCATCAAGCCTGATAAATCCATATATACATTTTTATTTTTAACTACTACTTCCACTGCATCAGCCACCCATGGAGTTCCACAATGAGCAATTACAAATTTCACCTTAGGAAAATCAACCGCTACTTCATCTATAATCAAAGGCTGTGAATATTTTAATTTTCCCATTGAATTTGCTGTATCGCCCATATGAAAAACCACTGGTACATCATATTTTTGTGCTAATTTATAAAAATCTCTATATTTCTTATCTGTAGCCAAATATGGTTGATATCCTGTATAAATCTTTAATCCAACCGTTGAATTTTCTTCTAATTTTTGCTTAAAACTATCTAATGTATCTTTAAGATTTTCCTTATTAATAGCCAATGTATTAATACCTAAACATTGTGCTAAAAAAGGCGGAAATTTTTCTTTTCCATGATATATTATCTGTGGATTACTAAGATTATTTTCTTCGCAAATATCCACACCCATACCAATACCTAAAACTATATTATTTTTCTTAAATTCATTTTGTACTTCTTCTAAGGTACATTTTAAACCAATATTTTCAGCTGTTTTATTAAATATCCCTTTAGCTGAAAAATGCATATGACAATCTATAATTTTATCCATCATATTTTCACCTCTTAAATCTATACCCTATCTAAACTCTATTATACAAATTATCTATCTTAAGCTCAATAAACTTACTCACCTAGTTTGATTAAATTATCATTAAAATTGTTTATCAATGTAAAAACGCCTTAATCATAAGGCGTTTTCTTTTTCTACTTATTTATTTTTCAAAAGGATATTTCATATTCCATTGATTGCGTATCTTATCTAATATTTCCATGACGAAAATAGTTTCTTTATGTGGCATTGCTTCACATTCTAATTCATTTTTATCAATCGCTTTAGCACAAGCTAAAACTTCATATTCATATCCTGTTACTTGTTTTGGTATTTCTACTTCTTTGATTAAATTATGTTCTACATCATAAATTTTTATCGCTTCAGGATTATTGATATTAGTTACACAAATATAACCTTTTTCTCCATAAATAAAACCACATCTATCTGTTGGTGTCATCATAGAAGCATGAAGAACTGCCATTTTCCCATCATTCCAAGTGATTGTTATACTATCTGTCAAATCTACACCTTTATCTGAGATCACAGCTTTTGCAAAAATATCTTTTATATCATTGCCAAATACCATCAAGGCAAAGTTAACAGTATAAACACCTACATCAAGCAAAGCACCGCCAGCAAGTTCTGGAGAAATCATACGTTTCACATCTTTAAGTGGATAACCTAAATTTGCCTGAATTGAATGTACTTGCCCTATAATGCCAGAAGCAATAACATCATTTATTAATTTTCGTGAAGGCATATATCTCGTCCAAATTGCTTCTGTGATAAGTACATTATTTTCTTTAGCTAAAGCTAATAAATCCTTTGTTTCTTCTGCATTTACAGTAAAAGGTTTTTCACACAAAACATTCTTTTTATTTTCTATACATAATTTAGCTATGCGATAATGCTCATTATGTGGTACGGCAATATAGACTAAATCAATATCTTTATCTTGAATTAATTCCATATAAGAACTATAAGCTTTTTCTATTTTATATTCATCTGCAAATGCTTTTGCCTTAGTCAAAGTTCTTGAAACTACTGCATAATTTTTTATATTTTCATCATTTAATCCATTCAAAGTTTTTGCCATTAAAGAAGCGATTAAACCTGTTCCTACAATACCAACTTTCATCTGTTTCATTAAATTAAAACTCCTTAAATATTATTCAAATTATTAGCATCTATATATTCATTATCAGCAAGCCATTTTAATTGATACGAACGACGAGCTGTCCATGCGATATCATTTATATATGAAGCATTAACTGCTGCACCTATGCCTGCTCCTATAATCGGCATTATCTGCATCAACTTACGTTTAGTCAAATTAATACCCAATTGTTTAGCTACTTTTTTGACTAAATTACTCATTAAAACTTCTTCAATTATTTTCTTTTGTAAAAAATCTGATTTCAATGCTAATAATGCTTCCTTTTTCTCCTTCATATCATTAGCACCTGATACAGACAAAATATTCAACACAAATTCTTTATCTTCAGCTGATTTAACTTCATATCCATAACACATAGCAATCTTATGAATAGTTCTAAAAGCTAAAACTATAACAGCTCCCACATCAGCTACCATTGTTGCTGTACCGCCAAGCCCAGTAGCAAACCCTTCAGAACCAGCAAAACCTATCGCCCATTTATGCACATTACTAGCTAACTTATCAGATAGTGCCAAATCCTTATGACGCAATTCTTCGATAGTATCTACACCAGCATTTTTCAAAATATCATTTTTACTTGCCAATTTTTGACCAATATCATGAGCATGATATATTGCCTTTTCTACTACCACCTCTGGAATTACTTTTCTCGTAAATTTACTCATAGGTGAAAAAATCTTATTCATTCCAGTATTGACTACGCTGGGTTTTTGCTGTTCCCATTTACTGATTTCTACCAATTGTTTTTCTATATATTCATCATACATTAAGATACCCTCCTTATTCTCCACAATAAAATTAATTACAAAAAAAGATTAATTAATTTACCTTAGTAGGCATATTAATTAATCTTTTTCCTCTACTTCATATTTTTTTGCCAACTAATTAAATCCGCTAAAGTAATATTATCCACAACTTCACTTATAGCATCATATAATTTTTCCCAAAGAATTAATGTTGGACATCTATCTGCACGTGTACAATTATTGATATCGTCATCAAGGCAAGCTACTGGGGCTAAACTTCCCTCTATCAAACGTAAAATCATGCCTACTGTATATTCTTCTGGTTTTTTAGTCAGTCGATATCCGCCCTGCGGTCCACGCAAGCTTTTTACAAATCCTGCCTTATTTAAACTAGATACTATTTGTTCCAGATACTTATCTGAAATCTGCTGTCGTTCAGCAATATCCTTTATTCGAACCGGTGTTTTTGCATCATTTAATGCGATATCTAACATCAATCGCAATGCATATCTACCTTTAGTTGATATTTTCATCGAGCTTCAATCCCACCTTACTATAAAATTAAATAAATCCTATCTAATTTATAGTATAGCATGAAATTTTTTTCAAAAAAACTATTTACTAAAAAATATTACTCTAAACTACTAGCTTCACCAGCAACAAAGCCCATAGAAAAAGCTGCTTGCAAATTATATCCGCCTGTAAAAGCGTCTACATCTACTACTTCACCAACACAATACAAATCTTTAATTAGTTTTGACTCCATAGTTTTAGGATTTATTTCTTTTGTAGAAATACCGCCAGCTGTTACAATAGCTTCGCTAAGTGGTCTTGTCTTTGTAACAGTCATCACCATATCTTGCAATAAATCAACTAATCTTTCGCGTTCAGCTTTGCTTATTTGATTTACAAATTTATTTTCATCAATAAAAGCTAAATCAATCACTGTACTAATCATCTTGCTTGGCAATAAATCGCCTAAAGCATTTTTTATTTGTTTTCTACTATATTTTTCAAAATCTCTACAAATGCGTTTATCAAGCTGTTCTTTTGTCAAAGCAGGTTTAAGATTTAAAGATAATTCTACCAATTTTCCTTCTCTTAACCATTTAACAATATCACGACTTAAAGTCAAAATTATTGGCCCACTTACACCAAAATGAGTGAATAACATTTCACCAAACATTTCTTTTTTTACATCACCATCAACTAATACCTTTAAATTTACATTGCGAAGTGATAAGCCTTGGAAATCTTTTACCCAATCTTCTTCACATTCTAAAGGTACAAGTGCTGGAAATAAATCTTCAATAGTATGCCCAATCTGTTTTGCCATACGATAACCATCACCTGTTGAGCCTGTTCCAGGGAAAGATGAGCCACCTGTAGCTAAAATAACAGCATCAGCTTCATATAATTTATCTTCTTCAGTGATTACACCTGTTACTTTATTATTATCTACTTTTAAAAATTTTACACTTTCATTTAATTTTATCTGTACAGCTAATCTATGCAATACCTTTTCAAAAGCATTTACAATATCAATGGCTTTATCACTTACAGGGAAAATTCGTCCACCGCGTTCTTCTTTTAATGGCACATCTAATTCTTCAAAAAAGCTTCTGATATCCCAATTAAAAAATTTACTAAATACACTATATAAAAATCTACCATTACCAGGAATATTTTTTACAAACTCTTGCAATGGTGCTGTATTTGTTACATTACAACGACCTTTACCAGTGATTAATAATTTTTTACCCAAGCGATTGTTTTTTTCCAACAACATCACTTCTGCACCATTTTGTGCAGCACTGACAGCCGCCATCAGTCCAGCAGCACCACCGCCAACAACAATAACTTTACGCATTATTTATCTCCTATTTTTTTACGCAAACGCAATAATTCAGTTTCAGTTAATTTTCTATATTCTCCACGTTTTAATTTACTCAAAGTAAGACCTGCAAAAGCTATGCGTTTTAAAGCTTTAACTTCATATCCTAAAGCCTTGAACATACGACGAACTTGACGATTTTTACCTTCATAAATAGTGATTTCCACACGAGATTCTTTCAAAGTTTTATTTATAGAATCTAAATACACATCAGCAGGTGCCGTCTTGCCATCTTCCAATTTCACACCATTTGCTAATTTATCCAAATCTTCCATATTAATAATGCCGTCTATTCTTGCCACATAAGTTTTGCCAATTTCATACTTAGGATGCAATAATTTATTCATAAATTCGCCATCATTTGTGAGTAATAATAAACCTTCTGTATTATAATCCAAACGACCAATAGGGAAAATTCTTTCCTCTACATCAGATAAAATATCTACAACTGTTTTTCTACCTTTTTCGTCTTTTACACTAGAGATATACCCTTTTGGTTTATTAAGCATATAATAAACTTTTTTTGCTTCTACTTTAAGCATTTTTCCATTATAAGAAACTTTATCTTTCACTGGGTCAACTTTCGTACCTAATTCAGTAACAACTACCCCATTGACGCGAATTTTACCATCTGTAATTAATTTTTCTGCTCCACGACGAGAAGCAATCCCTGTACGAGCTAAAAATTTTTGTAATCTTTCTTGCAAAATAATTCTCCTTATATTTTATTATCTATATCAAATTATATCATATAATAAATATCATCTTTATGAAAAAAGAGTATGAATTTCTTATCATTCATACTCTTATATTTCTCATTTTATAATACTACCTTATGTGGTGCTATCTTATGTTCGCTAAATACATAACGACCTATACCAGCAAACTCTTTATCTTTATATAAACGAATAAATTTTTCTGTTATTTCTTCATCTTCTTTAACAGCAATTTGTTTACCTTGTTTAATCATTACTGCTTCTTCATCAGAAATAACATATTTTGGTAAATGCTTTATCGGAAAATCTATTGATAATAGCGCTATATGTGGTAATAAGCCTATTTCTTCTGTAGTAAATGCATCTTCTAATTTAAATGCTCCCACATGAGTGCGAATTAAGAAACTCATCACTGTAGGTATTCCTAAATATTTACCAATATCCATACATAAACTGCGAATATAAGTACCTTTAGAACAAACTACTTCAAAAATGAAACCATTTTGTGTCATCTCTTGAAATTTAATATCATGAATGACAACATCTCTTTCTGGCATTTCTACTTCTATATTTTTACGAGCCAAATTATACGCTTTTTCACCATTAATTCTAATAGCTGAATACATTGGTGGTCTTTGTTTTATTTCACCACGAAATGTTTCTAATGCCTCTTTTACTTTTTCATCTGTAGGCATAGTATAATTTTCCATCGTTTCAATGATTTTTCCTGTATCATCACCAGTATCAGTGCTCAGACCAAAAGTTACTTCTACTTTATAGGACTTATCTACATCGTCCATATACTCAAGCATTCTTGTAGCTTTTCCAAGTGCCACTGGCAAAACTCCAGCAGCAGCAGGGTCTAAAGTCCCAGCATGACCAACTTTTTTCAATCCATAAACTTTACGTAAATGAGATACAATATCATGTGAAGTTATTCCTGGTGCCTTCAAAACATTTACAAATCCATTAGGCATTTTCTTTATTCATTCCTTTGATAATAGCATTAAGTACGATATCTTTTGCTTCCATAAGATTTTTATATACAGTCGCACCAGCTGCACGAATATGACCGCCACCGCCAATAGATTGAGCAATCTCACTGACATTTACTGATTTTGAACGCATACTTACTCTAGTTACTTCATCATCAGCATATTTAATCATCACAGCTACATCTACACCACGAATATTTCTAGCAAAATTAACAAAGCCCTCTGTATTATCAGCAGACTCTTTTAAAGCCTTATCAATAATCATCAAAGCAATTTTGCCATCATGATACAACTCAATAGTATCTATAGCTCTTCCAGCTGCCTTTACACTAGAAAAAGAACGTTGGTAAAATACTTCAGAAATTTTATCTGGTTTTACACCAATTTCTAATAATTCCGCAGCAGCTTTTAATGTATAAGGTGTTGTATTGCTATAACAGAAAAATCCTGTATCAGAACAAAGACCTGTATAAATACATGTAGCTGCTTCTAAATTAAATTGCCAATTCATTTCTTTTATTAAACTATAGACAATTTGAGCTGTAGCTGCCGCTTTAGCATCAACATAGCAATAATCAGATACTTTTGTATTAGATATATGATGGTCTAAATTCAAAATAGGTGCTTTTACTACATCTTTTACTCTGCCAATACGGTCAACATCAACATCTAAAATCACAAGTAAATCACACTCTATAATCTCACCATCTTGAGGTTTTTGATATAAATCTAAACCTTCCATCATACCGAGATTATCTGGTAAATCATCATCTAATAAAATTTTTATATCTTTATTAGTTCCCTTTAGGGCATGATATAGCCCTAAAGTTGAACCAACATTATCACCATCAGGATTTACATGAGAAGATAACACTATTTTATTAGCTTTTTCAATTAATTCACCAGCTTGTTTTAGTGTTACTTCCATTATTTTTGCTCCTCATCTTTTTGCACTTTTATCAATAATTCTTGAATATGTGCACTATATTGAAGTGAAGTATCCATGAAAAATTTAATTTCTGGAATAAATTTTAAACGAATACGATGCGCTAATTCTCTGCGAATGAAACCTAAAGAAGAATTTAAGCCCTTCCATGTATCTTCGATTTGTTTATCACTGCCCAAAATACTTACATATAATTTAGCATTGTGTAAATCACTAGATACATCAACTTCTGTAATAGTTACAAAACCGATACGAGGGTCTTTCAATTCTCTCATGATGATTTCACTAGCTTCTTGTTTAATCAATTCTTGTACTTTTTCTATACGAACGCTTCCCATTAATATACTCCTTATTTCTGTGGAATTTCTTCCATATCATATACTTCAAGGATATCGCCTTCTTTAAAGTCACGATAATTATCAATAGTAATACCGCATTCATAACCAGTTGCTACTTCTTTTACATCATCTTTGAAACGACGTAAAGATTCAATCTGACCTTCGTATAATACAATATTATCACGAATAATACGGATTTTAGAGTTATTACATACTTTACCTTCAAGTACATAAGAACCAGCAACTAAAGCTTTGGAGAATTTCATAACTTGACGAATTTCTACTTTACCTTGAATTACTTCTTTATATTTAGGTGCAAGCATACCTTTCATAGCTGCCTGAATATCATCAATAGCTTCATAAATTACGCGATAAGTATGAATATCAATTTTTTCAGTATCAGCTAATTTACGTGCATTTGCATCTGGACGTACGTTAAATGCAATAATTAAAGCATTTGCTGCAGAAGCGAGCATTACGTCAGATTCAGTTACAGCACCAACGCCAGAGTGAACGATACTTACACGAACTTCGCTTTCATTTTTATTAAGACCTAAAAGTGAAGAAGATACTGCTTCTACAGAACCTTGAACGTCAGCTTTAATCAAGATATTTAATTCTTTGATATCGCCTTCGTTAATCTGATTGAATAAATCATCTAAAGAAACTTTCTTAGAACGCATAAGTTCATTACGCTGTTTTTCAATACGTTTTTCAGCAATAGTTTTAGCAAGTTTTTCATCTAATGCTGCAAGTTCGTCCCCAGCTTCTGGAACATCAGCAAGACCTAAAATTTCTACTGGCATAGAAGGACCAGCTTTTTTAACTTTTTCACCACGGTCATTAATCATTGCACGAACTTTACCACAAGCAGTACCTGCAATAATGAAATCACCGATATGAAGTGTACCATTTTGTACAAGTACAGAAGCTACAGGGCCACGACCTTTATCAAGACGTGCTTCGATTACTACACCACGAGCTTCGCGATTAGCATTAGCTTTGAGTTCTTGTACTTCTGCTACTAATAAGATCATTTCTAAAAGGTCATTAATACCTTCTTTTTTCTTCGCGGAAACAGGTACCATGATTGTAGTACCGCCCCATTCTTCTGGAATGAGTTCATGTTCAGCAAGCTGTTGTTTTACATGGTCAGGATTTGCACCTGGTTTATCCATTTTATTAATAGCTACAACGATTGGCACTTTTGCTGCCTTAGCATGGTTGATAGCTTCTAAAGTCTGAGGCATAACACCATCATCAGCTGCAACTACAAGTACAGCTATATCTGTAACCTGAGCACCACGAGCACGCATAGCTGTGAAAGCTTCATGACCTGGTGTATCTAAGAATACAATTTTTTGACCATTACACATAACTTGATATGCACCGATATGCTGAGTGATACCACCTGCTTCATTTGATGTTACAGATGTTTTACGAATAGCATCAAGTAAAGAAGTTTTACCATGGTCAACGTGTCCCATTACTGTTACAACAGGAGGACGAAGTGCTAAGTTTTTAGGGTCATCTTCAAATTCTGGGATTTCTGTTAAATCAACTTCAGGTGGAAGTTCTTCTACAGCAATACCAAATTCTTCTGCAATCAAAGAAGCTGTTTCAAAATCAAGTTCCTGATTGATTGTAGCCATTGTACCGAGTAACATTAATTTTTTGATAACATCTGTTACAGGGTATGTCATTTTACTAGCTAATTCTTTAACTGTAATTGTTTCGCCAACTTTAATATGTTTTGGACGAATGATTTCTTGTGGTTTGTTTTCCACTACAGGCTTAGTATTTTTGCCTTTATTCTTTTTATTGCCAGCAAATTTATTATTAAAATTATTATTGTTGTTATTATTTTTCTTATTGTTATTGCGATTGTTGTTTTTATCGTTATTTTGTGGACGATTATTTTTATTGTTACGATTTTTATTATTAGCAGTATTATTTACTGGAGTATTTTTTGTTTTATGTTCATTTGCACTAGCATTATTTCTAGTATTATTGCGATTATTGTTCTGATGTGTATTATTCTGATTGTTTTTGTTTTTATTATTGTTGTTATTATTATTTGCAGAATTATTATTTTTATGATTTACATTCTGCTGATTATTTTTTTTTGCTGTTTGTTGTTTATTATTATCTTTATTATTCACGATACTAGCTATAACCTCACGTTCTTTCTCGCCAACCAAGTTTAGGTTGTTACTAACATTAACATTATTTTTATTTAAAATATCAATTATTTTTTTACTATCTAAAGAAAACTCTTTAGCTAATTGATAAATTCTATATTTGGACATTAAGCCACCCCCAGGGTTTTCAATTATCCAATATCTTTAAAATGGCTTTCTTAAAGCCTTCATCACAAATCGCTATAGCTGCTCTATCAGTTTTCCCAATAGAATTTGCCATCTCATCTTTTGTAAGTTCTGTATATCTCAACAAAACTTTACTATTTTTTGCCATTTTTTCATATTTAGCTTTTGTCGCATCAGCAACATCATTTGCCAATAATATCAATTTAATATTATTTTTACTACTTAAAGCTTTTTCAATGACAAATTCTCCAGACATAACTTTACCAGCACGACATGCAATGCTTACAATATTTATTAATTTAACCTTATTATTCATCAAGTTTGGCAAATTCCTCTTTTAGCTGTTCATATACTGAATTATCTATCTGACATTTAAAAGATTTTTCTAAACGACGCTGTTTCACTGCTGTATTTAGACATTCAATATTCTTACAAATATAAGCACCACGTCCAGATTTCTTACTTGTGAAATCTACACTGAATTCACCTTCTGGACTTTTAACTATACGAATCATTTCACGTTTATTATGAGGTTCTTGACAACCCACACATAAACGAACAGGAAGTTTTTTCATTACTTATCGCTCCCTATTATTAATCTACAGAAAAAGATTCTTCACTTACAACATTAACCATGTTCATATCGTCTGAATCAAAGCCTTCTTCTGCAGCTTGAGTTTCGCTCTTAATGTCAATTTTCCAACCAGTGAGTTTTGCAGCCAATCTAGCGTTTTGTCCTTCTTTACCAATAGCTAAAGATAATTGATAATCTGGTACGATTACTCTAGACATTTTCTTTTCTTCATTTACTGCAACAGATACAACTTTTGCAGGGCTTAAAGAATTTGCTATATATTTTGCTGGGTCTTCATTCCATTTTACGATATCAATTTTTTCGCCACGAAGTTCATCTACTACAGCTTGAACACGTAAACCTTTTTGACCTACACAAGAACCAACTGGATCGATTTCTTCATTTGCAGAAAATACCGCTATTTTGGAACGCATACCTGGTTCACGAGCTACAGATTTAATTTCAACTGTACCTTCTTGAATTTCAGGTACTTCAAGTTCAAATAATCTTTTCAATAAGCCAGGATGTGTACGAGATACTAAAATCTGAGGACCTTTAGAAGTTCTTTTTACTTCTACTACATAAACTTTAATGCGGTCGTTATGTTTATATTGTTCTGTGCTGATCTGTTCAGATGGTGCAAGTACAGCTTCTGTTTTACCAAGGTCAATAAATACATTATGACCTTCCATTCTCTGTACAGTACCAGTTAAAATATCACTAGAACGGTTAGAATATTCCTCATAAATAATACCACGTTCTGCTTCTCTAATACGCTGTACTACTACTTGTTTTGCAGTTTGAGCTGCAATGCGTCCAAAGTTAGCAGGTGTTACTTCTACTTCTACTACATCATCTAAAACAATGCTTTCGCCAAATTGTTTTTGAGCTTGTAATAAAGAAATCTCTGTAACTTTATTTTCCACTTTTTCTACAACTTTTTTCTGAGCGTATACATGAAATTCGCCAGTTGCTCTTTCTAAATACACACGCACATTAGAAGCAGTGTTGAAATTTCTTTTATAAGCAGATACTAATGCTGCTTCAACTGCTTCAAATAATACTTCTGGTGCTATGCCTTTCTCCTGTCCAACTTCTTTTAACGCATCTAAAAAGCCTTTATCTTTGGTTGCCATTTAATTACATTTACTCCTTAATCTTAATTTAAAAATCAATATGCAATCTAACTAAAGCAATATCTTTTAATGCTATTTCTCTAGTTTCATCAATAGTAATAATATCTTTTGTATAACCAGTTAATTTACCAGTTATCATTTTTTCACCATCAATAGCCTTATATAATGTAATATCCACCAATTTGCCCATTTCGCGTTTAAAATCTTTTTCTTTTTTCAACGCACGGTCAAGTCCTGGTGAAGACACTTCCAAAATATAGCGGTCATTGATAATATTTAATTCTTCAAGCTTTTCATCCAGTAGGCCGCTTACTTCCTGACAATCATCAAGGCCAATGCCACCTTCTTTATCGATGTATACACGTAAAAACCAATCACGTTCTTTTACATACTCTACATCAACAAGTTCATAATCAGTATTAGCTAAAATTTCTTCAGCAATTTTTTCAACTGCTTCTTCCACACGATTTGCCATCGAAACACCTCCTGTAATATTATCCCCAATATAAAGTAAAGAGTGGGCGTCTACCCACTCTTTAAGGAATAATCAAATTAACTTCTTTAACTAGTATAGCATAGAAAATTTATCTATGCAAGATTTTATACATTTATACAAAAAATATCTCTATAAAATAATTTCTACTATTTACAATAACTTATCATCATATTATTAAATCTAAATTATTTCATTTAACTTTTTCTTTTTCTGAGTTCATCTAATTTTGCCATAACTTCATCATTTATTCTTGAGCCGATTTCACTTCTTCTCAATGGCAATACATGCTCACCTGTATATTCATCGCGAATATTTTTTTTGCTATGTTTTATTCTTCGCCATAATTCATTTGCAGAAATACGATATGCTCCTGCTCCTAAAATCAAAGACTGCTCTGCTCCATCAGAAGTTACTACATATACTTCTCTACCATAATATTTAGTAGCTTCATATACACTGCGTTCAATATAACTATCAGCTGTTTCTTTTTCCTTTGTATAAACTACTTTACAATGTTTAGATTTTTCTTCAACATTTTCTTCCGCATTAGTATATTGTGCATCAAAAACTATAGTAATATCATATTTTTCATATTGTCCATATTCCATTAAAAGATGAATTAATTTTTCTCTAGCAAAATCTAAATCATCATTGATGAATTTCTTTAAACTTTCCCATGCATTTATTATATTATAGCCATCTACTACCATGTATTTTTCATGTCGATTTGGTGTCAAATATGTTCTACTTCTATTCATAAGCTATTATTCTCCAATTCAATTTTTTGACATTTCTTATTATACCATAAATACTATTATCTTTGCTTTATACTCTTTCCTATGTTAAAATTTATATCAGTTAATTTTGAATTTATAGGAGGAATTTTCGTGGCTATTTTAGATATAAAAAAAGCTGGTGACCTTGTTTTAAAACAACAAGCTCAACCAATTGAAAGAATTGATAAAACAATCCGTACTTTACTTGATGATATGGCAGAAACTATGTATAAAGCTAATGGTGTAGGTCTTGCTGCACCACAAGTTGGTCAATCTATCCAAGTAGTAGTTATAGATGTAGGTGAAGGACTTTTAGAACTCATCAACCCTACTATTATTCGCAAAGAAGGCACTGAGATAGACACTGAAGGCTGTTTAAGTGTACCAGAAATTTATGGTGAAGTAGAACGTGCTGCTAAAGTAAGCGTTGAATATTTAAATCGTCGTGGAAGACGTCATCGCATCACTGCTACAGGACTTCTTGCACGTTGCCTTCAACACGAAATAGACCATTTACATGGAAGATTATTTATCGATATTGCCAATAATCTTCATAAAGCTCAAAAATAAGAGGTGTTTTCCATGCCAATAAAAAATATTGTTTTCATGGGTACTCCAGAATTTGCTGTACCTTGCTTAGATATTTTAAATCAACACTACAATGTAACTGCTGTATATACACAACCAGACAGACCAAAAGGACGTGGTCAAAAATTAGCTATGTCCCCTGTCAAAGAATATGCTCTAAAACATAATTTACCAGTATATCAGCCAGAAAAAATCAAAACACCAGAATGTGTAGCCAAGCTTCGCGAATTAAAGCCTGATTTAATTATCGTTGTTGCTTTTGGTCAAATTCTTTCTAAAGAAATACTTGATATACCGCCACTTGGCTGTGTAAATGTACATGGTTCATTATTACCTCGTTGGCGCGGTGCAGCTCCAATCCACTGGTCAATCATCAGTGGCGATAAAGAAACTGGTATCACTACTATGTATATGGACGTTGGTTTAGATACTGGCGATATGATATTAAAAGCTACTACTGAAATCACTCCAGATATGACTACAGAACAACTTCATGACAAATTAATGGTTCAAGGTGCTGATTTATTATTGCAAACAGTTCAATTAATCGAAGAAAATAAAACTCCTCGTAAAAAACAAGATGACAATTTATCTTGCTATGCTAAAATGTTAAACAATGATAATTGTCGCATTGATTGGACAAAATCTGCCCAAGATATCCATAATTTAGTACGTGGATTGAATTCTTGGCCAGTCGCTTATACTACTTTAAACAATAAAAAATTTAAAATCTGGCAAACAAAAGTAACTACAGGAACTGGAAATCCTGGTCAAATCATAAAATTAACTAAACAAAGTATTATTGTAGCTACTGGTGAAGGTGCAATTGAACTTCTTGAAATTCAGCCACCTAATAAAGCAAAAATGCCAGCAAGTTCATATATAAACGGTCATAAACAAGAACTTGAAAATAATGTATCTTTTATCTAAACGTAACAAGCGAAAGTAGCCTAGCTATTTTCGCTTTCTTACTAATTTTTTACCAATTTTACACTACACGAAAGATTAGGATAAACTATATGTATAATGATATTTTAAAAAATACTAAAAAACGCTTATTTATAAAATTAGCTACTATTAGCTTATTTAGTATAATGTTTCTCACCTATTTGATTATCTGGTTATGTTATCCACGCCTAGTTGTCTTAGACTTAGCTTTTATTGCCCAATTAGCTTTTACCATTGTTAGCATAGTGTTTATTTTCTGTTGTCTATTCATTCTAAATATGGTTTTCAACATAGCAAATATAAAAGCCTTTTCTTTTCTTGATAAATATATCTTCAATTTTATCAATTTTCTTTTCCCTATTATAATATTGTGGGGAAAAATCTTCGGCATAGGACGACGTGAAATTGAACGTTCTTTTATTGCTTTAAATAACTATATACTCACACATAAAAATATCAAAGTAGAAGCTAAAGACTTATTAGTTATCTCCCCACACTGTCTACAACTAGCGACTTGCCCACACAAAATAACTCATGACATCAATAATTGTAAACATTGCAATCAATGTACTATTGGCCCATTAATCGATATGGCAAATAGAATGGGTTTTCATTTCCGTGTGGCAACAGGTGGAACTTTAGCTCGTAAAATTGCCAAAGAACTCCGCCCTAAAATGTTATTAGCTATTGCTTGTGAACGTGATTTAACAAGTGGCATACAAGACGTATATCCTCTGCCAGCTGCTGGAGTTTTAAACATCCGACCTAATGGTCCTTGTTATAATACCACTGTAGATTTAGAATTAGTCGAACAAACAATTAAACAATTTATTAAATAACAAAAAAGTTGTAATCACTTGATTATGTATCATTTGATTACAACTTTTTATTTCTACTGTTTTTTAGCCATCAATTCAACATACATATCACTGATGGTTTTTCTATATACAGGATGTAATTTATACGGAGCAATCTGCATTAATGGTTTTAATACAAAATCGCGATTTTTCATATCTGGATGCGGAACTATCAGATCATCTTCACTTATAATATCATCATCATAAAAAATTATATCTAAATCCAAAGTTCTAGGTCCCCAATGTATTTTACGTTCTCTACCTGCATGTTCCTCTACTTTTTGTAAAATTTGTAATAATTCATCTGCTGGTAAAAGTGTTTCTATCTTCATAACACCATTTAAAAATACATCTTGTTCCACATTTCCATATGGTTCTGTAACAATTTTATCTGAAATAGCCACTATATTTATCTGAGGTAAATTGCTCAAAGCCTCAATAGCTTCATCTATAAATTTTTCTTTATCTCCTAAATTAGAGCCGAACGCTACAAAAGCTTCATGCCAGCCACGTTCAATTTCTACAGATACGGACTCAAATTCCTTTTCAATAGGTGCATGTGGCTTTCTGATTTCCAATAAAACACTTTTTACTAATTTAAATTCTAATAATAATGCCTGTGCTAATTGTTCAGCTACAGTTTCAATCAAATCATAAGTATACTTAATCATAAAATCATGAATAAAATCGCATACTGTTCCATAATTAGTAGAAGCGTCTAAATCATCATTCATGCCAGCTTTTCTTGTATTTGTATATAATTCAGCATTAACATAAAAATACTGACCTTTTTCTTTTTCTTCATCATATACTCCATGATAAGCATATACTTCTAAATTATCAATGCGAATTATATCCATCAAAAATTACCTCCAGCATATTTTATAGCTTCTGCCATTTTTATAGCTCTTAAATTTTCTTTTATATCATGAACTCGTACAAAATCATAATCTGCTAACACTGCCATAATAGATGTAGTAATTGTACCTTCTACTCTCTCATCAGCAGGTAAATCCAAAGTCAATCCTACCACAGATTTTCTTGAAGCTCCTAATAATAAAGGAAAATTCAATTTGTGTAGACTAGATAAATTTTTTAACATAATTAAATTTTGCTCATATGTTTTAGCAAAACCAATACCAGGATCTAAAATTATCTTATCTTTTTTTATTCCAGCATTTTGAACAATATCTATAGTTTCTTGTAAATCCTCCACTACATCAGTCAAAAAATCTTTATAATTCGTATCTTTGCGATTATGCATCAAACAGCAAGCTACATCATTTTCTGCTATAACTTTTGCTAAAATATCATCATATTTTAAGCCCCAAATATCATTGATTAAATCAGCACCTGCTTTTATTCCTTCTTTAGCTACATTTCCCTTATATGTATCTAAAGATATTGGCACATCAAACTCTTTTTTCAAATTTTCAATAACAGGAACAATACGTGATATTTCCTCATCATCACTCAAAAGTGTATATCCAAGTCGTGTTGACTCTCCGCCAACATCTATGATATCTACACCCTCTTTTATCATTTCTTGCACATGAAATAAAGCTTTATCTAAAGAATTAAATCTACCACCATCAGAAAATGAATCAGGTGTTACATTCAAAATTCCCATAATATAAGTATGTCTGCCAAAATCAAACTCTCTACTACCAATTTTCATAAAAAATACCTCAAATAATTAATATTTTAATTTTAAATTTTTCTTTTCATCTTTCCAATTACAAATAGGCTCAACTTGACAACAAAAACAAGTCCTACTCATTTTATCTGCTCGATACAATAACCCATTTAAATTCTTTTCTTCACTAGTTTTACTATCTCTATGTTTTAAAATAGCTTCAATGATTTGATTTTTCTCTTCTACAGTGAAATCGCAATCATCTAAAATTAAAGGAGCAATCTGCGCACTAGATATTTCATGACCAATTCCTTGACGATATTGAATATGACGACCAATATCATGTAGTAAAGCTGTCGCATAAATCATATCATCACTAATTTTTAAATCTTCTTTTACATTTAAAATCATCATCAATCTAGCCACATCTAAAAAATGACCCATATCATGTCGGCAAAAAATACGATTTGTTTCCTCTTTATCTATCTCTTTATAACATTTCTTAAATATTCTATGTCGTATAATCGTATTTTTACAATCAAAATTCATCTTCTTTGCTCCCTAAAATTTTAAAAAATACATATAAATCATTATAAAAGAAATCCTACAATTAAACAATAAAAAAAACGACTTCTACTCAAATTATCATAGAAGTCGTTTTTTATTACACTAATTATTTATTTAATTTCGCAGTGATAACACGACGAGCAAATTCAATAATTAATAAAATATTTACTAACAAGCCGAGCCATTGGGCTGTATCACCAAAGCTATCGCCTACCATACGAAGTGGAGCTTCACTACCGCCAGATGTTACAGAAACAACGATAACACCAGCAAGTAATACACCCATTAAGGATTCACCAACGATCATACCAGAGGCAAATAAGATACCACGACGATTGCATGTATCTACATCATCAGCAACATTTTGAGGGCTACGAACTTCTGCACGTTTACGTAAATAACGATTTACTACATAAGAAAGTACAGCACCTACTACAAGTGGCATCTGTAAAGTTGGAGGAAGATATATACCCATACCTACAGCAAGAGGTGGTAAGCTAAGATTTTTTGTAGATTTTTTCAAGAGTACATCAATGATGATAATAATAATACCAAAGATTACACCATAAAGAATATATGACCAATCCATGCTATTATTGAAAATACCTTTAGCAATAGTTGCCATCAAAGTAGCCTGTGGAGCAGACAATACCTGATTTGGATCCATATCAGGACGAGGCATTGCACCTGGGAAACCATATGCTTCATAAAGTAAGTTGAGTACAGGAGCAATAGCGATCGCACCAGCGATACAACCGATTAATAAAGCTACCTGCTGTTTCCATGGAGTTGCACCAACAAGTAAACCAGTTTTTAAATCCTGTAAGTTATCATTAGAAATAGCGGCAATACTTGTAATAACACTTGTGATAAAAATAGCAAATGCAGTAGCAAATAAAGTACCATATTCAGAGCTAAATAAACCTGCAAGGTTACCTAATGCTAATACTACAAGGGAAGAAACAATGATACCTAAAATACCAATACCAGAAATTGGACTGGAAGAAGTACCGATAAGACCTGCCATGTAACCGCAAGCAGCAGCTACGAAGAAGCCCATACCTACAGCAACAATAATACCAACTACTATGTACAACAAAGTCATACCTGTGGATAAATTGCCACCAGCTAAGAAGGAATAGAATACACCTATTAAACCGATAATGATTAATACGAATACAATACCAATGCTTTTTGGTGTCATATCTGTATCCATACGATGCAAATTATCGTTAGATACACTATTATCAGATACAGCTTTAATAGACATTTTAATACCATCTAAAATAGGTTTTAATAAAGTAATTAAAGTCCAAATAGCAGCAATACCAATTGTACCTGCACCCATAAAACGAATTTTAGAAGACCAAATGCTAGTAGCTACTTCACCGATATCTACACCAACTGGAATATCAGATATAGACATGAAATATGGTACAAAACCTAACCAAGTAACAACTAAACCAAATAAAATTGCTAAACCACTAGCAAGACCAATAAGGTAACCTGCACCTAATAAAGCAGGAGAAAAACCTAATGGAAGACAAGTTACTACATTTTTGCCCAAATGAATCCAATTCATCATTTCAGCGGAAAGATATCCAAATCCACTAGAAAATAGATTGATAAGTGCAGCGACAACACCACCACTTACAATATCTTTCATGCCAGTAACGCCTTTTTTCTCGCTAGCACTACCAACTTTCAAAATTTCAGCAGCAGCACGACCTTCTGGATAAGGCAAATCTGTATTAACTACCATTGCACGACGAAGTGGAATAGTGAATAATACCCCTAAGCATCCACCACATGCGCAAATCATTAAAGTTTGCCAAAATTGGAAGCCTTGCCAATAACCAATCATCAATAAACCAGGAATAACGAAAATTACTGCGGATAATGTACCAGCAGCAGATGCTTGAGTCTGTACAAGGTTATTTTCTAAAATATTAGAATCCTTGCACATACGCAAGATAGCCATAGAAATAATTGCAGCTGGAATAGCAGAAGAAAATGTAAGTCCTACTTTCAATCCTAGATACACGTTAGATGCAGTAAATACTATTGTTATAAATAAACCAAGTATGACCCCTCTAAGTGTAAGTTCAGGCAATTTTAATTCATGGCTCATGAAATCATGATTTTTCATAAATAAAATCTCCTTTTTTATAAAATCATGATATATTGTACAATAGTATTGTACAAAGTGCAATACTAAATACACATTAAAAACATTTTTATTTTTACATAAATTACGTAAAAAGCTCTTGTTTTTTACTAAAATTTTATATAAAGCAAACAAAAATCTAATAAATACAGATTATTTTCTTAAAATTATATTTTTATTTATCATAATGTCCATATTAAGAAGAAAATATCAATTTCACAAGTTAACAATTTATTTATATCCATTAACAGCATAAACTTAATGTAAAGTTATATTTTACAATCTAGTACTCTGTTAAAAGACATTCTTATTTTATTATATTTTAGTAATACTTTAAATTTATTATCGAAAAAAATGAAAAAATATGCATTTATTATTAAAGTTATTTTATTGCTATTAAAAATAAAAAACTCCCCATAAAATCTAAAAAATAAAATTCTATGGAAAGTTTTCCTAAAATAATTATTTAACTTCTTTGTATTTATCAATCTGTTGATTTAATAATTCAATATCATCAAAATAATTTATTTTCATAGCATCTTTTACTTCATGCAACGTTTGTTGAGCCACTTCACGAGCTACTTCAGAACCTTCTTTTAAAATCTGATATACATAAGCAATATCTTTTTGATATTCTTTACGACGATTTCTAATTGGTTCAAATTCTTCTTGTAATACAGCATTCAAGAATTTTTTAACTTTAACATCACCAAGACCACCACGTTGATAATGAGTTTTTAATTCATCTAAATTATTGTAATCAGGTAAATATTTAGCAAAATATTCATCTTTGCAAAATGCATCTAAGTAAATAAATACTGTATTACCTTCTATTTTTCCTGGATCAGAAACTTTAATATGATCAGGGTCTGTATACATGCTCATTACTTTTTGTTTAATGACATTAGCTTCATCAGATAAATAAATACAGTTTCCTAAAGATTTACTCATTTTAGCTTTACCATCAATACCAGGAAGACGTAAACAAGCTTTGTTATCTGGAAGTAAGATATCTGGTTCTACTAAAGTTTCTGTATTGTATAACATATTAAAGCGACGAACAATTTCTCTTGTCTGTTCAATCATTGGCTCTTGGTCTTCACCAACTGGTACAGTTGTTGCTTTAAAAGCTGTAATATCAGAAGCCTGACTTACTGGATAAGCTAAAAAGCCAACAGGAATACTTGCTTCAAAATTACGCATTTGAATTTCAGATTTAACTGTAGGATTTCTCTGTAAACGAGATACAGTAACAAGGTTCATATAATAACATGTCAATTCACAAAGCTGTGGGATTTGTGATTGCACAAAAATTGTAGATTTTTTAGGGTCAATGCCACAAGCTAAATAATCCAAAGCTACTTCTAATACATTCTGACGAACTTTTTCTGGATTATCTGCATTATCTGTAAGTGCTTGAGCATCAGCAATCATAATGAAAATCTTTTCAAATTCTCCAGAATTTTGCAATTCTACACGTCTTTTTAAAGAACCTACATAATGACCAATATGTAAACGACCAGTAGGTCTATCTCCTGTTAAAATAATTTTACCCATAATTAACCTCCGCAATCTATTACTAATAAACTTTATTATTAATATTTATATATTTAATATAATATAGATTTAAATCTCTTTTGTAAATATCAATTTAATTAAGTACTTATTTTTCTTCATTATTATATATCCTTGATAAAGAAATTTTATATTATAATATAAGTAAATACTATTTATATTGGAGATGATTTTATGGCTAGAAATTTACCTCAACAATTGCGTTATGACAAACTAGGCCCTAATGTAGTAAAAGCTCTAACTAAACGTCATTTTGAAGCTTATTACTGTAGCACCAAAGAAGAAGCTTTAGCCCAAGCAATTAAATTAATCCCTAAAAAAGATGTTGTTTCATGGGGAGGCTCTATTTCTATTGATGAAATTAATTTATTATCCTATGTAAAAGAACATTATCAAGTAATTGACCGCGATAGTGCCAAATCACCAGAAGAACGACTTGACCTCATGCGTAAAGCTCTACTTTGTGATACTTTCCTTATGAGCTCTAATGCTATCAGTGAAGATGCTCAATTAGTAAATATCGACGGTAACGGCAATCGTGTTGCTGCCATGATTTATGGACCTAAAAATGTAATTATAATTGCCGGTATGAATAAAGTAGTAAAAACTCTAGATGATGCTTATGCTCGTGCTAGAAATATAGCTGCTCCTAGCGTTGTGCAACGTTTTCCTAATGCTAAAACACCATGTAATCAAACTGGTTCTTGTCATGATTGCTTATCTAGTGATAGTTGCTGTGCTTATATAGTTACTACTCGTATTTGTCGTCCAGCAAAAAAAATAAAAGTTATCCTAGTAGGCGAAAATCTAGGCTTATAATAAAAAGCTCTCAGAATATCTGAGAGCTTTCTTCATCTTTGTGATATGACTAAGCCAACAATAGCCAATATCATACCTATTAATTTATATAAAGTTATTGGCTCATTTAATACTAAATAAGCAGTAATTACTGTTACCACTGGGCTAGCATATATATATACTGTAGTCTTTACCACACCTAAATACTTCGTAGCGAAATTCCATGTCAAAAAACAAATTGCTGAAGCACCAATTCCTAAATACAACATATTTGCTAAATTTACTGGTTCCAATAAATAAATTAAGTCAATATTAAAACCCATAAAAATAACTGGTGGTATCATTAAAATTACGCCATAAAGAAAAATTTCTCTTGTGATAACTATCATATCATAGCCAAATGCACAAATTTTCTTTAATACTACAGCATAAACAGCCCATAAAACAGCAGCTCCTAAAGCTAAGATATCGCCTTTATGATTGATATTTAAACTACTTTTTTCTAAGGCAATAAATACTATACCTATCATTGAAATTATAAATCCTACAATAAAAGGCCCTGTTATTGCATGTTTTCGCAATGTAAAACTAGCTAAAATAGCAGCAAAAAAAGGAGCTGTTGATGAAATAATTCCAACATTTGAAGCATATGTATATGTCAATGCAATATTTTCCATCAAATAATATAAAGTAATTCCTGATAATGCTGCCACTACCAAATATAAACGATGTTCTTCATGCCTTAACTTCAAAGGTTCTGGTCTGATTATATATAAAATACTAAGACCAATTACAAACCTTGTTAATAATATTTCAATTGGCGAAAAATCTACTAATAATATTTTAGTGGATATAAATGTTGTTCCCCAACAGATGATTGTAAATAGTGCCAATAAATGACCTTTCATTGCTACTCCCATTAGTAAAGCCCCTTTTACATTAAATTTTGTTCTATATATTTCAAACAATACGCTTTATTTTCTAAAATTTTATAAATAGTATTATCGTATAAATACCTATCATGTTCTTGATTATAAAAAGCTTTACCTGTTTGAGTTTCTTTTATTAACCAACCTTGTTTTTCCATAAATATATAAAACTCTATTTTAGTTTTTATGTTTAATTTATTTATATTATCAATTATTTTTATTAAATTCTCTATCAAATTATAAAATCCTTGTTTTTTTTCGGATAAATATATTTTTTTATCTAAATCATATTGAAGAGTTTTTCCCCATATCATTTCAATATTACTACGTAGAATTTTATCATCATGAAAAGTTTTAGCTAAAGTTTTATCACTAACTTTTCTATTTTCATCAATATAATTAAAGATAAAATCTTTCTTTAAACGTTCATGCTCCAGTTTTATGCCAACTTTTAATAATTCCTGCTCAAAATATTTAAAGTCTTTATTTCTACTTTTATTTAAAATATCTATTATTTTATCATAAACTGTTTTCTGCCACGTTAAATCTCTAAATTGTTCTCTTAAAAAGCTATATTTTTTACGCATATTATATTCATGATTTTTATTTTGAGCAAATATATCTCTTTCAATAACTGATAAATTATATTTTCTACATAATTCATCAGAACTATATTTTAATTTTTCTAAAGTTTTATTGGCATGTATTTCTATTGTCTTTCCTGTTATAGCATTTACTGAATTGATGATAAAGTGATTATGTATATGTTCTGTATCTAGGTGTGTACATATACATACTTCAAAACCATCTTGAGCAAAATTCTGCATTGCCCATTTTTTTCCTATTTCATGAGCTTTTTCTGGAGTTATTTCATTTGGCTTAAATGATTGCTGAAAATGTTTATACATTTCACTATTTCTATTATCTATTGCTTTTCGATATAGCTCTTTTGTTGCTATCATTGTATCATATATATTTTTTAGTGAACCCCAACAATTCAACGGAGTTATTAATTTTTTCCCTGTTATTGTGGTTATTTTTTCTTCATTAGCAATATAATTTAGAGCTGATTTTAGACTTGCTTTTGTTTTTCCTGCTTTAACGACTTTAATAATTGCCAAAATTCATCACATCCTTGCTGGATTTCTTGTAGTAGTTTTTCTGTATTTTCATCTTTTGTTTCTATTTTATTAGATAATTCGTTTACTTTATTTCCTAGGTATTTTATTTGCGATATTGTTTGTTCTAGGTTGGGTGTTATGTATATTGGGTTGTTGTTTATGCTGTCTATTATTAGCTGAGTTTTTGATATTTGTGTTTGTTCTAATTTTTGTTTTATTAGTTCATTTTGTTCTGGGGTTAATCTTATATTTAATTGTAGGCGAGGAGATTTTTTTTTCATTTTTTATTCCTTTCTTTCATCTAGACCTTTACTAAGCTTGCTTATTTACTTCTATCTCTTCCTTTTACTATATATTATTGTTCTTTTTTCTGCAATATTTTTGTAGACATTTTGTTGTTTTTTATATTATAATTTAATTAATGGATAATAATTATTATTTTATAAGAAATATTGATTTTGTATTGTAGGTGATTTTATGTTAGATACTGTTATTATTGGCAGTGGTCCTGCTGGTCTTGCTGCTGCTATATATGCTTCTCGTGCGGCTTTGAATTATGTTGTTTTGGAAAAGGCTGGTTATAGTGGTGGTCAGATTGTTACTACTAATGATTTAGATAATTATCCTGGTATGCCTAATATTGATGGGGCTTCTTTTTCTATGGCACTTCAAGAACATGCTGAAAAATTAGGTGCTGAAATTAAAGAAGCAACTGTAACTGCTATTAAACAAAATGAGGATAATTCATATACTGTAGAAATCGAAGGTCAAGAACCTATTTTAACTAAATCTGTCGTTTTGGCTACTGGTGCTAATCCTCGCACTTTGAATGTTCCTGGAGAACAACAATATTTAAGTCGTGGTGTTTATTATTGTGCTACTTGTGATGGTGCTTTTTATCGCAATAAAACAACTGCTGTTATCGGTGGCGGAAATACTGCTCTTGAAGATGTTTTATTCCTTGCCAAAATCTGTGAAAAAGTTTATTTAATCCATCGTCGTGATGAATTGCGTGGAGATAAACATTCCCAAGAGAAAATTTTTGCTATGCCAAATGTAGAATTTGTAAAATCTGCTTTGCCAAAATCTATCAAAGGGGATAAAAAAGTTTCTGCTATTGAAATCGAATATAAAAAGACTGGCGAAATTGTAGATATTCCTGTAGATGGAATTTTCGTAGCAGTGGGCATGATACCTAATAATCAATTAGTACTTGATTTTGTCAATACTGATGATGCTGGTTATGTCATTGCTGATGAAACAGGTAAAACAAATGCTAAAGGATTTTTTGTGGCTGGTGATTTACGTACAAAAGATTTACGTCAAGTTTTAACTGCTGCTTCTGATGGTGCCAATGCTATTAAATCTGTAACAGATTATTTAAACGGAATTTAATTCTATACTCAAAGAGCAATACTAATTGTTAAATGTAAATTATTAGTATTGCTCTTTTTTTACTGCATTTTACTTGTGAAAATTTTTAAAACTAGTTATAATTAATTTACTTAATTTATATTAGGAGAGTGCTTTACTTTGATTAAAGTTAAACTTATGAAATATACTGCTGAACCAGAGCGTACTGTAGCTATGGCAGCTCGTCTTTGTTATTCTCCTGCTGGTGCAGAGGAATTATCCGAAAAAATGACTGATGAACAAGTTACTAAACTTGTAGAAAAAATTATCAGCATGGGTCATGCTTCCACTATGGAACATGTTACTTTTACATTTGCTATTGAAGGTATTTCTCGCGTGCTCACTCATCAATTAGTGCGCCATCGTATTGCTTCTTATTCTCAACAATCTCAGCGTTATGTAAGTGAACATGATTTTGAATATATTTTACCGCCATCAATCGCTGAAAATGATGAAGCTAAGGCAAAATTTGAAAATCTAATGCATACAATTCGCCAAACTTATGATGAATTAGTAGCTATGGATGTTCCTAAAGAAGATGCTCGTTATGTTTTAGCTAATGCTACAGAAACAAAAGTTTTAGCAACATTTAATGCTCGTTCTCTTCTCAATTTCTTCTCTCTTCGTTGCTGTAATCGTGCTCAATGGGAAATTCGTCAAATGGCATATTTAATGCTTGCTGAAGTTAAAAAAGTAGCTCCACTTTTATTCAAAAATGCAGGTGCAACTTGTGTTCGCACTGGTCGTTGCCCTGAAGGTGCTATGACTTGTGGTAAATTTAAAGAAATGCTTAAATTACGTGAAGAATAATTTATAAAATATTAATAAAAAAGGAGATTATCATGCGTCCAACAAAAAATAAACCTAAAAAAGATAAAAAAAATAAATTTGTAGTAAGTCCTCGTCCGAAGAAAAAAATAAATGATACAAAACAAATTAAACCTAAAAAAGTAGAAATCAGTGAAGATATCTTACTTGGTCGCAATGCTGTTCGCGAAGCTTTAAAAAGTGGTCGTTCTATCAATCGCATCTTAATTGCAGATAGCGCACATGGTGGTTCTATGCCTGAAATCATGACACTTGCTAGAGAACGCCGTATCATTGTACAAAATGTAAATACTGAAAAACTTGACCAAATCTGTGGCGGTCAACGTCATCAAGGTATTGCAGCTTATGCAGCTCCCGTTGATTATGTAGAACTTGACGATATTTTAAATCTTGCTAAAGAACGCAATGAAGATCCATTCATCATCTTATTAGATGAATTAGAAGACCCTCACAATCTCGGTGCAATCTTACGTACTGCTGACGCTGTTGGTGCTCATGGTATTTTAATTCCTAAACATCGCAGTTGCCCATTATCTTCTATCGTAGCTAAAACTTCTGCTGGAGCTTTAGAATATGTTCCTGTAGCTCGCATTGGTAATGTAGTACAAACTTTAGAAGAATTAAAACAAAAAGGTCTTTGGGTAGCTGGAGCAGATATGGACGGTACAGAAAATTATTATGATGCTAATATGACAGGCCCTCTCGTTTTAGTTATTGGCAGTGAAGGTCGTGGTGTTAGCCGTCTTACAAAAAATGCTTGCGATTTCATCGTCAAAATCCCAATGCGTGGCAAAGTAAACTCTTTAAATGCTTCCAATGCTGCTGCTATCTTAGCTTATGAAGTCTTAAAACAACGTACTTTAAAATAATTTATTTATATTTATTTGAGCAAAATCTTATTTTATCTTAAGTGGTGATTATTTCATGCTTTATAATGAACGTGTAGAATTAATCTTGCAACAAGTACAATTACAAGCTATTGTAAAAATCAATGATTTAAAAGATTTATTAAATGTTTCTGTTGATACTGTTCGCCGTGATTTAAAAACTATGGAACAAAGTGGTCTAATAAAATGTATACGTGGCGGTGCTTGTTTACCTGATTCATTGCCGTCTTTATCCAATTTTACCAGTAGGGAAGTTCTCAATATAAAATTAAAACGAGAAGCTGCCAAAAAAGCATTAGCTTATATTAAACCTAATGCTATCATTGCTTTAAACTCCGGAACAACTAATACTATATTAGCCCAAGAATTAGTTTTTAAAAAAGATAATATCACTGTCATTACTAATAATTTAGCAGCCATTAATATTTTAATTCAAAATCCAGCAATAAAAATTGTTTCTATTGGCGGAATTATTGATTCTCAAGAAAAATCAACTTATGGTACCACTTGTGAACAAGAATTTGGTCAATATTTTCCTGATATTGCCTTTTTATCTATTAATGCTATAAATTATAAAGATGGCTTCACCGATTTTCGCATATCCGAAATAGGTATTATTAAATTATTATCTCAACGTTCAGAAAAAGTAATTGCCATAATGGATTCTAGTAAGATTGGCAAACGTTCAAAACAAAAAGTATTAAATCTAGATAATGTTGATTTATTATTAACAGATGATAATATTTCACCAATATTAAAAGAAAAATATAAAAATAAAGGTCTTCTCATTGAATAAAAATAGCCATTTTCCTTATCTCTTATTTAGAAATTTGGAAAATGGCTATTTTTTATGGAATTAAATTACCTTTTATACTTCTCCACCATGAAATTGTTCTATATGCTTCCAAAGTTTTTTCTACTTCTATTGGTTCATTTCCATCTAATTTACCTATATCTACAGTATTAAGCCAAACACTATCATTAAAGCCTACATTTGCTCCTCTTGTTAATGATTTACCTAAACTATAGTATTCAAAACCTTGTGGTGCTATCAATTCAAATATAGTTGCCCCAATATTAATATGACCGCCAGCTATTTCATCTGATAATATATTTTTCGTAATACCATCACCATAAATGACACATGGCACAGTATATCTATTAAATAATGTTGGTTTTGCTTCTATATTTGTTCTATCAGCATGGTCGCCAGTAATCACAAATAGATTTTCTTTAGGATATGTTGTTTCAATATCTTCAACAAAATTGCCAATTACTTTATCTGTATACCAATAATGACCTAATTTATTTAATAAATCTTCATTATTTTGTACATTTACAGGTAATTTAGCTCGCACTTCTTCTTTCGGAAAACCTGCTTTTGCTAAATCTACACTATAAGGCGCATGATTTGATACAGATAAAATCACATATACTGTAGTTTCATCATTTTGAGCTACTTCTTGCTTTAACTTATCAAAAATAAATTCGTCATCACAGCCCCATACATTACCTGATGGATATTGATAATCTGATGCACAATGAAATTCATCAAAGCCTTGTGCCAAAGCAAAATCTTTTATTCTTTCCCAACCACTAAAACCAGCATACCAGAACTGTGTTTTATATCCTAATTTTTTTATCTGCGGTGCAAAAGATGTCGCATATACCTGCTTATATGATTCATATTGATGATTAGGATATATATTTACATCAGATAAACCACAAATCATAGCATTTACTGCCATAGGTGTAAATGCACCATTAGGCATAAAATTATGTGTATATGTTGCATTATCTTTTTGCATAATAGCTCGCACATTTTCACCTAATTGCAGATTTGCATATTCATCTAATAATGGCCATTGAGCAAAACTTTCACCGATTATAATAAATATATGCTGTTTTTTATCAATTATATTACCATGAGCTTGATATACTAAATTACTATCAATTTGACTTAAATCTTGTTTTTGCAGACGATAAGCATCACTATTTTTCGCTAAAAACTCTAAATTCTGAGCAATATTTTCCTTATGCACGCCATAAATCACGCCATTATCAATACGTTTTTTTATAGAATATCCTCGATAGATAGCCTGCATATCATCTAAAATTATCTCATTAAGAAAAGTATCTTTTGTTTTTGCACAATTTTCCCAATGAATAGATTTTGCATAAGAAAAACTTGCACCAAAGCGTACAAATAAAGCAAAAACTAAGGTAAATACTATAACTGATATTTTAAATATAAGACTTTTTTCAAATTTAAAAGATTTTTTTATCCACTGCCAAGCAAGATACTTTTTCAAGATATATACAACCATAGCTGTAAATAAAATAATGATTACTGTGCCTTCCAATAAATGATATTGCTCTATCATTGTATAAAATAAAGCTTTTACATCATCATTTACAGCATTAAATACCATTTCATTAAAATTAGTATGAAATTCCCTATAATAAAAATATTTTGCTACAAATAAAAAATTCAATATAAATAAAAATACTGCTGATAATCCTAATCTCAATTTATCTAAATGCTTATTTATCAACCAACCTATTAATGTAACAAAAATAAATGTAAATAGCATAAGCACGCCTGCTGTTTTTAAACTAATTCTTGCCCCATAATAGATAGTCAACAGAATATCATTTAAATTTATATCACCAGCATAACTTTTCATCGTTATCAATGAAATTACACGCAATAAATTTAAATATAACCAAACAAAAATAAATAACTTGAAATCTCTTTTCAAATTATAATTAAAACTCTCCCATTTTAACTGCAAAATCATTCTCCTAACTTTAAAAAATTATTCATTAACAGCTTCGATTAAATTTCTCACTAAATTTTCATCTACATAATCATAACAAGCTTTATTTTCACCTTGAGCAAATGCATAATTCACAAAATCACCAAAAGTTGTTTTATCTTCTTTCCATGCCCTACAAGATGAATGTATCTGCTTTACTTTTGTATATTCTATTAAATCTTTTACATTATCTTTATTAATACCACTACCTGCTAAAATTTCTATTTTTGCTCCTACTGTTTCTTGTAAACTTCTAATTAGTTCTTTGCCTTCTATAGCTGTTGCTTTCAATCCACTAGTTAATACTCTATTTACGTTTAATTTTATTAATTCATTTATCGCTGTTTTTTCATCTTTTACACAATCAAAGGCTCTATGAAATACTGCTGTCTTCCCATAGGAATGTACTAGATTTACCATTTTTTGTGTACATTCTAAATCAATCGCTCTATCTTTAGTTAAAAACCCAAAAGCTAATCCATCAGCACCATGCTCTAATAAAGCTTTTGCTTCAGCAAAAATCTGCTTTTTTTCTAAATCACTATAACAAAAACCAGCTCCTCTTGGTCTTACCATACAAATAACTTCTAAATCTGTATTTCTTTTAATTAATTCTAAAGTAGCTATACTTGGCGTAAGTCCACCTAAATACAAAGCTGAATTTAATTCTATTCTCTTTGCTCCACCTCTATAAGCATTTATGGCATCTTCATAACTGCCACAACAAATTTCAATCATTCTATCCATTTTACGACCTCATTTCATTTTATATGCCTATTATATACTATTTTGCTAGTATTTAAAAATATATGTTATAATATAGTATTATATATCTTTAATAAAGGAGAAAAAATCATATTATGTTAAAAGACATAGCAGAAAAATATTACATACAAGGTTATAATTGTGCAGAAAGTCTTATTCGTGCAGGTAATGAATATTATAATTTAAATCTTGATGAAAATGCTCTAAAAATGACAGGCGCTTTTGGTGGTGGTTTCCATGTTGGTGATGTATGTGGAGCTTTAAGTGGTTCAGCATGTGTTATCTCAAGTAAATATATTGAAACAAGAGCTCATGAAACTACTCACTTAAAACCTATAATGTTAAACTTAGTTAGAGCATTTCAAAGTCATTTTTCTTCAAGACTTTGCTGTCAAATTAAAGCAAAACATTATTCTCAAGAAGTACATTGTTTAAATACAGTAAAAGCTACAGCTGAAATTCTTGAACAAGTTTTAACTGAATACGAAAAAAGTCATTAATAAAAAACCTAATCTCTAATTATTCTAGAGATTAGGTTTTTTATTTACAATCTTGCTTGCACTCACTACAACCATTACAGATAAGTTTACTAGCACATTCATTACATTTTAGTTTGAAACTTCTTTTATACAATTTTCCTTTGTCTAATAATCTCCCAAATTGGTCATATAATTTAAATGCTATTTCTTTGCCTTGATAATTCATTTTAGATTTAAAAGCCATCTTACTTTGTAATTCCTTTGAGGGCAAATTATATATTTTTTTATCTTTCATAAAAACTGTTCCTGTTTCCATAAAACAAAATGTAATATTTGCTTTTACACATTCTTGGCGCAAGTTTTTCACCCAATCGAAATTACAAACTCTAGCTCCATTATAATTTTCTCCACCACAAATTACCTGTTCAATTTCTCCATCTTTTAAATATTTTTCTATACTTACATTCTCTAAAAATGGAGCAACAATTATCCCTTTATGTTTAAATGGTAAACTTAATAATATGGGTATTCTCTCATCTGCACGCTTTTGATTTTCACAAGTTACATGCAAAAACACATTTTCCCAACCATCGCCCCAATTTTTAGGTAAACATGCTCTTATTCTTTCTGCTCTTTTTGTTATCAATATAAATATAACATCACTTCTAGCTTTTATTATTCTCCATGCTTCTTCTCTCCACTCATCAGCTTCTTTTAAGAAAAAATCTGATGTCATACAAACCCTTATTTGTTCACCACTTTTTATCTTATATTCACCTTGTCTATTTTTAGCTAATGGATAATAAAAATTTGCCTTTACTTTATAGATATACGCTCCACTATTACCTCTTATCTTATCTAAATAATACATATAACAATTTTTACAGCCCTCACTATATTTAAGGCAACCATGCCATGGGTTCCAAATATCTCTAATTTTTTTCACCACCTACATTATAGTAAAAAGTTCAAAATTCTACCTTATATTTATCTCTTCCTTAAATCTTTTCCACCACAAATAGGGCATTGTTCTTTTTTAAACAAAAAATAATATATAGCATAGATAAAAATCCAACTACCACCAGTAATTACTGATAAAAATATAAATAAAAACCATGATGGTCTTTTCACTGGAGAAACCATTTGATTACAGTATGGACAATATTTCATAAAATCACCTCATTAATTTATTTAAATCAATACTTATCTTAACAATACTTCAAAACTCTGGATATTTCCATATTTTTAAAATTATATCCGTCAATATATTTGTTCTTCGTTGAATAGCTTTTTTATTCCATACATCACATTGAGCAATGCTTTCACTTAATTTTAAATGACTATGCTTAAATCCACTCTCACCATTTACTTTTTCCCCAAAAGATTTATTGCTCATTTCTGCATTATATCCCGTTATCGTCAAATTGCCCAAGCTATGCAAATACAGGCTATGCACTTCTTGCCAATCTTCGCCTAACATTTGTTGCCACGACAGATTATGTTCTATATTTTGAGGCATAATATGCTCTATAGTGTAATTTGCTGTATTTAAATCAATTGGCTCTTTATGATAATAATTTTCTAACGCTTCTAATAAATATTTACGCAAGCGAAAATGATATATATCCTTCGTTTGCAATTTTTCTCGAACTTCATAATCAGATGGAAATCGTTTATAACTTGATTTAAACACAAACGCCTTGATAACACTATTTACATAATCATCTTTATCCACAGCTTGATATAAAGTAGCAAAAGTTTTGCTAAGTGAATTTGTCGGTATTTCACAAATAGCTCTACGCCATAAATAACTTATCACTACTTGCAAAATCTTTTTAAAATCTTCTTTAATCAATATCTGACAACTATAATCATCATACAATTTCAATAAAAATGGATATACTACATGACTATCTAGTTTCTTAAATTCTTGCCAATATAGTTTAAGCTCATCATCTTTTTCTTGCAATAAATCAATGCAAGCATAATATTTGGCATAAGTAAATAAATCCTTCAAAACTACGAATTTCTCACAATTATTATCTAAATAATAACGCTTAAAATTCTCATATACATTATTTATCTTACAAATATAACCTGTATCACTCTTTAAGGTTAAAAAATCACGGATAAAATAATCAAATTTATTTACATCATTTTTATAAATGTCTTCGCCAAATAATTCTTCCATAGATTTCCAATATGTTTTATACAATCTAGTTTGCTTTTCTGGCGTCAAATCCATCAATAAATAATTGCGCAATAAATCCGTCTGCGATAAATCTTTACCTGTGGAATTCATACTTTCAAAAATCATTTGAGGATTATCACTATCTTTATCCAAAGATATTGACACTAAACTCAATTTAAAAATCCCTGCATAAATTTCATCAATCTGCCCATATTGTTTTATAAAATCTTCTATACGTTCATAAAAAAATTCATAACATTTAATGATATTTGTAGCAGGCTTATTCACTGTAAATATTGTATTATCTATTAATTTTATATACGTTTCTTTATCTTGTACATTCAATAATAATTTGTATCTATCTTCATCTATTTCATCACTATTATATAAAAATTGATTTTTTATCTTTGCTAAATTAATTAGTTTAGTTTCTAAATTGAATTTCTGCACATAATCTTTTATTGCACATAATAAAATAGAAATTGTCGTTAAACGTTGTTGACCATCAATCAATAATAATTGTTGTGGACGTCCTGCTGGTGTTCCCATATCAATATATACAATAGAGCCAATAAAATGATTTTGTTTTTCTTTAAATTTACTAGCACGTAAAATATCAAACCATAATTGTTCATATTGGCTTTTTTGCCAACTATAATTTCTTTGAAAGATAGGTACTATAAACTGACGAGATGTATTTAATAATTTATTTAAAGTTGTTTCTCCTGCTTGCAAAAAATCATCTCCTATATAAAAATCACCGAAAAATTTATATCTTAAACTTATATTATGTATCAATTTCAAATATCAATAATTTATAATTCAATTTTAGCTTAAACCTTGATTTTTATAAAGACAAAAAAATAAAGCTGACTCAATAGCCAGCTTTTATTTAATCTATCAAATATACATCTCCATGGCGATTTCGTCGCAATTTGGGAATTTGGGACAATCTATACAATCCTTCCAAACTTTTTGTGGCAAATCATCTTTTGTTACCACTTTAAATCCTAAACTGCCAAAAAATTTATCTTGGTATGTCAAAGTGAAAACTTTTCTTATACCTAAAGCTTTTCCTTCTTCAATGAGATGTTCCACGATATTTGCACCAATATGACGACGTAAAGCTTTTTTAGCTACTGCTAAAGTGCGAACTTCTGCTAATTCATCCCAAACTATATGCAGACCTCCCACACCTAGTATTTCACCATCTTCTTCAGCAACATACATATCTCTCAAAGTTTCATATAAAGTATTTCGAGAACGTGCTAACATTACTCCTTCTTGAGCATATAAATTTACTAAATTATATATTTCTTCAACATCGTTAAATGTAGCCTTGCGATAAATCATTAAAACATCTCCTCAATATAATTATATCAAGCTTGCAATAATGCAGAAGGGCAAATATCTTTAAGTGGACAATCACCACATAGAGGATTTCTTGCTCTACAAAGTTTACGACCATGCCAAATAAGCCAATGATGTGCATCTGACCATTTTCCCATCGGTATTGCCTTTTGCAATCCTTTTTCTACTTCATCAGGTGTATTGCCTACAGCTAGTTTTAAACGATTGGATACTCTAAATACATGTGTATCCACAGCTATAGCTGGACGATTAAACGCAATGCTTGAAACAACATTCGCCGTTTTTCTTCCCACACCTGGCAATTTCAATAATTCTTCGAATTGCTCAGGCACTTCACCATTATAATCACTACATAATTTATGACAAGTAGCTATTATATTTTTTGCCTTATTTCTAAATAATCCACAATCGCGTATTTCTTCTTCTAAAGCTGTAACACCCATTTCTAAAATCTTTTCTGGAGTATTTGCCTTAGCAAATAAACGAGCTGTAGTTATATTCACGCGTTTATCCGTACATTGTGCTGACAATATAACTGCAATCAACAATTCAAAAGGATTATTAAAAATTAAAGCTGGCTTAGCATCTTTATACGTCGTTTCTAAAATCTCCAACATTTCATCTTTTATTTTTTTAGTTATTTTCATAAAAACCTCATTTTTATACATTAAAGTAAACTTGTAAACCTAAGTATATCACAATAAAAATATTAAATCTAGTAAAATTACAAACTAAATATATTAATTTTGAAAATATGGGCGTAAAAATAATGTAATAAAAAATATAATTGCCGCAAAAATAGCAATGGTTGCTCCAGTTGCAATATCAGCATAATAAGAAATCACAAGGCCTAAAAGCCCTGCACAAATAGCAAAGCAAATAGATAACGCATGATATTGTCTAGCATTAACTGCTATATTTCTAGCTGCTGCTGCTGGCAAAATCAACAATGAATTTATAATCAATAAGCCTACCCATTGAATACTTATAGAAACAACTACAGCTACAATAGCTGCAAAAATCATTTCAATATATAAAGTCTTAATACCTCTACTAGCAGCAAAACCATCATTTATACTAATTATCAAAATCTGATTGAATAAGAAACACCATGCAATCACAACGACAATAAAAGTTATGAATAAATATACAAGTTCATTAGCTGTAATGCTTAAAATATCACCAATAAAATATGAAGTATAATTACTAAAATTACCGCCATGCGACATCAAGATAAGACCTATCGCTATACCTGCCGAAGAAAAGACACCAATAATTGTATCTGTTGAAGCACTACTGCGATGTTTAATATATGTGATTAGAGCCGCAAAAATTATCGAAAATATAATCAACGAAACAAGTGGCTCACCACTGCCTAATAATACACCTACAGCAACACCTGTAAATGCTCCATGACCTAATGAATCAGAAAAAAATGCCATGCGATTGCTGACAACCATAGTGCTTAAAATTCCCAAAAGTGGTGTAATCATCAACACTGCCAAAAAAGCATTTTTCATAAATACATGATTTATCCAGGCAAAAGGCAAAATCACATCTAAACCATTATAAATAATATCTAACATTATTTTGCCTCCTCTTCTAATGGAGCTACAATATTACCAAATAACGCTTTTGTTTCTTTACGATTGAATACTTCTTGTGGTGTTCCTTTACAAATCACTTTTTTATTCAACAAAACAACTTGGTCAGCATATTGAGCTACAAGTGGTAAATCATGTGATATCAAAACAATTGCCATATCTTCTTTTTCTCTAAGCTCGGATACAATCTCATAGAATAATTTCAAACCATTATGGTCAACTCCAGATACTGGCTCATCTAACAATAATAAATCTGGCATTGGATTTAAAGCTAGAGATAATAATACACGTTGCATTTCACCGCCAGATAAAGCTCCTAATCTTCTATCAATTAAATGTTCAGCTTTTACCCTACGCAAACTTTCTAAAACTTTTGGTCTTAATTTTTTCATACTACAGAGCCATACAGGATATTTTGATAAACATGCTGCAAAAAAATCCATTACACTAGTAGGCGAAGTACGGTCAAAACGCAAATACTGTGGTACATAACCTATAATAGGATTTCCTGTATGTTTTCCTTTAGCCTCAACATAATGTAAATTCCCACTATGAGGTACTTGCCCTAAAATACATTTTAATAATGTAGATTTTCCTGCTCCATTTGGCCCGATTAAAGCTGTTAATTGTCCACAATGAATATGCATATTCACATCTGTAAATATTTCTGTATCTCCAGCATGAGCTGAAAAATTTTCTATTTTGGTACAACAAAGTTTATTACAATCTTCTGATGAAGCATTATGATGATATTTTCTTTTAAACAAAATTACACCTCACTAGATAAACTAAATAACGCAGTATACCAACTAAAAAATTGGCAATACTGCGTTAATGTCTTAATTTTATAAAATTTAATTAAGCTTCTTCAAATTGGTCTTTACCAACACCGCATAATGGGCATACAAAATCTTCTGGTAAATCTTCAAAAGCTACACCAGGAGCTAAATCATAATCTTGATCTCCAAGTTCTTCATCATAAACCCAACCGCATACAGTACAAACCCATTTTTTCATAATTAATAGCCTCCAATATATTTTATTTGTCTTAGCTTTTATATACTAAATTCATTTCATATTATATTTATATAATATAATTAATACTTCTCTTTGTCAACTATTAATATTAATTATTATCCACAAATAATTATATTTTAAATATTTATTAAAACTAACGCTTTATTAACTTACAAATATTTTGATAAAATTCATATGGTACATCTAAATTATTATTTGTACCACTGCCTAAATCTACAGATGGTCGATTAGCACCATGAAAATCAGTACCACCAGTTGGCACTAAATCATATTTTTCAATCAAATAATGAGCAAATTTTTCATCATCTTCACTATAATTTGGATAATATGCTTCCATACCATCTAAACCAATTTCATGTAAATACTTTATATTTGCTTCTTGTTCTTCTCTTGTATAATTTTTAAAACCTATTTTTTTATGAAAATGAGCTAAAGATGTAACAGCCCCAGCTTTTTTCATAGCTTGGATTGCATCTTCTGCCTTTGGATTTTCTGTTATCTTCAAATTCAAATTATTAAAAGCAGGGTCAATGTATCTATCCCATAAATACTGAATATCGCCGGCTTTCGATTTATCAGATACTAAATATCGCAAAATAGCATATTTATCTAATGCACCGCCAGCTATAAAAGGCTCTACTTTTTCTACTGAAATATCTAATCCTTGTTTTTGTAAATAATCAATAACAGATACTATAGAAGATTGTTTTTTCTGTCTTAATTCATGATAAAAATCTTTAAAAGCCTTACTTTCTTCATCAAAACCTAAAGCTACTACGTGGATTTGATGATTATTATAATTCAAGCTAAGTTCCATACCATGAATAAATTCCATATCATATTTTTCAGCAGCCTCATAGGCTTCTTTATTACCATATATAGTATCATGGTCAGTCAAGGCTATAGCCTTTAACCCTTTATCTTTAGCCAATTTTATCAATTGACTAGGAGTATACGTTCCATCAGACATTGTAGAATGTACATGCAAATCAATCACATTATTGTCCTCCCTTATATATTTTATTTACAAAAATTAATCATATTATTAATCTTACACTTATTTTCATTATAATTAAAGCCAATTAAATAAAATATTTTCCCAATTCTTTTAATTGACATCATCTCTCGTTAACTTTAGGATAAATAATATAAATATATTTTAAAAATGAGGTGTACTTATGGCTGATGTTGCAATTATGGAATATAAAACTAGTTCTAAAGATTTATATTTAGTATCCTGTGGCTGGGAAAAATGTGGTGCTACACATTCTTATGGACCAGCTGTTCGCAATTATTATATGCTTCATTTTATCTTGAAAGGTCAAGGTCATTATTATTTAAATAATAAACATTATAAATTAAATGAAAATCAATGTTTTCTCACAGAACCTGGAACAGTAACTTTATATAAAGCAGAACCTACAAACCCATGGACTTATACATGGATTTGTTTCAATGGCGATTATGTGCCGCACTTACTTAAACAGTCAAATTTAAATACAGATAATCCCATCATCAATCTATCTTGTAATCAAACCATCTATGAAATAATCAAAGAAATGCTCTCTTATCATCAACTCACACCTGCAAATGAATGTTATCTACAAAGTAAATTATATCTCATTTTTGCTAAACTTCATGAGGCTTTACAAAGTGTTTATAACAAAGTCGAACTAAATAATAATTTTTATGTAACTAAAGCGATTGAATATATTGAAAAAAATACTTTTACTAATCTAAGTGTAAATGATATCGCTAGATATCTCAATATCAGCAGAAGTCATTTATATGCATTATTTAAACAAGAATTAAATACTTCACCACAACAATTCTTAACTAATGCCAAAATAGCAAATGCACGTGAACTTTTAAGCAAAACGAAAATTCCTATTTATAGCGTAGCTTTATCATGTGGCTATAAAAATGCTTTTGCTTTTTCACGTGCATTTAAACAAGTTACGAATATCTCTCCACGAGAATATCGTCAACACTATCTCCAACCAAACGATTTAGTAAAATATTAAATCATTCTGTCATAGATAAAAAAGTTTGATAACGTATTGTATTTGGATTGAATTTTAATCCTGTTTCTTCAAACCATTGATATTTACAATCTATATCATGGTCTTTATCCTGCCAATGCTCTGGGCAAGTAGTTTCTTCCCAATCAACAGGAATTACATGATGTTCTTGCTTAGATGCTACCTTCAAAATCTCATGTAATTCTTGTTTTTCTGTTTCATCTAAAATATTTGGTCTAACAGAAATAAATAAAGGTGTTCCACTTTGCGCTAATACATCTGCCCATTGTTTATTCATTGACCATGAAATACCTCCATCAATACCTACACAATCAGCATCAATCTCATAGAATTTACCATGCTGAGGTAAACGAAATGCTAATGTATTTACACCCATAAATCTAGTTCTTTCCCAATCTACTCCACTTGTATCATCACCAGTGCGATTAATATGCATATAACCTGCACCTAAATGACCTATAGTATTACAGCCAAGTATCAAAGTCTCTCCATTAGAAGCTTCCACACTTGCATCTAAAATAGCTTTATATAATAATTTCACTACTTCGGCACTTGTCAAACTATCATCATAAAAATGCCAACCATCATCTGTTACAAGTGGACTCATTTGAAAGCCCCATTTGCCAAATAAATCAAAAGTAGAAAAATCATGTTTAATTAAAGTATATCCCCAATTACAAATTCTCTTGATATCTTCTTTAATATAATTGAGTGCTTCTGGATTAGTTGGGTCGATACAATTATTATGTGATAATCTCCACTCATTTTTTATATTTTCATCTTCATTTAATAATAATCTCACCCAAATACCTGGACGCACGCCTTTTTGTACTAATTTATCAGCTAAAGCTTTCATATCTGGAAATTTTTCATTTCCCTTTGTCCATGGGCCACCATTATATTCATTTAAACGATGATGTTCTTGCCAACAATCATCAATAACCATATATGGTTTATTTTCTATATCTTTTGTTAAATTTAAAATATAATCACAATCAGCTAGAATTTCACTTTCTGAACTTTTGCCATAAGCATAATACCAGTTATTGCTACCATAAACAGGATATTTAGGTAATATTGGGTCTTCACACATCTGACCGCAAAATTCTTGCATAGCTTCAAAACTAGTGCAATCACGCATTTCACAAGCTATAACATCAGCAAGCTTAATCACTCTACCTTTTAGATTTACACCACTACCACCACAGCGAACATCTAAAAATAAAGTCATACCTAAAGAATCCACTTGCCAAAAGCACATTGCTGACGGTCTTACTTTTAGCCCATAACAAATAGATTTTGCTTCACTTTTAGCACAGAAATACCACGGCATAAAACGATTTGGGTTCATACCTTTCCATTCCATATCACCATATCCACGTTCCCATGCATCACCTAAAAAACGAACATTTTTATCCCAACTCAAATTATTCCATCTCAATTTTATCCATTTCACTTTTGAAGTTTGAGCAGTAAGAAAAATAGCTAAATGTTCATTATCCTGATTTAGCTTAACATTTATATCATCTAAATTATAATCATCATTTTCCCATTTAGCAGTTACAGTTTTTGTTTCTGTAGTCAACTCAATAAAATCCGGTCTATTTACTTTCAATATATTCTTTAACATAAACTCACCTCATAATTTTTGTTTTATTATTAATTATGAGAAAATTATATACTTTAAAAGTAAAAAATACCATGATTACATAAATTATAAACATTGCTAAATGTCTTTTATAAAAAAATAGCCTAGACTATAAAACTATAATCTAGGCTTTGATTTTTATTTTAAATATTCTACATGACTAGCATAAGCATTATGATTATGAATGGACTCAAAGTTTTCACATTCCACAGAGAAGTAATGAATATCATCCAATGTTCTAAGTGCTAAAACACAATCACGTAAAATATCTTCTACAAACTTCGGATTTTCATATGCTTTTTCTGTTACATATTTTTCATCTTCACGTTTTAATAATGGATATAATGGACAAGAAGCTTGTGCTTCTATCAAGCTTACAATATCTTTAATATTTATAGCTGTTTTTTTGCCATCATAATTTATTTTTACAGAAATAATACTGCGTTGATTATGTGCCCCATATGCCGAGATTTCTTTACTGCATGGACAAAGAGATGTTACTGGTATTTTTATAGCTAGTGTAAATGGCATAGAATTTTTACTAGCTGTTTTTACAGCACTTACTTTGCAATCTAAATCCAATAAAGATTTTTTACCACTAACAGGAGCAGTTTTTTCTATAAAATATTTAAAACTCATTGACAAATGTGCTGAATTAGAACTTAATTTAGTGATAGCTTCATCTAAAATATTGCCTATTTCAGCTTGCCCAATAGGATTGGTATGCCATTTCGTCAAAATTTCTTGAAAACGGCTCATATGTGTACCTTTATATTCCATAGGCAAATCTACAGTAAATTTCAATCTAGCCATAACTGGCTGGCTATGCTGTTCTTGCTTTATTTGTAAAGGTAAATAAACATCGCTAATACCCACTCGCTGAATGGCAATACCTCGTTTATCTACTCTATTTTGTACATCTTGCAAATTTTCACTCTCCGTTTTCATAAGCAATATGATTTTTAGTTACATCATTATAATTTTTTTCATAAGCTATAGGGTCTTTTATTCCTGCTTCAGCAAAACCTCTCAAACGAAGTTTACAGCTATCACAAACACCACAAGCTTTTTCTCTACCATTATAACAACTGCGAGTTAAATGATATGGTGCTCCTAATTTTGTACCCAATTGAATGATTTCTTTTTTAGATAAAGATTGTAGAGGTGTTACAATCTTTATTTTTTTGCCATCAACAGCTGTAGTTTTGCAAGCATAATCTGCCATATCCTGGAATTTTTGGATAAATTCTGGTCTGCAATCAGGATATCCAGAAAAATCAACTGCATTGACACCGATAAAGATAGCGTCAGCTTTTACTACTTCAGCATAACCTAAAGCATAGCTTAAGAAAATCAAATTTCTTGATGGTACATATGTTACTGGTACATCATTATCTTTTCGATCAACATTTCCTTTTGGCACTTCAATATTTTCATCAGTTAAAGCTGAACCGCCAATAGCATTCATATTTGTATCAATAATTAAATGTCTTTTAGCACCAAAGAATTTAGCAATTTCTTTAGCACCTTCTAATTCAATTTTATTACGTTGATGATAGTCAAAACTTATAGGATATAAATCATAACCCTGCTGTTTTGCCACTGCCATACAAGTTGTAGAATCTAATCCACCTGATAATAAAATAACAGCATTCATTAAAAATCCTCCTTTAATATTTATTTCATAAAACTAATTTAATTCTATTATACTAATCTCTTTGTCTTTGTGGAACTTCTATCGCTGGTTTTTCTGGCGTTGTTGTATTAGTTGTTCCCGTATTAGTAGTATTTGTTTGTTCATTTTTGTCTGGTACATTTGTATTTGTGCTATTTTCATGTCTATCTGCACTACCAGAAGATACAGTCAATTCAATAGTAGTACCTGTTTCTACTTGAGAACCAGCTGATACGCTTTGTGCTGTTACACTACCAGATGAAGCACTTGCACTTACATTAAATCCTTGCGCTTCTAGTGTAGCTCTTGCAGAATCTACAGATTGTCCAACTACATTTGGTACAGATACTTTTTTAACTTCTTTACCTTTACTTACTACAATATCTATATTAGCACCTTTTTTAACTTTATTATTAGCAGATATAGATTGTTTTAATACTGTTCCACTTGGTTTATCAGAATACTCTGCTGTAACTTGACCAATCTTCAATTTCAATTTAGCAAGTTGATTTTCTGCCTCACTTTGGCTCAAACCTACTAAATTAATCATATTGATTTCTTCTCCGCCTTTACTTATATAAATAGTAACTAAGCGAGATTCTTTTACAGTTTTACCAGCTTCTGGAGTTTGTGAAGCAACTTTTCCTACTGGTACTGACTCATCAAAGGTTTCTGCTACTTCTACACGCAAGTTTTCCGCTTTCAAAGTTTCTTCAGCCTGTGCTTGACTCATACCTACTACATTTGGCACTTCTACAGTTTTACTGCTCCAAAAATCACCATAGGATAAAAATGCACCTACACCAAAACCTAACACTAGAATAAAAATCAAGCCCATAATAAATGTTTTATTAAACGAGTTCTTTGATTTTCTCTGTGGTTCTACTTTATTTTCTTGGTATACAGGCTGACTATAATTTGGTGTTACTGTTGTTTTCTTAGGCTCAATATTTTGTAATTGTTCTATTTCTTCACTAGTAAGCACTCTTGTTGCAAATGGGTCTTCTGTTGGTACATTAACCTTTGCAAATGGTTTTCTTTTTGCCTGTTCAATTTCTTTAATCATTTCTGTACTAGAGAAACGATTATCTGGATTTTTATCCATTGCTTTTAATACTATAGCTTCAACAATTGCTGGTATATCTGGACGCAATTCATGTGGCGGAATTGGTGGTTCTTGAAGATGTTTTATCGCGATACTAACAGCAGTTTCACCTGTAAAAGGAACTTTACCTGTAAGCATTTCATACATTACTACACCTAAAGAATAAATATCTGATTTAGGGCTAATAGTATGACCTTTTGCTTGTTCTGGAGAAAAATAATGTACAGAACCTACAATTGTACCTGTATATGTTATTGTTGATGATGATGTAGCTCTAGCTATACCAAAATCAGCTACTTTTACATGACCTGCTTCATTGATTAAGATATTATGCGGTTTAATATCACAATGTACAAGATGGTTTGCATGGGCATTTTCTAAAGCTTCTGCTATTTCCTGTACAATTTTAAGTGTTACATCTATTGGTAAAGGAGCTTCACGATTTATTTTATCTTTTAAAGTTTCTCCTTTTATATATTCCATTACTATATAGTATTTACCATCACAAGAGCCTACATCATAAATACTAACAATATTCGGATGTGATAATTTAGCAGCTCCTTGAGCTTCACGACGAAATCTTGTTACAAATGATTCATCACTTGTAAATTGCGGATGTAAAATTTTAACAGCCACGAAACGGTCTAACATCTTATCATGAGCGCGATAAACTTCTGCCATACCACCGTCGCCTATACGTTCAATTAATTCATAACGATTGTCTAAGAGCGTAGACATTTTACTTCCCTTCCTTTGCTAAAATACTTGTGAGTATATTTTTTATAATAGGTGCAGCCTCACTACCACCAAATCCGCTATTTTCTACGATAACAGCAAATGCAATATCTTCATTTGGCATATTTGCACAACCAATAAACCAAGCGTGGTCTTTGCCTGTAGAATTTTCAGCAGTACCTGTTTTACCTATCATTTCAATACCAGGAACTTTGGCTCTTGTACCTGTACCATGATTAATAACATTTTTCATATCTTCATAGATGATATTTATTGTTTCTGGTGAAGATACTTGTCGCCAAGTCATTGGTTGATGTTGTTCTAAAATACTATTATCTGGAGCTGTAATGGCATTTACTACGAAAGGTTTCATCATGATACCTTCATTCCCTATACTTCCAGCTAACATAGACATACGAAGCGGTGTTACGAGTAAAGTAGATTGCCCAATACCTACTTGAGCAAGTTCTCCATCACTTAAATTATCAAAATCAGGTAATTGTGGTTTATTGTTGATGAAATCTGTATCAAGTTCTTGGTCATAACCAAAACGAGAGAAAGTTTCTTTTAAACCATCACTACCTAAACGTATACCCATTGTACCAAAATAACTATTACAAGATTCCTCTATAGCTTTGGCTAAATTCACACCACCGTGAACTTCTCCACTACTATCTGATAAAGAATATCCTCCGCTTAATTGTAAAGCCCCTGTACAATTAACCACAGTATCTGTAGTCGCTACTCCACTTGTCAATACACCATCACCTATCATAGGCTTGATTACTGAACCTGGTGGATATAAACCTTGACTAGCACGATTTAATAAAGGACTATTTTCATCTACACGAAGATTATCCCAATCTTCATCAATCGTATTTGGATTAAACATTGGTCTACTAACCATTGCTAATACTTCACCAGTTTTACGATTTAAAACTACAACTGCCCCTTTGCGATTACCTAAAGCGTCATAAGCTGCTTGTTGATAGTCTGCATTGAGTGTTAAATGAACATCATTTCCCACATTTTGTTCAAAAATTTGAGAAATAGGCCCTAATGCATGCAATACTAAATTATTACCAGCAAGATAAGTATTTTGCGTACTTTCTATGCCAGCATAACCTAATTTATCGCTTACATAACCAATTGGCGAAGCGAAAATCTCGCCATAAGGATATACCCTTTTAAATCCATCTTTTTCCACTGTAGTATCTGCAAGCACCACGCCATTTCTATCTAAAATTTTACCGCGTTGTACTTGTAATGCTTTTTCTGCTACATGTGAATTATGACTATCTTTTAATAAATCTTCAGCTTGATATATTTGAATATATGCTAGATTAATAAAGATTATTGCAAATAAGCCAATAAATACTTTTACGATTGTATATATATGTTTATCTATACTATTTTGTCTATGCAAACTTATCTCTCCTTACTACTGAGAGCATATAATAGCCCTAGTGAAATGAAAGATGAAACCATAGAACTACCACCATAACTAATAAAAGGTAAAGTAATACCTGTGAGTGGTAACAGCTTAGTTACACCAGCTAATATGATAAATGTCTGTAATAATAAAGTTATAGCTAAGCCAAATGCCATCAATTTATATTTTTCATTAGTCAAAAGTAAGGCAGCTTTTACGCCTCGCATAAATAATAATAAATATGCCAACAATAAAAAGGTTACACCTATTAAACCAAATTCTTCTCCAATAGCAGCAAAAATAAAATCAGTATGAACTTCTGGTATTAAACGAGGAAAGCCAGATGTATATCCTGTGCCGAAAACTCCGCCATAACCAAAAGCAAATAATGATTGTACTATTTGATAAGCACTGCCCATCGGGTCGTCCCAAGGATGTAACCAAATAGCTACACGAGTTTGCACGTGAGCAAACAATAAATAACTTATATATGAAGATAATGAAAAGAAAAATAATGCTATCGCTACATATAATTTTTTACCTGTAGCTACATAAGTCATGATGACAACTATGCCAAAAAATAATAATGCTGAGCCTAAATCTCGAAGACTTACAAACATCAAAATTGATGCACTCCATATCAATAACAATGGAGCTAAAAATCTAAATGGCGGTAAATGAATGAATTTCCAGCCACGACTAGGCAATACTAAGACATTTTTATTTTCGGATAAAAACGAAGATAAAAAGGCTATAATCAATAATTTCGCAAATTCTGAAGGCTGTACTTGAATAGGCCCTAAGATAATCCAGTTGCGGTTACCACCGATATCTGTCCCAAATATAAGTACAGAACAAATAATTATCAAAGCTCCAAATCCTAGTACATAAGGATAATCCAATAATTCTAACAACCTATCAGATACTGTTACAATTATCAAAAAAACAATAAGCCCTATACATATCCATACTATCTGATGCATATATAAATCTGGCTTCAATCGCAAAATCATGATAGCACTGATACTCGACATAAACATGACTAATGATAATAAATAATTATCCGCATTTTTTCGCAATTTGACGCTTATTATCTGTACTACGATAAAAATAACAGATAATATTCCAGCTGGAATAAATGCTTCATTAGTCAAAGTATTATTTTTGATATTGATTAATAATGTACCCAAAAATAATAATAAAATTGAAAATACTAATGTAATATATCCCTTTTTTATCATGATATTTCCACCACGATACATGTAATATTGTCTTTTCCACCATAATTAATTGCTCTTTGTACTAAATGTTGAGCTTTATCTTTTATATTACTATCATAACAGATATTTTTTAGCTCCTCATTATCTATCATATTTGTAAGGCCATCAGAGCAAATAAGGAATTTATCTGCTTGTAAAATATCACAATAACCTGTATCTACATTTAAATTCACAGAAACACCAGCTGCTCTTGTTAAAATATTCTTATGTGGATAATTTTCAGCTTCCTGTGCTGTGATTTTATTTTGTTTTAATAATTCATTCACCAAAGAATGGTCATTTGTCAATTGATAAATTTGACCATTGCGCAATAAGTAAATTCTGCTATCACCTACATGAGCCCATGTGGCATATCCATAATGAACATAAAATAGACTAATCGTAGTCCCCATGCCATTATAATCAGGATTTTCACTAGAAGCTTTCATAATTTGTTTATTCGCTTCTAAGACAACAGATTTTAAACATTCTTCACTACATTCATCAGGATTTTTATTCTCCAAATGAAATTTTATAGTATCCACCATTATGCGACTGGCAATCTCTCCAGCTGCATGTCCTCCCATGCCATCTGCAACTGCATAAATATGTGGTTCAATACAAAGATAACTATCTTCATTTGTAGTACGTACACAACCAATATCAGTAGCATGAGTAATTATCATAGCTCTCACCTCTCAAAACGGAATGATACACAACCTATTTTTATAACATCACCATTTTGTAAAAATTCTTTGCCATTAAGAATATTACCATTTATATAGGTGTGATTTCGACTTTGTAAATCCTCAATCTGATAAAGATTGCGAACTGGACTAATAACAGCATGATGATGTGATACATAAATATCATCTAATACAATATCATTTTCTTTACCTCTACCGATAGAGATTTGACCTGAAAAAGATATTTTCTTATTAGCCAATTTAGGATCTGCTGCTTCTAGCACTATTAAAGCCACTTCATTTTGTGCAGATTCTTCTTTCACTGGCTTTAAGCTGGAAGTGCTTTTCAAATCTTTGAACATGGATTTTACAGTTACAAAAATATAACCACAGATACAAAGAAGCATTCCATACTGTAGTGCTACTAAAAAAGCTTTACTTGCCATTTGACCACCTCATCAAAGATATATCAATACTTTATTATAGGCATAAATCCTAGATAAAGCAACTTCAAAACCATTATTATAATAAAGTTTTTTCCTAATTATATATATAAATCTTTCTATAAAAAAACTAGACAATCAAGTTTTTTCCTCAATCATCTAGTTTAAATTTATAGCCAACGATAATTCACAAAACCTGCTCCTCGTGAATTCATCTCACCTAAGCCCACGCCTAAAGATAAATATGCCATTTCTTGAGATTTTTCATCATCTAAGACAGCAAGACGCACTTTATCGCCGAGAAGTTTTATATTTTTATATTTCATTGGCACAGGTGTTTTATTTAAAAATTCTATAGTGGAATAAAATTTTTCTATATTTATTTCATCTTTATCATTTATATCGCCTTTAAAATTATTTATTTTCTTAGTTAAATTAATAATAAATCGCTGTTCAAATTCTTCTTGACTCATGCAATTTTTCCAATAACCATTTTCTGCCTTGATTATCATTGGTGTCAAAGTATAAATAAATTCTATTATCTTTCGTGGTAAAACTCTTTTTTCTGCTGTCAGACCTTTAAATTCTCTAGTATTTATATTTGGACAAACTTCATAGAAAAATTCTGCCATATCCTCATCAATAGTTCTGATAGTCAAAGTATATATCTTGCCTTTTTTATAGATTTTATCTTTTTCCAATGGCGATAATAAATCATAGCAATAATTTTTATATGTATTTGTATTATGTAATTTTCCTAGATTTTCTTTTGCAAATAAACTTTTATCAATAAATCTAGTCAACATAATTTGCACATCTTGTGCCATGATATCCTTTAATAAATATAATTTTATGCGTATCTGATAAACCTTCATCAAAATGCCCCTTTCTTTGAATTTACCAAGTGATATATTCATCTTTTTTAATATTTATATATCAATAATTATAACAAAAAAGCTAGATAGTTAAACCTAACATTTAACTACCTAGCCTTTTATCAATCATTCTTATAATACGATTTTACCGAAATCTGCAATAGATTTAATAAGTGTATCAATATTTTTAAGAAGTGCAAGACGATTATTTTTGATTTGTTCGTCTTTATCCATAACCATTACATTATCAAAGAAATTATTGATTGGTGCAGTAAGTTCCTGCATTTTATCAATAGCTGTTTTATAATCTTTATTATTTAAAGCAGTTTCTACATCTTTAGCTACTGCTACATAAGTATTATAAAGAGCTTTTTCTTCATCTAATGTAAATAATGCTTCATTAATAACATTATTTTCTGCTTTTTTACTGATGTTACCTACACGTACAAAAGCTTGAATTGCATCATTTAATACACCAGAAGCGATTTCTTGAGCTGTTACACAAGCTTTAGCATAAGTGCCTGCAACTTCATCTGCATTTTCAAGTACAGCGTCAATAATATCATAGCGAACATCATTATCGCTAAGTACATTTTTAAGACGTAAAGTGAAGAATTCTGCTACATTTTTCTGGATTTCAGCACGTTTTTCACTATCAGTGATATTGAGTAAATCCATTGCTTTATCTGCAATTTCACTGATAGAAATAGTGTAGTTTGCTTCAATGATTGTATGCACAATGCCAAGAGCTTGACGACGAAGTGCAAATGGATCTTGAGAACCAGTTGGTACAAGTCCACGGCTAAATGTAGCTACGATATTATCCATTTTATCAGCTAAAGAAACAAGACGACCTGCTACGCTAGCTGGTTCTGCATCACCTGCAAAACGTGGCATATAATGTTCATAAATAGCAGTTGCTACTTCTTGACCTTCACCATCTAAAAGTGCATATTCACGACCCATGATACCTTGAAGTTCAGTGAACTCACAAACCATAGCAGATACAAGGTCAGCTTTTGCTAAGATTGCAGCACGTTTAGTTGTTTTTATTTCATCTTCTGTAGCATTTACTTTTTCACCAATAAAAGCAGAAAGTTCTGCTAAACGATTAGCTTTATCATAAATTGTACCAAGACCTTCTTGGAATACTACAGTTTTTAATTTTTCTACATAATCATAGAGACTATGTTTTCTATCTTCATCAAAGAAGAATTGAGCATCAGCAAGTCTTGCACGAAGTACACGTTCATTACCATGCTGTACTTTATCTAAGCAATAATCGCCACCATTGCGAACTGTGATAAATAATGGTAATAAATTGTTATTATCATCTAAAACAGGGAAATAACGCTGATGATCTCTCATTGGAGTCATTACTGCTTCTTTTGGTAATTTAAGATATTTATCTTCAAAAGTTCCGCAAAGTGCTGTTGGATATTCTACAAGATAAATTACTTCTTCTAATAAATCTTCAGTGATTTCTGCATGACCATTGTGAGCTTTTGCAATTTCTTCAATCTGTGCTTTGATGATATCGCGACGTTTTTCTTGGTCTACAATAATAAATGCATCTTTACAAGCTTGTTCATAATCACTTGCTTTATTGATTGTGAAATCGCCTTCACTTAAGAAACGATGACCACGAGATACGCGACCAGATGTTACATTAGCTACTGTAAAATCAATTACTTCTTCATCATACAAAGCTACGAGCCAACGAAGTGGACGTACAAAGCGGAAATCTAAATCGCCCCAACGCATATTTTTAGGGAAGTTCAAACCTTCTACTAATTCTTTTAATAAAGTAGGTAAAAGTTCTACAGTCTGTTTGCCTTCTTCGCTGGAAACAGCATATACATAACCATCTTTTACTACTAAATCAGCAACATCTACTTTTTTGCCACGAGCAAAACCAATAGCTGCTTTTGTAGGATTGCCATCTTTATCAAAAGCGATAGCAGTAGATGGGCCTTTATATTCACTAGATGCACCTTGCTGAGTTTCTGCAAGATTTTTTACTAAAAGTGCAGTTCTACGAGGTGTACCAAGAGTTGTTACTTCATCAAAATCAAGACGCATTTCTTGAAATTTTGCAGTTGCTTTTTCTTTTAATTGAGCTAAAATTCCTGGCATAAAATGAGCAGGAACTTCTTCTGTACCAATTTCTAATAATAAATCTTTAGCCATTATTATTTTGCTCCTTTCTTCAAGAGAGGATAGCCGAGTTCTTCACGCTGTTTTAAATAACATTGAGCACAAAGACGAGCAAGATTACGTACACGAGAAATAAACGCTGTACGTTCAGATACGCTGATTGCTCCACGAGAGTCAAGCAAGTTAAATGTATGAGAACATTTCAATACATAATCATATGCTGGATGAACATAGCCAAGCTCAATTACGCGAACAGCTTCTTTTTCGTATTTATCGAAAAGGTCAAATAAAAGAGCAGTATCTGCAAGTTCAAAGTTATAAGTGGATTGTTCAAATTCATTTTGATGGAATACATCACCATAAGTGTATGTGCCATTCCAATCAATATCATAAACATTTTCTTTTTCTTGAATATACATTGCAATACGTTCAAGACCATAAGTGATTTCAGAAGCTACAGGTTTTACATCAACACTTCCTACTTGTTGGAAATAAGTAAACTGTGTGATTTCCATACCATCGAGCCAAACTTCCCAACCAAGACCCCAAGCACCAAGTGTTGGAGATTCCCAGTTATCTTCAACAAAACGGATATCATGTTCTTTTTCATTGATACCGAGTTTTGCTAAGCTCTGTAAATAAAGTTCCTGAATATTATCAGGAGATGGTTTCATAATTACCTGGAATTGATGATGTTGGAATAAACGGTTAGGATTTTCACCATAACGACCATCAGCTGGACGACGAGATGGTTCTACATATGCTACATGCCAAGGTTCAGGGCCAAGTACACGTAAAAATGTAGAAGGGTTCATAGTACCTGCACCTTTTTCCACGTCATAAGGTTGAGCTAAAATACAGCCTTGCTTAGACCAAAATTCCTGCAAAGTCAGGATAATTTCCTGAAATGTCATAAATATACCTCCTTGATATTCATGGGCGACAAAATAAAAAATCTCGCCCATGTAACAACAAAATGTTACAGGGACGAGATGTATTCCCGCGGTTCCACCCTGATTGACTTAAATATATTTAAGTCCTCTTTAGAATGTTATTTATTATTATAAAGCTCCCTAGTGCCATTCACTTTTTGTAGTCTTACACCATCACTACTCGCTGATTAAAGTTACTTTTCTAGTTCATTGCTGTACATAAAGTCTAGCAAAAGAAAAAATCCTTGTCAATATATTTATGTTGTTTACTTTTAGATTTATGGCTAAATAATAAAATACTTTTAATATCTCTTATTTAAACTAAATTTTTTTGCTCCAATCAATTGATTAACAAAAATATTAATAATGGCTATAGCTAACATAACTGGCACAGTAATCCCAATAAAAGTGCTGTAATCAATCAACAATTCATAAGCTATAAAACCAATTAACCATAAAAGACAATTTTTACCAGTGATAAGTGAATTTTGATGATAAATATTATGGCTAAAGAAATATTCAGAAAAAGCAATAGCAAATAACGGTGCAAAAGTTGCTGCTATAAAATAAAGGAAAGTTTCATATTGTTCCATGGATAAGAAAATAGCAAGCAATGTAGAAATTATACATACAAAAAACGCTGTATATTTTACATCTAATTGATTACTGATATGATTTAAACAAATACTTGAAGAATTTATCGTAATGAAATTTGTTGTTACTGTAGATAATAAAATAACAACTAAAGAAATAACACCCAATCCAGATAACATGAAAATATCACAAATATCTGTTATCCCATAATGAACAGCACTACCTAAGCCAATTGTATACATTAAAATACTGCCAAAACAATATGCCACTACACAGCTCAATGTACCTGTAGATTGATTTTTAAGTGTTCTTGTATAATCTGAAATAACTGGCATCCATGATAAACACATAGCAATATTTAATTCTACCGCCATGCCAAAACTCATACTTTCATCTAAAGAAGTTACCACTTCATTTGCAGAAACTACAGCCCCAAAACCTAAATATAAAGAAGCAAGCAATAAACAAAGCATTACTACTTTATTTATCTTACTTACAAAATCCATTGTACTAAAAATCCAAATGCAAGGAAAAAGACCTATAATAATTGTCCATAAAATAGTATTTTCTCCCATATTCCATAAAGATGCCATTAATTTATTAAAAGCTTGTGCCCCAATGATGGTCATTATAGAAGTCCAACCTATTAATTGAATAGTATTTAATAGAGAGAAACTAACAGAACCCAACTTACCAAAAGATAAATTAATACTTTCAGAAGCACTACAACGTTTATTAGCACCGATAATCCCTGCTAAATAAAGAATAATTCCACCAATTACATGACCTACTAAAATAGCTAAAAATCCATCTTTCATGCCAAGTGGTGCTAAAAAAGTTCCTGTCATGATTTCAGCCACAGAGACTGCTGTACCAAACCAAATCAATGATACATTAAAACTAGAATTATTTGTTGATGTAAAAAATGTAGACAAAAAATCACCTCATAAAAAATAAAAATATTTAAAAATAAAAAAAGGAAATAGCCATGCCATTTCCTTGAAAATACGTAATCAAACTAATATTTCCCTACGTTGGCATTACCCAAATCAGGTCATAGGTCGAAGTTCACAACTTCCTCTCAGCCTGTCTACAAGCTCCCTTTTTCATATTCTGCCTTTAATATAAATTATCCTAAAATATTTGTCAAATTCTCGAAAAATCTCCAAAAAATATATTGCATAGCCTATTTTTATATGATAAAATAACCTAGTATGCAACAAACGGTCCGCTGTGAGATATTCTTATATGAACGTTTGAATTAAGGAGGAAAAATAATGAATATTATTCAGGCTTTAGAACAGGAACAATTACGTAACGATATCCCTAAATTCATCCCTGGCGATAGCGTTCGCGTACATGTAAAAGTAGTTGAAGGATCCAACGAACGTATTCAGATGTTCGAAGGTGTTGTAATCGCTCGCCAAGGTTCTGGCGTTCGTGAAAACTTCACAGTAAGAAGAATTTCTTATGGTGTTGGTATTGAACGTACTTTCCCAGTACATTCCCCACGCCTTGCAAAAATCGAAGTTACTCGTAGAGGTATTGTTCGTAGAGCAAAACTTTATTATCTTCGTAACCTTACTGGTAAAGCTGCTCGTATTAAAGAAAGACGCTAATATCTTCATAAGAGGGACTGCCTATGGCAAGTCCCTTTTGTTTTATTAGTATGTTCTAGTAGAGGGAGGATTATCATGGCTGATAAAAAAGAGTCATCTTTAGGTAGTGAAATTAAAGATTGGGTTATTTCCATAGCTATCGCTGTTGTCTTAGCCTTATTCATTCGTCATTTTGTAGTAGAATTATATTTAGTTGATGGACCTTCTATGCGTCCGACATTACAAAATCAAGAGCGTTTAGTCGTTAATAAATTTATTTATAATTTACATGACCCTGAACGCGGTGATATCTTGGTATTCCAATATCCAAAAGACCCTAGCCGTGATTTTATCAAACGTGTAATTGCAATTCCTGGAGATACTATTGAAATCAAAGATGGTCATATTTATGTAAATGGGGAATTAAAAAATGAACCATATATCTTAAGCACAACTAGAGGCGATTATCCACTGGCTACTGTACCAGAAGGACATATCTTTGTAATGGGCGATAATCGCAATAATTCCGAAGATAGTCGTTTCGCTGATGTAGGCATGGTACCATTTGATTTAATCAAAGGTAAAGCAATACTCATCTTCTGGCCACTTGATAAATTAAGAACATTACCATGATAATAACGAAAAGGTACCTATGAAATATTTTGTAGGTACCTTTTTTATTTTATAAAATCTATTTATTGTTTATATGTCTAGCTAAAGCTTGTTGCCAAACTTCTTGAAGCATCGGCAAACGAAATTTAGCATTTGCTGGACTTGTAGATGGCAAAGTATAAAAAGTATATGTTTTATCTTTTAAAATATCTTTATTATATTTCTTAAAGCACTGAAAAGATTTTCCGCCATTAAAACAAATAGTCTTTATCTTAGGATATTTAGCAAATAAAGCTTTAAAATCATTTGGCACTTCATCGCAAATAGCACTATCTAAACTACCTTCTCGAATACAAGAATCTATAGAGTCCCATAGCGCAATATGATTTTTTCTCAATAATTCTAGTCGCTCTTGATAAATAGTTGGTATTATTCCTTCATTAAAAAATATAGCCATTAATTTCCAAAATCTATTTTGAGGATGAGCATAATATTGTTGCTGTTCCAAAGATTTCACACTTGGCATTGAACCTAAGATAATAGTTGTACAATTTTCATCAATAGATGGGGCAAATCCTATGAGTCTTTCCATAAATAAAATCACCTCTATCTTATTATAATATAAAGATTTTTAGTATAGATAAAAAATTTTTAAAAATAAATGTCAAAAAGTCAAAATAATGTTTGACAATTTGACTTTTAGCTTTTATAATATGTTTTGTAAGCAAATACAAAACTAAAGTATAACATAAATTATTACTTTAATATTTATATTTACTGTATTATTGTTTTTATACTATTATTAATTGAAATGTTACTCATCATGACTTGGAGGTATAAATCATGGGTGAAGAAAAATATACACAAAAAGTTTTAGAAGCTATGCAATCTGCACAGCAAGAAGCAGCACTTCGCTATCATCAAGAAATTACATCTGCTCATGTCCTTTCTGCTTTAATTAAAGAACCAGAAGGTTTACTCGCTACTATTTTTGCTGAATGTAGAGTAGATTTACCTATGCTCAAAGCAAAATTAGAACAAATACTCAAAAAAATTCCTAGCGTAAAAGGTCAAAGTCGTTTAGGCATGAGTACAGAAATGGTTCGTGTATTAGGTAGAGCAGCAAAACTCGCTGAAAACATGAACGATGAATATATAAGCACAGAACATTTATTATTAGCTATTGTCAGCGATAGTGATGACGAAATGCAAGCATTATGTAGAGAATTTAATCTACATCAAAATAAAATTCAATCTGTAATCAAATCAGAACGTAAACAAAATGTAAATAGTGATAATCCTGAAAGTGGTTATAAATCACTTGAAAAATACGGTCGTGATTTAACAGCTATGGCAAGAGTTGGTAAGCTCGACCCTGTTATTGGCCGTGATGAAGAAATCCGTCGTACTATCGAAGTCTTATCTCGTCGTACTAAAAATAACCCAGTATTAATCGGTGAACCTGGTGTTGGTAAAACTGCTATCGTTGAAGGTTTAGCTCGCCGTATCGTAGCAGGTGATGTTCCAGAATCTCTAAAAAATAAAACATTATATTCTCTTGATATGGGCTCATTAATCGCTGGTGCTAAATATCGTGGTGAATTTGAAGAACGTCTAAAATCTGTATTAAATGAAATCTCTAAATCCGATGGACAGATTTTATTATTCATCGATGAAATTCATACTGTAGTAGGTGCTGGCGCAACTGAAGGTGCTATGGACGCTGGTAACTTATTAAAACCAATGTTAGCACGTGGACAACTCCGCTGTATTGGTGCTACTACTTTAAATGAATACCGTAAATATATTGAAAAAGATACAGCTCTTGAACGTCGTTTCCAACCTGTAATGGTAGGTCAACCATCTGTAGAAGATACTATCTCTATCTTGCGTGGCTTAAAAGAACGTTATGAAGTTCATCACGGTGTAAGAATTCGTGATAATGCACTTGTTTCTGCAGCTGTATTATCTGATAGATATATCTCCGATAGATTTTTACCAGATAAAGCTATCGACTTAGTTGATGAAGCTGCTGCTAAACTTCGTACTGAAATCGAATCTATGCCAGAACCTATTGAAAAATTGCGTCGTAAAATCATGCAATTACAAATAGAAGAAGAAGCATTAAATAAAGAAACTGATGAAGCATCTAAAGAAAAACTTGCTAAACTCATTGATGAAAAAACTAAATTACAAAATGAAGAAAATGAATTAAAAACAAAATGGGATAGAGAAAAACAAGGTATTGTTCGTGTACGTGCTATCAAAAAAGAAATGGATAGTGCCAATACGGAAATGGAAAAAGCTCAACGCAGTGGCGATTATGCCAAAGCTTCTGAAATCAAATACGGTAAATTACCACAACTTCAAAAAGAACTTGAAGAAATGGAAAAAGCTGTTCATGATGAAGAAGGCAATCGTCTCTTAAAAGAAGAAGTATCTGAAGAAGATATTGCCCAAGTAGTAAGTCGTTGGACTGGTATTCCTGTTACTAAAATGCTCACAGGTGAAAGAGAAAAACTCGTGCATTTAGAAGATGTTCTTCATGAACGTGTAGTCGGTCAAGATGAAGCTGTAAAAGCCGTAAGTGAAGCTATTATTCGTGCTCGTGCTGGTATCAAAGACCCTAATCGTCCAATTGGTTCTTTCATTTTCCTCGGCCCTACTGGTGTAGGTAAAACTGAACTTGCAAAAACTTTAGCTGAAAGTCTATTTGATGATGAACGCAGTATTATTCGTATCGATATGAGCGAATATATGGAAAAACATTCTGTAGCTCGTTTAATTGGGGCTCCTCCAGGATATGTTGGCTATGATGAAGGTGGTCAACTCACTGAAGCAGTTCGTCGTCGTCCATATAGCGTAATTTTACTTGATGAAATTGAAAAAGCTCATCGTGATGTATTCAATGTATTATTACAAATCTTAGATGATGGTCGTTTAACTGATGGTAAAGGTAGAGTTGTAAACTTCAAAAATACTGTTATCATTATGACATCAAACTTAGGTAGTCATGAAATCTTAAATCAAGAAGATTTTGCTACAGCTGAAAAATTAGTACGCGATATCTTAAAAGATTATTTCCGTCCTGAATTTTTAAATCGTGTTGATGATATTATCGTATTCAAAGCTTTAACTAAAGAACAAGTACGTCAAATTGCTCGCATCATGCTCGAAAATCTTAATAAACGTCTACAACATCAAGTTAATATTTCACTTTCTTGGTCTGATGAAGCTTTGACTAAACTTGCAGATGAAGGATTTGAACCAAACTTCGGTGCTCGTCCACTTCGTAGATTATTATCTCATACTGTAGAAACTCAATTAAGTAAAGAAATCATCAAAGGTAATATCAAAGAAGGCGACACTGTAGATATTAACGTAAACGGTGAAGAATTCACATTTAATCCAATTCGCAAAATGGAAGCATAAATTTTAACCTAAATAATAGCACTCTAAAATAAGATTAATTTTAGGGTGCTATTTTATTTTTTAGTTAATTAAGAATATCATATTATCGAAAAGTCTTAACAAATTTTAATAAAAAGCCAATGATAAAAATACAATGTTACATTAAAAATAAAAAAATAACTACTAGACAAATACTTTTGAATATGATATTATAAATCTCGTAAAATAGAACAGCAAAGGCAAGGGAGCCATATGAGACATCTGTGCATTAATATATCTATTCAATATATTTTTATTAATAGGTTTTTATGACATTAATGCAGTCAGGTTTGTTTTCATACGGCTTTTTTTAGTTGCTACATAAATTTTGTTAATAAAAGGTGGGTCTTTTAATGAACGATTTATTATATGTTATTCCTGCAAATTCTAAAAAAGAAGATATTATTGCTACATTGAAACAACATCCTGAAATTAAATTTGTTTCTTTAGTAGGTATCGATTTAGCTGGTAATGATACTGATGAAAAAATTCCTATGAGAGTTTTTCTTGAAGATATTGACTCTTTCTATAATGGCTCTGCTGTTCAAACAGATGGTTCTTCTGTAGTATTAACAGGTATTGCTACATTAAATAATGCTAAAGTAGATATGCCAATTGATCCTACTGTTAATTGGTTCGTTGATTACAATATCGAAAGCTATGATGATGAACTCGGTAAACCAGTTGGTACTCTCCGTATTCCTGCAGCTCTTATTCATGATGGCAAAGCTGTAGACTCCCGTTCCATCTTAGCTAACACTTTAACTTATGTAAAAAAAGGTTTATTAGACCTCTTTAAAAATAATGCTAAAATCTCCGGCTTAGAACATATCAATGGCGCAGATGTAAAAGATATCGTATTTACTTCCGCTACTGAACTTGAATTCTGGGTAAAAACTCCACTTAGTGAAGCAGATATCCCTGAAATGTCCGCATCTCAGGTTATGCAAGAACAATATTGGCAACGTACACGCGGTGCTGTTCGTACAGCTCTTGAACAGTGCATGTTAGCTCTTGAAGCTTATGGTCTTTCCCCTGAAATGGGTCATAAAGAAGTTGGTGGTATGAAAGGTCATATGGATACTGATGGTAATATGACTCATGTTTGCGAACAGGTAGAAATTGACTGGAAATTCGCTGATGCACTTCAAGCTGCTGATAATGAACTTGTTGTTCGTATCCTTGTAAAAGAAATCTTCCGTGAAAATGGTCTTGAAGTAAACTTCAAAGCAAAACCTATGATCGGTCTTGCTGGTAATGGTGAACATACTCATTTCGGTATTGGTGCTATCATGAATGATGGTTCTTTCGTAAACTTATTTGCTCCAACTGATATGAAAAAAGACTTCATGAGTGCTGTAGGTTATGGTGCTATCATGGGCTTACTTAAAAACTATGAAGTTATCAACCCATTCGTATCCGCAACTAATGACTCCTTAAATCGTTTAAAACCAGGTTTTGAAGCTCCTGTATGTATTGTTACTTCCTTAGGTCATAAACCAGAAGTTCCATCTCGTAACCGTACAATCTTAGCTGGTCTTATTCGTGATGTTAACAATCCAAAAGCTACTCGTTTTGAACTTCGCGCTTGTAATCCATATACAAACACTTATCTTGTACTTGCTGCTATTTATACATCTATCCTTGATGGTGTTAAATACGCTGTTACTAAAACTACTGCTGAATTACTTGCTGAAATCTCCAAAGATGTAGGTGATGATGCTGGTTACTTAGAAAAAGACCGTGCTTATCGTGCTGAAGATGATGTATTTGAAGATTACACTGAAGAAGAACGTCATCAACGTTTTGGTGTACATCCTGCAACAGTTTGGGAAAACTTCTCTAACTTGAAAAAATATCCTGAAAAACGTGCAGTTTTAACTGAAGGTAAAGCATTCAGCGATAAAATTATTGATGCATTTGTTGAAGGTGAATTAATTCGTTGGAAAACTGAACTTATCAGCCGTATTATTCCTGAAAATCGTATGCTTATCAGCAAATTTAAAGAAATTAAATCTGCATATGTAACTGATGAAGATTCTTACAACTGGAATAAACTCAACCGCATTCGTTATTATCTTGCTAAAGACAGCATCGATAATAAATCCTTATTCACTCAGTTAATCAATGCTTTAAATTCTGGAGATTTTGCTACAGCTTCTAGCTTACAGGTAGAAATGTATGATAAAATGGAAGAATTAAAAGAACTCTATGCAACTTATAGAAACAATATGATTTAATAAAATTCTCCAAGAAGGCTTCTATTTTTAGGAGCCTTCTTATTTATATTTTAGATTAGAATAATAAATTATTTTTATAACAAAGATATTGACAAAAATCTATTTTTTCTATATGATAATGATTAGCAATTATATAGAATAACTCATCAAGAGCAACTGAGGGACTGGCCCAATGACGTTGCGGCAACCATTGAGCATTTATCAAACGGTGCCAAATCCTTTAAGTTTTACTTAGAAGATGAGAGATGGATATAAACTCTCTCGCGTTTAAGTTTAGAGAGTTTTTTTTATGTTATTTTTTAATTGTTAAGATATAAAAAAATATACTAGGAGGTTCCTAAATGTCCAACAAAGTATTATTTACTTCTGAATCTGTTACTGAAGGTCATCCTGATAAAGTAGCAGACCAAATTTCTGATAGCATTTTAGATGCAATTTTAGCCAAAGATCCAAATGGTCGTGTAGCTTGTGAAACTTTCGCTATGACTGGTCAAATCCATGTAGCTGGTGAAATATCCACCGATTGCTATGTAGATATTCCATCTATCGTTCGTGAAACTATCCGCAATATCGGTTATACTCGTGCAAAATTCGGTTTAGACTGCGATACTTGTGGTATTTCTTTATCTATTGATGAACAGTCCCCTGATATTGCTATGGGTGTCGATAAATCTTTAGAAGCAAAAGAAGGCGAAGCAGACAAAACAGATCTTGGTGCTGGTGACCAAGGTATGATGTTCGGTTATGCTACAAATGAAACTCCTGAATATATGCCTCTTCCTATCGCTTTAGCTCATAAACTCGCTCGTCGTCTTACTGAAGTTAGAAAATCTGGTGAACTCTCTTATCTTCGTCCAGATGGTAAAACTCAAGTAACAGTTGTTTATGAAGATGGTAAACCTGTTGCTGTAGATACTATTGTTATCTCTACTCAACATGACCCAGATGTTACTTTAGAACAAATTAAACAAGACCTCATGGAAAAAGTAATTAAACCTGTTGTTCCTGCTGAACTTTTAACAGCTGAAACAAAATATTTCATCAATCCTACTGGTAAATTCGTTATCGGCGGTCCACAAGGTGATACTGGTCTTACTGGTCGTAAAATCATTGTTGATACTTATGGCGGTATGGCTCGTCATGGTGGCGGAGCTTTCTCCGGTAAAGATCCAACAAAAGTAGACCGTTCTGCAGCATATGCGGCTCGTTATGTAGCTAAAAATATCGTAGCTGCTGGTCTTGCTGATAAATGTGAAATCCAATTAGCATACGCTATTGGTGTTGCAAAACCTGTATCTATCAGCATCAATACTTTCGGCACTAATAAAGTAGCTGAAGACGTTATCACAAAACTTGTAAATGATAACTTTGACCTTCGTCCAGCAGGTATCATCAAAGAATTAGACTTACGTCGTCCAATTTACGCTCAAACAGCAGCTTATGGTCATTTCGGTCGTACAGATGTAGATCTTCCTTGGGAACATACTGATAAAGCTGAAACATTAAGAAAACAAGCTGGCTTATAATAATATTATATAAAAAACCTCTGATAAATAATTTATCAGAGGTTTTTCTTTATCTATGACGACCATGTCCAGGTTAAGGTGGCGGAGCAGCCTCTGTTGTATTTGCACTTATGACATAACTAATAGGTGTTGCTAAGAAACATGCCATAGTTAAAATACCAATAGATTTTTTTATTCTGTTTTTTAACATTATAAAATCTCCTTTCAATCTATTTTGCCGAAAAAAACGATAAAAACGAAAATGCTATCGATATTCCCAATATAATTAGCAATAATCTTCTTAATAATGGATTCATAAAAATTCTCCTTCACGCAAATTATTTTAATTATAAAATTCTGTAATACATATAAAATATCCTCTCTCATATTTTCTTATTTTCTAAAATTAAATAGATATATTATAATATAAACATATTACTTGATTAGGTACGTGATTATATGAAAAAACTTGCAGATATATATATTAATATTCCCGTTAAAAGTATTGCTAAGGCTTACACTTATATAATTCCTGAGAAATTTGATATTTTAAAAGAAGGTTGTCGTGTTTTAGTACCTTTCGGCAATAGAATTATGGAAGGCTTTATTATTAAAATATACGCAAATAATGAACATAATATAGATATAACTAAATTAAAAGAAATCAAAGATATTATTGATACGGAAGCTTGGTTTACACCTCAAATGTATACTACCGCCAAATGGATGGCTGATTTTTATCTATGTTCTTTAGGCGAAACTATGCGGTTATTTATCCCCGGAAAAAATAGTGTACAAATTCGCCCTATTTTTAATATTAACCAACAAGAATATGATTTATTCCCTAAAAATAAACTATCAGCAATTGAAATATCTTTGCTTGAATATCTTTCTCTACAAAAAAATACTGATTTATTGACTTTACGACATAAATTCAATACAATTGACAATTTATCTTCTTTATTAGATAAACTCATCGCCAAAAAACTAATTATCCGAGATTATACTTATAAAACAAAAGCTAATAAAATTTATATCACTTATGCCTCTTTAAATGTAACAGTTAATGATGATATTTTAGCAACTTTAAAAAATAAACCAGCTCAAAAAAAAGCTCTATTATATTTAGCTAAAATAAAAGAAGCTTCTACTAAAGATTTAGCAAATGAAAAAATCTCTCTACCTACATTAAAAGCACTTGCTGATTTAGACTATATAAAATTAGAAAAGAAACAAATATTGCGAGATAGTTATCATCAAATAACTACTAAACAAAATGCAGATAAAAAACTGACATCAGAGCAAATGACAGCCTTAAAAAATATAGAAATAGCTCAACATCAAGGCAAGCAAAAATTTTTACTATATGGCGTTACAGGTAGTGGCAAAACTCAAATCTATATAGAAATGGCTTTAAAAGCACGTGCTTTAGGTAAACAAGCCCTTATATTAGTTCCTGAAATCGTCCTTACAGGGCAATTAGTAACTTCTTTTAAAGAATATTTTACTGATGATGTCGCTGTTATTCATAGTAGATTATCCGTTGGAGAAAGAAATGATACATTTTGGCGAATTCGCACTAAACAGATAGGTATCATCATTGGAGCTCGTTCAGCATTATTTGCTCCATTTGAAGATTTAGGCTTAATTGTAATGGACGAAGAACATGACTCTTCATATAAGCAAGATGAATCACCTCGATATCACAGTCATGATATCATTGAAAAAATGGCTGAAATTTATCATGCTACTTTAATCATGGGTAGTGCTACACCTTCTTTAGAGAGTTATTACAAAGCGCAAATAGGCGAATATGTTTTATTAAAAATGCCTAATCGAATAGATAACCTACCTTTACCATATATTGAAGGAGTGGACATGCGTGAAGAACTACGCATGGGCAATCGAAAAATTATTTCTTTAAAATTAAAAGAATTAATTGCAGATACTCTAGCTAAAAAAGAACAAATTATCATCATGTTAAATCGCAGAGGTTTTTCCACTTTTGTAATGTGTAGAGCTTGTGGTCATGTTATCAAATGCAAATACTGTGGTTTACCACTTGTTTATCATCGCCGTGGCATCTTACAATGCCATCACTGCGATATCACAGAAACTGTTCCTACTATCTGCCCAAAATGTAATAGTAAATATATTAAATTTTTCGGCTCAGGAACAGAAAAACTTGAAGAAGAATTATCCACTTTATTTCCTCAAGCTAGAATAATTCGCTTAGATAGAGATACTACTGGCAAAAAATTCGCTCATTTAGATATCTTAAAGCAATTTAAAGCTGGTCTATATGATATTTTATTAGGTACACAAATGGTCGCTAAAGGTCATGATATACCTACTGTAACAGCTGTTGGCATCATAAGTGCAGATTCTAGCCTAAATTTACCAGATTTTAGAGCAGGAGAACGTTGTTTTGGTTTAATAACTCAAACGGCTGGTCGTGCTGGTAGAAAAAATAAACGTGGACAAGTAATCGTACAAACGTATAATTTAGAACATTATGCTGTACAATGCGGTATTCAACAAGATTATAATCATTTTTATAATGAAGAAATTTTATTGCGTAAAGCTATGTATTATCCGCCTTTCTGTCAACTCATAAAATTAATAATTCAAGACGAAAATGAAGAAAATGCTTTAACTAAAGCACAAAATTTAAAAAAACTCATCAAAAATAAATTCCAAGATAATAAAAATATTATTGTCATGGGCCCTGCTCCATCTTTAATCGCAAATTTCAAAGGAATGTATCGCTTTAATTTACTATTAAAAACAAATGATTTAAATACCTTACGAAATTATTTGCGTGAATGTAAAGTAGATATTGATAAAAATATAACAGTGGATATTAACCCTATTAATACAAATTAAATTCAACATAAAATAAAAACCCCAATAACTAGAATGTACTAATTATTGGGGTTAGTTTTTTAATTAATATTTATATCATTTTACAATCAAAACTGGGCATTCGGCATGTTCTAACACATATTTACTTACGCTACCAAGCAATACACCTCGTACAAGACCTAAACCTCTACTACCCATAACAATCAAATCTGCAGAAATTTCTTTTTCATAATCTCTAATTGCTTCAGCTGGGTCTCCAGTTCTATATGCACAAACAATTTTCATTCCTTCTGGGAACAATTCTTTTGCTGCATTTAAAATGCGTTGACCTGCTTTTTCAATTTCAATCAATACGTTACCAGATAAATAAGCATTAATTGCTAACTTATTAATATCTGCTACATATAAAATATGAACTTCTGCTTCATTAAAGCGATTAATTTTTATAGCCTGTTGCATAGCACGTTCAGCAATTTCAGAGCTATCGATTGGAACTAAAATACGTTTTACGTTATCCATAACCAAACCCTCCTTGGTGCCTTGATTATAATATATTTTCAAGTTATTTTATATTAATTATATTCTGCATATATAGCTAAAAATCCTGCTTTTTTGAATAAATTTTGCAAATATTTTTATAAAATTTATTTACGATAAACTTGTAACTTGCTTAATAAAAGTAAGTGATTTAAAAGGCTTGCCAATTAAGGATTGTATATAATCTAATAGAATTTTTTCAGCATTTATCAAATCAATACCTTTTACTTGAAATTTAGGTGGATTATCCCAATCTAAATGTAAAAGATGCTCTATAAATAATCTTACTGAAGCTGGATAATTTATCTGCTTTCCTTGACTGCAAGATGTGCAGATTGCTCCACCTTGCATTGCATCAAAATGACAATCGCCTTCAATTTTACTTCCACATAATGCACACTGACTATAATGAAGTTGACAGCCAGTATATTCAAAAATCTGATAAGCACTAGCCAAAGCACAAATACGAGGATTAAATTTTGTTAGACAAGGCAAAATCTTTAATAATTTTTCATAAATCTCTGCTTGTGGTTCATCTTCACTACATAATTCTTTAGCTAATTCTGCAATAAAAGAAGCATATGCCATTGCCGTCAAATCCTCATATAAATCAGAAAAAAATCCTTTATGTTCACATTGGCGAACTGTATCCATTTTTTCACCTTTAGATAATTGAATATCTAACCATGAAAATGGCTGCATAGATGCTGCTAATGGACTTTTAGGACGTCTACAACCATATGCTGCTGCTGTTATTTTTCCATAAGTAGGTGATAAAAGAGTAACGATTTTATCTGCGTTACCCCAATTTTTTACACCTAAAACTAATACTTCTGTTGTATAAATAGCCATATTAGTTTATTTTCCCTTTTAATATTTTACTTATTTTCAACAGAATCCATATTTTTTTCTTGTTGAGCTTTTTCCATTTTTTCCTTAACTTCTTGTATTTTTGCTAAATCTGCTTTTACATCAGCACCTGGCATTACACCACCAGCTGTCAATATATATTGAAAAGCATCTTCTACAGAGATATCCACATAAATTATATCTTTTTTAGGTACAAATACATTAAATCCAGAAGTCATATTTAAACTCCATGGTAAAAATACAGATTCATATTCTTCATCTTTACTTAAATATGGAGCAAGTAATGATGATGGTTTTGGCATTAAAAATCCAATAGTTTTTACATTTGGATGTGGATAAGGAATTAAAACGACTTGACTAAACATCGTTTTTGATTCAAATAACATTGTAGAAACACGCTTAACACTATTGTAAATAAATTTTACAACTGGAATTTTATCTACTACTGTTTCAAAATAGCTGATAATTCGCTGAGAAGCCCATGACCAAGTTGATGTTATCCAGCCAGCAACTAAAATAACGATAATTAATAAGGCTACACCTGCACCTGGAAATTTAAGTGGTATATAACTTTCTACTATACCTTCTACTAAGGCAAATACTGTAGCAATTACAAAGTAAGTTATAACAATTGGTACTAATACTATAAGCCCATTAATAAAATAATGTGATAATCTATTCATCATGTTAAGCACGTCTTCCTTTATCAATCTCTAAAACCTAATTCACGAAGCACATTACTGCGGTCGCGCCAATCTTTTTTGACTTTTACCCACAAATCTAAATAAGTTTTAGAGCCAAGCATTGTCTCGATATCTTTGCGAGCTAATGCCCCTATTTCTTTTAATAATGCACCACGTTTACCAATGACAATTCCCTTTTGTGATTCACGTTCAACATAGATAGTTGCACGAATATAAACTTTATCATTAGCACGGGATTTCATTTCCTCAATATCTACAGCTATAGCATGGGGTATTTCATCACGAGTCAAATGAAGTACCTTTTCACGTATCATTTCCGCAGCTATCAAACGTTCTGGTTGGTCAGTTACTGTATCCGCTGGATAATACTGTGGCCCTTCTGGTAAATATTTATTTAATTCTGCAAGTAAACTATCCAAATTCATTTTTTCTTTAGCAGAAATTGGCACTACACCTGCAAAATCGTATGCTTTTGTATATTTTTCAATTATCGGCAATACGGATTGTCTATCAATTAAATCTAATTTATTTACAATCAAAATAACTGGTTTTTTTGTAGCTTGCAAACGTTCCATAATGTAACGTTCACCACCACCTAAATCTTCAGTAGCATCAACCACAAATAAAATAGCGTCAACTTCTTTTAATGTGCCTTCTGCTGCTTTTACCATATATTCACCTAATTTATGCAAAGGTTTATGAATACCTGGCGTATCTAAGAAAATTACTTGTTCATTATCTGTAGTCAATACACACATAATTTTATTGCGTGTAGTCTGTGGTTTATCAGACATTATCGCTATTTTCTGTCCAATAAGACTGTTTATCAATGTAGATTTTCCTACATTTGGTCTACCAATAACTGCTACAAAACCTGATTTAAAATGTTTATTCTCCAAAAAATTAACTCCTTTTTAATCTCTACTTATTCCTAATTGTTCCATAACAAAATCTTCTTCTTTTCGCATTTCTACACGGTCAGCTTCTTCTATATGGTCATATCCCAATAAATGAAGCATACCATGAACTGTCAAAAATGCTATTTCACGACGAACACTATGACCATAATCGCCAGCTTGTTCTATCGCTTTTTCTACAGAAATAATAATATCACCTAACATATTTACAGGAATTTCTCCTTCAATATTAGGCTCATCACCTTCATTCAAAGCAAAAGATATTACATCTGTTGGTCTATCCACTTTTCTATATTCACGATTTATTTCATGAATATGTTCATTATCTGTAAGCGTAATGCTCACTTCTGCATTATCTAAAGCATATAATTGACCAACTTTTTCTACAGCTTCTTTCACTGTATCACTTAATTTTTCATCTATTTCAAGATTTTCAGGTAAATTGCTTAAAATTATTTCCATAATAAAATCTCCCATTTAGTAAATTAATTTTGCTATTTATTACTTTATCAACTATGTTTATAGAAATTCTTATCTTTATTCTCACTAGGCGGATTAGCAGCTTCATAAGCATCATAAGCTCTAATAATTCGTGCAACTACATCATGACGAATAACATCTCTATCATCAAAATGTATCACAGAAATACCTTCTAATCCATCTAATATTTTTGTCGCCTGTGTCAAACCTGAGCCACTACCTCTTGGCAAATCAATCTGACTCAAATCGCCATTTACTACCATTTTTGAGCCAAAACCTAAACGAGTTAAAAACATTTTCATCTGTCTAGGTGTAGTATTTTGAGCTTCATCTAAGATGACAAAAGCTCTTTCTAATGTGCGACCACGCATATATGCAAGCGGTGCTATTTCAATGATATTTCTAGCTAATAATTTTTGATAAGCTTCTAAACCTAAAATATCTTGTAATGCATCATATAGCGGTCTTAAATATGGATCGATTTTTTCTTGTAAATCACCAGGTAAAAAGCCCAAACGTTCTCCTGCTTCAACTGCTGGACGAGTCAAAATAAGTTTATCTACTTCATTATTGCGAAGTGCCATAACAGCCATGACTACAGCTAAATAAGTTTTCCCTGTACCAGCTGGACCTAAACCAAAAGTTATGCTATGACGACGAATAGCATCAATATAAATTTTCTGTCCAATAGTCTTTGGTCGAACGCATTTTCCTCTTGAAGTAACAGTCAATACATCTGTGAATAAAGATTTTAATTCATTAGATTGACCTGCTTTAACCAGTTTTATACTATATCTAACCTCATGCATTGTAAGCTTTGTACCTTGTCTATACAATAAAAGCAAAGCTTCAATAACTTGACTGGCAGCATTTACTTCTCCTTCTTCACCATTGATTGATAAATCTGTACCTCTACCAATAATACGACAGGCAAAACTATCATTTAAAACTCGCAAAAATTCATCATTTTCACCAAGAATACCAATTGTTTCTGCTCTGTCTTGAAAAGGTATTTTTATTTCTGCAAAATTTGGCAAAAGCATTCGCCCTCCATTATTTTTAAAGTAATAGTCATATTCTCATTATAACATATTCATTCTATAGTGCTAAATCTTTTTACCAAAAAATTACTTAAAGACTCTTTATTCAACTTTTATGAAAATCAATCCTTTTCTATTATAAATTATATAAATAAAAAAAGCTATAACCATTATAAAATTTTATTTTTCTTAAAATTACTAATGATTATAGCTTTATTTTAATCTTTATGAATTACGCGTTTTATACCAAATCGCTTTAAATATTGCAGTGATTTTGGTTGTTCTAAAACTTGAGCATACGTTATTGCTTTTATTATATGCTCTTTTTCAATATCTATTTGTATTTTTTTATCCTTATCTACAGCTTTTATCTCTGTTTGTTGAATAAAATCTTTTGCCTGTAGATTAGTTCTATTTTGCTTTAATTTTTCTTGATATCTATTTTGCAAATCCTGTTCATATTTATCGATATATTGTGCTAAATCATTTATTTTTTCTTGTTGTAAATCATTTGCCACAATTTCAATATTATCATTATTCACCTTTGGCTTTGCCATCATATAATCAAGATTTCTTTTTCTATTTTGTCTTGGTGGTGGATTATCATATATATCAGGAAATTCTTGTTTTTGTTTCTTTTTTTGCTCTCTACGTTTTTGACCAGTATAGATATTTATTATCATAAAAAACAAAAAGAGCAGAAAAGGTGCTAATCCTTCCATGATAAATTATTTTATTGGTACTTGTCCTTGTGGGACTGTACTATCTCCTGTTTTACTTATTGCTTCTCGCATTTGCGTATCAGCATTGATATTATTTAAATTATAATAATCCATTACACCGAGTTTACCTTCACGAAGAGCTTTTGCTAATGCATGTGGAACTTCTGATTGAGCTTCAACTACACGAGCTTCCATTTCTTGCGTATATGCTTTCATTTCCTGTTCTTTAGCCACAGCCATAGCACGTCTTTCTTCAGCTTTTGCTTGAGCTATACGTTTATCAGCTTCTGCTTGGTCTGTCTGAAGTTCTGCACCGATATTTCTGCCTACATCAACATCGGCTATATCAATGGATAAAATTTCAAAAGCAGTTCCTGCGTCCAAGCCTTTGCCAAGTACAGTTTTAGATATATCATCTGGATTAGCAAGTACATCTGTATGAGCTTCTGAAGAACCAACTGATGTTACTATCCCTTCACCAACACGAGCAATAATTGTAGGCTCACCAGCACCACCGACTAATCTATCAATATTAGCTCGAACTGTAACCCTTGCTTTAATTTTTAATTCAATACCATTTCTAGCCACAGCAGATACAACAGGTGTTTCAATGACTTTTGGATTTACGCTCATTTGTACAGCTTCTAATACATCACGACCTGCAAGGTCAATAGCTGCACTGCGTTCAAACGGAAGTGGTATTTGCGCTCTATGAGCAGCAATAAGTGCATCGACTACTTTATCCACATTACCACCAGCTAAATAATGTGCTTCAAGTTGATTTACATTGACATTTAATCCTGCTTTATTTGCCTTGATTAGTGGCAATACAATTTTTTGTGGCGGAACTCTACGCATTCTCATACCAACTAATGTAAATATACCTACATGAACATTTGATGCTAATGCTGAAATCCACAATCCTATAGGTACAAAATGCAAAAATAACATAATCGCCACAATGACAATTACTACGATAAAACCAGAACCGATAATCGCTTCCATGATTAATCCTCCTTAAATTTATTTTAGATTTTACGTACAATAATACGCATACCTTCAATTTTTACTACACGAATCTTTTCGCCTTTACTGATATAACTACCTTCAGATACAACATCTAATACATCATCATCGATTTTCACACTTCCAGAAGGTCTTAGTTCTGTCAAAACAATCCCTTCTTTATGCAAATATCTTGAATAATCTACGCTACTTACATAACCTTCTTCACTAGAAGATGTCTTTGTCAAAATTATTTTACGCCAGAGCTTACTTGTAGGTAATTTTTTTATTATCAATGCAAAAATTATTATCGCAATAACAAAAGAAATTGCCATCATCAACATAGCATCAATATCGCCACCCATAGCTAAAATCAAACTATATAATATAGCTACTACTCCAAGTCCTGCAAGTAATCCTATTGTTGGGGTTAATATTTCAATTATGATAAAAATAATCCCCACAATAAATATTGCAATCTGATATAAACTGACTAAACCTTTCACATAACTACTGCCAAAAAATACGCCAGCTGCTATAATGCCTAGTAATGCTCCTATACCTGTACCTCCTGTTTTTATCTCTACTAAAATTGCTAGAAATATCACACTCAAAAGCAATGATTGCAATATACTTGAATCTATAATAAAGTCCATATTATCACTTCCTTTTATTTTTCTATTCAGCAATATAAATAATATATTCGACAATATCTCATAATAAACCTTTTTATAAAAAAATAAGTAATCTAAACAATAGTTTAAATTACTTATTCTTACTTATTTATTTAATTTTCCTAATCGTCTCCATACAACCATCATCATAGTAGAAAAACATGCTATACCGCCCACAAAATTTGAAATCATTTCAGCATAAAAGACTCCATATACACCTAAGTCCCATAAATTTGGTAAAAAAATCGTCAATGGGATAACTAAAATGACTTTACGAAACAGCGAAAAAAACGTTGCATATTTTCCCATGCCTAACGATATAAACGTTGTCTGTCCAGCAGATTGAAAAGCCATCATAAAAAATCCTAAAAAATATATATGTAATGCTGGTACGCCAAGCAATAACATTTCTTCTTCACTATTAAATAGATGAATAAAAAATTCTGGGAAAAAATCTAATATGCACCAAGCGATACTTGTATATAATAGCGCTATCTTTGTCAAAAATTTTATGCCCTGCCTTACACGTAAATATTGCCCTGCACCATAATTGTAGCTGATAACAGGTTGAGCACCTGAGCGAATGCCTTCTATTGTCATTTGCAAAACATCACGTATAGAATTTAGTACGGTCATTATGCCTACATAAATATTTCCGCCCCAAAATAACAATACATTATTGCAGACAATCTGCACTAAACTTCCTGTAGTGGCAAAAACAAAGCCTGAAAATCCTAAAGAAACAATTTCTTTTATCAATTTAAAATCTAATTTCATGCAAGATTTTTTAATGCGATAAATTGCCTTATCACTAAATAAAAAATGCAATACCCATGATGCTGAAATAAATTGTGCAATAACAGTAGCGATAGCAGCGCCTTTTATACCTAAATCTAAACCAAAGATAAAAATAGGGTCTAAAATAATATTGATTATCGCACCAATTAATATAGTGAGCATTCCTTTTTTGGCAAAACCTTGAGCATTAATAAAAGTATTCATGCCTAATCCTACCATTACAAAAATACTTCCCCAAATATAAATAGAGAAATATTCATTAGCATAAGGATATGTTTCATCACTTGCCCCAAATAAATATAATAAGGACTTTTTCATCACTAAACCAATAATTATCAAAATACAACTACAGATAATCAACATGGCAAAAGAATTACCTATTATTTTTTCTGCCCGTTCATCATCGCCTCTACCTCTAGCGATAGAACAAAGTGGTGCTCCACCCATACCAAATAAATTAGTAACTGCTGTAACTAACATAATAATAGGAAAAGTAATTCCTAATCCTGTCAAAGCTAAAGTAGAATTTTGTGCCAAATGCCCTATGTACATTCTATCTACAAGACTATATAAAACATTTATCAACTGTGCTATGGTCATAGGAATAGCTAAACTCATAATATTATATGCCATACTATTTTTAGTAAAATCATTTTGTTTTTCTTGCATATCCCTTCACCTACACCTAATAAATTTATATAAAAAAACAGATAAGACCACTATCTAGTAATCTTATCTGTTTTCATAATTAACCTAGTAATTCTTTGACGATGGTATTAACCATTTTTCCGTCAGCGCGTCCTTTAACTTTAGGCATGAGCTGTCCCATGACTTTACCCATATCTTTAGGAGTTGTTGCATTAGTAGCAGCAATTGCTTCTTTAACCAACGCTCTAACTTCTTCTTCTGATAACTGTTCTGGTAAATATGGCATTAAAACGGCAATTTCAGCTTCAGTCTGTGCGACTAAATCTTCACGACCGCCTTTTTTAAATTCATCTATAGAATCTTTACGCATTTTTACTTCTTTGCTAATAAGTGCAATTATATCGTTATCATCAAGTTCTTTTTGACCATCAATTTCAGTCTGACGAATAGCTGAACGAACCATACGGATAACAGCAAGTTTCTGTTTTCCGTCTTCTTTGGCTTTCATAGCAGCTTTCATGTCGTCCATTAACTGGGCTTTAAGTGACATATGAATTACCTCCGTTTGTGAGCTAATTAAGCTCTGTATCTGCGTTTTCTAGCAGCTTCTGATTTCTTTTTGCGTTTTACGCTTGGTTTTTCATAATGCTCACGTTTTCTAACTTCAGCTAAAGTACCAGCTTTCTGGCAAGTACGTTTAAATCTACGGAGAGCGCTATCAATTGTTTCGTTTTTACCAACTTTGATTTCAGATGACATTTATATTTCCCTCCCCTCCACCTAACACGGGAGTGTTGTACTTAATAATCATACCCAAATATTATACCTTGCTTATAAGTGCATTGTCAACTATAACCTGCAATTATATACAAATTTGATATGATTTTTTTATCAGCCTGGTGGCCATTGCATAGAGCGACCGCCAAGTAGGTGGAAATGAAGGTGCTGAACTGTTTGGCCACCCTCTTCCCCTGTATTTGCTACAGTACGGAAGCCAGTTTCTGCAATATTCAATTTTTTAGCAAGCATAGGAATTACTTCACAAGTGATATGTGCTAAAAGTTCTTTATCTTCAGCAGTTGTTGCAAGAAGACTAGCAATATGTTTTTTAGGAATAACTAATACATGAACAGGAGCTTGTGGCTCTAAATCATTAAAAGCAATGACCATGTCATCTTCATATACAGCTTGAGTTGGAATTTCTTTATTTGCTATTTTACAAAAAATACAATCTGACATATAAGGCACCTCCTTTTATAGTTTAATTAGTATAGAATTGACATATCAAATAAATATTTAATATATACCTAGTTTAAATAAAATTTACTTAAACTTTAATACTAACTCTATAACTTTATATATATTCGTTATAAAATTAGTAAAATCCTTTTTTTATTTAGACAAATTTTAAATTAATTCACCTAAAATACCATCTTTAAATAATTTAACTAATTTTACAAGGCGAATATCACCGGAGGTTATTTCTCCATCATTTTTGATATATACTCTTATATAATTTGAAGTCAAGCCTTCCATATATCCATCTTGTTCTTGTTCAAATAAAACTTCTAATTCGCGTCCTAAAAATCTTTGATAGAACTCAGTTGCTGATTGTTCTGCCATTTTTTGCATCAAATGAACTCTTTGTTTTTTCACTGCTTCATCAATTTGATTTGTCATTTTGGCAGCTGGAGTACCTGCTCGTTTAGAATAAGGGAATACATGCATTTTCATAAATCTCATAGATTTAGCAAATTCCAAAGATTTTTGGAATAATTCATCTGTTTCTCCAGGGAAACCAACAATGATGTCTGTAGAAATAGCAATATCTGGTACTTCACGGCGAATATTTTCTATCAATCTAGCAAATTCGTCAGTAGTATAATGGCGGTTCATTGCTTTTAAGATTTCATCACTACCTGCTTGTAGTGGTAAATGTAAATGCTTAGTAAAGCGTTTATGAGTCTTCACTAATTCTAATAGTCTAGGAGATATTTCAATAGACTCTAAAGAACCTAGTCGCAATCTTTTTAAATTTTCATTAGCTAAACAAATTTCTACAGCATCGCTTAAAGAAATATTTTCACCTTTAAAATCTCTGCCATAAGCACCTAAATGAATACCAGTAAATACTATTTCATGGAAATTTTCTTCTACTAATTGGTCTACTGCTGTTTTTATACTTTCCAATTTACGTGAACGAATAGGCCCTCTAGTATATGGAATAATACAATATGAACAGAAATTACAACAACCATCTTGAATTTTTAAGAAAGCTCTTGTGCGATGTGGTGTACCATAAAGAGGAATATCTTCAAATTCATGCATATGCATAACATCATTTACTTCATTAAATAAACCATCTTCACGAGCTGCTTTTTCTACCAAATCAACTATCTTATCACGCTGTTTAGTACCGATTACTACGCGAACACCTTCAATCTTGCTGATTTCATCAGAAGCAATCTGTGCATAGCACCCTGTTACAGCTATGATAGCATTATCATTTAAACGATTTGCTCTGCGAATTAATTGACGAGATTTTCTCTCACCTAAGTGAGTAACAGAACAAGTATTTATAATATAAAAATCAGCAGGCTCAGAAAAATCCACTATTTCATAGCCACGATTACGAAATAGACCTTCCATAATTTCTGTTTCTACTTGATTAACTTTACAACCAAGTGTTGTTAATGCAACTTTTGGCAAAATTTCACTTCCTCAATTAAAATAAATAAGATAAAAAACTACTAATATAAAATTAGTATAACTAAATTATAGTTTCCCATAAAATAGTTATACTAAACAAAAATCTTTAATATTAAATCTAAATCAAAAATTAAAAATGCCACCTAAATCGCCTTTTTCATACATGACGATAGTAAGTGCTGCAATTGATGCAGTTTCAGCTCGTAAAATACGTTTTCCCATAGATATACTTTTAAATCCAGCATCTTTGCATAATTGCACTTCTTCTGGAGCAAAACCACCTTCTGGGCCAATCAAGATAAGATATTTTTTACTATCTGCTGATTGTAACATCTCTTTAAAACTTTGCTCATCTTCTGCTTCATAGCAAATAAAACGAGTATAATCCGCATAATCTTTTGCTAATTGCTCTAAATTCACAATAGCTTCAACTGTCGGCTTTATTGTTCTACCGCACTGTTTTACTGCTTCATCAGCAATTTTTTGCCATTTTTGTTGACGAGCTAATTTTTTCTTATCATCATATTTCACTACACAATGACGGCTAACTACAGGAACAACACTTGATGCTCCTAATTCCACCGCTTTTTGCACGATAAATTCCATTTTATTGCCTTTAGGCAAACATTGTGCAACGACTACTTCTATAGGTGCTTCTGTATCAGCATCTTCTATATACTGCAATAATTTTAATTGCACTGTATCACTTGTACAAGAAATAACTTTTGCCTGTGCTACTTTACTTTCTTTATCAACAATAGTAAAAACCTGCTCAGGTCTTACTCTCATAGCATAAAGAAGATGTTTTGCATCATCGCCTTTAATCGTGATATCTTCACTTAGACATTCATCTATAAATAAACGTCTCATTGCATATCTTCCTTACGACGGAAAATAATTGCAGCCCAACCAGCTTTTTCATTCATTTTTTCTACCATAAAGCCATGTTCTTCAGCAGCTTTAGTAACATCTGCTATACGGTCAGCAATTATACCACTTGTCAAAATAGCACCATGCTGATTTAAATAATTATCTACATCATTAAACATGCGAATAATTATATCCGCTATAATATTAGCTATGATTAAGTCAGCTTTGCCATTCATATTTTTTAATAAATCGCTTTGGAAAATCTTAATATTTTCACATTCATGATTTTTTTCGATATTTTCTCTAGCAACATCAACTGCCACATTATCATAATCAGCAGCCTCGATATCTTTTGCTCCTAATTTGGAAGCAGCAATTGCTAAAATACCACTACCTGTACCAACATCGAAAACTTTCATTTCTGGTTTTACATATTCTTCTAATAATTGAATACACATAGATGTTGTAGCATGTGTACCTGTACCAAATGCCATACCAGGGTCTAATTCAATTACTATATCATTATCTAATGGAGTGTATTCTTCCCAAGATGGCTTTACTACAATTTTTTCACCAATGCGTTCTGGATGGAAAAATTGCTTCCAATTATTAGCCCAATCTTCATCTTGGATTTCACTGCAATTAATCACGCCTGAACCCTTATCTAAAAATTGGCTCATTTCATCAATATGCAAACGCAACTGTTCTAATTTACTTGGTAAATCCTCATCAGTAGGAAGCCATGCTTTCACTGTAACAACTTCTGTTTCTTCAGCAAGCGGTATATCTGTATAATCCCAAGCTCCAGAATGAATATAAGTATTCACAAGTTCTGGGTCTTCAATCAATACACCAGATGCTCCAAGTTCATGAAAAATCTCTGCTACAGCTTCAGTAGCCTCATGTGAAGTTTGAATGCTAATTTCAGCCCATTTCACAGGTAAATTCCTCCTTAAATAAATACTAAATCAAAACACATAAAGATTATTATACGTTTTGCTTTGACAAATGTAAACCATTCATTATAAAAAATATATTTAATTTACATTCTCATTTATTATAAACCTTGCTCTATTAATTTATCAAATTGTTTTATTTCTTTTGCTTGGTCTTTAATGATATTTTTAGCAATTTTTCTTATTTGCGGATTTTTTGTATATGCTAAAATCTGTTTACTAGCTTCTAACGCACCTTCATGATGATATTTCATTGCCAAAACAAAAGTATAATCTGCTGTTTTTTTATCGCAAGTTCTAGTTACAGCAATCATTTTATTCATCATTTCCGCCATATTTTCTTTTTCTTTAGCCACAAATTCAGCATAAGCTTTTTCACTTAAATTACTATTGCTAAAATCTCCATTAGCTAAAAGCTCATTGAAATCTTCAATTTCTTTTGTCTGTGTCTTTATAATATTACGAGCTATTGCTTTTACTTCTTCATTACTGCCATATTCTAAAATTAATTTTGCAGAATCTATTGCACCTTGATGATGTGGTATCATATTAGCGATAAAATCTTTATCCACATTGCCACTTTGTACAAATTCTTCATTCATCATCGGCATATGCATACTATCTACAATTTCATTATTGATTAATGGGTCAAAATTTAGACGATTTGTTTGCGTATTTATATTCATATCATGATGTCCATGATAATCATGATAATGTGCATTTGCCACACCAAAACTATTTACACTACTAATAATTGACGCACAAGTTATAGCTAAAATTATTTTTTTCATTTTTCCAACCTCTTATTATTTAATATTTCATAGTGAAATTATATGATTTAGCTTTATAATTGTCAATATAACAATAATATTCTTGGAGGTATCTATGCTTAATATTTTACAATTACAAACAAAAGTCTTATCTTCAAAGGAACAAACATTAAATTACATTGAAGCTTATCTCAAAAAATTTCTTCATCTTCAGCCTGACATTGTAACCTTACCAGAAATGTTTAACTGCCCTTATGATAATAAATCTTTTCCTTTATATGCTGAATTCGAAGGAGATATTACTTACAAATTTTGTCAAAATCTAGCTAAAAAATATAATATCTATTTAAGTGCAGGCTCTATTCCTGAAAAAGATGAGCAAAATCATTTATTTAATACAGCTTATGTCTTTGATAATAATGGTAATTGCATCGCTAAACATCGCAAAATGCATTTATTCGATATTGATGTGAAAAATGGTCAACGCTTTAAAGAATCAGATACTTTATCTGCTGGCAATAATATCACTGTTTTTGATACAAAATGGGGCAAAATGGGATTGTGCATTTGTTATGATTTTCGCTTTCCTGAACTTGCTCGATTAATGGTAGATTTAGGAGCAAAAATTATCCTTGTTCCCGCTGCTTTCAATATGACCACAGGCCCACTTCATTGGGAATTATTATTCCAAAGTCGTGCTGTAGATAATCAAGTATTCACCATTGGTACAGCTCCTGCTAGAAATTTAAATGCTTCTTATCATTCTTATGGTCATAGCATTATTGTTTCACCATGGGGAAAAATTTTAAATAAAGCAGATTTTGAAGAAACTGCTTTATTTACAACTATAAATTTAAATGAAATTAATCTCGTTCGTGAACAGATACCACTTTTAAGACATCGTCGTTTAGATATCTATGAATTAACACAAAAATAAAACTTATAAACTTGCACAAAATAAAAAAATAAGTTAAAATATCTCCTTGTTATAAAAATTACCAATTAAAAATAACTGTTTAATAGGTAATTAAATATAGGAGGTATTATTATATGTTATTAATTAAAGACCGCTTTCAAGGAGTATTTCTTTGTTTCGTCTTAGCCTTACCTGCTTATTTTTTAGGTAAAGAATTTGAAATCATTGGCGGTCCTGTTTTTGCCATTTTACTTGGTATGCTATTATCAAAATTTGTTCGCGAAAAAGATATCTTAAAAAGTGGTATTACATTCACTTCTAAAAAAGTTTTACAATATGCTGTTATTTTATTGGGCTTTGGTCTAAACTTAAGCACTGTCATCGCTGTAGGTGCTACATCTTTGCCAATCATCATTTCTACAATTGCCACTTCATTAATTACAGCCTACATAATTTTTAAATTAATCAATATTCCTGCTAAATCTTCTATCTTAATCGGTGTAGGTTCTTCTATCTGTGGTGGTTCTGCAATCGCTGCAACAGCACCTGTCATTGACGCTAATCATAAAGAAATAGCTCAAGCCATATCTGTTATCTTCTTATTTAATATCATCGCTGCTTTAATTTTCCCTACTTTGGGTAATTTTTTAGGTTTATCTGATCATGGTTTTGCTATCTTTGCAGGTACTGCGGTCAATGATACTTCTTCTGTTACAGCAGCAGCTTCTTCTTGGGATAGCATGCATAATACTGGTACAGAAGTTTTAACTGGTGCTACTATCGTAAAACTCACTAGAACACTTGCTATTATTCCTATCACATTAGTTTTAGGCTTTTATCAAGCAAAAAAAGCTTCTGGTCAAAATAAAGCTAGTATAAAATCTGCATTTCCAATGTTTATTTTATATTTCATCATTGCTTCTATTATTACTACTTTCTTAAATTATTTTATGGACAGAAATATTTTTTCTGCTGAAATATCTTCTGCTATTTTATCTTTCTTTGCCTTAATGAAATTTTTCAGTAAATATTTTATCATCATGGCAATGGGCGCTATTGGTCTTCATACTGATATCGTTGATTTAATAAAAAATGGTGGTCGTCCTATCATCATGGGCTTTTGCTGTTGGATAGCTATTGCTTGCGTCAGCTTATTAGTTCAACATCTTTTAGGCTTGTGGTAAAAAATAAATTATAAAAATTAAGCTAGAATATGTCTTTTCAGATATGTTCTAGCTTTTTTATTTTTATCTTTAAATCTGTTGTTTTTACAACATACTTTTAAATCAAGGCTAATTATAATAAGCATATCAATTAAATCACAAATAAAATTATTGGAGAGATAATTATGGAAAATAAAATGTTTTGCTTTCAATGTCAAGAAACAGCTCAATGCACAGGCTGTACTCGTGTAGGTGTTTGTGGAAAATCCGCCACTACTGCTACACTGCAAGATTTATTAATTTATGCAACTAAAGGTCTTTGCGAAATCACTACTAAACTTCGTCAAGAAAAACAAGATATCAGTCGTAAATTAAATCAATTTATCTGTGAAAATCTTTTTATCACTATCACTAACGCTAATTTTGATGATGAAATTATCATTAAACGCATCACAGACACTTTAAATTATAAACAAGAATTATTTGCAAAATTGCAAAATAAAGATAATTTATCCCCTGTAGCTCTTTGGACTACTGATGATGAAAATACTTACCTTGTAAAAGGTGCTACTATCGGCGTTTTAGCTACTGAAAATGAAGATATTCGCAGTCTTCGTGAATTAATCACTTATGGTTTAAAAGGTATGGCAGCATATAATAAACATGCAAATGCCCTTGGTAAATTTAATGATGAAATTGACTCATTTTTACAAGCTACTTTAGCTAAAACTGTTGATAATAATTTATCTGGAGAAGAATTAACAGCTCTTACTTTAGAAACTGGTGCTTTCGGTGTAAAAGTCATGGCACTTTTAGATGAAGCCAATACTTCTCGCTATGGAAATCCAGAAATCACATCTGTAGATATCGGCGTTCGCAATAATCCAGCAATCTTGATTTCTGGTCATGATTTACGCGATTTAGAAATGCTTCTTGAACAAACTCAAGGAACTGGTGTCGATGTATATACACATAGCGAAATGCTTCCAGCACATTATTATCCATTCTTCAAAAAATATAAAAACTTTGCAGGTAACTACGGCAATGCTTGGTGGAAACAAAAAGAAGAATTTTTATCCTTCAATGGCCCTATTTTATTGACTACTAACTGTCTTGTACCACCAAAAGCTGAATATAAAGATAGAATTTATACTACAGGTGTTGTTGGCTTTGCAGGTTGCAAACATATTCCTGGCGAAATCGGCGAAACTAAAGATTTTTCTGCTATTATTGAACACGCCAAAAAATGCCCACCACCAACACAAATTGAAACAGGCTCTATCGTAGGTGGTTTTGCTCATAATCAAGTCTTAGCTCTTGCTGATAAAGTAGTTGAAGCTGTAAAATCTGGTGCTATCAAAAAATTTGTAGTTATGGCAGGCTGTGATGGTCGTCAATTAGCTAGAAATTATTATACTGACTTTGCTAAAGCACTTCCTCAAGATACAGTTATCTTAACTGCTGGCTGTGCAAAATATAAATACAATAAATTAAATCTAGGCGATATTGGTGGTATTCCTCGCGTTTTAGATGCTGGTCAATGTAATGATAGCTATTCACTCGCTTTGATTGCCTTAAAACTAAAAGAAGTATTTGGCTTAGATGATATCAATGAATTACCAATTGCTTATAATATCGCATGGTATGAACAAAAAGCTGTTATCGTTCTTTTAGCACTTCTTTATCTTGGTGTTAAAAATATAAAACTTGGCCCTACACTTCCAGCTTTCTTATCTCCAAATGTTGCTAAAGTTCTTGTGGATAACTTCGGTATTTCTGGTATTAATAGTGTAGAAGAAGATATTAAATCTCTTATCTAAAACTTAAAACACAACAAAAAAGACGGTATTAAAACCGTCTTTTTTTATTTTCTTTATTTTTTCATATTTAAATATTTTTCTCTCAAAGCTATTTTTCGTTGCATAGACTTAACAAATTCTTTTGCTCGAGAAAAATCTTCTTCATTAGGATGAATTGAAGCTTTTTGCCAACGTTCAAGATTACGAGGTGTCGCTGCATGAGGATCATTTTTATCAGCATTTTTACGCCTTTCTAGCATTGCTGGATTTATTTTTCCTTGGCTGGCAAAAGTTCCCAATACTTTGCAATTTTCTCCTAAATAACTAGCAGCTCTAGCAAAAGCAGTTATAGAATGTTCACTATTTAATTCTGCACCTTGTGTTTGAAATAAAATTACTGTTTTATTATTTAATTTTTTCAATAATTCCTGTACCATTTTATCTGGTTCACCACGAGTGAGCCAATATCCTACAGCAATATTATCATAATCCTCAAGATTAAATTCATCTCGTATAGCAAAAATATCTGCTACATTTTCACCAAAACCATCATAAATAGCCTCTGCTATTTGTTTTGTATTTCCAGTTACACTAGAATAAACTATCAACCATTTTTTCATTATACACACTCTTTTCTTATAAATTAATTATTATTATAAATAAAAAAGATATAAATTCTGTTGTTTTTACAACTAATTAAACAAAAATAAAAAGGGATTAAGCATAAAGCCAATCCCTTAAATATAATTCCATTATTAATATTATTAAAATTCAATTTGTAATTTAAATTCAGTTTCCTGTTTTTCTTCTTTTGCCCAAGTATTTAACATATTAATCATAGCAATAAAAGAAGAAGCTGAAATATCTTCAATGATATTCTGATTTTCTTTAGAACGTCCACCTACATATTCTAAGCTAATGCTACTAGATAATCTTTCATCTGCTTCTTTAAGTAAAGTATTAATCACTGCATTTAAAGTTGCTTCATTAATTACTTCATAATCGCTCAAATCATTATTGCAAAAAATAGTTGTTAAATTAAAGAAACCTTTTTCTCTGTCGCTGATAGGTATAGCAAAATATCTATTTTCATATTTTTTATTATAAGGCACATCGTAACTATGTTCATAATCCCTTACTTCATACTTACCTACTAAATAAGCAGTAGGCTTACTTTGCTCGTCTTTCACAACTCTTACCAATTCTTTAAAAGCTACTCTAAAAGTATTTTCTTTAAACCCTTGTTTATTAATATAGAGATAAACTTTCATTTAGTGCCAGGCCTCTTTTCTCTTCAAATTTCTAATAATAATAATACCATTATATTTATAAAACGTCTATTTAAATGAAAATTCAATAAAATTTTAATTTTTAATAATTATATTTAAACATAAAAAAAGGATATTCTTTAAAAAGAATATCCTTTTTATAACTTTCATATCAATTATTTATTATCTTTACCCCAAGTACGTTCAAGTTCTCTAACAATTTCAGCATGTTTTTCTTCTGTTAATTTAACTTTAGCTTTGTAAATGAATGTTGCAATGATGAGTAAGATAAATGGAATTGCAAACATGATAATTTGGAAGTTGAGTAAATTATCAGGAGTTATGCTTTCTGCTGTAACTTTATTACCAGACATACCAACCCAAACAGCTGTGAAGCCTACGATAGCAGATGTGATAGCACCGCCTAATTTATCGATTAAAGGACGTACACAAAGTACGAGTGCTTCATCACGATGACCAAGTTTTAATTGACCATATTCAACAGTATCTGTAATTGTCATTAATACAACAAGGAAGATAAGTGGCTGTGGTAATGCAAATAAACCAGCACCAAGTAATGTTAAATATACATTTTGACCTGCAAAGTAGTAAATAACTACTGCAATTAACATAATAGCGATAGAATAGAAGAATAAATTACGTCTGCTGAATTTTTTAGTTAATGATGGGAATAAAGCAACTGCCATTAAACCAATGATAACGTTGATTACACCTAAGAAGGAAAACTGAGAAGAATCACCTAATACATAAATGAAATAGTAAAGGTTGAAGTTATTGATAAGGTTTTGACCTAAACCAAAGATAAGATAAGCAAATGCAATCCATAAGAGCTGGTCATTTTTCATTAATACAGAGAAAACTTGTCCAAAAGATGTATCTGTTTTGTTTTCACGAAGCGCAGAGTCATGTTCTTTTGTACCAATACCAAGAATGATAGCACCTACAGTAGCAATTAAACCACCAATTGCAGCAAATGCGAACCAACCTGTAGCATCACCTGCACCACCATTGCTATTTTCAGAGAAAGCTAAAACAATTGGAATAACAATGATAGTTACGAGCTGACCACCGAATACAGAACCAATACGTGCATAAGTAGCTGTAATTTCACGTTCACGAGAATCAAAAGAAAGTGCTGGTATCATGGACCAAATAGCAACGTCTTTTGCTGAATAGAAAATATCCATAATTATATATAAGATAGCGAAAACAATTAAGTACATTATAGGGCTTGTTTCAGCTAAACCGCCAATATCTGTGAATAAGATAGCTAAAGTAACTGCGGCAATAACTGCACCAGAAAGAACCCAAGGTTTAAATTTACCCCATCTAGTTTTTGTTTTATCGATAGTATTACCAATAAATGGGTCAATGAAAAGTTCCGCAACACGAATAACAAGAATAACTGTTGTTACAAGACCGATCATATATTCATTATAACTTGTATCATCTGTATTAAATAAATTACTTGTTACGAAAATCATAAAATAAGTACCAATCATTGCATAGAAAAAGTCATGCCCAAAGGTACCGCACGCATATGCCACACGTGATAAAAATCTTGACATATAAAGGCCTCCCATTATGTTATTAAAAATTTAATGACTACACTAAAAATTATTTAACTGTGTTAATATATTCGATGATAGCATCAGCTATTTTATCTAAAGGAGCATTGCTAGTATTTACAATTAAATCATAGTTAGAAGCTTCGCCCCATTTTTTACCTGTGTAATAATTGTAATATCTAGCTCTTTTTTCGTTTTCTGCGTCCAATTCTTTTAAAGTTTTACCTTCGTAAACTTCTTTACCTCTTTTTTCTCTATATTCATCATTTGCACAAACAAAGATAGAGAAATGATTTGACATATCTTCTAATACATAATCAGCGCAACGACCTAAGATAACACATGGTCCATCATTAGCAAGTTTTCTTACTACACTAGCTTCAGATAAGAACATGCCTCTACTAGATTCACCCATGCGAGTACCAAAAGAATGGAATGGCATGAATGTCAATGTCAATGGATGAACAGTATTTTCTAAATCCAATAAATCTTGTTCAGATAAATCATTAATACCTAATTTAGCTGCTGCGATATGCACAATTTGTCTATCGTACAATTTTACATTTAATTTTTTAGCTAAAATCTCAGCTAATTCACGACCACCGCAACCATACTGTCTACTTATTGTAATTACTGTATTTGAGTTCATATTAAATCCCTCTCTTTAATATTAAAATATAATAAATAAGAAAATGCTCAACTTATCAAATATATAATAATAAATAAAAGTATATGATTTTTTTGAAAATTTTTATTTTGAAAACGTTTACAATTAACCTAAAATGTACATTTCTATCTAAAAGCTTTGTTATTATTATATTTTATATCGTTACCAATAGCAATGTTTTATGTTGCTAAAATTTGTTTAAATGTTGTATATTATGTAAAATTATAAAAAAAGAACTGTACTAAAATTTAGTACAGTTCTTTTATCTTCATATTTATATATTATTTACTGATATCTTTCCAAGTACGTTCAAGTTCTTTAACGATTTCAGCATGTTTTTCTTCAGTAAGAGTAACTTTTGTTTTGTAAAGTAATGTTGCGATGAGCATGAATACGATTGGCACAGCAAACATGATTAATTCGAACATCATTTTATTGCTATCAGTAATGCTATCAGCTGTAGCTTTACCAGACATACCAACCCAAACAGCTGTGAAACCAACGATAGCACTTGTTACAGCACCGGATAATTTGTTAACTAATGGTCTGATGGAAAGAATAAGGGATTCATCACGGTGACCAATTTTTAACTGACCATATTCAACAGTATCTGTGATTGTCATTAATACTACTAAGAATACAAGTGGCTGTGGTAAGTTGAATAAACCAGCTGCAATTAATACTAATACAGAGTTTGTACCAGCGAAAGCATAGATGATCAATGCAATGATCATGATTACGACAGAATAGAAGAATAAGTTTCTTCTTTTGAATTTAGTTGTTAATACAGGGAATAAAGCAACTGCTAATAAACCAATGATAACGTTGATAATACCTAAGAAGGATAAATAAGTGGAATCACCTAAAATGTAAGCGAAATAGTACATCTGGAAGGAGTTTACTAAGTCCTGACCGAAGCAGAAGATAAGGAATGTAATAGCGATCCACATTAACTGGTCATTTTTACCTAAGATAGAGAATACTTCTTTGAAAGTTGTTTCTTTTTTGTTTTCACGAAGAGCGGAAGCTTGTTCTTTTGTACCAAGACCAAGGATAACAGCACCTAATAAGGATACACCGCCACCGATTAAAGCGAAAGCTAACCAACCATTAGCATCACCAACACCGCCGTTAGCGTCTTTGGAGAAGAATAATACGATAGGAATAACCATTACTGTTACGAGCTGAGCACCAAATACGGAACCAATACGAGCAAATGTTGCTGTAATTTCACGTTCTTTAGAGTCGAAGGACATTGCTGGAACCATGGACCAAATAGCAACGTCTTTTGCTGAATAGAAGATATCCATTACTAAGTATAAAATAGCAAAGATAATTAAGTAGAGTAATGGATTAGATGTTGTTAAACCACCTAAGTCAGTGAACAAAATTGCTAAGCTTAAAGCTGCTACGAAACCACCAACGATAACCCATGGTTTAAATCTACCCCATCTAGTGTTTGTTTTATCGATAGTGTTACCAATGAATGGGTCAATGAAAAGTTCTGCTACACGAATTACAAGGATTACTGTCATGATGATACCGATCATGTATTCATTATGACTTTGATCTTCTGTGTTGAAAAGATTACTTGTGATGAACATGATAAAGTATGTGCTAACCATCATATAGAAGATATCATGTCCGAAAGTACCGCAAGCATATGATATGCGTTGCATAAGTTTATTACCATTATTACCTGACATTTATAAGTCCTCCTAAATAAAATTATAAATATTTAATAAAAAAATTATTAACAAAACTTATGTAGATAACAGCATCTATGCTGTTATCCTTCTATATTCTTTAGTTCTTTTATTCTTGAACTTTATTAATATATTCAATGATAGCATCTGCTATTTTGTCTAAAGATGCATTGCTAGTATTTACAATTAAATCATAGTTAGAAGCTTCGCCCCATTTTTTACCTGTGTAATAATTGTAATATCTAGCTCTTTTTTCGTTTTCTGCGTCCAATTCTTTTAAAGTTTTACCTTCGTAAACTTCTTTACCTCTTTTTTCTCTATATTCATCGTCTGCACAAACGAAAATGGAGAAATGATTTGGCATATCTTCTAATACATAATCAGCACAACGACCTAAGATAACACATGCTCCATCGTTAGCAAGTTTTCTTACTACACTAGCTTCAGATAAGAACATTCCTCTACTAGATTCACCCATATGGTTACCAAAAGAATGGAATGGCATAAATGTTAAAGTTAAAGGTTGAACAGTATTTTCAAGTTCTAATAAATCCTGCTCAGATAAATCGTTGATGCCAAGTTTAGCAGCAGCAATATGAACGATTTGTCTGTCATATAAATTGACATTTAACTTTTTAGCTAAAATTTCAGCTAATTCACGACCACCACAACCGTATTGTCTACTAATTGTTATTACAGTGTTTTCTTTCATTAAAATCACCTACTTATTTATTTTATTATCAATATGAAATTGATAACGAGTTAATATTTCAAAATACCATATTTTTTATTTATAAATGCAATATTATATCAATAAATAAAACCATATGATTTTTTAGAAAATTCAATTTCATAAAATTGAAAATGGAAAACGTTTACACATTTTGTCAAAATACGAACTTATTTTATACATATCTTAAAGCTCTTGAACAAATGTTTGTTTGTATTTTTACAAATTTTCATTTAACTCAGCTTCATTATATTATTCTCATCACTTAAAGTCAATATATATTTCTCAAAAAATTTTTATGTAACAAGCTGAAATTCAATAAAAATCTCAACATAAATACAAAAAACAAACGTTTACATCAACAAATTTACAATCTTGTTATGGTTTAATTATACCCATCTCCCTATATAAAGTCAATATACAATTTTCAAAAAATTATATAAAAAATTAAAATTAATTACAAAAAAAGATATGGTTCTAATATCGCTACTAGAACCATATCTTCTTATACTTTTTTCTTCCATTTACAAAAATAATTTTCTACCAAGTCTAAAAAACCAAACAAAAATAGACCTATTAAACTTAAAACTACAATACCTGCGTACATATCTAGATAATTTACACGAAGCCACGAATCCATTATAAAATATCCCATACCATATTTAGTGCCAAATGTCTCTGTAAAAAACAATACTGATATAGCTGTCCCCATTGCTACACGTAAAGATGTAATAAAATTTGGTAATACAGCTGGCCATAGTATATTTAAGAAAATTTGTCTAAAAGATGCACCTAAACTATATAAAGGAAAAAACATTTCTTTTGGTATAGTTTTTATACTATCGCGAATGGCAACTAACACTTGAAAAATCACAATCAAAAATATCATAATAACTTTTGGTAATTCTCCAATACCAGCTAAAAGCATCAAGATAGGCAATAATGCAATCTTAGGAATAGGATATGTCAGATAAACAATAGGAGCTAAAATCTTATCACATTTTTTATAATATCCCATCATCACCGCTATAGGTACACCAATTATTATAGCTAAAAATACGCCTGCTATAATTCGCCAAAGACTATATAGTGCATGAATAGCTATTGTTTGTGTAAAAATATTGCCCAATCTTTCCATTACCAAAACAGGCGAAGGAATAATTGGCAAATGTACGATTATAGATATAACATACCATAAAATAAGCAATAATATCATTGCAGGTAAATAAAAATGCCATGATTTATCTTTCATTTTTACTACCTGCTTTCTTTAAATAATTTCTTATTTCTTTACTTAGTGAACTAAAGATTTCTCTATCACGAAAATTCTTATCACTAAATAAAGGATTATCGATTATTTTATAGATACCTCCAGGTGCACTAGTCATCACTATTATTTTTTGCCCTAAATATAAAGCTTCTTCTACATAATGCGTAACTAATATAGTAGAAACTTTCTGCTTCTGCCATAAATCAATGAATACATCTTGCATTTCTTCCCTTGTAATAGCATCTAAAGCAGAAAAAGGTTCATCCATTAATAATAAATCAGCTTTTAAAGCAAAAGCCCTAGCTAAACTTACGCGTTGTTGTTGACCACCACTTAAATTATTAGGATAGCGATTTAATAAATTACTTAATCCTAAATTATCTACTAAATTTTGAGGTAAACCTTGTTTAACTTCTTTTTTTATTTTTAAACCTAATAAAATATTTTCTTTTACAGTAAGCCATGGCAATAATCCATAATTTTGAGGAATAAAACCTATAGTTTGTTTTTTAGGGGAAGGATTTGCGCCATTTATTTGCACTAAACCCTGATAATTTTTTTGTAGTCCTGCCAAAACATTCAATAAGGTAGATTTCCCACAACCAGAAGGGCCAATCACTGCACAAGTTATCCCTGTTGGCAAATTTAAATTAATATCTTCTAATATATTTGTATCATCATATCTTACATAAAGTCTATCTACGGTAATCATTTCGTTAAAATATCACTTACTATATCTTCATAATTATATTTTTCAGTTACTAATTCTTTTTTATTGAGCCAATTTATAGATTTATCCCAATCAGATTTTTCTGGTAATGCAGCTTTCATATATTTTGGCATAACTAAAGCATCTTTAGTTGCTGGTGGTAATCCTGCTGTTTCAATAACTAAATCCATATATTCTTCTTGAGGTGTAGAATTTAAATATTCTATAGCTTTATCATAAGCTCTATACATAGCTTTTATAACTTCTTTTTTATTTTCTACACTATCATTTGTAAATACCATTACGCCTGGATTTATTTTCATAGCTTCAGAAGAATTTACTAAATAACTGCCATTTTTTACAGCGATACTGCCCATAGGTTCAGGAAGTACTGCACCATCTAATTTACCATTTTGTAACATTTCTAATCTTGTAGGTATCTGTGGAATTACTGTCTTATTGATATCTGCTTCAGTCATATTGTTTTGTGCAAGCATTTCATCTAAAACAAATTCAATAATAGTATTTTTAGATACGGATATATTCTGACCTTTCATTTCTGCTAAAGATTTAGCAGTATTGCCAGTACCTGCAATTAAACAGTAATTGCCATTAGTAGAAGAAGTTATTTTTACATCAAATCCTCCAGCTTTAGCAAATCCTGCTGCTAGCATATCAGATACGCCACCATCTAAATTGCCACTTTGAAGGGCACTATCTCTATCCATAGCACTTTTAAAATACTGTAGCTCTACGTCTACACCTTCTTCTTTAAAATAACCTTTTTCTTGAGCAATAATAAATGGTATGGAATCAATGTCTGGCATTAATCCAATTTTTAAAGTTTCTGTTTTTGTATTATCTGCTACTTCTTTTTCATCTGTAGTTGAACCACAAGCTGTGCATAGCATAGATAAAATACAAATTGCTACTAATAATAATTTTTTCAAAGCATTCATTCCTTTCTTATATAATATATGCCTATGCTTAACTATTTAATTAATCCTTTTATATCATATAAAAAAAACTTAATTCATGCAATAAAAAACTGACGCTAATGAATAGCGTCAGTTTTATTTTATCAGCACGAAAAATTATTTACCTGCTAATTTTTTATATCCTTCAAGACGTTCTTTTGCATCTTTTTCTGTTTTTGCAAATAATTCATCTGCAATTTCAGGGAATGCACGTTTTAAGGATGTATAACGAACTTCACCTTGAATAAATTCTTGGAAGTTTCCTGTTGGTTCTTTAGAGTCTAAGCTGAATGGATTTTTATCTGTGCCACGTAATTCAGGATTATAACGATAAGTAGCCCAGTAACCAGCTTCAACAGCACGTTTAGTTTCAAGTTGGCTCTTGCCCATACCTGCACGTAAACCATGGTTGATACATGGAGCATATGCAATGATAAGAGATGGTCCTTTAAAAGCTTCTGCTTCAGCAATAGCTTTTAAAGTTTGGTTTTTATCGTAACCCATAGCAATCTGTGCTACATATACATAACCATAGCTCATTGCCATCATGCCGATATCTTTTTTCTTAGTACGTTTACCAGTAGCAGCAAATTGAGCAATAGCAGCAGCTGGAGTAGCTTTAGAGGACTGTCCACCAGTATTTGAGTAAACTTCTGTATCAAGAATTAATACGTTAACATCTTCACCAGAAGCAAGTACATGGTCAAGACCGCCATAACCGATATCATAACCCCAACCGTCGCCACCAATGATCCATTGGGAACGTTTTACAAAGAAATCTTTTTTATCATAGATTTCATTTAAGAGTTCATTATCGCCTTTTTCTGCTTCAAGAAGTTCAGTCAATTTTTCAGCGCGTTCACGGCTACCTTCACCTTCATTGATGTTAGTTTGCCAATCAGCAAATGTAGCTTTGAGTTCATCACTGCCAAGACCTTCTTCTAAAGCTTGAGTGATTTTTGAAGATAATGTTTCACGAACAGCTTTTGTTCCAAGGAACATACCTAAACCATATTCTGCGTTATCTTCAAATAAGGAGTTAGCCCAAGCAGGACCTTGTCCTTTATGGTTTTTAGTGTATGGCATAGATGGTGCAGAACCGCCCCAAATAGAAGAACAACCTGTAGCATTAGCTACCATCATACGATCACCAAAGAGCTGAGTGATGAGTTTTACATATGGAGTTTCACCACAACCAGCACAAGCACCGGAGAATTCTAAGAGTGGTTGTTCGAACTGACTACCTTTGAGAGTAGTTTTCTTCATAGGATTTTTCTTAGGTGCAACTTTTGTAGCATCAACAGCATAATCAAATTCAGCTTGTTTTGCAAGTTGAGTTGCAATAGGTTTCATAGCAAGAGCAGAACCTTTTGGAGCTGGACAAATATCAGCACAGTTACCGCAACCTGCACAATCTTTTGCAGAAATAGTGATTGCAAAATTTAAGCCTTTAGCGCCAAGAGCTGGTTTGGATTTCATTGTTTCTGGAGCATTAGCTACTTCTTCATCTGTCATAAGTACTGGACGAATTGCAGCATGTGGACATACGAAGGAGCATTGGTTACACTGGATACATTTATCAATATCCCATTCTGGAACATTAATAGCAATACCGCGTTTTTCATAAGCAGCAGTACCTACTGGGAATGTACCATCTTCAATACCTTTGAAAGCACTTACAGGAAGTTTATCGCCTTCTTGACGGTTCATTGGATTTTGGATATTTTTAATGAAATCAGGAATATTAGCATTTGCATCATCAGCATCTTTAGCATCTTTCCAAGAAGCTGGAACTTCTACTTTATGAAGAGCTTCGATACCTTTGTCGATAGCGCCATTATTCATATCAACGATATGTTGACCTTTTTTACCATAAGAAGTAACAACTGCATCTTTAAGATATTTAACAGCTTCATCAATAGGAATGATATTTGCAAGTTTAAAGAATGCAGACTGCATAACCATGTTAAAGCGACCGCCAAGACCGAGTTCTTGAGCAATTTTAACAGCGTTTACAGTATAGAAGTTAATATTGTTTTCTGCAATATAACGTTTCATATATGCAGGGAGTTTTTCTGTTAATTCTTCATCAGTCCAAAGTGTATTTAATAAGAATGTACCATTTGGTTTTAAACCAGCAAGTAAATCATATTTATCTACATAAGACTGTTGAGAACAAGAAATGAAGTTTGCTTTATTGATGAGATATGGAGACATAATTGGTTTTTTACCAAAACGCAAGTGAGACATTGTTACCCCACCAGATTTTTTGGAGTCATATGCAAAATATGCCTGTGCATACATATCTGTTTTATCGCCGATGATTTTAACAGCACTTTTATTTGCACCTACAGTACCATCAGAACCTAAGCCCCAGAATTTGCAAGCAGTTGTTCCTTCTGGTGTAAGGTCGATATCTTCATGATATTCTGGTAAAGAAGTGAAAGAAACATCATCATTGATACCAATAGTAAAGCCATTTTTAGGAGCATCTTTTTTGAGTTCATTATAAACTGCAAAGATTTGATCTGGAGTAACATCTTTACCACCAAGACCATAACGACCACCAACGATTGTTGGACGTAAATCGCTATTATAAAGAGCGGACTGAATTTCAAGATATAAAGGTTCGCCGATGGAACCAGCTTCTTTTGTACGGTCCATAACAGCAATTTTCTTAACAGTTTTTGGAAGTGCATTTAAGAAATGTTTTACAGAGAATGGTCTATAAAGGTGAATGGATACAACACCGACTTTTTCACCTTTTGCATTCAAGTAATCAACAACTTCCATAGCTGTATCACATAAAGAGCCCATAGCAATGATTACGCGATCAGCATTTGGATCACCATAGTAGTTGAATAATTGATAATTACGGCCTGTTAATTTATTGATTTCAGCCATAGCATCTTCAACCATCTGTGGAACAGCTTCATAATAAGGATTTGCAGATTCTTGACCTTGGAAATAAATATCAGGGTTTTGGCTAGTACCACGAATTACTGGATGATCTGGATTTAAAGCATTATGACGGAATTTATTTACAGCTTCCCAATCAAGCATTTTGCCTAAATCTTCATAATCTAAAACTTCGATTTTTTGAATTTCATGAGAAGTTCTGAAACCATCAAAGAAGTTTACGAATGGTACACGGCTTTTGATAGCTACAAGGTGAGCAATAGCACTTAAGTCCATAACTTCTTGAACACTAGCTTCAGCAAGCATAGCGCAACCAGTTTGACGAACTGCCATAACATCACGTTGGTCACCAAAAATATTAAGAGAAGATGTTGCAAGAGCACGAGCACTTACATGGAATACACCTGGGAGCAATTCACCAGCAATCTTATACATATTAGGAATCATTAATAAAAGACCCTGAGAAGCAGTATAAGTAGTAGTTAATGCACCAGCCTGGAGAGAACCATGTACTGTACCAGCAGCACCTGCTTCAGATTGCATTTCTACAACACGTACTTTTTGACCGAAAAGGTTTTTCTTACCTTTTGCTGCCATTTCATCTACAACTTCTGCCATTGGAGATGATGGAGTAATTGGATAAATAGCTGCTACATCTGTAAATGCATAAGATATATACGCCGCAGCAGTATTACCATCCATAGTTTTCATATGTTTGCTCATATTTTCAAATAAGCTCCCTTCTATATATATATACCCTTTTATAGGCATTTTAAACTATAACACATATTTATGATACAACTTTTTATAATATTTTTCAACTATGAATATACCTTTTATATCTATAATTTATCAGTGGTAAATCCATACTCATATAGAAAATTTTATAAACTATTATCATCTATAAGTTTCAATTCTTCACTAGAAAATGCTATATTATCCATTGCTTCTAAATTCATTAAAATCTGTTCTGGCTTTGATGCACCTATCAAAACACTTGTAACTATGTTATCTTTTAAAATCCAAGCCAATGCCATCTGAGCTAAAGTTTGACCACGCTGTTTTGCTATTTCATTTAAATTAGCAATCTGCATTAATTTTTTTTCTGTCAAAATTTCAGCTTTCAAAAATCTTCCATCAGTTTTTATGCGACTATCTTCAGGAATACCTTTCAAATATCTATCTGTCAATAATCCTTGTGCTAATGGGCTAAAAGCTATAATACCTTTATTTAATTTATGTGCCATTTCCTTCAAGCCATTGTTTTCAATAGTTCTATCGAAAATAGAATAACGATTTTGATTGATGATAAATGGACAATGCATTTGAGTTAAAATCTCACTAGCTTTTGCTAAAGTTTCCCCATCATAATTTGATAAACCTACATATAAAGCTTTTCCACTTTGTACTATTTGATTTAATGCTCCCATAGTTTCTTCAAGTGGAGTGTCTTTATCCATGCGATGATGATAAAAAATATCTACATACTCAAGACCCATGCGTTTTAAACTTTGGTCTAAACTAGCAATTAAATATTTTCTACTGCCCCAGTTGCCATAAGGACCTTCCCACATATCATAGCCAGCTTTTGTACTAATTAATAATTCATCACGATATTTTTTCAAATCTTGCTTTAAAATTCTACCAAAATTTATTTCTGCACTACCATAAGGAGGGCCATAATTATTTGCTAAATCAAAATGAGTTATGCCATTATCAAAAGCAGTGAAACAAAGTTTTTGCATAGTTTTAAAATCATTGTTATCACCAAAATTATGCCAAAGTCCCAAAGATACTCTTGGCAATTTCAAACCACTTTTACCACATCTAGCATATTCTAACTTATTATATCTGTCTTTATCTGCTATATACATGAAAAACGCCCCTTTACTTTTAGTCAATATCTTTTTTATAATTATCATAATACTAATTCAAGTACGCTTTAAGTCAAGATATTACTATGATAAAGGGGCTTTATTATGGATAAACAATATTCAATTCGTGAAGTATCAGCCAAATTCAATCTGCCAGCTTCCACGCTTCGCTATTATGAAGAAGTAGGCATTTTAACTGATATTCCTCGCAATTCATCAGGCAAACGCATTTATTTAGAAAAACATATCAATCGTTTAAAAACTATCTGCTGTTTTAAAAATACTGGCATGAGTATCGCTCAACTGCAAGAATTTTTTCAATATGAACAGCAAGAGCCTTCACATATTGATGATATTTTAAAATTATTGACCAATCAAAAAAATCATATTCTAGCACAATTAGCAAAAATGCAACACGATTATAAGCATATTCAAAAAAAATTAGCTTATTACCAAGCTATGAAAACAGCTGTAGATAATCATACTGCTCTACCTAATTGGCAAGATTTTAAATGTGATAATTGAAATATTAGCTATAATAATTTAACTAGAAATTTTTCCTTAAATTATTATAGCTTTTTTATTTATAATTTTACTTTCATAGTTTCAGGATTGCACAATTGCATAGGTGTGCCTTCTTTTACTATATTAAAACCTAATTTTTGATAAAAACTAACATTTTTCTTTTCATCAGGCATCAATTCAATATAAAGATAATCTTTATATTTATTTTTTATCATCTTTACTAAATTGCTGGCAATACCTTTACCTTGATATTTAGGATTTACCAATACATAGTGAATATATGCTGTAAGTATGCCATCATCTAAAACTCTAGCTAAGCCTACTAATTTATTATTCTCCCATGCAGTAAATACCGTTGGCGAGTTAATTAATGCTGTATATAATTTATCAGGATTACTAGCCGATAATTGCCAATCAACAGATAAAAACAATTCTATTATATTTTCTTTCGTAAAATCTTTTTCATCTTTATAAATGATTTCCATAAAATCAAAATCCCTACATCATTCTTTAACTAAAAATTTTTGTACAGCACTGCCATTTAAATAATTACATAAACGACCTTGATAAAGATTTTTTTCTTCCATTTCTTTTACGATTTCATCGCGAATTTTCCACCAACCTGTCTGCCAATTACTAAATAAAGTATTTTCAGCTGGTGCTCTACCAATTAATCGCTGTAAAACAATATTTGGGGATAAATGTTCTAAGAAATCAATTACTCTTTGTTTATAATGCTCACAAGAAATAATTTCAAATTCTTTATTTTCATATTGCTGAGCCATTTTTGTATTTTTTACGATATAAAGTGCATGTAATTTCACCTGGTCAACGCCAAGTGCAGAAATCACTCTAGCAGTTTCAATCATATCTTTATCATCATCCCATGGTAAATCTAAAATTACATGAGTACAACACAATAAACCATAACGCTTTATACGCAATACTGCATCAATATATTCTGCCAAACCATGACCGCGATTTATTTTTTCTAAAGTCTTATAATTTATCGTTTGTAAACCTAATTCTACACAAATATCAATATTTTTTTCTTTGGCAATTCTAGACAAGATTTCTAAATAAACATCATTTATGCAATCTGGTCTTGTCGCTATATAAATAGCCACTATATCATCACTAGCACATGCTTCTAATACATATTTTTCTAATTGTTCTGGTGGCATATACGTATTACTGAAATTTTGAAAATACGGTATGAATTTTTTTGCCTTATACTTAGGCACTATATGAGCCTTATTCATGCGAATTTGTTCTGTTACAGATAATTCTGGTGGTAAATTTTCATAACCTGCACCGATGCTACCACAAAAAGTACAGCCAAATTTCCCACATGAACCATCACGATTAGGGCAAGTAAGCGGTAACCCTATAGGCAATTTATAAACTTTCTCACCATAACGTTGTTTTAAATAATCGGAAAAAGCATAATATATCATTATAAATTTATATCTCCTTGTTTTATTTCTTGATAAAATACTCCATCATCTTCATAGGCAAAAATCATTGCATTTTCTTTTGCTTTTATTTGACATGATTTCGCTTCATTCATATCATAGGCAAAAACTTCTATCGAAAATTTCTTTTTCAAATCGCGCCATGATTTAAATTGATAATTATTAATATAAGCTAATGCTTTTTCACTCATATAGAAATCATCTGTTACTTTTTTATCTACTTCTTTCCATGGCAACATATCTATTTTTATCTTACCTTTATCTGTCAATAAAGCATCGAATTTCAATACATTATAAATATATTCTTTATCTTTTATTTTAGAATTTTGCTCAATAAAATCATATAAAAATACATATAAATTCTTAGGAGCATGTGGTGCTAAATGCAATTTTTTAGCTTGCCAATATTGAGCAAAATCAGCAAAAAATGTATAAGCATCTTGATTATATTGTTTGATTAAATTAATAATCGTATATTTAAAACGGCCAGCATTATAATACAGTTCCAATACATCTACAAAAATCTGTAATTTTCGCATAGTGGCATAATCCATATATTTATTGCTTATTACTTGATATGGTGCTTGTGGCATATATACATAATCATGCTCTTGTATTAAATCATTCATTGCTGCACCTTTTAATAATTTCAAAAAGCCCACTTGAAGCATATCAGCTTGCAATAAATACACATCATTAAAAGATTTTGCAAAAGAAGTAATATCTTCATAAGGAAGACCAATAATTAAATCCACATGCAGATGAATATTTCCATAAGCCATGATAGATTTTATGTTATTTGTCATTTCTTCCCATGGATTTGCTCTACTTATCTGACCTAAAGTTTTTAAATTTGTAGATTGAATACCTATTTCAAACTGTACTCTACCCTTTGGCATTTTCTTAAGCACAGCCTTGATTTCATCATCAATATGATGAGCCACTATTTCAAAATGGAAATTAGTTCTACAATCTTGTTTAGCAATAAATTCTAAAATCGGTAAATAATGCTTTTTATCTGCATTAAAAGTTCTATCTACAAATTTTACCTGACGAACATTATGTTTAATAAAATAACTTAGTTCAGCAAAAACTTTATCTAAAGAGCGATATCTTACGCCTTTAGTTGCACAAGATAAACAATATTTACAAGAATAAGGACAACCTCTTGAACTTTCATAATAAATTATCTTATCCTTTAAATTTTCGATATCGTTATCATTATAAGGGAAAATTATTTCATCTAAATCACTTACAGTAACGGCAATATTCTCATCAATAGTATCATCACTATTTCTCTTTGCTATGCCAGCAATTTTTATTTCTTCATTATTTTTATCATCTAATAAAGCCTGCAATAAATCATGAAAAGCTTTTTCACCTTCGCCACGCACTACAAAGTCCACCATAGGAAAATCCTGCATAAATTCTTTTGTAGCATATGAAACTTCTGGCCCGCCACAGATAATCTTACAATTTGGCAATAATCTATGCACAAGTGGCAACAATTGTTTCACTAACTCAATATTCCAGATATAACAAGAAATTCCCAATATATCTGGTCTAGCATCAAATATCTGATTAGCAATATCAATTAAATGATTATTGATAGACACTTCTAGCATCTCTATATCACAAGATAAATCTTGACAATTTTTGTATATATAGCGAATTGCTAATGATGAATGTATATATTTTGCATTTATCGCTGTCAATAAAACTTTCATAAAAAACTCCTCTTATCTCAAATTTTTATCATTTTCATTAAAAACACAATATCCTAAAATAATACCTATATTATTATATATGTACAATGTATTTTTAGCAAAAACTAATGCAAGCTACTATTATTAATGATATAATAACACTGTTACAATAATTTAGTAACTCTATAAAATTAATAAGGGGAAGTATAAATGAAACTCGTTATAACTGTTATCGGAAAAGACCGTGTAGGCATCATTGCCACTGTAAGTAATGTTCTTGCTGAAAACAAAGTAAATATTATCAGCATCAACCAAAATATTATGAATGGCTTTTTCAATATGGTTCTAATTGCTGAAATGACTGACAAAAACATTAAATTACAGGATTTACAAAAACTCCTCAAAGAAAAAGGTGCTCAGCTTAACGTAGATATCAAAGCTCAACATGAAGATATCTTCAATGCTATGCATACAATCGGCTAATTTTAAATATTCTTTATTAATTAACTAAAGAATTTAGGAGGAACTTTTGTGATTACTATTAATGATATTTTAGAAACTAATCGTATGATAACAGAAAATAAATTAGATGTTCGTACGATTACATTAGGACTTAGTCTTCGTGATTGTGCTCACCCTAATTTAAAACAATTTTGTGATAATGTTTATGACAAAATCACAAAATCTGGTGAATTCTTAGTAAAAACCGGTGAAGATATTTCTAGTGAATATGGTATTCCCATTATTAATAAACGTGTTTCTGTAACTCCTATTGCTATTGCTGCTGAAGCCTGCAAGACAGATACTTATGTTCCTGTTGCTGAAGCAATGGATAGAGCTGCTAAAGAAATTGGTATTGATTTCATCGGCGGTTTTTCTGCTCTTGTTGAAAAAGGTTATACAAATGGTGATAGAATTCTCATCAATTCCATTCCACAAGCTTTAGCTACTACAGACTTAGTTTGCTCTTCTGTAAATCTAGGTTCTACAAAAGCAGGTATCAATATGGACTGCGTTCGTGAAATGGGTGAAGTAGTAAAACGCACTGCTGAACTTACTCGCGACCGTGAAGCTATTGGTTGTGCTAAACTCGTTATCTTTTCTAATGCTCCTGGAGATAATCCATTTATGGCTGGTGCTTTCCATGGTGTTAGTGAAGCTGAAAAAGTAGTAAGCGTCGGCGTAAGTGGCCCTGGTGTTGTAAAACATGCTCTTGAAGATTTAAAAGGTGCAGATTTTACACAAGTTGCTGAAACAATTAAAAAGACTGCATTCAAAATCACTCGTGTAGGTCAATTAGTAGCTAAAGAAGCTTCTCGTCGTCTTGGCGTACAATTCGGTATTATAGATTTATCCTTAGCACCAACTCCTGCTGTTGGTGATAGTGTTGCTCATATCTTAGAAGAAATGGGTCTTGAATCTTGTGGTGCTCCAGGTACAACAGCAGCTCTTGCTTTATTAAATGACGCTGTAAAAAAAGGTGGCTTAATGGCTTCCTCTCACGTTGGTGGTTTAAGTGGTGCTTTCATTCCAGTAAGTGAAGACGCTGGTATGATTGATGCTGTAAGCTGTGGAAGTCTTTCCATTGAAAAATTAGAAGCTATGACATGCGTTTGCTCTGTAGGTCTTGATATGATCGCTATCGCAGGAGATACTCCAGCTGCTACAATCTCCGGTATCATCGCAGATGAAGCTGCTATCGGTATGATTAATAATAAAACTACTGCTGTTCGTGTTATTCCTGTTCCTGGTAAAAAAGTTGGCGATACTGTTAACTTTGGTGGTTTACTCGGTCATTGCCCTATTATTAAAGTTCGCAGTGAATATAGTTCTGATGCATTTATTGCTCGTGGTGGTCGTATTCCTGCACCTGTACGTAGCTTAACAAATTAATTTAAAAAAATTTTAAAAAAGTTGTTGACAAACACGTAATATATAGATATAATATTAAATGTTCTCAAGGAACGCGCCCATAGCTCAGCTGGATAGAGCACACGCCTTCTAAGCGTGCGGTCGCAGGTTCGAATCCTGCTGGACGCACCACTTTGAAATCAGAGCCTTAGCAATAGCTAGGGCTTTTTTGTTATCTAATTATAAAATTTTTATTCATAAATAAAAAGAGACTCTATAAATTTTTTATCATTTATAAAGTCTCTTATTTTTTTATTTAACTTCAATCATCATAGCACGAACTACATTTGGTATATCATATTTTCTTTTCCCTGCACCTATACCAATTTTCTTTATGATAAATTCTTCTGGCAATTTATCTTCTGTTTGAATACCTGCAATAATAGCAGCCCCTGTTGGAGTAATTAATTCCCCTTTTGTCTGTGTATAATGTAATCTCAAACCATGTTCTATAGCAATATTTACTACAGCTGGCACAGGAATAGGAATTTGACCATGTTGACAACGCACAAAGCCTTGACCTTCATATATCTTTGGACAAATAACTCTATCTATATTCAATTTATCTATACATACAGCAGCAGCTACTATATCCACTATTGAATCCACTGCGCCTACTTCATGGAAATGAACTTCATCAATACTTACACCATGAGCCTTTGCTTCTGCATTAGCAATAATATTAAAAATTCTTATTGCAATTTCTTTTGCTCTATCTGTTATTTGTGATTTATTAATTATTTCTACGATTTCTTTTAAACCACGATGTTCATGGTGATGATGATGTTCATGACTATGATTATGGTGATGAGCCTCATGATGTTCACTATGTAAGTAATTCATATCATGGTCATGATTATCTATATCCAAAATTACATTAAAATCACAAGCATCAAGTGCCATTTTTTTCACACGGCTAATTTCTATTTTATAACCATCTAGTGGTAATGTTTGTAAATTTTCCATTAAATAATTTTTATCTACGCCTAAATCTAATAACGAAGCTACAAACATATCTCCACTAATACCAGCATAACATTCTAAATACAATATATTATTCATAATCTAGCTCCTTTATCTTCTATCTACATTATATATTAACTGTTAAACTTAACTTTATGTCAATAAAAAAATGAAAAAACCTACTATAATAATTTAAATAAATTTTAAATCATCATAATAGGCTTTTTTATTATTTCATATAATTTTGTGCTTGTTCATTTAATTTTTCTATTACTTCTTTAGATAATAAACGTTCACCATAAGGATAAGCCACTCTATTTTCCTTATCTATATGTCTACGAAGTAAATAAACATAAGACATTGTATTTGTAACTATCGCCAATTTTAATTTTACTGTAGGCTCTTTTTGATACGCTTTCAACGCATTTTCCAATTCCCATACATATAATCTAGCTAAATTATGTTCTACAATCATGCCATGATTTACTAAATTATTTGCCATCTCATCTTTCGTTTCAAGCATAGCTTTGAATAAAAGTTCTTCTTCTTTTTGATGATGAGTTTTATCCGCATATACACGGATAAATTCTATAGCTTTTGTATATTCTTCAATAGATATTTCATTTTTTTCCATCAAATCTATTGCCATAATTTCAAATTTATCTACAAATTTACTGATATTATCATGTTCTTCTCTTAAAATTTCAAATATATTCATCAAATAGCCTCTCCTAAATAACAAAAAATTTATACTCAATTAACAATCATCTAAATTTCATATATCATTATATAACAAATCATATTAAGCATATGTTGTTTTTCCAACATATTTTTAAAAACTTATAAAAAATTTCCATAGTATATACTAAATGATTATAATAAAATAAAGATTAGAGGTGATTTCATGTATAAACGTAAATATAAAGAAAAATTTCCTGTTATTGCCATTTGTTATGATTTTGATAAGACTTTATCACCTAAAGATATGCAAGCTCAAGGCTTTATTCAAGATATAGGCTATGATGTAAATAATTTCTGGGAAGAATCAAATGCTTTAGCCACAGCTAATGATATGGATACAAATTTAGCTTATATGTATAAAATGGTAGAAAAATCTCAAAGAAATTTCCGTTTAGATAAAAAAATACTTGCTGATTATGGAGCCAAAGTTGAACTTTTTCCTGGCGTCAAAACATGGTTCAAACGCATTCGCGATTATGGCAAAAAACATAATATCATCATTGAGCATTATATTATCTCAAGTGGCTTAAAAGAGATGATTGAAGGTACTGTTATGGCTCAAGCTGGTGAATTTGAAAAAATCTATGCAAGCTCATTTTATTTTGATGATAATGGCATAGCCAAATGGCCCGCTCAAGCCGTCAATTATACAAATAAAACACAATTTCTCTTTCGCATTGAAAAAGGTTTTTTAGATATAAATGACCCTGCGGTAAACGATTCTATACCTGAAGAAAAAATTCGCGTACCATTTAGAAATATAGTCTATATAGGCGATAGTGAAACAGATATTCCTTGTATGAAACTAGTAAGTAGCTATGGTGGTCATTCCATTTGTGTATATAATCCTCAATTATCTAATATGGATAAAGTCATTAAATTATTTACTGAAAATCGCATTAAATATTTTGCTCCTGCCGATTATAATGAAAATAGTAAACTTGACTTACTCATAAAAACAATTATTGATAAAACTGTTGCCTTTGAAAAATTAAATCAATGCTATTTAAACGATAAAAAAATATTAACTACAAAATAAAAAGAGGCTATACGCCTCTTTTTTTTATTTACACTGCCACACTTTCTTTTCGAGATTTTATAATCATACCTATATAAAATAAAAATGCTAATAAAGCCGCTATTGCTGAACACATATAAACTGCTCTAAAGCCATATATAGGCACAACCATACCTAAAATATATGGCCCTATGCCATTTCCTAAATCCAACGCTATATATAATGTTGAAGTTGCTAAACTAAATTTATTTAACTTAACTTTTTGTACAGCAATAGTTTGACCTGCTGAAGGAATAGAACCATATCCTATACCTACTAAAACAGCACCTAACAATAATACTAAATTAGAATGAGCTAAAGCAATAGCAACAAATCCTAAAATCATAGTGAATAAAATAGGTACCATTACCACATGATTACCATATCTATCGATCATTACACCAGATATAGGTCTAAAGATTAAACAAGCGATAGAATATGCTATATAAAATAAACTTCCACCTAATAATAAACCAATAGTTTCACTATATGTACCAATATAACTCATTACGGCAGAATAACCAATAGCACCTAACAATGCTACGATAGAAATTGGAGTAGCCGTAGGTTCAAAGAAAGTTCTTAAACGAAAAGATTTAACTTCTACACGTTGACGAAAACCTACTTTTATTTCTGTTATATTCAAAATAAAAGCCAAAACAATTAAACTAATTGATAAAACATCACATAAAACAAGTGCATATAAAGGATTTATCTGTGGTAAACTAATTCCTAAAAACGGACCAATTGCAGAGCCTAAAGTAATGCTCAAAGTGAAATAACCAATACCTTCACCACGTCTACTTTCTGGAACAATAGATGCTACTGTAGTAGCAATAACAGTAGAAGCCATACCATAAGTCATACCCTGTACAAAACGCAATGTACATAAAAACAACATACCATCAATAAAATGATAACCAAATGTACATATAGCATGAATTACTACTGCAATGATTAACATTCTTTTTCTACCAATGAAATCCATATATCTACTAATAACCAAACGTGCTACCAATGCGCCCACAATGAAAATCCCTGAGGCTAATCCTGCTTCACTGACAGAAACATTAAATTCTGTAATAGCCAATTTAGTTGTATAAACCATCAATAAATAAAATACTACAAATAATAACAAATTGCCTATAATGTTTAATACATAATCCTTTGACCAAAGCTTCTCCATAAAAAACTCCCTTTCTTAAATTTATTCCCCGACATAGATATTAATTCTATCATCTTTTTTATTTTTTACAATACTATTTAACTAGTATATAAAAAAAAGAATAGGTTTTTTATATACTCATATAAAAAACCTATTCTTTAATTCAATTACTTATTTAATTTATAAAAATACAATTATTGTTGAGCACTTTCTTGAGCTTGTTGATTTTGTTGTATAGGTAATAAACCAAATTCTACTAATTTATTATTTTTATCAAAAATAAAAACTATAGCTACAACATTTTCTTGGCTAAAAGAAGTTAGATATGTTACTTTGTCTTGATTATTATAACGTTCAAAAGAATAAAATTTACTTTCTTTCAAATCGCCAAATTTAGTTTTCACTTCATTTTTTAATGCATCATATGCTTTTGCATCAAAATTCTTTTTTAATCCATTATCAATATTTGCTACTAATTTATCATATGGAACTTTTTCTGTTGTAATACCACTGATAAATGTTTCAGCAACTTTTTGATCTTTATTTAAATCTCCGCCATCAGCTGCCATACACACACTAGAAAATGCCATCATCATAACAGCTACAAAAATCAATACTATTTTTTTCATTATAAAACCTCCCTTAGTTTTATTTATTTTTCCCTTACTATAACATTTAATTTATATTACTACAATAAATTTTATAGTTAATACAAATATCTATAAATAAATTTTATACTAAATAGATATTATTTTTTCATGAAACTAAATAATTTTTTCATTACAGCCATTTTTCTTTCAGCTGCTAATTCATGAGATATATTTATATCTTTTGCACTATAAAGAGGATTTAATACATCTTTAAACGCTAACCATTCATCAGAAAATAATGGACATTCCATAGCAATATCTACGGCTTGTTGTCTTACTTCTTCAATAATTGCCATATCATCAATATTTTTCAATACCTTAGCCATCATTTTACCAATGTGTTCCATCTGCACTTCTTTAAGCCCTCTAGTTGTTAAAATCAAACTGGATAATCTCAAGATTTCAAAATTAAGATTTTCATCACAAGTAGATAATACGGTTGGTTTTACAATAAAACCTGCACTTTGTAAAGCATTATGAGCTTTTTTACAACTAATACCTAATTTAGTAAGGTTCACTAAAACTAAATTTGTATCAGTTCCTTTACATAAAATTGTAATACCTTCTTCTTCTAATCCTTTTTGAAGTGCTTTTGCATTTAATACAACTTGTTTAGTATACTGTTTGAATTTTTCTGTAGTCGCTTCTTTAAATATAACAGCTAAACTAGCTAAAATATTTTTTTTCAAAGAAAAATGTCCTGTAGTGATAACTGTTTTATCAATGATATCAGCTAATTCTTTTTTACATAAAATTACTGAACTTTGTGGTCCTCTTAAAGAATCATGTGTTGAAAAAGTTACTACATCTGCATAAGGTACAGGTGAAGGTATTTGCCCTGTTGCTACAAGACCTACATTTTGACAAATATCAAACCACATATAAGCACCTATATCATGTGCAATTTTAGCTAATCTTTCATAATCTATAACTCTTGGATAATTAACTGGTGAAAAAATTATCACTTTAGGTTTATGTTCTTTGGCTATTTGTTCAACTCTATCTAGATTTAATAATTGTGTTTTAGGGTCAATACTAAATCTAACAAAATTAAATTCTAAATTTTTACTATTACAATGGTCGCTTTTTCTATTATCTAAAGATAATATAGTATCGCCTTTTTTAGCTAAACTATAAAAAACAACGCGAGAAGCGGCTGCTATACTTTCTAAGCGAATAACTGCATGTTCACTGCCAAATAATTTATTAATGCGATTAATAGTGATTTCTTCTAAGCCTGTAGGTTTAGCTTCATCATGGTGTGTTGTCAATGTATTTGACAAAATACTACCTTCAAGATATGTGCTTAAAGGTGATGAATAATTTTCCTCTGGCATAAAAGATAAGGTATATTTTTGTCTTTGTACCTCTTCTTGAAAGAATGTATATAATTCTGTATCAAATGAAGCAATCGTACTAAGTGCATTTTCTCTATCCATAAAATCAATCCTTTAACTATAAATAAAATCTAAAATAAAACTCTCTTATACTATCTGATATTCATCATGGGAAAAATGGCCAGAAGAACGGAATTACAATCATGCAAACAACTAGAGAAACTACAACAAGTGGCAAACCGACTTTTACATAATCAATAAATTTAAAATGACCTGGTATCAGTACCAAAGTATTTGGTGGCGTTGCAACTGGTGTTGTAAATGCACAAGAAGCAGCAATACCTATTGCCATAAGCACAGGATAAGGTGATGCACCTATAGATTGTGCTATAGATATACCAATTGGTGCTAATAACGCTGCAGCAGCTGTATTTGACATAAATTGTGTAAGCCCACAAGATAAAATAAACATTGCTACAACTATTAACATTGGAGATGGATTATCCCCAATAATTCCTACTACACCATCTGCTATCATTTTACCTGCGCCACTTTTATCCATAGCAGAAGCAAGTGGTAGCATACCTGCAAATAAGAAAATAGTAACCCAGTCAATACCTAAATAAGCTTGTTTTTCAGATAAACAACCTGTTAATACGCAAGCTAACGCTCCTATTATCGCAGTAGTTTGCATTGGTATACCAATATTTTTTTCAAAAGCCATACCTAATACAACTAAAATTAAGATAACAGTACATATTATCATTTTCTTTGGATCTTTGACTTCATCTGAAGCTTTATCATTCTCTACAGTTTCTACATAATGTCTAGGGCAGAATTTTCTACCTATACTTAACATATAAACCATACCAGCTATAGATAAAGGTACACCAATATACGCAAATTCAAAAAATCCAAAAGGTTCTAATCCTGTTGCCTGAAGTGTTGCACTCATTAAAATATTTGGTGGGGTACCAACCATAGTGATTGTTCCACCAACATTTGCAGCTACTGCTAATGCCATCAATTGTGGGGATACAGGTATTTTTGCTACCGCACAAATTTGAATTACTACTGGCATCAAACAAGCTACTGTAGCTGTATTTGATGATACTGCTGATAATAAAATAGTAATGCACATCAAAGCTGCCATCAAACGATTTTCACTAGTTCCAGCGCTTTTTACTACTTTTATACCAATTTTTTGTGCCAATCCAGTCTGAAACATCGCTGCTCCAATGACAAACATACCAGCAAATAAAACTACTGTGGAATCAGAAAGACCAGAAAACACTTGTTGTGGAGTAAGTACTCCTAAAAGACCTAATGCAATAGATGCACCTATAGCCGTAACAGCCAATGGAATAAGCTCTGTTACAAAGAAAAATGCTGCTACAGCTAAAACGCATAAAGTTATTACTGCAGGGCTCATAAAATTCCTCCTATCAAATATTTTTTTATTTCTGCAACAGTATTATTATATCATAATTATTCATAAATTCTAAGACAATACGAAAAAAGATTACATATTTTTAAATTATTTATTTATTAAATTTTGTAACATTTTAGTCATATGAAAAAAATTATAAAAAAGTATTGCAAAATACATAAATGAGCAGTATAATAATTTTTGTTGTTAATGACTCACTAGCTCAATTGGTAGAGCATCTGACTCTTAATCAGCAGGTTCCGGGTTCGAGTCCCGGGTGGGTCACCATATGATTTATAAAATTAAAGCAACTATCAATGATAGTTGCTTTTTGTTTTTTGCTTAATAAAATTTTATTTACCATAAAATTACCAGCTAAAAATAAACAAAACTCCTCTAAAGCTTGAAAATTAAACCTTTTTATAAAATCTCCAAAAATCCTATTATCGCTGGTAAAAAACAACTAAAATCCTTGTGTATCAATACTTTTAATAGTATAATGAAAATCATAAAGATTGATTTTTCTAGTATTTAACTTTAACAAGTGTTGTATTTGAATGATGCAAGTGAAAGTAATAATTACTTGCTTAATTATTTAACTTTAACAAGTGTTGTATTTGAATTCTGCTGGGAAAAAGGAAAGCATAAAATTTGGATGATTTAACTTTAACAAGTGTTGTATTTGAATTCTCAATCATCTCTCTATATATCTACTTGCTTTTTTTATTTAACTTTAACAAGTGTTGTATTTGAATCTACTCGAAGATGAAGCATATAGAAGGGCAGTAAAGATTTAACTTTAACAAGTGTTGTATTTGAATTTAAATACTTTTACAAAATTTGATTTTTCAGTGTCATTTAACTTTAACAAGTGTTGTATTTGAATGACTTTTATGAAAATCAATCCTTTTCTATTATAAAATTTAACTTTAACAAGTGTTATATTTGAATTCCATATAATAAACTTGTATTTCACGGATAGTTCTAATTTAACTTTAACAAGTGTTGTATCTAAATCTTATTATTAAAAAATTATAAAAGGCTTTTAATAGATTTTGTCTTCTATTAAAAGCCTTTTTCTATTTAGAATTATTTTTCAATTCCTCTAAAAATTTCTTATCATCTTTGCTTAATTCTACTTTTTCAAGTAAGTCTGGTCTATTTGTATACGTAACACGCAAAGATTCTTGTCGACGCCATTTTGCTATTTTAGCATGGTCTCCTGAAAGTAGTACATCAGGTACGCTAAGACCTCTATACTCACGTGGTTTTGTATATTGTGGATATTCTAAAAGCCCATTATAAAAAGAATCTGTTGGCGCAGACTCTCCAGAACCTAATACGCCTGGAAGCATTCTTGATACAGCATCAATTACCACCATAGCTGGAAGTTCTCCACCTGTTAATACATAATCGCCAATAGAAATTACTTCATCAGCTAAATTTTGTACCACACGATTATCAAAGCCTTCATAATGACCACAGATAAATATTAACTGATCAAAATTAGCAAGTTCTTTTGCTTTTTCTTGAGTGAATACTTTTCCAGTAGGACACATCAATATAACCTTGCTATTCTCAATTTGCGTCTTAGATTTAACGTCTTCTACAGCTCTAAATAATGGCTCTGGTTTCATCACCATACCAGCACCACCACCATAAGCTGTATCATCAACTTGATTATGCTTATTAAAAGCAAAATCACGAGGATTTGTTATTTGTATATCTAAAATATTTTTTTCAATCGCTCTTTTAGTAATACTACAACCAAAAACTCCGCCAAACATCTCAGGAAATAAGGATAATATATCTATTCTCATAATTACACTTCCTGATTTTCATCCCAAATTACTTTCATAAATCCATCTTCAACATTTATTTCAGTAACTACTTTCTTTAATGCTGGAATTAAAATTTGTCTGCCATCTTTAGCTTTAGTAATATATACATCATTGCTACCAGTTTTCAAAATTTCTGTTATTTCACCTAAAACAACATCATCTTGATTGATTACTTGAAGTCCAATTATATCAAAAGCATAATATTCTCCATCTTCAAGTGGTGGTACATCACTGCGATTTATTTTCAATAATTTATTCGTAAAACGTGCTACTTCTTCACGAGAGTTAACACCTTCTACTTTCATCACTACAAAATTTCCCTGATAGCGAGTAGAAATAATGTTTATTTCTTTATCGTCTACATATGCTTTTTTTATTGTATTAAATCTATCAGGAAAATCTGTTAAAGGATATACTTTCATATCGCCTCTAACACCATGAGCTGCACCGATTTTACCAATAATAATCTTTTTATTAGTTGCGGATTTCAATGATTTTTTCATCCTCTACGATAATTTCAGTATTCATAACAGCTGGCATTTTATCGCCAACTTTTACATTAAATACATGTTGCATAGTGCCTTGAATAATTTCAGCACCTAAACCTAAATGTTTCATATCAGCAATATCTTGTTCAATTTTAGCTTTTAATTTTAAACCTTTAGCTTTGTCTACTTCCATTTTTTGAACAATTGCTCCGACTTGTTGAATATTATCTTCAGCATGTTCTTCTAAAAATTTTTTCTTTTGAATGTCGATTTTAGATAATTTTAAATCTACTTCTGCTAATTGTTTTTCCATTTTATCTAACATTTTAGCTCTAAATTTTTCAGTAACTTTTACTTTAATTGTTACTGGACATTGTAAAGAAATGCTTTCCATAATTATAACCTCACTTTAATTATTTCATTAATCTCATGATATATACTATCATATATATATTATAATGAAAAGATTTTGGATAAAGAGAAAGCCGAAAGTCATAATCGACCTTCGGCTATTTTTATTGCAATTATTCGATGATATCAACTGTAACTTTTTTATTTTCACAGGAAGCTGCAGCTTTCACTACAGTTCTCATGGCTTTGGCTATACGACCTTGTTTGCCAATGACTTTTCCCATGTCAGCTGAAGCTACACGCAATTTTAACAAAACATGATTACCGTCAACGATTTCATCAACAGTAACTTGTTCTGGATAATCAACGAGTGATTTTGCTATTACTTCAACAAGTTTCTTCATCTATTTGCCTCTTTCTTATTTCTTAGCATGTTTAGCTGCATCAAATTTAGTCATGATACCTTTTTTGCTAAGTAAAGATTTAACTGTATCTGTAGGCTGAGCACCTTTGAGCATCCAGTCTAAAGTTTTTTCTTCATCAATATTGATAATAGCAGGTTCTTTTGTGGAATCATAGTTACCTAAGATTTCGATGAAACGACCATCACGTGGAGCACGAGAATCTGCTACAACGATACGATAGAATGGACGTTTTTTAGCACCCATACGATTTAAACGAATTTTAACTGCCAATGTTTTCACCTCCTTAAAGTGATTAAGTTATATTATAGAAGGTTTATCTAAAGAAAGGAAGTTTAAAACCGCCTTTTCCTTTTTTACCTTTCTTATTTAACTGTTTCATATTAGACATTTTCTTCATCATTTTTTTCATTTCATCAAATTGCTTTAAGAGCTTATTGACTTCCTGAACTTTTGTTCCACTACCCATAGCGATACGCTTACGGCGAGAACCATTGATGATTTTTGTATTTCTTTTTTCTTCCGGTGTCATAGCTCTAATAATAGCTTCGATATGTTTGATTTCTTTACCATTCATATCGATATCCACATCACCGAGTTTTTTCTTAAGTCCACCCATACCAGGTATCATACCTAAGATATTTTCAAAAGAGCCAAGCTTTCTCACTTGATTTAATTGAGATAAGAAATCATCTAAAGTAAATTCATTTTTGCGGAAAGCTTTTTCCATTTTTTTTGCTTCTTCTGCATCAAAAGCAGTCTGTGCTTTTTCAATTAAAGTAAGCACATCACCCATACCTAAGATACGAGAAGCCATTCTATCTGGATAAAATGGTTCTAAGGCTTCTAATTTTTCACCAGCACCCACAAATTTAATAGGGCAACCTGTAACAGCCTTAACGGAAAGCGCTGCACCACCGCGAGCATCCCCGTCCATTTTAGTTAAGATAACACCATCCAAACCTAAATCATTATTGAAGCTTTCTGCTACATTAACTGCATCTTGACCAGTCATAGCATCAACTACTAATAAGATTTCATGCGGTTTTACATCTTCTTTTATAGATTTCAACTCTTGCATGAGGTTTTCATCTATATGAAGTCGTCCTGCTGTATCGATGATTACAATATCATTAGCATGAGATTTTGCATAATCTATTGCTTCATTAGCGATACGCACAGCATCTTTACAATCTTCTTTAGCAAATACTGGAATATCAATTTGACTACCGAGTACTTGTAACTGCTTGATAGCTGCTGGACGATAGATATCTGCTGCAACCATCAATGGGTGTTTGCCTTGCTTTTTAAACATCAAACCAAGTTTACCAGCAGATGTTGTTTTACCTGCCCCTTGAAGACCTACCATCATGATAATTGTAGGAGCTTTTGGTGAAATGTTTATATGACTTTGAGTCTGCCCCATCAATGCTGTTAACTCTTCGTTAACAATTTTAATAACAGCTTGTGCAGGTGTCAAAGACTCTAAAACTTCTTGTCCTACTGCACGTTCTTTTATTTTTTTAATAAAATCTTTAACTACTTTAAAGTTTACATCGGCTTCTAATAAAGCTATGCGAATTTCTCGCATGGTAGCATTAACATCATCAGCTGTTAACTTACCATGACCACGCAATTTTTTAAAAGTCTCTTGCAAACGATCAGCTAAATTTTCAAAAATCAAATTTATGCCTCCTTGCTATCATTTGTTAACACAGAAATACGTCTTATTATATTATTAAGCCTGTTATCTTCTGATTCCTGCTTTAATGCTAATAAATCAGATAAAATTGACAAAAGCTCTGTTTTTTCTTTTGTCGAACGGGCTGCCAAACCTAATTTATCTTCATATTGCTGCATGATTTGCTCACTGCGACGCAACATGTCATAAACAGCTTGACGTGAAATTCCTAACTCTGTACTTATCTCTGATAGTGAAAAATCTTCAAATAAGTGCATTTGTAGACAACGTTTCTGTTTGTCAGTTAGCAAAGCCCCATAAATATCAAATAAAGCGCTCATGTGCAAAAACTTTTCTAACATTTAAACCACCTGAGCTTTCATTATTCATCAAATTTAATTATGTCCTACGACTTTGACTATTATATATGACAAAAAATAACCTGTCAAGTATTTTCACTTGTCAGATTATAAATTTTATTATTTATTTTTATCTGCTCAAAACTTCTTGATTTACCATGACTTTTGCTGATGTAGTTTCTTTCTCAACTATTTTAATTGGCTGTTTATCCACAACACTGATAATCAAAAAGCTGATTATACAAATAATCCATTCAAAATAAATTACATGTGGCAATACATGTATCTGAGGTACAAATTGCCATAAAACTAACCCTATCAAACCTACAACAGTAGTATAAAATGCTGAATTTTTACGACAAAGACTAGGCGCAAATACAGTAAATAAAAATACTACAGTGAAGGCAGTAGTCAAACTTAAACCAATCATCATAGTTTTTAAAATTCCCACTGCATTAAATGCTAACCATAAAGTAGCAAGACCTACTAATAATATAACTAAACGATTTACTTGCAAAAATTTTGCAGTTGTTACTTGTGGATTGATAAAACGTTTATAAATATCTTGAGAAATAAGTGTGCCTGCACCTAATAATATTGTACAAGCAGTGGAAACATCTGCTGCCCATAATGCTGCAAGTGTTATTCCTGAAACTACAGGATCTAAGCTCATAATGATTTGAGGAAGTGCCATAGTTGGATTAATATCTGGATATTGAACTTTAGCTGCTAAGCCTAAAATAGCTGATAAAAATCCAATTGGAAAAATCAATGCTCCACCTAAAATAAAGCCTTTTTTTGCTGTTTTAGCATCTTTTGCACCGCAGGCAATTTGTACAGTTCCTTGCAAAGTGAGTGCTTGAGATATCATAATTAAAATCCAACCCAATACCACAGCTAAACCTAAGCCACCAATAGGACTAAACCAAGAAAAATCAACTACAGGTAAATTATTATTGATATTTACAAGACCACCATTATTATCTACGACAGAAATAGTTGAATATAAAATTCCTAAATAAATTAAGCTAACACTTATCATATTAGACATACCAGAAGACCACAATCCGCCCACAACAGTGATACCAATGAAAACTATAGCACTCATTATCATACCTGTTTTCATAGAAAATATATCTGGCATAAGTGTTGATAAAATTGCCCCGCCTGCTACATATTGAAGCGAAATAATACAAATAAGAATGATTGCTAAACCAATTGCACTTATAAGACGACCTTTTTTATCATAATAACGTTCAAACAATTCTGGTATCGTAGAACAACCCATTTGTCTATATTTTCCTGCGGCTAAAATTCCCATAACCACAGCACCAATAGCCCATGCTCCATTGTACCAACCAGCTGCTATTCCTACCTGTGTTGCATTTTCTGCCACACCAACAGTAGAAGCAGCACCTACAGCAAGACCTGTTACATTAAAAGCAATAAGTGATGTAGACAATTTTCTTCCTGCAAATAAATACTCCATAGGATTTTTATTAGCGCGATGTTTTACATAAAAAGATATTGCAAATAATAATACTACATATAGACAGACTATCATTAATTGAATAGACATAGTTTTCATCCTTTCTTATGATGTTAATCAAAATTTTTACTTTCACATCAATCTTTAAATTACTGCAGATTAAATTTTAATTTGTCAAAAACTTAAGTATTATTATCAGCTGATATAAGTTTAAAATAAATTCATCTAACTAAAAAAGCATACAAAAAAGCTCGTCCCTATATAGGGACGAGCTGTTATAACCCGTGGTACCACCCAATTTGCTTTTTTAGCCACTCATTCGGATACTAACATATCCTAGCCCATGATAACGGAGGCACTCCGACAAAACTTACTTAATTAATCTCAATTATTATAATTGTTCAGCCTTGCAACTCTAAGGTGTATTTCAATTTAATTCACTACTATGTCCCACCAAACCATAGCTCTCTGCAAGCTTCATAAATTTACTTTTCCTCTTCACTGTTTTTATCTGTCTATTACTATAACAATAAAATTCATATTTGTCAATGATTATTTATTGTAAACTTGTAAATTAAATGTACAGTTGTAAATTTATTTTAATTTACTGCTCACTAACTCATGTGTACGGAAAAAATTATATATAGATTTTGCTATTTGCTCGCTAATCCCTGGTACCGCCATCAATTCATCAACTGAAGCTTTTTTTATATTTTGTATCGTTTCAAAATGGTCAAATAAACTTTTCCTTCGCTTAGCACCAATTCCAGAAATATTATCTAATATAGATATTTTATTGCGTTTTGTTCTAAGTTTACGATGATAAGTAATCGCAAAGCGATGAGCCTCATCTCTTATACTTTGCACCAAATATAAAGCATCTGATTGTCGTGGCAAAATAACAGGCTCTGATGATTGTTCTGTAAAAATATATTCAAATTGCTTAGCAAGCCCCACTACAGGGACGCTATAATGACCTGCTCCACGAATAATTTCCAAAGCTGAACTCAATTGACCTTTACCGCCATCAATGATTATCAAATCTGGTAAATCACTTTTATCAATGCCTACATATCTGCGAGTAGTTACTTCCCTCATCGACATAAAATCATCTGGTTTTCCTTCAGTAGAATTTATCTTAAATCTGCGATAAGAATTTTTATCTGGCTTGCCATCCTGAAATACCACCATAGAGGCTACTGTTTCTGAACCTTGAATATGCGATATATCAAAACATTCCATACGCATTGGTGGCTTAGGTAAATTTAAATATTTTTGTAAATCATAGACAGCACCTAAACTACGAGCCTTCATATCTTTTAATTTTTGCTCTTGCTCTAATAAATATTTTTCTGCATTTTCTTTTGCCATCATCAAAATATCTTTTTTTACACCACGTTTAGGCAATAAAATTTTTGTCTTTTTCTTCTTTTCTGCCCAAAGCCATTCTTGCAATAATTCTATTTCTGCTATCTTTTCTGGTATCAATATTTCTTTAGGAATATCCACCGCATCATTATAATATTGTTTCAAAAAGGCTGTTATCAGATTTTTTTCATCATCATCTTCATCATTTAATAAAAATTGATTGCGACCTAACATTTTACCATTGCGAATAAAAAATATCTCTATACAAATTCCATAATTAGCTCTAGCGATACCGATAGCATCTATATCACCATCATCTAATAATATCTTTTGTTTTTCCATTATCTTGCGCACAGCTAATAATTGGTCTCTCAATCTAGCAGCTTTCTCAAAATCTAAATTCTGTGCTGCCGTCTGCATTTTTTTCGCCAAATTCTGCTCTACAACTTCACTTTTACCTTCTAAGAATAAACATACACCATCTACCATATCTTTATAAGTATCTTCATCAATATAATTAGCACAAGGAGCTAAACATCTTTTTATATGATATTCTAAACAAGGTCTATCTGCTAAATGTTTGCAAGTTCGCAAAGGGAATAATTTACGCAATAAATTTAAAGTTTCCTTCATTGCTGTAGAACTTGTATATGGGCCAAAATATCTTGAGCCATCTTTGATAAGGCGACGGGTAGTTACTATTCTTGGATATTTTTCATTCAACGTGATTTTTAAATAGGGATAAGTCTTATCATCACGAAGCATAATATTATATTTAGGATGATGTTTTTTTATCAAATTACATTCTAAAATCAATGCTTCTAATTCATTATCTGTAACTATTGTTTCAAAATCTTCTATATGCGACACCATAGCAATTGTTTTTGCTGAATGATTTCTACTTGATTGAAAATATTGTCGCACACGATTTTTTAAATTAATCGCTTTACCTACATATATAATCTGTTTTTGCTTATTTTTCATCAAATAAACACCTGATTTTGTAGGCAATAATTTTAATTTTTCTTGTAATGTTTCCTTAATCATCATTTTATATTCTCTTTAATCTAATTATATTTATATTAAAACTCATTGCATTTTTAATTTTAAAGCCAAAATACCCAAATATTCACGAATAGCCATACAAGATGTATTTAAACTACCATTATTAGGTAAAAAATTAAAAATACTAAAGACTAACTCATCACTCATTTGATAATCTGCTACATATGGCGTAGCTTCAATTCCTTCACGTGCAAATATTTCCATTGCTCTTGGTAAGTGAAAACCAGATGTGATAACTAATGGCTTAGTAAAATTATATTCTTCCATTATAACCTTACTATTTTGCACATTTTCCACTGTGTTTCTGCTCTGATTTTCTAATATCAAAGCTTGCAAATTTACGCCCATACCTTCAAATATACGCTTTTCAATATCAGCTTCTCGTCCTGTATCTTCAAACACCTTTCCGCCAGATAAAATAATAGGAATATCCAATTCTTTTTGCAATCTCATAACTGTAATCATGCGATTAGCTACATATCCTGAAACTTGCCCTTCGCCATCAATATCTGCTACATTTATCGCACCGCCACCTAGCATAATTATCACATCATCTTTATCTTGCTTTAACTGTTCAATAGTTTTATTTTGATAAAAATTCTCCAATGGCTTAACTAAATGATAAGCTATAAAATTTGTAGATAACAAATAAAACAATAAAGTAATCACTGTTAAAATATATTTGCCTTTAAATTTCTTCCAATACAAATAAATATTGAATAAAATCAGAAGTGATATAATTCCTCCCGGTGGAATTATAAAAGCATAAAAAATCTTGACTAAATAAAGCATAAATATACCTCCTATAACGTACTTTTTCCCCTAAAAATTATAAATATAACAAAATCATCGTTAATTTCTTCATTAATTTTCATTGTAAAAATATCTATTATTTGTTATAACAGTATATAAGGAGGGGATTATCATCGAAATTTCTCTAGAAACAATTCAACAGACAGACGAATTAGTTCATCAACTATATCAAACAACACGTGCTATGTCAAAAAGTGTAAACCATGCATTATACAGTACAAATATCTATGGTTCTGAATGGACTATCTTAAAAACAATTCACGATCAAGGCACTATGACACAGACAGCACTTGCTAACTATTTAAATATTGAACCTGCTGCAATCTCTAAAACAATTCGTCAGCTGATGAAAAAAAATCTTATCATGCGTCAAAGTGGTGAGGATAAACGTGAAAAATATATTTATCTCACACCATTGGCGATTGAACAATATAATGAATGGTTTGAAGTTATCGCTCAAAATTGTCGCCGAGTATTAGAAGCTGTCAATGTAGAAGAACAAAAAATACTGATGGACTTATTGAGCAAAATAAAAAATAAAGTCAATGATGACATTTAACTTCTAAAACATAATTATCATAAATAGTGTAAATAATAAAGAAGGGCATTATCTTATAAAAGTTAATGCCCTTTTTATTTATCATTTTGTAGCTGCGCGAATAATTGATTGTGCAACTTCTTTTATTGTTTTTCGTTTTGCCATACTATATTTTTGTATTCTACGATAAGCTTCACTTTCAGATAAATTATAAGCATCCATCAAAATACCTTTTGCTCTATCTAATAATTTTCTCATTTCTAGTGAATTTTTTATATCATCTAATTCACTTTCTAATTGTTTAATCTCATTAAATCTAGATAGTGCAATTTCTATTGCTGGAAACAAATTACTTGGCTTTATTGGTTTTACCAAATAAGCTAAAACACCTGAATTCTTAGCTTTTTCTACAATGTCTTTTTGGCTAAAAGCTGTAAGCAAAATAACAGGAGCTAATTTTTGGTCAGAAATTCTCTTTGCAGCTGTAATCCCATCCATTTCTGGCATTTTTATATCCATAATCACTAAATCAGGTTTTAATCGCTGCGTTAATTCTATAGCTTTTAATCCATTAAAACATTCTCCAACGACTTCATGCCCAGCTTCTTCTAACATTTCTTTCAAATCCATGCGAATGATTGATTCATTATCAGCAATCACAATTTTTAACTTAGACATCAACTTCACTCTCCATTAAAAATTTATAGGGAATAGCTATCTTGGCATGAACCCCATTATCATTATATAAGTCAAAAGAACCATTCATATCTCCTTCAATTAAGGTTCTCACAATTTGAAGTCCTAAAGATTTTGTCGGTAAATCAAAAAATTTCTCTGGTAAACCATTACCATTGTCATACAATTCTATTATATAGGCTTCATCACTTTGACTTATTTTAAGACCAATTTTACCATAATTTCTGCCTAAAAATCCATGCTCAATTGAATTTAAAATCAATTCATTTATGATCAAAGCTAAATTACTAGCTTGTTTTGATGGTAAAATTATTGTCTCTCCAATGAATTCTGTCTCCAATTTAAAATGACTATCTAACATATTTTGCTGGATTAATTGCAAAATATTTTTTGTTACTTCCATTACATCTATATTTTCATCACCTTGTTGTGATAAAAATTCATGCACAACTGATATACTTAAAATACGATTTACACTTTCCTTTAAAGCCTCTTTTACTTCCATTGAATTTGAACGTCTAGCTTGTAATCTAAGTAAACTAGCAATAGTTTGCAAATTATTTTTTACGCGATGATGAATTTCTTGTATCACTGCTGATTTTATTTTTAATTCTTTATCCTTTTTTCTAATTTCAGTAACATCAGATAAAATCACTATACGTGTCAATAAATTGCCTGCTTCATTGATTGGAATGTCTCTTCTAATCAATACTAAATTACCCACTTCAATTTCTTTTTCATAAGGACATCTAGGCAAAATAGTTTCTTTTCTAATATGCAAAGTCAACTGTCTATCAAAAAGATGACAACCCAACAAATTACTAACACCTAAAACGTGATATATTCTTGATGCTACCATATTAGCAAAAATAATGCGTTCATTTTTATCTGTAATGATAATCCCATCTCGTGAAGAAATTGCTCTATACATTTTATTATCTGCTTTTTTAGGCGCATTTTCCAAAATAATAAAGGCAGTTTTCAAAAGACGAGTAAAACCTCTTGTTTGTGTATCTTCATAATTTATCTCAAAACAAATAACAGCTATTACTTCATAATCAACGACAATCGGTATAGTATACATTTGATAAAATTTACCAAAATCTAATTCTCTTTGACCTTCATATTTTGATTTAAATTTAATAGTTTTATCAATTAAAGGCTCTTGTACTTTAGGAATTTCCTTCCCTATCAATGATTGTTTTATAGGATTATACGTAGTATGTGGTTCAAATTCAGAAACAACAGTGAAATAATTTTCTTTTTTGGAAAATGTATACATAGCTACATGTGCATGTACCAAATCAGAAACTAAAGGTAATACTGTATTAATTCTTTGTAAAAAATTAGCTTTCATAGCGGATAAATTAGTAAATTGTCTACAATTATTCAAAAAAGACATTATTTTTCACTTCACTTTCTTTAATTTATGCTTTTATTTATTTTTATAAAGAAAAAAGGAGACCTATCGTCTCCTTTGTATTAAATTAAATTATGTTTAATTTAATTTATGTAATTATAAAACTCTACGTGCTCCAATATAGCAAGATGCCCAATAAGAACTACTTAAAGAATCGACAACTACTCCACGGCTAGAAGAAGCATTAATAAAATTACCATCACCCATATAGATACCTACATGAGATGCTCCATAAGTATAAGTAGAGAAAAATACTAAATCACCAGGCATAAGGTTATCATAAGATACTGGTGTACCTATTTCAAATTGTACATCTGCTGTACGTGGAAGAGAAATACCAGCTGTAGCAAAAACATAACGCGTAAAACCAGAACAATCAAAACCGCTTGGAGTTGTACCACCAAATACATATGGCACGCCAATATAATTCAAAGATGAATTAATGATACGTTTTGCAATGTAATTAGAACTACGGCTTACTACAGGCATGTTACGTCCCATCAATGTTTGATATGTCATAGCGCCAACTAAACCATCATTATCCAAACCATTAGCTGATTGGAATGCTGCCACTGCAGCTTGTGTAGCTGGACCGAAATCTCCATCTGCTGTTACATCATAACCCTGACTTGCCAATGCTGCTTGAATTTCAGCGATTTCTGCACCTTGGTCTCCTAAACGGAAAGAAGATGCGCTAGCAATAGCACTCATACAGATCAAACATAAAGATAAAACTAAAACACGGACAACTTTACTCAAAAAAAAGACTCCTCTCAAAATCGCCTACGAGGTTAGCTGACGGGTTAGGACAGAGAAGGAAAGACTATCCATCTAAAATTTCAGTAAATTCTACCAAAATAAATTAGATTCACCCCAAAAAATTGGTTCTCCCGCTCCTGAGCTGGATTCGGCTTTCTATTTTTATTTTTTTATTACGCTCATAATCTATATTTTACACTATTTTATTAAAAACCTCAACCTATAATCAATAATTTTTATCATTTAGTTTAGTTCCTATATAATAACTAAACTAATTTCAATTGTTTTCATTATACTTAAGAAATTTTTTATTTAATTAAACAAAAGACATTGACATTTTGTCTAAATAGTGATACATTCTTAATTAGAAGTTAGCACTCACTATTATAGAGTGCTAACAATAGGGGTGAAAGAAATGCTAGATGAAAGAAAGCAACGCATTCTCCGAGCCATTGTAGATGACTATATATCTACTGCAGAGCCAATAGGCTCCCGAACAATTGCTAAGAAATATAGTTTGGGAATTAGCCCTGCGACAATTCGTAATGAAATGGCAGATTTAGAGACACTTGGTTATATCAAGCATCTCCATACCTCATCTGGGCGTATCCCCTCATCAAAAGGTTATCGTTTTTATGTTGATGACTTATTAACATTAGAACAAATGTCGGAGAATGAGATATCTCTTATCAATAATTGGTATGCTACTAAAGTACGTTCTGTTGAAGAAATTTTCCGTGAAACTTCACGTATAATCTCTCAATTGACAAAAAATGTATCTTTAGTTTTAGCTCCACAATTAACGCAAACAGCTTTTCAGTATTTGCGATTTTTACCACTTAATGAACATCAAGTAATAGCTGTCATCATGACAGATGCTGGTTTTATTGATAACAAAATTATCGATATTCCAAGTGGTGTTTCTTTTAAGGATTTTGATAATATCGCTAGTATCTTTAATCATTATCTCAAAGGTAAGCGTCTATCAGATATTAGTATGGCATCAATTCGCAAAATTCGTGGTGAAACTGTTAATTCCACAGTTTTCAATGCTATCATTAATATTATAGATGAAGCATTAGTCAAAGATAAGCAAGAACGACTTTATCTAGGTGGTGCAAGAGAATTGATGGAACAGCCTGAATTTCATAATATAGATAAAGTAAAAAAATTATTATCTATGTTTGAAGAAAAACAACTTTTATATGATATTTTGCATGCACAAAAAGATGAAAGTTTAGCTGTTACCATTGGTCAAGAAAACAAATATAATGATATTAAAGACTGTAGTATTATCAGTGCCACATATCATTTAGATGGTAAACCAATTGCGACATTAGCTGTTTTAGGTCCAACACGTATGGATTATGGCAAAATAATTTCTTTATTAAAATTTATGAATGCTAATCTTGCTGATATTTTCCATAGATTTCATTTGTAATCTATAAAGATTAAACTATTTATTATTAACTAAGAAGGTGGTTGATTCATGGCTACTCCAGAAGAAACTAAAGAAACTATGCAGACTGAAACTACTTCTGATAACGAAGTTAAAGAAACAGTAGAAGAAACTACTAATGAGACTGCTGTAGAAAATGATGAAGCAACTTTTGATACAATAAAAAAAGAACTTGAAGCTCAAAAAGAATTATTACAGCAAAGCGAAGACCACTATAAAAGATTGCAAGCTGATTTTGCAAACTTCCGTCGTCGCAATGAAAAAGAACGTGAAGAATTATCTAGTGTAGTACTTCAAGGATTAATTAAAGATTTATTACCCATCATTGATAATTTTGAACGTGCTTTAGCTGTTGAAGGAGCTGCTGGTACTCCTCTTCATGATGGAATTTCCATGGTTTACAACCAATTAATGGAATCTTTGAAGAAAAATGGTCTTGAAGTTATTAAAGCTGCTGGTGAAAAATTTGATCCTAATTTCCATCAAGCTGTAATGCGCGTTCAAGACCCTGAAAAAGAAGATGATACCATCGAAGAAGAATTCCAAAAAGGTTATATGGTACAAGGTCGAGTAATTCGCCCAAGTATGGTAAAAGTTGTAGCTAATTAATCATTTAATTAACTATAATTAATATAAAATATTTTATTAAATTGCATAACACTTATATTTATATATAGATGTTTTTAGGAGGAATTTATAATGTCCAAAGTAATTGGTATTGACTTAGGTACTACTAACTCTGTAGTCGCTGTTATGGAAGGTGGCGAACCTACAGTTATTACAAACCCAGAAGGTAGCAGACTTACTCCTTCAGTTGTAGGTTTCACAAAAGATGGTGAACGTCTTGTAGGTCAACTTGCAAAACGTCAAGCCGTTTCCAATCCAGATAGAACAATCGCTTCAATCAAACGTCATATGGGCGAAGTTAATTATAAAGTAAATATTGATGGTAAATCTTATACTCCACCAGAAATTTCTGCTATGGTTCTTCAAAAATTAAAAGCTGATGCAGAAAAATATCTTGGCGAAAAAGTAACTCAAGCAGTTATCACTGTTCCTGCTTACTTCAACGATAGCCAACGTCAAGCAACTAAAGATGCTGGTAAAATCGCAGGTCTTGATGTTCTTCGTATCGTAAACGAACCAACTGCTGCTGCTCTTGCTTATGGTCTTGATAAAGGCGAAGATGGTACAATCTTAGTATTCGACTTAGGTGGCGGTACATTCGATGTATCTATCCTCGAACTTGGTGATGGCGTATTTGAAGTAAAATCCACTAATGGTAATACTCATTTAGGTGGCGATGACTTTGACCATGCAGTAATGAATTGGATGGTAGAAGAATTCAAAAAATCCAACGGCATTGACTTATCTCAAGATAAAATGAGTGCTCAACGTCTTATCGAAGCTGCTGAAAAAGCAAAAATCGAACTTTCCAGCATGACTTCTACAAATATCAACTTACCATTCATCACTGCTGATGCAACAGGTCCAAAACACTTAGATTTAACTCTTACTCGTGCAAAATTTGATGAATTAACAGCAGATCTTGTTGAAGCTACAATCGAACCAACTCGTAAAGCTATGGCTGATGCTGGTTTATCCGTTTCTGAAATCGATAAAATCATCTTAGTTGGTGGTTCTAGCCGTATCCCTGCTGTTCAAGAAGCTATTAGAAAATATCTTGGTAAAGAACCAAATCATGGTGTAAACCCTGATGAATGTGTTGCAGTAGGTGCAGCTATTCAAGCTGGTATCTTAGCTGGTGAAGTTAAAGACGTATTACTTCTTGATGTAACTCCACTTTCCTTAGGTATTGAAACATTAGGTGGTATTTGCACAAAAATCATTGAAAGAAATACTACTATTCCTACTTCTAAGAGCCAAGTATTCTCTACAGCTGCTGATAATCAGCCTGCAGTTAGCATTCATGTTCTTCAAGGTGAACGTGAAATGGCAGCAGACAACAAAACTCTCGGTCGTTTCGATTTAACAGATATTCCACCAGCTCCAAGAGGAGTTCCTCAGATCGAAGTTAAATTCGATATTGATGCTAATGGTATCGTTCATGTATCTGCAAAAGACCTTGGTACTGGTAAAGAACAAAATATCACTATTCAATCTGATAGCGGTATGAGCAAAGAAGATATCGACCGCATGGTTAAAGAAGCTCAAGCTCATGAAGCTGAAGATAAAAAACGTAAAGAAGAAATAGAAACTAGAAATAATGCTGATTCTTTAGTATTCCAAGCTGAAAAAGTAATCAAAGATTTAGGCGATAAAGCTGATGCTAATACTGTAGCTAAAGTAAAAGATGGCATTGAAGGCGTTAAAAATGCTCTCAAAGGTACAGATATCGAAGCAATCAAAAAAGCTATGGAAGAATTACAAAAACCTCTTTATGAATTAAGCGCAGCTGCATATCAGCAGGCTCAGCAAGCTCAACAACAAGCTGGCGGAGCAGGTGCTAATGCACAGCAACAGACCCAGACAAAAGATGATGACAATGTTGTTGACGCTGATTTTAAAGATGTAACTGATAAATAATTTAAGTTTAATTAATATAAGAAATTTGATGCACATAACTCCAGTTAATCCTTAGCTGGAGTTATGTCAATTAAGCATAAAATCTTTATTTAGGTTTAGGTGGTGCAAAGTGAGTACAAAACGCGATTATTATGAAGTCTTAGGCGTAAGTAAAAATGCTACAGAAGCAGAAATAAAAAAAGCCTACAAAAAAATGGCTCGAAAATATCACCCTGACCTCAATCGTGATAATCCTAAAGAAGCCGAAGAAAAATTCAAAGAAGTAAATGAAGCTTATGAAGTTTTATCCAATCCACAGAAAAAAGCTCAATATGACCAATTTGGTCACGCAGCTTTTGATGGTACTGGTGGAGCTGGCGGTGGCTTTGGCGGTTTCGGCGGTTTTGGTCAAGGTGGCTTTGGTGGAGAAGGCTTTGGCGATATCTTTGACATGTTCTTTGGTGGCGGTGGTGCTGGCGGTTCTGCTCGCCGTCGTGGCCCAGAACGTGGTTCTGATTTACGCTATAATTTATCTATTTCCTTTGAAGAAGCTGCATTTGGTAAAACAGTAGAACTCAATATTCCTCGTACAGAAAAATGTTCTAGTTGTAATGGTACAGGCGCTGCTGCTGGTACCCATCCTGAAACTTGCCCTGATTGCCATGGTACAGGTCAAGTACAATTCACTCAAAATACACCATTTGGTCGCATGGTAAATCAGCGTACTTGTTCCCGTTGCAGTGGTACAGGTGAAATCGTTAAAACACCATGTAAAGATTGTAATGGTAAAGGTGTTAAATCTGTTCGCTCTAAAGTTGAAGTTAAAATCCCTGCTGGCGTAGATACTGGAAACCGTATCCGCGTAGCTGGCGAAGGTGAAGCAGGTGTTCGTGGCGGATCTACTGGTGATTTATATGTATATATCACAGTAAAAGACCATAAATTCTTTAAACGTGAAGGCACTGAAATCATCTGCGAAGTTCCTATCACTTTTGTACAAGCTTCCTTAGGCGATACTATAGAAGTACCAACTCTTGATGGTAAAGTAGAAATGAAAATACCTGCTGGTATCCAGTCTGGTACAATAATGCGCTTAAAAGGAAAAGGTATTCCTTTCCTTCGCGGTGCTGGTCGTGGCGATCAACATGTTCGCATTAAAGTTTTAACTCCACAAAAACTTACTGACAGACAAAAAGAACTTCTTCGTGAATTTGCTGGTATTAAAAATGATAAAGCAAATCCAGAACAAGAAAGCTTCTTTAAGACTTTAAAAAATCTCTTTAAATAAAAAAATGACTCCTAGTTATAATTACTAGGAGTCATTTTTTATTATTTATTTTTATCTATAAATTCTAAAGCCATTTCCGCATTTGACCTTGCTAAACTACGCAATTTAGCCATTCGCTTCAAATTCTGATTGCGATATATTTCTTTATTATTCCATTTAGCATTAATTTCTTGCATCAAAGCTTCCACTGTTACATTTTCTAAATCGCCTACAACATCTTCATCAATGGATTTTAAAAATCTATCAATTTTAGGATCATATGATATACCTATCATTGGCGTGCCCATCACACCTGCAAAAATCAATGCATGAAGGCGAATGCCAATCATTAAATCCATATTTCCTACTAATGACATTAATTCCCTTGTTGTAAAATCTTCTTTCAAGACACATGCCGGCTGTTTCATTTTAGCTACAATTTTTTTAGCAGCCTTTACATCTTCTGGATATTGCATTGGCATAAAAACAATCTGAGCATTTAATTTCGTTACTGCTTCATCAGCCACTTCTGCTAAGACGTCTTTATAATGTTGCCATTCACGCCATTCACGCACAGATATACCAATTATCGGCTTAGTGAGTGAAATATGTGATTTCTTAAAAATCTCTCGCCCACTTTTTTTATCTACTGCATTTATTGCTAACACTGGATCTGCTGTAGCCTTTATCGGTGGTTTTACAATCTTAAGCATATCCAATTCTTTTAATGAATCTTTATCGCGAACTGTAATCAAAGCACTATGATTACCAAACCATCTCATCAAGCGTCTTGCGAATTTACCATAAATAGGACCAATACCTTGAGCATATAACATTATCGGTGTATGAACTAATTTAGCTAGAAATAATACACCCATATAATAATATAAGCTTCGACCACTAGTTACATTTTGTAATAAGCTACCGCCACCACTTATAAGTAAATCCGCCTTTTTCAACACTTTCAAAATATCTACTACATTTAACCAATTAACTGCATCAACACTATGGCGTTTTCTTGTATATTCTGGGTCTGATGAAATAACTGTAATATGAAGTTTTGGATTAAGCTCTGAGAATACTTCTAACATTGCAGATAGCATAGCTTCATCGCCTGCATTTTTAGAACCATAATACCCAGAAATTACAATATTATTCATTCAAAGACTTACTCCTATCTGTTGAAGATGCAATATATTGCCATAAATACAATGCACCCATGACAACACAGCCTATGACAGCACCCCATAAAGCACCATCAAAACCTCTCATTAATGACATAAATACCGGCGTACGCATATGTGCAAAAGTTTCTACCATAGAACCTTGTCCAATAGTCGCTACTATAGATAAAATAAAGAAGATAGCTGCTGGCCACTTACGATACCATGCCATGATCATTATTATAAACGCTGGATGACCAATAAAAATTTCTTTTGAACGAGGTCTTGCATAAAACGCTTGTTCTAAGAAAGCTCTTATTTTCAATTCTATGCCAGGAACAGGAACGCCAGCTGTATGACCGGAACGACCGATAAAGATAACAGCTACAATCATAGCTATCAAAAATCCTACTAAAGCTTTTACAGATACAGTCATATTCAATATACGTTTAGCCTGTTCTTTAAAAGCTGGTGGTGTTAATAAATTATCACCGAATATATCAAAACGTTGCATAAAGGCTATAGCCACTAAAATAATTGGCAATACAAATGTTAATTTGATACCACGGAAAATACTCATTTCCAAGAAGAATTCTACATCAGATAAAATACCAGATAAGAACATTGCCCCCATCATAGAAACAACACTTGCACAGACAATAGCTTTCACTGCTTTTAATAATAATGGACCAAATTTTAATTTACCAATTAGACGATTTCTACGAATTACATCTAATTGACTTATCATACCAATAGCAGGAAAAACATTTGCCGCAGCTAAAGCAGCCATTATACGAATTGTAGAGCCCTTTCCTATCAATACTGGAACAGCTGTTATTACAAAGCAGATTGCTAATAAAATATACTGTTTTTTATTTGATAAACTTGGGTAAACCAAAGAAATATACAATACACAAGCACTACAAATACCTAAAAGCATTATAACTTGCAAAATTGTATTACCAAAAAATGGCTCAAAATGACTAGCAGGCCCAATAATGAAACCTTTAGATTCAAGTTTTGCTTTTGTATCTGAAATATATTTCATATTTGTAGCTAATAAGGACATATCACCTTCAGGTTTTTCATAAATATGCATTAAATCTATACGTATATTACGCTCTTCATCAGTGTTTGCCCAACGTTCAACAGCTACATCCATTTTCAATTTTGGCTGTTCATCTTTTGGTATAGTATATAATCTAGCGACTTTATAATCTAAACCTCTAGCAATATCATATAAACCATCTTGTGGATAAAATTGCAATTGTGTAACATGTTCAATCATACCAAGAGTGATATCTCTTTCTTTCATCAACTCAATAGTACGTTCAGTATTATGCAAACCACCTAATGTTTCAGAACCAGAAAATACTATTTCTGATATTTTGAAATCCTTTAAACGGTCAAAAACTGCATTGATATCATCATCTGTTACATTCTTATAGTTACTAGGTCTAGCCAACACATAAAAACCTGCATCATTAACAGCCTTCATTTCATCAGTTGGCATACCTAAATTCATTTTTAATAACTCTGTATAATTAGCTTTTACTGCTAATATTTCTTGATTTCCTAAATCTAGAACATTTACCCTCTCTTTGCCTAAGCGTCTAAATAAATCTTCTTTTACTTCTGTATATGTTTGCTTATCATGTCCTACAACATATACTTCGTCAGCTTTTATAGTACCTTGCTGAACTAAAGTACGCCATGCAGGATCACTTAAAGTTCCACTATAATAATTTTCTAGTACAGAACTACCTGCAATAGCCATAGCTTTGCCATTTTTATTCAATTTTTCAAATGTAGTTTCATATACAGCAAGTGAAGAAATGCCTGCCTGTTTTGCTTGAGATAATACTTCCTCTACTGGTATTCCTTCTAATTGAGCCAATTTAACCATATCTTCATAATCAATGGCTAAATCCACTGTCATATTTGCTTTTTCTACACTATTACGTTGAATATTTACACCAATAGCAGCTATTAGGCCAATTATTATACAAACAATCAACAAACGATTATATTTAAACTTTGTCAATCTCTATTCCACCTTACTTATTACTTATTGATACCTGCCTCAATAAGTACTTGACCATTTTGCTGTTCTACTCTAGTAAATTTTGCACCTTCTAATGGTAATTTATCTGTTGAAACTAAGAATATATCTTTAGTGAAACTTATACCAATTTTACCAAACAATCTGTTTTCTGTATTAGCATCTGTAATACGGAAAAGTAAATTTTTCCCTTCCACTACAATAATACCTTTTACATTGATAGTTGCTTCTTGCCCTAAGAAAGAAATTTTTCCTGTAGCCTCAACATTATCAGGTGTAATTTTTACTGCTATATCAGAAATTTTATCTACTTCTTTTGCTAATAATTGAGCTAAATTATTTTCATCGATTAGACCTGTTATTGTTAAATTATCAGCTGAGTTTATCACCAATCTACGAGCTAATAATAAATCTTGTACGCTAATCTCTATATTTTCGCCCTTTAAAGATAACTTATTTAAATTTACTTTATCTAATTTTATATTTGTAGCTTCAATATCTATATTATCTACTTGACCAAATAGCATCATAAAGCTAGGTGATGTTTCTATATTGGCACTAACAGAATCAGTTTGCAAACTTCTTTCTATACGTCCAGATATTTGATTACTTATATATGTTGGTAATATATAAGTTGCACCTGCCAATGCTATTACAACTACAAGGATTAAACCAATTAATAATTTTCGCAAATTCAAGATACCTCGTATTTTAAATTATATGATTAGCTTTTGCATGTAGATAAGATTCAATAAATTTATTGATATCTCCGTCCATTACGCCTTGTGTATCACTTGTTTCTGTATTTGTTCTATGGTCTTTTACTAAGTTATATGGGTGGAATACATAAGAGCGAATCTGGCTACCCCATTCAATTTTTTGCTGGTCACCTTCAAGTGCTGCAAGTTCTTTTTCTTTCTTTTCCATTTCAAGTTCAAAAAGTCTAGCACGAAGTAAACGCAAACATTGTTCACGGTTTTGTAACTGAGAACGTTCACTTTGACATTGTGCTACAACACCTGTTGGAATATGTGTCATACGTACAGCAGAGTCAGTTTTATTGATATGCTGTCCACCTGCACCACTTGCACGATAAGTATCTACACGTACATCAGCCATATTGATATCCACTTCTACATCATCATCAATTTCTGGCATAACATCACAAGCAGAGAAAGATGTATGTCTACGGGAGTTAGCATCAAATGGAGAAATTCTAACTAAACGATGAACGCCTTTTTCTGATTTTAAATAGCCATAAGCATTATGACCTTTAATCAATAAAGTAACAGATTTTACTCCAGCTTCATCACCTGGTAATAAATCTGCTGTTTCTACGCTAAAGCCATTGCGTTCTGCCCAACGTCCATACATGCGTAATAACATCTGTGTCCAATCTTGCGCTTCTGTTCCGCCAGCACCTGCATGTAAAGTCAAAATAGCATTATTAGCATCATATTTTCCTGATAATAATAATTCTAATTCTAACTGTTCTATAGCTTCATTGATTTCTTTAATCTCTGCTTCTACATCATCGCAAACAGTTTCATCTTTATCTTCCATGCCCATTTCCCATAAAATCTGCATTTCTTCAAATTTATGGAGAATGTTTTTATATTTGTCTACACCAGCTTTGACACCATTTAATTCTTGAGTGATTTTTTGGGCTTGGTCTGGATCGTCCCAAAAAGTAGGTTCACCCATTTTATATTCTAGCTCAGCAATTTTTTCTTCTTTGCGAGCGATGTCAAAGTGAATCCCCCATTTCAGTGAGCTTTTTTTCTATCGCTACAATCGTAGTGTGTAAATCTTCTAGCATCATTTCACTTCCTTTTTTATTTTTAACTAAAATAAATAAAATTATTTATAGGCAAAAGCTCTATTAAATTAAATAAAAATAGAGCTTTTCCTTATCATTATATATTAATTATTTATTTTTGCCACAACAGTTTTTATATTTTTTACCGCTACCACAAGGACAAAGGTCATTTCTACCTATATTATTGCTTTTTGCCTGTGGGGATTTAGAAATACTTTCACCATGATTTACAGTTGCATTTTTCAAACGGTCTTCTGGCTGTGGTTGTTCACGAACAACATTTACACGATACATCAATTTTGCAATATCTTCTTGAATATTATCGATCATTGCTTGGAACATATCATGACCTTCAATTTTATATTCAACTAATGGATTTCTTTGACCATAAGCACGCAAGCTAATACCTTCACGAAGCATATCCATATGATCTAAATGTTCCATCCATTTATTATCTACAACTTTAAGCATAATGATGCGTTCTAAATCACGCATTACTTCACTGCCGAATAATTTTTCACGATTATCATAATTATCTTTAGCTACTTTATATAAAGTTTCTTTTAATTCATCACGACTCATCGCTTCTAATTGTTCTTTTACTAGAGTTCCTTTTGGTGCATAAATATCTTCTGCTTCTTGGATTAAACCATCTAATGTCCATTCTTCTGGATAAAGTTTTTCATTAGCATATCTATCCATCTGGCTGTCAATTATACGTTTAACCATTTCAATGATATTTTCATAGAGATTTTCACCAAGTAAAATCTTACGACGTTGGTCATAAATAACTTCACGCTGTTGATTCATGACATCATCATATTCAATGACATGTTTACGAATATCGAAGTTACGTGCTTCAACTTTTTTCTGTGCCTGTTCAATGGAACGAGTAACTAATTTATGTTCAATTGGATCATCTTCACCCATACCAAGTTTTTCCATGATATTGGCGATATTATCAGAACCAAATAGACGCATTAAATCATCTTCTAAGGATAAGAAGAAACGTGATGCACCTGGGTCACCTTGACGACCAGCACGACCACGTAACTGATTATCAATACGACGAGATTCATGACGTTCTGTACCAATTACATAAAGACCGCCAACTTCTGCTACGCCTTCACCTAAGCTGATATCTGTACCACGACCAGCCATATTAGTGGCAATAGTTACAGCACCTTTTTGACCTGCGTCTTTAATGATTTCAGCTTCCATTTCATGATATTTAGCATTTAATACTTTATGGTCGATACCTTGTCTTTTCAATTGTGCACTTACTTCTTCAGACTGAACGATAGAAGTTGTACCTACTAAGACTGGCTGACCTTTAGCATGACATTCTTTTATTGTATTGATTACTGCTTTCATTTTAGCTTTTTTAGTTTTATAAATAACATCAGGATAATCAATACGTTTAATAGGTTTATTTGTAGGTACTACAATTACTGGTAATTTATAAATCTTTAAGAATTCATTTTCCTCTGTTTTTGCTGTACCTGTCATACCAGCTAATTTTTCATACATACGGAAATAATTCTGGAAAGTGATTGTTGCTAAAGTTTGAGATTCACGCTGAATTTTTACACCTTCTTTAGCTTCAATAGCTTGATGTAAACCTTCAGAATAACGTCTACCAAACATCAAACGACCTGTAAACTCATCGACAATGACGATTTCACCATCACGAACAACATAATCGCGGTCGCGTTTCATCATTGCTTTGGCACGAAGTGCTTGTGTAAAGCAATGAGACATTTCTATATTAGCACTATCATATAAGTTTTTAATATTTAATGCTTTTTCTACTTTTGCTACAGCAGAATCATTAGGAGAAACTGTTTTTTCTTTTTCATTTAAAACATAATCTTCTCCTTCTTTTAAATTTGCTACAGCTTTTGCCATGATAGCATACATATCAGTAGATTTTGCACCAGGACCAGAAATAATAAGTGGTGTTCTAGCTTCATCAATTAAAATACTATCTACTTCATCGATGATAGCATAATTTAATTCACGTTGTACCATCTGTTCTTTAGATACAACCATATTATCTCTTAAATAGTCAAAACCAAATTCATTATTTGTACCGAAAGTAATATCGCAATTATAAGCAAATTTACGAGAAGGGAAATCCATATCATGAGTGATTAAACCAACTGTTAATCCTAAAGAACGATATAATCTACCCATCCATTCGCTATCACGTTTTGCCAAATAATCATTAACTGTAATCATATGCACGCCTTTACCAGTTAACGCATTTAAATATACAGCTAATGTAGCTACTAATGTTTTACCTTCACCTGTACGCATTTCAGCGATTTTACCTTCATGTAGGCAAATACCACCAATCATCTGTACATCAAAATGACGCATACCAAGCACACGTCTAGAAGCTTCACGAACAGTTGCGAAAGCTTCTGGCAAAATACTATCTAAAGATTCACCATTTGCTATACGGTCTTTAAAATCACTTGTTTTTCCATATAATGAGCCATCGCTCAGCTGTTTCATTTGCGGTTCTAAAGCGTTTATTTTTTCTACAATACCGCGCATACGGCGAATTTCACTTTCATTATTATCGCCTAAAAATCTTTTAATAAAGCCGAACAAAAATCTCAACCCCTAACAAAATCATATTTTAATGTAGTATAACTAAAACATCTAAATCTATTTATCCTAAAAAATCTAAGATAATTTACTATCTACAAACTAAAATATTATAGATGTAAAAATTATATACAAATAAAACTACATCAAATTTTATCAAACAATGCTTAATAAGTCAAAGATAGTCATTATTTTATTTACTTATTTATAAAAAAAAATCGAGCTAATTAACTTAGCCCGATTTTATCTCAATGTATTATTGTCTACCTAAAATATATTATACACCAGACTCAATTAAACCATATTTACCATCTTTACGTTTGTAAACAACGTTAACATCTTCAGTTTTATCATCACGATATACGAAGAAATCATGGTTTAATAAATTCATCTGCATAATAGCTTCTTGAACATCCATAGGTTTTACCACAAAACGTTTTGTTTTAATAACAACTGCTTCATCTTCTTCAACAGGTTTTGCAGGTGGAGTCATCATTTCAGTTCTGATACTACCTTCACGGAAACGTTTTTCCAATTTAGTTTTATATTTACGAATCTGACGTTCAATTTTTTCGATAACTAAATCAATAGATGTATACATATCCATTGTTGCTTCCTGTCCGCGTAATAAAATTCCCTGAACAGGTACAGTAACTTCTACAATATGACGGTCTTTTGATACTGTAAGAAGGACGGTAATTTCTCCAACATTATCGAAGTATTTTGTTACTTTTCCTACTTTCTTTTCTACATAATCGCGAAGTGCTGGAGTGACTTCAATGTTTTTGCCTCTAATAGTGAATGTTGCCATATGCATTCATCCCCTTTTCTGTATCTTTGATTATATATATTCTACAACTACTATTTCTATTCCTTCTATTTTTTATAAAAATTTTAAAAAATTTTTACAAATTTTATGCATTATTAATTTATACTAATTAATTATCTATATATCTCAGTATTTTCGCCTAATAATTTAATAATCTTCCATTATCATTCCATTCTCCATACACAATACCATTCTTTGTATTTTCAATTAATTTTTCTAATCTTTTTTGAAATAATTGAGGATTTTTCTTTTTTATTTGAATAGTATCTATGCGTACACGTTGATATAATGATGGAAACTTATGGAAATTTGCCCAAACTATCTCATCTTTTTTCAATGCTTCTAATATATCTATATCAATATTAAATCCCTTTTCCGACATATCTGGTAATACTTTTTTACCTGCTTGTGTCATTTTTCCTAACTTTTCCATTCTTCGACAACGTTCTTTATTCAATTCCGACCAGATAGAGCCTTTTTTTCGTGGAGATAATCTTTGTATTGTTATTCCATTATCAAGTTTTTTACCGTACTATCTATCCAACCAAAGCACAAAGCTTCCTCCACAGCATCTATATACCAAAATGTATCATCATTTTGTGACTTACCTCGTTTTACTATCACCCAACATTCTTTTTGTGTTTCATAATTATTTTCTAGCCACAGTCTTAATTCTTCTCTATTTTTAGCCTTTAATATATTTATAGGTTTTACTTCTTTCATCTTATAAATACTCCATTTTGATTATTTTCGATAAATTTTATTATACATCACAAGATAATAATTTATACCTAATTTTATTCTGTTCAAATTAACTAAAAAGCTTTATAATATGCTATAGAATAGGAGAGATAAAAATATGTTAGATACTGATTTATGTTGGTGTGGCAGTAATAAAGCATATAAAGACTGCCATAAACAATTTGACGAACACTTAAATTCCATTAAATTAAAGGCATTCAAAGGTCAAAAAAGACCACCTCGCAATATTATAAAAAATGAAAAAGATATTGAAGGTATTCGCAAAAGTGGCATTATAAATAATGGTGCTCTTGATTTAATAGCTTCTAAAATTTGTGCTGGCATGGATACAGAAACTATCAATTTATTAGCACATAATTATATCGTTGAACATGGCGGTATTCCTGCTTGCTTAAATTATGAAGGCTATCCAAAAAGTATCTGCGTATCTATTAATAATGTAGTTTGTCATGGTATTCCTAGTCGTGATATCGTTTTAAAAGATGGCGATATTGTAAATGTAGATGTAACTACTATTCTTGATGGATATTATGCTGATGCTTCTCGTATGTTTATGATAGGTAATGTTTCTGATAAAGCAAGAAAGTTAGTAGAAGTTACTAAAGAATGTATGGAAATCGGTATTAAAGCTATTAAACCATGGGGCTTTGTTGGTGATATCGGAGCTGTTGTTGAACATCATGCACATAAACACGGTTATTCTGTAGTTGAAGATTTAGGTGGTCATGGTGTTGGTAAAAAGTTCCATGAAGAACCATTCGTAGCTCATTTTGGTAAAAAAAATACAGGTATGCTTCTCGTTCCTGGTATGGTTTTAACTGTTGAACCAATGATTAATATGGGTGCTCGTCATGTAGTCTTAGACCCAGTAGATGAATGGACAATCTATACAAAAGACGGTTCTTTATCTGCACAATGGGAAAAAACTGTATTAATCACTGAAACTGGTACAGAAATACTTGCTGATTAATACTCAAATTATTAAACTAAAAATGCTTCCTGCTACAAATACAGGAAGCATTTTGTAATATTGCTTAAATTTTATTAAAGGGGTTTTGTAATGACTAATAAACCAATTATTAGTATGGAAAAAATATTTAAAAAATATGAAAATAATGCTCTAGCTCTAAATGATATAAATGTAGAAATTCATAAAGGGGAATTTGTTTTTATCGTAGGTCCAAGTGGAGCTGGTAAATCCACCTTTATGCGCATGCTTTTACATGAAACCTTGCCTACTTCTGGAACAGTTATCATCAATGGATATAATATCACTAAAATGAAACGACAAGATATTCCTTATTTACGTCGTAGTCTAGGTATTGTTTTCCAAGATTATCGCCTTTTACCAGATAAAACGGTTTATGAAAATGTTGCCTTTGCTATGCGAGTTATCGAAGCACCTCGCCGTCTAATACAACACAGCGTAAATAGTGTTTTAGATGTCGTAGGTTTGAAAGATAAATATAATTGTTTTCCTCATCAATTATCCGGTGGTGAACAGCAACGTGTAGCTATAGCTAGAGCTATTGTCAATCAACCTGCTATCGTCATTGCTGACGAGCCAACAGGAAATCTTGACCCAGAAACTACATGGGGCATCATGGAAATATTTTATCGCATCAATAAAGCTGGTACTACAATCGTCATGGCTACTCATAATAAAGAAATTGTAGACACTATGCAACGACGCGTATTAACTATTGAAAACGGTCAAATTATTCGCGATGTTGCTCAAGGAGGTTATAGTGATGAAGCTTAGTACAAGTGAATATTTTATCAAAGAAGTCTATACCTCTTTTAAACGCAACATTTGGATGACTTTAGCTTCCATTTTTACCGTAGTTCTTTCTTTATTTATCTTAGGTTTTTTCTCTATCGTCATTTTAAATTTAAATAAAATGGCAGACACATTAGAATCACAAGTACAAATAAGCGTATATTTGAAAGATGATTTATCCCAAGAAGAAATCGATGAAACTAAAGAAACTTTGAGTAAAATAGAAGGATTACAAGATATTAAATTCACTACTCGTGAAGAAGCTATGAAAAATTTCAAAGAACGTCTAGGCGACCAACAATTTTTATTAGATGCTTTAGACGATACGAATCCTCTACCTAATTCTTTTTCTTTGACTGTTACTTCTCCTCAGCAAGTAAAAACTATAGCTGATACAGCAGCTGCTCTCGATAGTGTAGAATCTGCTTCCTATAGTCAGGATATCATCAATCATCTATTCAATCTGACTCACTTAATTCGTTTAATTGGTGTAGCTTTAATAATCCTATTGACTGGTGCTGCTATTTTTATCATTTCAAATACAATACGCCTCACTGTATTTGCTCGCAGAAAAGAAATAGCCATCATGAAATATGTTGGTGCAACTGACTGGTTTATTCGCTGGCCTTTCCTTCTTGAAGGCATTTGTCTTGGCTTTATCGGTGGGGGTTTAGCTACTATATTTCTTTATATAGTCTACAATCAAGTTACTCAGGAAATCTATGAAGCTATGGCATTTTTCCCACTCATTCCGCAACACCCATTCATTGATTATATCAGCCTTGCTATCTTAGTTGCAGGAATTATCATTGGTGCTTTGGGCAGTACCATTTCTTTAAAAAGATTTCTAAAAGTTTAAGGAGCATATTTTAATGAAAAAATTTCTTATTTTATCTTTATTATTATGCTTTTTTATGACAAATACACCTCTTGTTTTTGCCGAAAGCCTTTCTGAAAAACAAGAACGCATTGAACAACAAGCCCAAGAAGAAAAAAATAAAATACAAGAAGCCACTGATAAATTAAACGAGGTTTCTGAAAAAATGCGTATCTTGCAAGCAGAATTAGATGAAGCAAATACAGCTTATAAGGAAATAAAAGCTAAATTAGACAATGCTAATGAACAGATTGCTCAAAAGGAAAAACAATTAGCAGATACTGAACAATCATTGAAAAAGAACCAGAAATATTTACAAAAACGTGTACGTGATATCTATATACATGGACAAATTTCTTATCTAGATATTTTATTTGGTGCAAAAGATTTTTCAGATTTTTTGACTAGAATGGATTTAATCAAAAGAATTTTACGCTATGATTATGATTTAATCACTAAAATTCATCAAGAACGCAATAGCATTATACAAACTAAAGCAGAATTAGAAAAAGAAAAAACTGCTACAGAAAAATTATATGATGAAGCTAAAACTAAAAAATTTGCTCTTGATGATAAAAAATCCGCTCTTGATAAAATGATAGATAGAATAAAATATGACAAAGAAACATCAGAAAAAGCATATAAAGAACTCATGAATGCATCTGAACAAATTGCTTTAATGATACAAAGACGAGGCTCTTCGGCATATGTCGGCACAGGGCAAATGATTTGGCCTTTAGGTGGCCCTATAACTTCTGAATATGGCTGGCGAACTCACCCTATTTATGGCAATGCTCGCTATCATAGCGGTATTGATATTGGTGGTGATTATGGCATGAATATCTATGCTGCTGACTCTGGTACTGTAACATATTCAGGCTGGATTAGCGGTTATGGCAATACTGTCATTATCGACCATGGAAATGGTGTTTCTACACTTTATGGTCATAATCAATCACTCACTGTAAGTGTCGGTCAAAATATCTCTCAAGGCGATGTCATAGCTCATTGTGGCTCTACAGGAAATTCCACAGGCCCTCATTGTCATTTTGAAGTTCGTGTCAATGGTGAACCTACTAATCCATATGACTATTTATAAATACTAAGTGGTGATATTTTATGAATAAAATTTTAAAAACTATAATTGCAGTATTACTCATAGCAATTATCTCCTCAATTTCTACCTTAGGTTTAATTTATTATGCTCTCGGTTTTAATGAGCAAGGATTTAGCAATCTAATGCGTTTTATTACAGCTTATCGCTTCATTGAAACAAAATATGTCAACGATACTGATGATGTAAAACTAATTGATGGTGCGATTGATGGCATGGTAAAATCCTTAAATGACCCTCATTCCAATTACCTATCACCTAAAATGTATAAAACCTTAATGGAACAAACAGAAGGCTCTTTTGCTGGTATCGGTGTTGTCATGGGTATGGATAATGAACAAAAAATTCATATAGTCGGCATCATGGAAAATTCTCCAGGGCAAAAAGCAGGTCTTCAAGAAGGTGATGAAATTTTAGCCGTTGATGGGGTACCAGTAACTCAAATGGCATTTGATGAAGTAGCTGCCCATGTTCGTGGACAAGCTGGTACCGATGTAGTTTTAACCATTATGCGCGATAATGCAAATCAAGATATAACAATTACACGCGACAATATAAAATTAAAAACTGTCGGTCATAAAATGTTAGATAACAATATCGGTTATATTCAAATAGTATCTTTCTCTGAAGACACTGCCAATGAATTTAATGAAGCTTACAATGATTTAAAAAATCAAGGTATGAAGGCACTTGTATTAGATTTGCGCAACAATCCTGGCGGACTTTTGACAACTTGTGTTGAAATTGCTAAAAAACTTGTACCTAAAGGAGAAATTGTTTCTATTGTTGATAAACAAGGAAATAAAGAAACATACTCTTCATCTTTAGAAGCTCCTGAATATCCTCTTGTTGTCTTAATCAATAAAAACAGTGCTAGTGCATCTGAAATACTTTCTGGCGCTATTCAAGATACAAAATCAGGTACAATAATCGGTAATACTTCTTATGGTAAAGGCTCTGTGCAAACAATCTTACCTATGTTTGAAGATGATGCTGTAAAATTAACTATTGCTAAGTACTATACACCAAGCGGACGTTCTATAGATGGCACAGGTATCACACCTGATATTGAAATAAATTTAGATGAAAATGCTACTTTAGATACACAATTAGACAAAGCATTGGAAGTTTTAAAAGCTCAATTAAATAATAATTAAATATTTTATTTAGGCTATCACTAAAAAATAAAAAATATTAGTGATAGTCTTTTATTTTTTTCTAAAATTATAAAAGGATTTTAAAAATTTTCAGAGAATATATTAAATATAGATTTTTAAGATTTTACACCCAGGAGGGATTTTAATATGACAGAATTTAATAGTACACAATTAAGAAACTTAGCATTAGTAGGACATGGCAAATCTGGTAAAACATCAATAGCAGAAAACTGCCTTTTCAAATGTGGTACTACTAATCGTGTAGGCAAAACAGATGATGGCACTTCCATACTTGATTATGAACCAGAAGAAGTAAAACGCAAAATGACTATTGATTCTAGTCTAGCTTCTTGTGAATGGCAAGGTTACAAAATTAATTTCATAGATACTCCAGGGTATCCTGATTTTACAGGAGAAGTAAAATCTGCTTTTACTGCTTGTGAATCAGCAATCGTAGTAGTTTCTGCTACATCTGGTATCGAAATTGAAACAGATAGAGCATGGAAATATGCTGAAGAATTATCTCTACCACGTGCTATTTTCATCAATAAAATGGACCGTGAACATGCTGATTTTTATAAAGTAGTAGAAGAATTACGTGCTCATTTTGGTAAAGGAATTGTTCCTATTCAAATTCCTATTGGTAGCGAAGCTAGTTTCCAAGGCGTAGCTGACCTTATCACTATGAATACAAAAGTCTTAATCAAAAATAAAGATTTGATTTATGAAATTCCTGAATATATGAAAGATGAAGTAGATACTGCTCGTCATATGCTCATGGAAACTTGCGCTGAATTCAATGATGAATTATTAGAAAAATATCTTGAAGGCGAAGAAATCACTGAAACAGAAGTAGCAGCTGCTCTCATTGAAGGTATCGTAAATGCTAAAATTTTCCCTGTACTTTGCGGTAGTGCTACTAAAGGTATTGGCTTTAGACAATTAATGAACAGTATCATTGAATATATGCCAACTCCTTATTTCCGTGCTTCTATGGGTATTAATCCAAAAAATAATGAACTCATTGAACGCCGTACAGAAGATGCTTTCTCCGGATATGTATTTAAAACAGTTGTTGACCAGTTCATCGGCAGAGTTAGTTACTTAAAAATCTTATCTGGCACTTTAATTGAAAACAGTTCTGTATATAATAGCGTTAGCGAAAAAACTGAACGTATTAGCAGTCTTTATAGTGCTTGTGGTAAAAACCAACAAGCTCAAAAAATTGCTCATGCTGGTGATATCGTAATCATCACCAAACTTCAAGCAACAAAAACAGGTGATACTTTATGTAATGAAGAAGAACCTATCAAATATGAACCTGTTACTCATCCTGCTTCTATGTTTACTATGGCAATCAAAGCAGATAAAAAAGCTGACGAAGATAAAATTGGTAATGCATTAACTCGTCTAGTAGATGAAGACCCTACTTTAACAATCTATAAAAATACAGAAACTGGCGATTTAACTATCAGTGGTGTAGGTGAATTACATCTTGATGTAGCTATTGAAAAACTCTTAAATAAATTTGGCGTTACAGCTAAACTTTATCAGCCTGCTATCGCTTATCGTGAAACTATCCGTGGCACTAGCAAAGTTGAAGGAAAACATAAAAAACAAAGTGGTGGACATGGTCAATATGGCGATGTTTGGTTAGAATTTAGCCCTGGTGAATTAGGCAGTGGCGTTACTTTCACTGAAACTATTGTAGGTGGTGCTGTTCCTCGTCAATATATTCCTGCTGTAGAAAAAGGTGTTCGTGAAACACTTCAAACAGGTATTTTAGCTGGTTATCCAATGGTTGATATCAAAGTTAATCTCTTTGATGGTTCTTACCACACTGTTGACTCTTCAGAAATGGCGTTCAAAACAGCAGCAGCTCTTGCTATAAAAAAAGGTATTCCTGAAGCAAAACCTGTACTCTTAGAACCATATTATACTTTAAAAATCACAATTCCAGAATATTATATGGGTGATGTAATCAGTGGTATCAATACAAAACGTGGTCGCATCATCAATACTGAAAGCCCATCTCACGATGTCAGCATCATTGAAGCTCAAGTTCCTTTAGCTGAATTATATAAATATGCTACTGATTTACGTTCAGCAACTCAAGGTCGTGGCAGTTACACTATGGAATTTTCACATTATGAAGAAGTTCCTGCTAAAATCAGTGAACAAATAATTGCTGAAAATAATAAATAAAATCTCAAAATAATAAATGAAATGTGAGATAGCCTACATTTTTTGTAGGTCTATCTTACATTTTTCAGAAAATATATAAAAAAATTAAATTTAAAAATTATACTTGACAATCAACCACAAAAGCTGCATAATATATTACATAAGATACAATTGTGGTATAGGGATTGGGCTTTTTCCCTTTTTTATTTTGCTATTTAAAGAAAACGTTTACCAAAATGGAGGTATAAAAATGTCTAATATTATCGAATTCTTAAAATCTCAAGAAGCTAAAGAAAAACTTATGAGCCTTTACAATCTTGATGAACAAGCTGTAGATACTCAAGTTAAACGTTATCAAAAATTAGCTGATGCTTTTGCTGAAGTTTATCCTGTTGATAATGCATCTTTCTTCAGTTCTTCTGGTCGTATTGAAATCATTGGTAACCATACAGACCATCAACTTGGTCGTATCGTAGCTGCAAGTATCGACATGGATACAATCGCAATTGTTACTCCTAATGCTGACGGCAAAATTCATGTAAAAAGCTTAGAATATGATGAATTCACTATTGATGTTAATGATTTAGCTGTTAAAGAAGATGACTCTCGTACTGTTAAATTAATCAAAGGTATTCTCGAACGTTTCGTTCAAAATGGCAGAAAAATTGGTGGCTTCACTACATTCATGACAACTACAGTATTAAGTGCTGCTGGTGTTAGCTCCTCTGCTTCTTTTGAAATGCTTATCTGCGCAATTTTAAATGACCTCTACAACAATAACGAAATCTCTACTTTAGAATGTGCTAAAGCTGGTCAATGGGCTGAAAATAATAAATGGGATAAAAAATCCGGACTTTTAGACCAATTAGCATGTGCTACTGGTGGTATGATTACTATTGACTTTGCTAACTATGAAAACCCTGAAGTTGTAAAATTAGATAGTAAAGTTATTCAAGATAAATATGACTTTTTCATCACTCCTACAGGCGAAGATCACTCCGCTCTTGATGGCGAATACACTGCTATCACTGTAGAAATGAAAGCTATCTCCCAATTCTTTGGTAAAGAATACTTAAAAGATGTTAGCATGGACGATATCATGGCAAATCTTCCAGCTCTTCGTGAAAAAGCTGGCGACCGTGCAGTTCTTCGTGCTATCCACTTCATTACAGAAACAGAACGTGTTCGCAAATTAGCTGCAGAAGTTAAAGAACATGATTACACTAACTTTGAAAAAGCTGTTACTGATTCTGGTCTTTCTTCTTGGAGATTTTTACAGAACTGTGCAACACCAGACCCTAAACATCAAGGTATTGCACTCTTCCTCGCTATGAACGAAATCTACTTCCAGAATCATAAAGGTGTATGCCGTGTTCATGGTGGCGGTTTTGCTGGTTCTATCCTTTCTGTTATTCCAAAAGAAGAATCTCCTGCATTTAGAGCATTCCTCAAAGATGTTCTTAAAAATGAATATTATGAAATTCATATGCGTGATGCAGGTAGCGTTAAAGTTTTCTAATTTAGCTCTCTCTAATTCTCTTAATATACAATCTCCAAATAGCAGGCAACATATTTTTGTGTTGCCTGCTATTTATTTTACGATTATATTGATATTTAATAGGCAAATCACAGCTTTTTTGATAAAATAAAATACAACTATTTCCTCAAATATATTTCTTATATTTAATAACTAAAAAAGGAGGGATAATTTATGCAAACAGAAAAAACTCCTATAATTTCTAAAGATAAAGATGAGTTAAAAGCTGCACTAGAAGCAATTTTATTTATATCCGGTGAAGCAGTATCTCATTTTCGCTTAGCAAATACTTTAAATATTACAAGCGACGAATTAGATGAACTCATCATGTCCTTACAAGAAGATTTACAAGCTAAACATCGTGGATTAGCATTAGTCAAAATTGCTGGTGGCTATCGATTATGCACAAAAATAAAAATAGCTCCTTATCTTGAAAAATTCACTCAAGTTGTTGATAAAAAGCTCTCTCAACCTATAATGGAAACATTATCTATCATTGCTTTTAAACAACCTGTTACTAAACAAGAAATCGAAGAAATTCGCGGTGTAAATACAGATAAAATCTTACGTCGTTTACTTGAAAGAGATTTAATTCAAGAAGTTGGTCGTAAAAAGGTCATCGGCAGACCTATATTATATGGTACTACTTCTACATTTTTACAATGTTTCGGTTTAAATGATATAAAAGATTTGCCAGAATTGCCAAATATGAGTTATGAAGAACGAGAAAAACTCTACCAAGAAGCAAATTTATTTTCTAATGAAGATTTAAAAACTGATTAAAACAATTAAGGTATTTTATCATGGGACAAAAATTATTCACCAGTGGCGAATTTGCTAAATTTTGCAATACAACAAAAGATACATTATTTCACTATGATGATATTAATTTATTAAAACCTGCCAAAATAGCCCCTAATGGCTATAGATATTATTCAGCTAATCAAGCATTTTTATTTGATATGATTTCCTTATTAAAAGAAGTAGGTCTTAGCTTAGAAGAAATCAAAATATATATGGATAATCGCGACGCTAAAACTTTTTTATCCATGTTAAAAGAAAAGGATAAAAAAATCCATCAAGAAATAGAACGGTTAAAAAGATTGCGTAGCTTATTAAAAAATACAATGAATATCACACTTGATTCTTTCAATGTGGAAATTGATAAAATTACTTTCACTCATAAAGAAGAAGAGTATTTTATTGTAACTGAAGGGCCTAAAACCCCTGATGATAAAGCTGTTTTTTCAGCTATTTCTCAACATGTCAATTATTGTAATAAGCATAATTTTTATTATACTTTTTCCTTAGGTGAAATCATTTCTGCTGAACATATTCAAGACAAAACTTTCCAAACTACGTATTTTTGCACGAAAATAAATCGCAAAGTAAACAATAAACAATTATTGATAAAACCTGCTGGATTATATGCCATAAAATATATTCGTGGTTCTTATGATGATTTAATCAAAGCTTATGCTCAATTCGTAGAAGAACTACATAATATGAATTACAATGTCATAGGTGCTTTATATGAAGAAGATATGCTCTATTATCTTTCTGAAACGGATTTCAACTATTATTTAATGAGAATAGAAGCTCGTATTCTTTAACAAAAAAGCTATTAATAGATATTACTATTAATAGCTTTTACTTTCTTTTAACTATTTTCTGCCCTGTAGATAAGATGATACTTATTTTCTTTAAGCTCTACAATTTGTTCGACTTCATCTTGATGAATTTGCTGTTCATCAATCAATTCACCTTCACATAAGACACAAGTCCCACAACTACTGCTCAAATCTCGTGGTACAGGCATAATTTTAGCTTTTATATTCATTTGTTCGCATAATTTTTTAAAGCGAATAGCACCAAAATGTGCATAAAAAGTTACTATATATTTCATTGTATTTTATATTTAACTTTTACTTTGTAAAAGTCAAAGTATATTCTCCATTTTGTTCAGTAATATTGACATTATAGCCTTGCTTTTTACCATAATTGCTCACGTTTTCTTTAGCTGTAGGGCTATCTACTACCATTTGATATTTATTTTCTTTGCTCATCATTGCTTTGCTAAGCATAATCACAGGTTCTGGACAAGAAAGTCCTCTTGCATCTAAAATTTCCATAAATCTAAAACTCCCTCATTATTTTGATTTAATACTAAATGTGTTAAAATATGCTATGAATATCGTTACAATTAAACCGATAACTACTGCAATTTGACCATTTACTGTTGGACCATTGCCACTAGAAGCCAAACCAAAATTATGGGCAAAAGCAGCTCCGATAATTAACCCTAGAACAGTGATAGCACTATCAGAATTACCTTCACCTGCTAAGACTAATTGACGCAATGGACAACCGCCAAGTAATACACAGCCAAAACCAGCTAATAACATACCTAAGAAATTCCAAATTCCATCTGTATGAGCTATTGGTTGTTTATCAAAACTTAAATTAAAATATGATACATCTGTGATATTTGTAAGTATTAAATTGCAAATAAACGCACTCACTAAAATAGCAATAAAGCCTAATAATAATCTTGATTGACCAAATAAAATTATATCTCTTATGCCACCAACCATACATAAACGCGTACGTTGAGCCAACATACCTACAATAATACCTGCAACTAAACTAATAGCTAAAGCTGCATGTTTACCACCTGGAGCTGAAGCACTTTCCGTAAAATGAATAAATACTGGTGCTGTAAGTAAAAACACTAATAAAACTACAGCGATAATTGGTAAAATACTACCTTCTAATTTAGGCAATTTATATGTTCTTTTTAAACTATATCCTTTATTTAAGAAAAATACTCCTGCCATAATACCAGCGATAAATCCTACTAAGCCAAAAATAGCATTTAAATCTCCACCTGCTAAACGCAATATCATTCTAAAAGGACAACCTAAGAACATCAAACAGCCAATCATCACGAAAAATGCCAATATAAAACGTGTTAATGGAGAACTGCCACCTTTAGCATTAAATTCATTTTTAGCCACAGCAATTATAAAACTACCTAAAATCAAACCGATAATTTCTGGTCGAATATATTGAACTGTTGCTGTGGAATGTAAACCTAAACCGCCTGCTGTATCACGTAAAAAACAAGCAATACAAAAGCCCATATTCATAGGATTACCAAAATAAACTAAACAAGATGCTATAATACCTATAATTCCCCCTGAAAGTATAATCATCATACTTTCATTCTTTTGCATAATATATGCCTCCCTTTCTATGTATATGCACAATGCGTTTATCATAGCATCTAAACTTAAGCTATGTCTAATTTAATTTATTAATATTTTTCATCTATTTATCAAAAATCATAATAAATGAGGTTTTTATCATGCACAAAATTTATCTAGATAATGCTAGTACATCATTTCCCAAACCACCTTCAGTAGCTAAAGAAGTCTATAATTTTCTTGCTCATAATGCAGTGAATATCAATAGAGGTTCTTATAATAATGCTTATTCTGTTGAAGAAATAGTTTTTGAAACAAGAGAATTATTAAAAGATCTATTTCATGCTACAGATAGTAAAAATGTAGTCTTCACTAAAAATATAACAGAAAGTTTAAATATATTATTAAAAGGCTTTTTAAAACCAAATGATCATGTAATAATTTCTTCTATGGAACATAATGCTATTATGCGACCTTTGACTCAATTAACTAAACAAAATATCAGTTATACTCAAGTCCCTTGCCATATAGATGGAACATTTCCTTTAGCAAAATTATCTGATTGTCTACAAGAAAACACTAAGCTTATCATTGTAACTCATGCTAGTAATGTATGTGGAACAATCTTACCTATTGAACAAATTGGTGAATTTTGTGTCAAACATAATTTAAAATTCATGGTAGATTGCGCTCAAACTGCTGGTATTTTGCCCATTGATATGCAAAAAATGCATATTGATGCTCTAGCTTTCACAGGTCATAAAGGTTTATTAGGTCCACAAGGAATAGGTGGCTTTATTCTATCTGAAGATATGATTAAACAAATTGAACCTTTAATCAGCGGTGGCACAGGTAGTATCAGTCATACAGAAGAAATACCTCAATTTATGCCCGATAGATTTGAAGCTGGTACTTTAAATCTTCCTGGTATTATTGGACTACATGCGAGCTTACAATGGTTAAAAAAAATTACTATTGCCAAAATCCATGAACATGAAAATATGTTGACAAATTATTTTTTGCAACAGATACAACAATTAGACCCTGATGAAAAATATATTCGCCTTATTGGCAAAAAAGATACTCTTATGCGTACAGGCGTAGTTTCTATTCAAGTTTTAAATCATGAATTATCACAAATTGCCTATGATTTAGATGATAAATTTCAAATTATGACTAGAGTAGGTCTTCATTGCGCCCCACAAGCACATAAAACTTTAGGTACTTTTCCTACAGGCACAATCCGTTTTTCCTTTGGTTATTTCAATACATTAAAAGAGATAGATTTAACTATAGAAGCCTTAACTAAACTCATTTTAAATAAAGATATACAAAATATATAGGATATTAATTATGGAATTTAGACAATTAGAATCTTTTTGTGCTGTTGTTCGTTATCAAAGTTTTACTAAAGCTGCAGAAAAATTATATATTTCGCAACCTACAATCAGCACTCATATTCGTATGCTTGAACAAGAATTCAATTCTCGCTTAATCATTCGCACTACTAAAAATATTGAAATCACACCACATGGAAAAGAATTATTTGCATGTGCTCAAAAAATCTTCACATTAAAAAATGATTTAATTCAAAAATGGTCTGAAGAAAATAAAAAAATCATTCGTATCGGTGCTTCTACCATTCCTGCCGATTATATATTACCTGAAGTATTACCGTTATTTTGTCAAAAATATCCCGATATCCAATTGCATATTCATCAAAATGACAGTGGTAATATCTTACAATCTATTTTGAATGGCAAATTCACCATTGGTATGGTAGGTATGAAATCTTTTGAAAAAGAGCTTGATTTTGTTCCTTTTTTTCATGATGAAATCGTGATGATTACTCCTAAACAAGAAAAATTTTTACATTTTTCCCAAAAAGCATTTAATCAAGATGATTTAATCTCTTTATTGAAAAAAGAAACTATTATTTTGCGTGAACAAGGTAGTGGCAGTAAAAAACGTTTAGAAAGTTACTTTGAGCAAATCAATCTATCCGAAAAATCCTTAAATATCATAGCTAGATTAAATGACCAAGAATCCATCAAAAAATTAGTAGCTAGTGGACTTGGCATCTCGTTTATTTCTGCTAAAGCAATCACTGATGCAGATAATTTGCTCACTATAAAATTACCTGAAAATAACTTAACTCGCAGTTTATATTTTGCTTATCATAAAGACTATATCTTAAAAGAACATATCTTATCTTTTATAAAATTTGTACAAAAATTCTATGCAAAAAAATAAAATAAACGCTATAATACTATACAAGATTAAATATAGAGAGGGTTAGTATATTGAAAATAAAAATATTGACAAATATGGCAATGCTTGTAGCTTTGTCTTTGATTTTAGTAATGTTGATTAATTTCCCGATTTTGCCTGCTATTCCATTTATGAAATATGACCCTGCTGATATTCCTATTCTCATTGGCAGTTTTCTCTTTGGCCCTATGGGTGGTGTAATCCTGACAGCAATTGTTTCTATTTTACAAGGTTTATTCATCAGTGGTGATGGTGGTCCAATCGGTATCGTCATGCATTTTTTAGCTACAGGTACTTTTGCTTTTATTGCCGGATTTATTTATCAACGTACAAAAACAAAACGCTCTGCTGTTGTCGGTTTAATCTGCGGAGCTTTAAGTATGACTTGTGTTATGGTCATTTGTAATTTACTATTAACACCTATTTTCTTAGGTGCACCTATGGAAAAAGTTATTGAACTACTTTTACCTGCCATCATACCTTTTAATTTGATTAAAGCAAGTATAAATGCTTTAATAACTTATTTCATTTATAAACCTATATCAAATTTTGTACATCGCAATATTTAAAAGGAGCTTTAAATTTGACTGTAATTACTACTATTCGCAAAGTAACAATTGATTTAGAAAATAAAGCTAAACAAATTGCTAAAGATTTATCCATTTCTTATGTTACAAGAAATAATCTCGGCATTGATAAAATAAAACAACAAGAAAATGCAGATACTGTAATCATTGTAAAAAAAGATAAATTAGTCTTAGATTTACCTACAGGCGAAATGTTTTTTCACCCTAATATGGCTCAAGTTCGCATGAAACGTTTACGCTGTGGTGATATTGATAATATGCTTGAAGCTATGGGAGGACGAGAATTTTTACAAAATAAAACTGTTTTAGATTGCACTTTAGGTTTTGCCTCTGATGCAATTATCAGCTCATATGGTGTAGGCCCTAAAGGTAAAGTCATCGGCCTTGAAGTTAACCCTTTAATCGCTCTCATCGTCAAAGATGGACTAAAGACTTATCTACCTACTAATTACGATTTAAAATCTGCTATGGATAATATCACTGTTATCAATCAAGATTATTTAAGTTTTCTTAAAGAACAAGAAGATAATAGTTTTGATATCATCTATTTTGACCCTATGTTTCGCCATGCACTCACGGACAGTAAAAGTCTAAATCCACTTCGCCAATTAGCAGATATGAGAGCTGTTAGCCACGAAGCATTAAATGAAGCTAAACGCGTCGCTAAATATCGCATAGTCTTCAAAGAAAATAGTCGCAGTCTTGAATTTTCTCGCCTTGGTTTTACTAAAATCTGTGGTGGTAAATACGCTCCTATTCACTATGGAGTTATTGATTTAAACTAAAAATATAAAAGACCTAAGCTTATATGGATTTTCCCATATATCTTAGGTCTTTTTTCTATTCTTTAAACAGTTCTAATTGTTTTATCTCTTTAAAATGATATTGACGATATTTTCGTTCTGATAAAGCCCTGCTCAATCTTTTACTATCATAAATTCTAATATATTTCTGAGCAAAAATATTTGGTAATGCCACACCTACAGCTATTGCTAGAATTATCAAAGTAGCATTTACACCACTTTGAAACGCTTGTAAAAAATTACTTACATCTAAAGTATCAATATCAATTATATTAAATAACAAACGATACATCAAAATACCTGGCATCAACGGAATAACTGATGGTATCGTAAGCACATGGCTAGGCACATGAAACCAATGCACAGCCCTCAAAGCAATAATACTTACTACCATTGCTCCTAGCAATGTTCCAATCGGCAAACCAACACCTAAAAAATCCATAGACAAAGTACGTACACAGACAGAAATCACTCCACCTAGACCGACTACCCATAATAAACGTGGCGGAACATTAAACATGGTAGAAAAACCAGCAGCTGCTATAAAAGCTGATATTACATAAACAATATATGCTTGATGATTTACTGTCGATAAATGCGTAAAATCTTCTACACTGAATAATTTTATGGCAAAAATTATACCAAAAGTCATACTACCAACCATCAGCAGAGTATTCATCGCTCTTGTTATGCCAGCTGTAATATAACAATCGAGCATATCCTCTAAAGCATTGACCATAGGCACACCTGGAACGATAAAAATAGCACATGCCAACATAGTGTACCATGAAGTATCTGTAAACGGCAAAAAATGTGTAAAATATGCTATCACTGTAGCTGTAAATGAAGATAATACAATCGCCATATAAGGATTTATACCAATTTTTAAACATTGACTGCGCACAAAAAAGCCAATAAATGCTGCTATTGCAGTATATAATGATGCCATGATATCACAGCCAAACATTTTACCTACACCACCGCAAGCCAGTGCCGCCCCAAGATTAATAATAAAAGTTGCGTATTTGCTTTTCTTACTTTCTACTTTCTTCAATTCAGCTTCAAATTGCTCAATAGTATAATCTCTTTCGATTGCCTCCCATGTCATTTTACTAACTTCTAAAATCACATTCATATCAACATTATGCTGATAACATTTTTGCAATTTCGTCATATGATAATTGCCAACGCTCACACTGACCATCAAAGTAGTATACGTAACATGAATATGCAATTGGTCGCCAAAAATCCCTGCATAAGCAGCTGTTCGTTGCATAGTTCGCACAATCCTGCTCGTATCTGCTGAATTTTCCATCATCAAACGACCTACATGCAAAATCAAATGAACTTTTCTTGTCAGTTCTAAATAATTTTCATCTATATTATATGGTATGCTTTTAGAAATTGGTACGTTCTTCATCAGTATAAATGCCCTTCTTAATCATAAAATAAATATCCTATTCTATTATAATATCAATCTAAGATAATAGTACATACAAAATTATATTTATTTCAAATATCACTCAAATCAACATAAGACCTCAAGAAATTGCAAGGATTTTATTTAAATTCAGCGAATTATATACTAAACGATATTGTTTATTTTAAATTTAGAAAAGAGGGATTATATGCAAATCTACATTCAAGTAAAACAACTCGGCAAACGCAAAGCTAGTATTGAAGCACAAAAATTTATAATTGAAGACCCCCTTTTTACTGTACATGATTTACTTTATGACATTGTAACTAAACAAGTAGACAAATTCAATCATCGTGCTATTGGCAATATAGATGGTGAACCTACTTTATTAAATTATTTATCGTTAACTCAAATAGAAAATCAATCGCCTTCTGGAAAAATATCCTTTAATCTAGATTATCGCCAACAAAAACAAGACATTCAATCGGCATTTGATAATGTTATTATGGCTTTTAATGATGGATTATTCCGTATATTTTTAAACGATAACGAACTATCTTCCCTAGAAGAAAAAATCAATTTACAAGAAAATGACAAATTAACTTTTATCCGCTTAACCATGTTATCAGGAAGAATTTGGTAAGTTTTTCCGTAAAATCAGAAAGGATTTTTATTATGTGTTTAGATAGATGGTTCAATAATAATAAAGAATTTAAAAATAAAATAATAGCTGAACTTGCAAAGTTAAAAAATAAACTTTCTACAACGCAACAAAATATTTATGATATTTATTTAACTGAATTACAAGTAAAAACTAGATATAATTATTATTACGCTTCTTTTTCCTTAGAAGAAAGGCTCTCTAATCACCCTTTATATCTACATTGGCAAAAAATTTTACCTGAAATATTAACAAAGCCTATATCTTCTTATTTTTCTGATGATGAAAAAATTGTATTGCAGACCATCTTAGGCAAAGACAAAGCAGATTTATTTTTCTTAGCCCTAGATAATTTAATGGATTACCCTTATCAAACTAACTGGTATAGGCGCACACTACGTTCTCACCAATCACATCTATATTTAAGTCGCATGTTCGATGTATTAAATGAATTTTTAATCTATCGCAATACTCAATTAACGCCTCTAGAAAAATTAAAACTATCTCGTAAACCTATCGATGAAAATAATTTACCACTACAAGATTATATTTATTTGCAAAGTTTTGGTATTTATGTTCTAGCCGCTGAAATCGATAACAATAATACACAAACAATAAAATTAATTGAAGATATCATCTTAGGTGATAATCAAGTTGCTTTTCTTTCTTATGGTTTAATCAATTCCATAGTAAAAAGTCATAATCAACATCTGCATAAATTACTAGGTGATTTACTCTTAGCTGGACGATTGCAAGAAGGATTGCGCCAATCCATCACTGAAAATATGGATAATGGCACAGTAGAAGCTTTTTTAACCCTATTAAAAGTAATCGAAGAAAATAATTTAATTCGCTATGCATCTGTAAAAAGAGCTATAGCCACATGGACAAGTCTAATTGATATTGATAATGCTGATAAAATCACTAAAAAAGAAATATCTTCTTTCTCTAAATTTCTAACAAATGAACAGCTCCGCCATCAATCACTCAATAGCCAAAATCCAGTGGAAATCTATTTAGCTCTATGGTCATATGCTTTTTATAACGTAGAAACAACTATACCATTTATCCTTGATTTATTTAAAAATGGTCAAAAACATCAAAAACTAGTCGCTGGTTATTTCTTAAATGTAATCAATGATAATCAAATAATTTTTAAATTACGTTATGAATTAGTTACCCAATACAATTTAACAGAAGATAATCTCTCCTTAATAGCTATATTATTCCGTTTAAAATTAAAAGATACAGCTTATAAAAATTTCCTTGATCATAATTTCAGCTCCACACAGCTAACAGATTATTATTATAAATTAAAAGCTTTATCGCAAAATTTGCCTAAAGAAAAAATTTTCTCGCCTTGCGTTTTTCCATGGCATACTGAAATTCTAAACTTAAGTGATGTTTTGATTGAAATGGCAGATATTAGTTACTATCTAGCTGCTGATGAATTATTAGATGATTTTTGCAGTGAAATTTCTCGACTTGATACTTTTTGGCGCGATAATTATTTGAAAAAATTATATACTACTCCTAAAACTCTAACTCAACGCCAATTAGTATTTTGCCTATTAACTGATAGAAGTGAAGCCACACGCAAAGAAAGCTATAATATCATCAATAAACTCGCCATTTCTAAAGATGAATATGACCTTCTCATATCCATGCTCAAATATAAATACAGTGATTTACGTCAAAATATCATTCGACTCTTATTAAAGCAGCCTGAAAAACAATTACTTGATACCTTAAAAATTTTATTGAGCGATAAAAAAGGCTCTCTCCGCCTTGCTGGTTTAGATATATTATTGCAATTGCAAAAAAATCCTCATAATCAAACCCTATTTAATACTGCAAAAACATATCTTTGTACACTTACTAATCCTACAACTAATGAACAAATCTTAATTTCGCAAATAAATAATAGCTATGATAATGACCCTACTATTAAAGAATTATCTTACGATACTACATTAAAAACTCAACTTGCACTATCTGAAGTAAACAATTCTTTAAAAATAACAGATATTTATCCGCTTTCACTTCAAGAATTATTTCAAATAGTAGATGATTTATCTAATTTTTACGAAAAACATAAAATGCTTTCGTATAATCCTTTGTATGGCAGTGAAATCCTTTTAGATAATGATTTTAGACGCATTTCTTGGGAAGAAAAATTTAATTTATATAAATATCCTTATCCTAATCTTTGGCAGGATTTTTATGCTCAATATATCAAAACACCTGCTAAACTTTATCAATTATATCTATTTATATCATTGAATTATTTCGATATAAATTCACCATTTAAAGATGTAATATCTAATACATTCAATGACAATTCAATTTGTCTAAAATCCAAATATATACAAACTAAATTAAATAATTATTCCCGTATAGAAAGTTTAGCCACTATCATTGAAAATCTCTATGAATATTATGTTCCTCAAAAATATTGTTTTGAAGTTGCTAAATTCTGGGCTTTACGTCATTTAGAAAAATTCGATTTTAATAAAGTCATAGCAAAACAAAATAAAATGACTATTTCTTTCTTAACGCAATATCATTATGGTAGTAAATCTGTTGGTTGTACTTTCATTCTTATGCCACTTTTAAATAATTATAATGATGATATTAGCTTTAAAGAAAGCTTCATTTTACTATATAATCTCTACACTAAATACAAATATGAAATTTATTTGCCTATATATAATTTCCTTCGTGCTAAGCAAATGAATTTAATCGCTGAAGATGAACTTTATATCGATATTTTCCAACGCTCATCAGAACAATTATCTTCAAAACTCAATCAATTATCTTCTTTATTTGAAGACAATTTTTCGACTTTAGCTTTTAGTGATTTTTCTGCTGAAAAACCAACAATAAAACAAGATTTATTACTTTATAGCCAAAATTTTGCCGATATCATCATATCTCAAATTTTATCCATTGAATTAAAACGCGGTGATTTACCTACTAAATACACTAAATTAATAAATAATATCAAACAAATAAAAGGCATTCATTATTTTGTTGATATTTTAACAGCATTAGGCAAAAGTAAATTAAAAAATATTTCTTATCTTTGGTCTGAAGTAACTAATAAAGATAGCATCTTTTCTTATCTATTAAGTATTTGCAAACCCAAAAAAGATGAAACCGCTAAAGATTTAAAAGCGTATCTAAAAGATAAATCTATCTCTAATATTCGTTTAATCGAAGCTTGTATGTTCTCACCTTCATGGATACCATTAGTGGATAAAATTTTGAAATGGAAAGGATTTGTCAGCGGTTGCTATTATTTCTTAGCACATATGCGTTATGCTGATAAAAAATTAGCTGCTACCTTTGCTAAATACACGCCTATTTCCATTGAAGATTTACGTGATGGAGCTTTTGATTTGGACTGGTTTAAATCATGCTATAAACAATTAGGTAAAGAACGTTTTGCTATTTTATATGATGCTGCTAAATATATCTCTGAAGGAAATGCTCATACACGTGCTAGAAAATACGCTGACGCTACTAATGGTTTATTCTCTGCTGATGAAGTCAAAGCACAAATAATTGAAAAACGCAATAAAGATTTATTGATGGCTTACGGATTAATCCCACTTTCTAAGAGCGGTAAAATCACTAAGACTGCACAAAAAGAAATCCTCAAACGTTATATATTCATTCAGCAATTCCACAAAGAAAGTAAAAAATTTGGCTCACAAAGACAATCTAGTGAAAACTTAGCTTGCAAAATCGCCTTAAATAATTTAGCAAGAAATGCTCATTTTTCCAATACTTTCCGTTTTATTTTAAATATGGAAACACAATTAATCAAAAATCAGCAACAATATTTTGAGCCTAAAGAGCTAGAAAATATTTCTATTTATTTACAAGTAGATGAATATGGTAAAACTTCTATTATTTGTCAAAAACAAAATAAACAATTAAAATCTGTACCTAGTAAAATCAAAAAAGAACCATATTATCTTGCTTTAAAACAAGCCAAAAATGAATTTATTGACCAATATCGTCGTTCAAAAATTATGTTTGAACAAGCTATGGAAAATTCTACTTTATTTTTGGCAGATGAAATCACTTTGCTCAATCAAAATCCTATATTAAAGCCATTGCTTCAAAATCTAGTATTTATTCATGATAATGATATAGGCTATTTCCAAAATAATAGCTTAATCTCACCTACAAAAGACATCATCAAATTAAATGCTGATGATAAAATTCGTATCGCTCACCCTATAGATTTATATAAAAGCAATCTATGGCATATATATCAGCAAGATTTATTTACACGTCAAATCAAACAACCATTCAAACAAATTTTCCGTGAATTATATTTAAAAATAGATGATGAGTTAAATTCTGCTCAATCTCATCGTTATGATGGTTATCAAATCCAACCACAAAAAACGCAAGCTGTTTTAAAAACTCGCAATTGGATTGCTAGCTATTATGAAGGTCTACAAAAAGTATATTATCAAGAAAATATCATTGCTACTATTTACGCTGCTGTTGATTGGTTTACTCCTGCTGATATTGAAGCTCCTATACTTGAATATGTATCGTTTTATGATCGCAAAACTTTCAAAGATATTTTAATTAAAGATATTCCTGATATTATTTTCTCTGAAGTTATGCGTGATGTAGATTTAGCTATCAGCATTGCTCATGTAGGTGGCGTAGACCCTGAAACAAGCCATTCTACAATACAGATGCGCAAAGCTATCTTAGAATTTACTTTACCACTCTTTAAATTGAATAATGTTTCCTTAAATGATAATTTTGCTATCATCAAAGGAAATTTAGCAGATTATTCCATTCATTTAGGTAGCGGTCTTGTTCATCAAATGGCAGGAGCTGAAATCGCTATTTCTGTTGTTCCTTCCCAACATCGTGGTCGCTTATTTTTACCTTTTGTTGATGAGGACCCTAAAACGGCCGAAATCATCACCAAAGTATTGCTCTTTGCCAAAGACAATGACATCAAAGACCCATTTATTTTAAATCAAATAAAAGTAGTTAAATAAAACGAAAAAACTGTACTAAACAATTTATGATTTTAGTACAGTTTTTTCTATTTTATCTATGCTCTTTTTGATTTAGTTCTTACCCAAAACATCAATTTATCTTCTTTTAACTTATTAATATAATTGCGGAAAAAGATATTAGGAATTGCCACACCAACAGCTATTGCTAATAATATCAAGGTTGTATTAACACCATTATTTAAAACATGATGATAATTCATATTATCCACATTTTCTAAATTAATGATACTAAATAATAAACGATACATAAAAACACCTGGAATTAAAGGGATTACAGACGGAATAGTCAATACATGACTAGGTGCATGTACTATATGTACAGCTTTCAAAGATAATAAACTGACTATGACAGCACCTGCAAGCGAAGCCGTTGCTTGTGAACAAGCATATTCTAACATTAAAAAGTTGCGTACACCCACTGAAATTATCGCTCCACAGGCAACTACAATTAACAATCTAGGTGGCATATTAAAAATAGTTGCAAAACCTATAGCAGCCACTGAAGCTGCAACAGCACAGACTAAAAAGGAGTTAGAAGAAATGCTCAAGCTTGTAAAATCTTGAACTACACATAATTTTATGGCAAAAGCTATGCCAAAAGTCATACTTCCTATCATCAATAAAGTATTTATCGCCCTTGTCATTCCTGCTGTAATATAATTATCTACCAAATCATCTATCGCATTAATCAAAGGAACTCCTGGCACGATAAATAAACTACAAGCAATAAGTGGATGCCATGGCGTATTAGTTGGCATAAAATGTATAAAGTATGCACAAATAGTGGCTACGAAAGCAGAAATAGCTATTGAAGCATATGGATTAAATTTTAATAAATTGCATTTCATTCTCGTCCAATAACCTATCATTGCACAAATAGAAGTGTAGATAAATGCAAAAAAATCACCACCAAATAATAAGCTAAAGCCACCACAAGCCAGCCCTGCACTAATCATCACTAAAGGCTTTTTATAATATCTTTTACGCAAACAAATAAATCTCAATTCTTTTTCAAATTCATTTAAAGAATAATCTTGCTCAATAGCTCGCCATGATAATTTACTAACTCCAGAAATTGCTGTCATATCTACTCCATGTCTATAACATTTCTGGAAATTAGTAATGGATTTATCCCCTGTATTGATATTTACCATTATTGTCGTAAAAGTAATATGAATTTGTAATCTTCGCTCTGGTATTTTCATAAATACGCCTACGCGTTTCATATTACGCACAATGCGATTTGTATCAGCTCCACTTTCCATTAAAACTTTGCCCACACGCAAAATCAATTGTATTTTTCGTTCAATCTCCTTATCTTCTTTCAAATTTTTTAAATTATTATGTTCTAAATAATTATTCATTTTCCCTAACCTCTATAACTCTATTATTCAATTTTCTATTACTAAATAGCATAAATATGATGATTTTATAATTATATCTCCTTCATAATCTACTATATTTATATTATTATGCAAAGTAATATTAAATTCAAATACAGCTTTGTTATTCAATCTATAACTAAAATACATTAATAAAATTGAACAAAGAGCTATTGACTATGGTGTTATACCATAGTTTATACTTGAAATAAGAAGTAATATATTTCTATTTTAAGAAAGGATTTGTTATTATGGTTACGAAAAAATATTGCTGGTTAATGTTATTGCTAGCAATTATTTTGGAAATAACAGGTACAGCTTTAATGAAATTTTTTGCCATAAAAGGTGGTATGGAAGGTTATATCTTAATGCTTTTATTTATATTTTGTTCCTATTTTGCATTAAGTAAAGCCATTGTAAAAATTCCCATCAGTACTGCTTATGCTATTTGGGAAGGTATAGGATTAATCGGCACAGCTACTGTAGCTTATTTTATTTTTAATGAAGATTTATCTTTATTAAAAGTTTTAGCTTTTATGGTAATCTTAAGTGGTTTAATCATGATAAAAAAAGGAACTTATACTGTTTCAAATAAATAATGGAGTTGAATATTATGTCAGATGGTACGATTGGTACTTTATTGATTATTGGTTCTGTATTTTTCGATGTACTAGCTAATATTTGTCTAAAAAAATCTCAAGGATTTAAATATAAATTATATGGATTTTTGGCAATCAGTTTAGTTGGATTTGCCTTTTTATGTTTAGCTTACGCTATTAGCATCATGGATTTAAGTATTGCTTATGCCTTATTTGGTGCTTGTGGTTTACTTTTAACTACAATTATTGATAAATTATTTTTCGGTCTACGCATCAAGCCTTTGGGAATTATTGGCTTAATGACGATGATTACTGGTATTGTTTTAATAAAAATGATTTAAATAAATAAAACCACTATTTAGTATGAAATTATATCTTTAAAATTATACTATAATAGTGGTTATATTTATTCACGTCATTGAACAATTTTATCAAAATCTTTTCGTGGTCTAACTACAGGTTTTTCATCAGCATAACCCAATAATGCAATATAAGCTATTATTTCACCCTTTTTATTTAACCAATATTTTAATTCTGGATATACAAAGAAAATATCTCCTATCCATAAACTTCCTAATCCTAAATTATTAGCAGTTAATAACATATTTTCAATACTTGCACATATTGCTTGAGTATCACAAATTTCAGCAATATCTTCCTCAAAACTCAAGAATTTTCTATATTCTTTAGATAATGTATTCATTACAAAAATAAGTACTGTAGCTTCTTGCATAATTTTAAAACTATTTTGAGCACTATTGATATAGTTAACATAATTAGGTAATAATGATTGCATTAATTCCCTAGTTATTCCTTAATTTAAAATCTGCATACATTCTTGTTTCGATTTATCCATAACCACTATAAAATACCATGGTTGTCTATTCTTAGCAGAAGGAGCTTATCGTCCAGCTTCTAAAATTTTTTAATTAAATCCTTTTGTTACTTATTCTGCTTAAACTTATGTATACTTCTCCTATTTTCAATATCAATTATCATAGATATTCACCTTCTTATTATATAAAAATAACCACTATCTAATAAAAAAATTGGGCTAGATAGTGGTTATTTTTATTTTTCTTGTAAAGAATCCCATAATAATAAAATATTATTACCTACTTCTGCATAAAAACGAATACTTTTTGTTTGTTTTCTTTCTTCCCAAGCTACATGGTTTTTTGATTTTTCCTGTGCATATTTTTCTTTAAAAACTTTTAACATTTTATCATTAAACTGTACATCAATCATCATATTATATCTTTGAAAATTTTTATCTACTAAAATATAATGATTATCTAATACTTTTAAATTATATTTTTTCTCAATTAAATCTATATAACCTTTTGGTAATTTATAATCCATATCTTAAAAATCCTTTCTTCATTTATAAATAAAGGCGTAATCCCTAAGGATACGCCTTTATTATTCATTTTAAATCAAATGGAGATAAGTTTCTTAAACTGTTTTCATTAATATCAGCATTAGCAAATTTATCTATCAACTGTTGCACTGCTAGTGTTGCAGATAATTTTCCATTAATTACATCTTCTTCAATTTCTCCTTTACTTTTTATAATCTCTGGACAACGATAAAATAAATTATGCAAATGTTCTTCTATCATAGTATACACCCAAGAAATCGTTTGTTGTTTTCGACGTTCCTTCAAAACACCATTAGCAAAACCTTGTTTCATAAAAACTTTCACAACATTTTGCCAAAAATCCATAATTCCTTCACCTGTATATGCTGAACAAGTATAAGCATGTGTAGTCCAGTGCTCTGTTGCTTGTCGCAAAAATTGCAAAATACGTTCATATTCTGCACGAGTCACCAATGCTCTTTGCTTATTATCTCCATCAGCTTTATTTACTAAAATAGCGTCAGCTAATTCCATAACACCTTTTTTCATGCCCTGTAATTCATCACCAGCACCTGTTAATACAACTAAAAGGAAAAAATCTACCATAGAACGTACTGTCGTTTCACTTTGTCCTACGCCTACCGTTTCCACTAAGATTGTATCATAACCAGCAGCTTCACATAAAAGTAATGTTTCTCTACTTTTACGTGTTAATCCTCCCAAAGTACCTCCAGATGGTGATGGTCGAATAAAAGCATTTGGCTCTCTTGATAACTGCTCCATTCTAGTTTTATCCCCTAAGATACTACCACGTGTAACTGTACTAGATGGGTCTACTGCCAATACTGCTACTTTATGCCCTTGTTGACATAATTTAGTTCCTAAAGCTTCAATAAAAGTAGATTTACCTGCACCTGGTACACCTGTAATTCCAATTCGCATAGATTTTCCAGTATATGGTAAAATTTTTTGAATTACTTCTTGTGCCATAGCAAAATGTACACTTGCATTACTTTCAATTAAAGTAATAGCTCTTGATAAAATCATACGATTTCCAGCTAAAATACCTTTAACATAATCATCTACTGTTAATTTTACTCGTTTAACTATTTTGGGTTTATTTACATGATGTTCAGTTTTATTTTGCTCACTCATACCATCATGTCCACCTTCTACACCTCGCATAACTCTACAGGCAAATTTATCATCATTATTATCAGGTCTCCATGAAGGCTTATACGTATCAGTCATAACATCAGTCCTCCAGACGTTTGTTAAGAAGCTCCAATACTTTTTTTGCACAAACAGGAATTATCGTACCTGGTCCAAAAATGGCAGCAGCACCATGTTCATATAAGAAATCATAATCTTGAGCAGGTATTACCCCACCAATTACTACCATAATATCTTCACGACCACGTTTTTTCAATTCTTCAATGAGTTGTGGCATTAAAGTTTTATGACCAGCTGCCAAGGAACTCATACCTACAATATGCACATCATTATCAACAGCATCTTGAGCAGCTTCTTCTGGTGTTTGGAATAATGGACCAATATCAACATCATAACCCATATCAGCAAAAGCAGTAGCAATTACTTTTGCTCCACGATCATGACCATCTTGTCCCATTTTAGCAATATAGATACGGGGACGACGACCATATTCCACTTCAAACTTATCTGTCATATCACGAACTTCTTTAATAACATCATCATCACTAAATTCACTACTATATACACCAGATATAGAACGAATAATTGCTTTATGTCTACCACAAACTTTTTCTACTGCATCAGAAATTTCACCTTTAGATGCACGTGCTCTTGCTGCTTCTACAGCTAATTCTAATAAGTTACCTTCACCTGTTTCCATAGAACGAGTGATAGCTTCAAGACAAGAACGAACTTTGTCATTATCACGATTTGCACGTAATTTTTTAAGTCTTTCAATCTGAGCTAAACGAACTGCTGTATTGTCAACTTCTAAAATATCAAGTGGATCTTCTTTATCTAAGCGAAGATAATTTACGCCAACAATTTTTTCACTACCAGAATCAATATGAGCTTGACGACGTGCTGCTGCTTCTTCTATACGCATTTTAGGCAGACCTGTATCAATTGCTTTAGACATACCGCCGAGAGCTTCAATTTCTTGAATATGTGCCCAAGCTTTTTTTATGAGTTGATTTGTTAAAAATTCTACATAATACGAACCACCCCATGGGTCAATTACCTTACATACTTTAGTTTCATCTTGAATGTATAATTGCGTATTACGAGCAATACGAGCTGAAAAGTCTGTAGGAAGAGCTATAGCTTCATCTAGTGCATTTGTGTGTAAAGATTGTGTATGACCAAGAGCTGCTGCCATAGCTTCAATACAAGTTCGAGTAATATTATTAAATGGATCTTGTTCTGTAAGACTCCAACCAGAAGTCTGAGAATGTGTACGTAAAGCCATAGATTTTGTCTTTTTAGGATGAAAAGAATTGACAATTTTAGCCCAAAGCATACGACCAGCACGCATTTTAGCAATTTCCATGAAATAATTTTTCCCCATAGCCCAAAAGAAAGATAATCGTGGTGCAAATTGGTCAATGGTTAATCCATGTTCTGTACCTGTACGCAAATATTCAAGACCATCAGCTAATGTATAACCTAATTCAATATCTGCTGTTGCACCTGCTTCTTGCATATGATAACCAGAAATAGATATACTATTAAATTTAGGCATATATTTAGAAGTATACTCAAAAATATCACCAATAATTCTCATTGAAGCTGCTGGTGGATAAATATAAGTATTACGTACCATGAACTCTTTTAAAATATCATTTTGAATAGTACCTGCCATAACAGCTTTATCTACACCTTGTTCTTCACCAGCCAAAATATAAAAAGCCATGATAGGAAGTACTGCACCATTCATAGTCATGGATACTGACATCTGATCAAGTGGAATGCCTTTAAATAATATTTCCATATCTAAAATAGAGTCAACTGCTACTCCTGCTTTACCAACATCTCCTACTACACGAGGATGGTCTGAATCATAGCCTCTATGTGTTGCTAAGTCAAAAGCAATAGATAAACCTTTTTGCCCAGCTGCAAGATTTCTACGATAAAAAGCATTTGATTCTTCTGCTGTAGAAAAACCTGCATATTGTCGTACTGTCCATGGTCTTGTTACATACATAGTTGCATATGGACCACGCAAAAATGGTGGAATACCTGCTACAAAATCTAAATGATTACAATCTTTATAAACATTTTCATCATAAAGTGGTGCTACATCTATTTGCTCCATAGTGCGATAAAAATTTTCCTCAAAAGATTTTCCAGTTTCTGCTTTTAAACTTTCTTTCCATTTAGCAAAAGCGACCTCACTCTGTATTGCTTGCTGAAAAGGAATTTGTGTAAAATCTGGTATTTTAGACATTATTCAATCATCCCCTTTTCTTTTTGCATACGAAGTAAAGTTTCATAGCAATTAGAACGAACACTTATATAATCGTCCATACCCGCTTCATCGCATGCTTTTTTTAATTCTGGTGTTGGTGCACCTGCTAAAAAAACTTTCATACTAGGTTTTACAGCCTTAATACCAGAAGTAACAGCTGGTGCGAGTTCTGGATAAGTTGAATCTGTAGAACAAACAATAGCTACATCAGCATTTGAATCAATAGCTGCTTGTACAGCTTCTTCTACTGTTGGAAAACCATTATTAGTAAGTACATTAAATGCTGCTACTTGCATAAATGAAGTAACAAAATCTGCACGTGCTTTATGCTGTGGAATAGGTCCCATATTAGCAAGGAAAATATTTACATTTTCCCCTGTTTTTTCTAGATACTTTTCTGTACGATGACGAAGTTGTTCATATCTTTCAGTCCAGCGATGTGGCAAAATAGCTTCTATAACTTCACCTGTCGCCTCTCCTGTAAGTGCTGTAGATATTTCACCTAAAGTGGCACCCGCTTTAATAGTCTGTTTAACTGTATTTATTAATGAACCATGTTCACTAAAATCACGTTTACCAATTTCCGATAATAATAATTTAACATAATCATTATCACGTACTTTTACATTAACTTTAATTGCCATTTTTCTATCTGCTATAATTTTATCAAAATCAATTTCTGGTACTTCCAATAATTTTTCAGTCATATTTGGATACATATTATTACCAACAGCACGCTCTTTTCTTGTTGCTAAATTTTTAAAACGAGCTTGTAATACTTCATTAATAGCTATCTGCACAGTATTATTTTCTAAAGCTTTTATTAAACCACCATGAGCTTCAATTTCTTGAAATTTTGCCCAAGCCTTTTGAGTAAACTCTTCTGTCAATGGTTCAAGATACCAACTACCACCAGCAGGGTCTATTGGTTGAATAAAATTAAATTCATGTTGCTCCATAATTTGAATATTTCGTGCAATACGACGAGAAAATTCATCACTAGGACGTATACAATGGTCAAATGGTTTTACAAACATACCATCCATACCACCAACAACAGCAGAAAATGATTGTGTAGCTGCACGAAGTAAATTTACATAAGGATCATATACTGTTTGACAAAAAGACGATGTACTTACATATATATTAATTTTTTGAGCTATATCATCTCCACCACAATTTTTAACAATTTGAGCCCAAATCATTTTCACACTGCGTAATTTAGCAATTTCCATAAAAAAATTTGCACCTATACTAAAATGAAAACGTAAATGACGACAAAAAGTATTCACATCAATGCCACGTCGTTCCATAGATTTCATATATGTTACAGCTTCATTCATGGCATATGCTACTTCTTGAATATCATTTGCACCACCATTGTGATAAACATCTGTATTTACTACTACAGTCTTTAATTCTGGTGCAAATTTTTCTGCCCAACAAATACTATGAGCCATTTCATCATAATATTCATCAAGAGGTCGTGTAAGCTTTCCATCTAAAGCTAATTCTCCAATAGGATCTGCTGTAATAGCACCATGAAGTTTTTTTAGTGATAATTTTTTCTGTTCACACACCACTGCAACAGCAGAAAGTAATGCTATATTAGAAGCACCTGCATAGATATCAATTTCAAATTTTTCTAAATCAACATCATCTAATAATTTATTTACATCTGATAAAGTCGATAAAGAAACACCAATATCTGCGATTTCTTCTTTATTAGCTGTATCTACATCATAACCTTTACGTGTTGCTGTATCCAAAACTACACTTGCAGCTGTTGAACCTTTTAATAATTCATATTTTACCATTTCATTGGCTTCACTAGGAGTTTTAGCATCACACTCTTGAGCTATTGTCCATGGTTTATGTATATAACCACTAGCATTAGCTCCACGTAAATTACTTTCCATTCCTGGATAAGTCTTATTATGAGTTAACCCTTCTAAATCTTCCATACGATAAATAGGGTTTAATGTAATACCTTCATAAGTTTTAGTAAACATACTTTTTTCAAAAGGTTTTCCCTTCAATAATGCCACTACAGCTTCTTTCCATTCTTCATATGAAGGAATTTCAAACTCATCAAAAGTAACAGCAGGAATATCTTGTTCTTGTTGTTCTTCTTGTCGAATTTCTTCGCCAAGTGTTTTATCTTGTTCCATATATAATAATTTCCCTTCTCTGCTTCTGCATTTTCATTTAAGGGGATAATTTAATACTATTATTGAATAGTTAATAAATACTCTTATATATCTAATAAATGGTTCGAGTTCCTCCTACCTAGATATTAAATATAAAATTTATAAAAAAGCCATCACTAAATTTAGTGATGGCTGGATTGGTAATATATATTCCCCAAATATTATTTACCATTTTTATTAAATTATTCAAGTATTTATGCTAATCATAATAATGATTAAATTTTTCAGTAAATTAAACATAATTTACAACAAATTAATATGATACATCGATGGCACTTGCTTAAGATAATCATGAGCCATCTTCATGGACTATCTCTATAAACAGAAAAACCGCTTTTCATAAACAATATATGAAAAACGGTAGAAAATTATAATTAGAATTTACATGTATAAAAAACATATACATTCTACTACATCTCTCCCCGTCTCTCGCAGGTCAAACGACGATGCTTCTTATAGGCAGTTCTTCTGACTCAGTATCATTGCTCACTTCGCCTTCCCAGTTTCCCAGTGACATTCATGAAGTTTGCTCCTCTTTACAGCGGCGGGACCGTGCCGGATTTTAACCGTCTTCCCTATTAAGCATAAATATGCACCTATAAGGTTTCATTATCAACTTGTCGCCTTTATTATACTTTTTATTTTATATATGTGTCAATACTCTATATAAAATAATTTTAAGATAATTATTTTATATAGAGTATTGACACAAATTCTATATAGTGATATTCTAAAAAAGAACTGAATATAGTTCAATGAATCAGGTGTCCATTTGGACTTAATAGGGAATTCAGTACGTAATTTATTATTAAGCTGAAACGGTCCCGCCACTGTATGAGGGAACTTATCCAAATTTATGTCACTGGGAAACTGGGAAGGCTTGGATATAGTAATGAACTCGAGTCAGGAGAACTGCCTGATTAACAATCACCGTGTGCAATTAATTTATTTTAATTGCCATACCTGCGAGCGATGGGGAGGAGATTAGACAGTAAATTTTAGAATTTACTCAATGTGTCTATTCACCTCTTTTCAAAGCGAAAAGGGGTTTTTTATTTATCGATTTTACTTTATGTCTTCAGCAAACATAAAGTAATCATTGCTCAAAATTCCAAACTAATCATTATATTGTTGTATTATTATGCTTTTAGCATGCTTAAGTATTATCCTAAGCATGCTATTTTTTTCTTATAATTTAATTTTAAAGATAGCTTTTTTTATAGTTTGACTTTGTTGACAGATAATAGCTGTACGATGAGCATCTTCTGGATAACAAATTAGAAAATCACCTTTGTTAATTAAGTTAACAGTAGCTTTTTCTTCACCTATTAATTCCACAAAATCGCGATTTTCATCAAATGATTTTATTTGCATATCATCGCAAAAGCTCACATCAATACTTTCTTTGCCTTCAATAATCATATGCACATCAATATATTTTTTATGTGCTTCCCAAAAGCGCTCTTCACGTTTTACTGTAGCATAGTTTTCGATATTAACAAAAAACTCATCGCCATTTATTTTATAACTACCTTTTTCATATGTAGTTAAATCATGCTCTTTTGCATAAGTAAAACAAGCTTTAATTTTTTCTGTCAAAAAATCATACTTATCTGCATATTTAAGATTGCCAAAAATCATGTTTATAACCTCTTTTCTCAGTTTATTAAAATAATTATATCATGATATTGAAAAAATATTCTTCTCCATTTATCATTAAATCTAAATATTAATATTATAAGTGAGATGATTTTATGGTATACATACCAAAATTAAATACATTACAAACTGAAAATAAAATTCCCTTTAAAGTAGAAGCACCTTTTGAACCTACAGGCGACCAACCTCAAGCGATTGAAGCTTTAGCTCAAGGCATTCAAAATGGTCAAACATCGCAAGTTTTATTAGGTGCTACAGGTACAGGAAAGACTTTTACTATCGCTAAATTAATTGAAAAAGTCCAAAAACCTACACTTGTTATCGCTCATAATAAAACGCTAGCTGCACAATTAGCTAGTGAGTTTAAAGAATTTTTTCCGCATAATGCTGTAGAATATTTTGTCAGTTACTATGATTATTACCAACCAGAAGCTTATATTGCGCAAACAGATACTTATATCGAAAAAGATTCTTCCATTAATGATGAAATTGATAAGCTTCGCCATTCTGCAACTTGTTCTTTATTTGAACGTCGTGATGTCATCATTGTTGCTAGTGTATCTTGTATCTACGGTTTAGGTTCACCAGAAGATTATTATGATTTAGTCTTATCTGTACGTGAAGGTCAAGAATATCCTCGTGATGATATCTTGCGAAAATTAGTTTCTATCCAATATGAACGCAATGATATAAATTTTGACCGTGGTAAATTCCGCGTTCGTGGCGATGTCATTGAAATTTTTCCTGCTGGTTATAGTGATAGAGCTATCCGCATTGAACTTTTTGGAGATGAAGTCGACCGCATTTTAGAAGTAGATACTCTAACTGGTGAAGTCTATGGTCAACGCAAACATATTTTAATTTATCCTGCTTCTCACTATGTAACTTCTAAAGAACATATGAAAGAAGCTATCGACTCCATACAAGAAGAACTTCAACAGCAATTAAAAATCCTTGAAGATGATAATAAACTCTTAGAAGCTCAACGTTTGAAACAACGCACAAATTATGATTTAGAAACTATGGAAGAGATGGGATATTGCTCTGGCATCGAAAATTATTCACGCCATTTAACAGGCAGAAAAGCTGGCGAAGCTCCATATACACTTCTTGATTATTTCCCTGATGATTTTTTAATCGTCATTGATGAATCTCACGTTACTATACCACAGATAAAAGCTATGTATGCAGGCGACCGCTCACGCAAAGAATCACTTGTGGATAACGGTTTTCGTCTGCCTTCTGCCTTTGATAATCGCCCTTTGCGCTTTGAAGAATTTCTCGATCATATCAATCAAATAATCTATGTTTCTGCTACACCAGCACCATTTGAATTAGCACAAGCAAATCAAGTAGTAGAACAAATAATCCGTCCAACAGGTCTATTAGATCCTGAAATAGAAATTCGCCCACTTGAAGGGCAAATGGACGATTTACTTGGAGAAATCAAAATTCGCACTAAGAAAAATGAACGCGTGCTCATCACTACTTTGACTAAAAAAATGGCTGAAAATCTCACTGATTATTTAAAAGAAATGGGCATCAAAGTCCGTTATCTTCATTCTGATATTGCCACTATTGAAAGAGCAGAAATCATTCGCGATTTGCGTTTAGGAAAATTTGATGTACTTGTAGGGATTAACTTATTACGTGAAGGCTTGGATATGCCAGAAGTTTCTTTAGTAGCTATTTTAGATGCTGATAAAGAAGGCTTCTTGCGTTCAGAGACATCTCTCATTCAGACAATCGGTCGTGCTGCTAGAAATGCTCATGGTAAAGTAATTATGTACGCCGACCGCATCACCGATTCTATGCAAAAAGCCATTGATGAAACTATGCGTCGTCGAGAAGTCCAAGATAAATACAATCAAGAACATCATATAACACCAAAGACAATTCAAAAGAAAATAAAAAATCTCATTGAAACTACTATGGTCGCAGAAGAAAAAGCAAGTTATGATGCTGAAAAACCAAAGAAAAAATTGAAAATGACTGCTAAAGAAAAGAAAAAATTAATTCTTTCTTTAACTAAAGAAATGCAAGAAGCTTCTCGCAACTTAGAATTTGAACGAGCTGCTCAAATTCGCGATATCATCTTTGAATTAAACGAAAAAAAATAATTTATTTTATCTATCTATACTACAAAAAAGCACTATAGCATGAAAACTATAGTGCTTTTTACTTATTCATCATAAAGATGACAGCGTACATATCTGTTATTTATCATTTTCATTTCAGGTAATTTCTGTCTACAAATTTCTTTAGCTTTTGGGCAACGCGTATTGAATGGACAACCTTTTGGCGGATTTAATGGACTTGGCAATTCACCTTGCAAAATAATTCGCTGTTTATGTTTTTCTTTTTGTGGATCTGGCAATGGAATTGAAGATAACAATGCTTTCGTATATGGGTGTAGAGGATTTATATATAAATCTTCTGTATCGGCAAGTTCTACAATTTGCCCTAGATACATAACTGCTACTTTTTGGCTGATATAACGTACCATAGCTAAATCATGAGCGATAAATAAATATGTCAGACCTAATTCATGTTGTAATTTTTCTAGTAAGTTCACGACTTGTGCTTGAATAGATACATCAAGTGCTGAAATCGGTTCATCGCAGATAATCAGTTTAGGTTCACAAGCAAGTGCTCTAGCTATACCGATACGCTGTCTTTGTCCGCCACTGAATTCATGAGGAAAACGGTTTGCCTGTTCTTTACTCAATCCCACCAATTCCAATAATTCATAGATACGCTCTTGTCTTTGTTTTCTATCTGTATATAAATTATGCACAAGCAAAGGCTCTTCAATGATATCTGCCACTGTCATTCTTGGATTTAATGAAGCATATGGATCTTGGAATATCATTTGAATATCTTTTGTCATCTCTTTATTTTGTGAAATATCTTTGCCTGCAAATATGATTTTGCCTTTTGTCGGTTTATATAATCCGATAATAGTTCTGCCTGTAGTTGATTTTCCACAGCCTGACTCACCTACAAGTCCTAATGTTTTTCCCTCTTCTATAGAAAAACTGACATCATTTACTGCTTTTAAAATCTGTTTTGGTCTTCCCCAAAAAGAACGCTTCACTACAAAATCTTTATGTAGATTTTTGACTTCTAATAAATTCATCAAAATTCCTCCCTATTCTCTTTGGGTGCAAATTCATGCTCCAACCAACATTTTACATAATGATCTTTATTTAATTGTGTCTTTTCTGGCATCAACTGCATACATATTTTCATTGCTTTTGTACAGCGTTTGACAAATGGACAATAATCAATACTTTCTTTTAAATCTGGTGGCTGACCATCAATCACATATAATTTATCTTCTTTATTTAAATTTAAATGAGGCAAAGATTTTAATAAACCTCTAGTATAAGGGTGATGTGCATGATAAAACAAGTCGTCAACATTTGCTTTTTCTACGATTTGACCTGCATACATAACTGCTACTTCATCGCAAATATTGGCAATAACCCCTAAATCATGCGATATCATAATGATGGACATATTCAATTTTTCTCGTAAGGATTTCAATAAATCTAAAATTTGTGCCTGCACAGTTACATCAAGAGCTGTTGTCGGCTCATCTGCTATCAATAATTCTGGCTCACAGGCAAGTGCCATTGCAATCATCACACGTTGACGCATACCGCCACTGAATTGATGGGGATAATCTTTTAATCTTTTTTGGGCAAATGGTATCCCTACTAAATTTAATAATTCTACAGCTTTTTCTGTCGCTTCTTTATCCGATAATTGTTTATGCAAAAACAAAACTTCTTTTATCTGCGTACCAATCGTAAGTACAGGATTTAAAGATGTCATTGGATCTTGGAATATCATCGCAATTTTATTGCCACGAATTTTGGCTAAATCTTCATCTTGAAAATTGACTAAATCCTGACCTTGCCATAAAATCTGACCATTTTCAATAATACTATTTTCCTTAGGCAATAAACCCATGATAGCATGAGCCGTCACTGATTTTCCACAGCCTGACTCGCCCACTATTCCTAGAGCTTGTCCTCTTTTTAAATCAAAGCTGACATTGCGTACTGCTTTTACTTTTCCTCGATAAGTCTGAAAAGCAACTGCTAAATCTTTTACTTGTAAAATTTCTTTATTTTCTTCCATGGTAAACACTCATTTCTTCACTATTTTAACGACGCATCTTAGGGTCTAAAACATCTCGCAGACCATCACCTAAAAAGTTAAAAGCCAACATAGTGACACTGATAGCTACTGCTGGAAAAAATAATTGAAAAGGATATGCACGCAAATTATTTACACCTTCTGACGCTAAAACGCCCCAACTAGCCATCGGTGCAGAAACACCAAGTCCGATAAAACTCAAAAAAGCTTCTGTAAATATCGCATCAGGAATAGCCAGTGTCATTGTTACGATAATTGCACCCATGGCATTTGGCAATAAATGTCTAAATAAAATTCTTTTTTTCGATACACCTATCGTTCTAGCTGCCAAAATAAATTCTTGTTCCTTCATTGATAAAATCTGACCACGCACAATTCTTGCCATCTGTAGCCAATAACCAATACCTAAAGCAATAAAAATATTGATAAGCCCTGGCTTTAAAATTACCATCAATAAAATCACATATAATAAAGTCGGTACGCTATATAAGATATCCACAATATTCATCATTATGCGGTCAATCTTGCCACCACAAAAACCTGCTATTCCGCCATAGATTACACCAATAAAAAGATTTAATAAACTCGCTACTATACCAATAGCTAAAGAAATTCTCGCACCATATAATACGCGAATAAAAATATCTCTCCCCAAATTATCCGTACCAAACCAATGCTCCCAACTTGGAGAACTATTCGTCATCATCAAATTCTGTTCATCATAAGTATGGCTAGAAAAAATAGGGCCAAAAATAGCTACAACTATTAAGCATACGATAATGATTAATCCCAGCAAAGCCATTTTATTTTTCTTTAATCTAATCCACGCATCTTGCCAATATCCCAATGTTTCTTCTTTTTTTTGCACCTGCAAAATTTCTCGCTCTAAAGGAACAAATAAATCTTTATTTATCATCTTCATTCACCTTTTTCTTCACCGATTTTAATGCGTGGGTCTAATAATGGATAAAGTAAATCCACTACCATATTTAAAACAATTACAATCACACTATAAAAAATTGTTACACCTAAAATTACAGTATAATCTCGATTATAAATACTAGTTACAAAATATTGCCCCAAGCCTGGTATCGCAAAAATAGTTTCAATGACAAAACTACCTGTCAAAATACTAGCTGTCATTGGTCCTAAATAAGTTACTACAGGAATTAATGAATTCGGCAAAGCGTGTTTTATTAAAACTTTGCTCCATGATAAACCTTTGGCTCTCGCTGTTTTTATATAATCTTGTGATAAAATATCCAACATACTAGAACGCGTCAATCTAGCGATAAATGACATTGGCATTCCTGATAAAGCTAAAGCTGGCATGATTTCATATCGCCAACCATTCCACATAGCAGCCGGCAGTAAATGTAATTTTGTCGATAATACATATATAAGTAATGCCGCCACAACAAAACTAGGCACAGCAACTCCTAAAGTCGTAAAAAAATTAACTGCCCTATCTTGCCATTTATCTTTTTTCACACCTGCTAATATTCCCGCTGGTATACCGATGATAATTGCTATTAAAATTGCTTCTATACCCAATTTAAATGATACTGGAAAACCGTCTTTGATGATATCATTTACACTACGACCTGGATATTTAAATGATGGTCCTAAATCACCTTGTACTAAATTGCATAAATAATCACCATACTGTTTATATAAAGGATCATTTAATTTATATCTTTCTTCTATACTATGTAATACATATGGAGGCAAAGATTTTTCTGCCGTAAAAGGCCCTCCTGGTATAGCATGCATTAGAAAAAAAGTTATAGTTATAACTATCCATAAAACAATAAATGCATTAAAAATTCGCTTAATTATATATCCCATATCTCATCTAACCTCCAATATAGATTAAACTATATTATAAAATTTAATCATCTAAACTGCAAATTTATTATATCATCAAAATTCTATATCTATAAATTTATAAACAAAAAGACTCAAATCAGCATTTACACTAACTTGAGTCTTATATATATTTCAATAAAAATTCAATTTAAAATTATAAACATTGTTCAGTTCTACCGATGATATCATCTTGAGTTTTCTTAGATAAAACATTGAAAAAGGCACTATAACCTGCTACGCGTACGATTAAATCTTTATGTTTTTCTGGATATTTTTGTGCATCAATCAAAGTCTCTCTCGATACGATATTATATTGAACATGATATCCATGCAATCTATTGAAGAAAGCACGAATTAACATTTCTAATTTTTGTTTATTTTCTTCTGTAGAAAGCATTTGCGGTGTCATTTTTTGATTTAATAACACTCCACCAGTTATTTTTTCTGTTGGCAATTTAGCAACAGATTTAAATACAGCTGTTGGCCCATTTTTATCTGCATTATGTGCAGGGCTACAACCTTCTGCAAGTGGTTCATAAGCATTTCTTCCATCAGGTGTCGCCATTGTTCCCATACCTTGACCTACATTAGCACTGATTGAAGATGTACCACCATAGCGAATACCACCGATTGGACCTCTATGATAACGAGTATTTGGATATTTTTTGATTTCATCTAAATAAGAATCATAAGCTTCAACTACAAGATTATCTACATAATCAATATCATTACCATATTTTGGCACTTCATCAATCAACATTGCTTGAATTTTTTTATTTTCATCAGATTGGAAATCATCTAAAATAGCATTCCAAAGTTGAATTGGTGTGATTTTCTTTTCTTCAAAAACTAATTTTTTAATTGCAGCTAAAGAGTCAGCCATGTTGGCAATACCGACTTGAAGTCCAGATATGAAATCATATACTGCACCGCCTTCTTTGATAGTTTTTCCTCTACCAATACAATCATCAGTAAGTGCAGAACATAAAACATCTGGCACATCTCGCTCAGAAGCTTTATCAATAGCATTTTCGACAATAACACTATAACGAGTCATTTCGCGTACAGTTTTATCCCATGCAGATAATAATTCTTCATAGCTCTTCATATCTTTGAAATAGCCATAGCCTTTAGTGAAGCGTTTTCCTGTCGTTAAATCCACACCATCATTCATAGCACAAAGAAGCACTCTTGGGAAATTTATATACGACATACCAGTACAACGATAGCCCCATTTTCCTGGAACAGCAGTTTCTACACAACCAATAGCACTATAATTATAAGCGTCTTCTTCTTTTACACCCCAATTGATAAAAGATGGAATGATGATTTCATCATTATTTAAAGCAGGCATACCAAAGCCTAATTTCATAACTTCAATACAATCATCAAAGAATGCTTTATTGATATTTTTATGATAACGAACTGTTAAATTTGGCTGTGTAAGTCTAGTCTGCGCTACAGATTGCAATACCACAAAACTCAATTCATTAACAGCATCTTTTTTGTCTGGAGTTTGCCCACCGATAGTAACATTTTGATACATTGGTGAACCTGCTGAACTTAAAGTATGAGCTTGGGAACGCACTTTATTAATAGTTAAAGTTTTTATCCATAAACAAGTCAAAAGTTCTAAAGCTTCATCTTTGGTGATGACTTTTTCTTGAATATCTTTTATATAGTAAGGATACATATATTGGTCAAATCTGCCATAACTCAAGGAATGACCATTGGATTCAATCTGTAAAATCAATTGAATAAACCATACAGATTGCACTGCTTCATAAAAAGAAGTTGCTGGTTCATATGGAACTTTAGCACAAATTCTGCTTATCTCTAATAATTCAGCTTTTCGTTTACTATCTTTTTCTTTATCGGCTAATTCTTGAGCTAATTTACTATAACGTTGTGCAAATTGATGAACGGCTTCAATAACGATTAACACAGCTTTATAAAATATATTTTTATCAATACTATCTGGATCAGTAAGGTCAAGCTTTGCTTTTAAATCTTTTACTCTTTCTTCATAGCCTTTTAAACCAAAAGCTAAGATTTTTTCATAATTGACAGCTAAATGGGCATCTCCTGCATTTAATTTTCCTTCCATGCCAAAGACGCCAGTTTCCATAAATACGCTAACTTCTTCTGGTAAAAGAGCTTCTCCTCTAGCACGAAGATTATTATTTTCCCAAAATGGAGCTATATCTCTCAATTGCTGTTTTGTTTCTTCTGTGATATAAAAAACATCACCATCTCTTTTTTCAAAAAGGTCTAATTCGTTTAATACAAACTCCATAGTATATTCTGGAAAAATTGGGGCATTTTTATTTTTTGTAGCCTGATTACCTACAATCAAAGTTTTATCTTCAATATAAATGCTCATGTTTTCTAAAATTTTTTGTAGCATGAGTGCTCTTACCATTACACGTGGCTGATTTTGATTTTCTCTATATACTTGTGTAGCTAATACAGCTCTTTGAGCATCAATATATGGCTTTTCATCTAAAACTTCCTCACGAAAAGCTTTCATTCTATCAGTTAATGAGCCAAAATATGCTTTATTTTCCATAATCAATACCTCCAACAAGTATAAAAAATTATTTTAATTCGTAAATATTTTCAATTTCATCTATAATTAAAATAACTTATTTAAACTTATATGTCAATATTTTTTATCTTAATAAATAAATTTACTTTCAAATGAAAGTTTTGTAATTTATTTTTATTAAAGAAAATGATATAATTTATATAAAGTAAAATTAAGCGAGGAAGTTATCATGCGTAAAGCTAATTATATGCAAACAGGTGTAATTTTTAATATTCAAAAATTCAGTATAAATGATGGCCCTGGTATCCGCACTGTAGTTTTTTTCAAGGGTTGTCCTTTGCATTGTAAATGGTGTGCTAATCCCGAAAGTCAACTAGCTAAAATCCAAATTCTCTGGGATAAGAAAAAATGCCTTCATTGCCATCATTGCTTAGAAATTTGTCTACAAAAAGCTATTTCCTTAAAAAACGATAATATTTTTATCGATACTAATAAATGCACTCTATGCAAACAATGTATAAATACATGTCCGCAAAAAGCATTAACAAGTGAAGGAGAAATTAAAACTGTACAACAAGTTTTAGATATAGTGCTTCAAGATGAAGTCTTTTATGAAGAAAGTGATGGCGGTATCACTCTATCTGGCGGAGAATTTCTCATGCAAACTCAATTTGCCAAAGAATTATTAATCGCAGCTAAAGAAAAAAATCTACATACATGCTGTGAAACGACTGGCTTTTGCACTCCTGAAAAATTTCAGCACATCATACAATATATAGATTATATTTTATTTGATTTAAAACACTGGAATAGCCAAAAACATCTCGAAGGTACTGGCGTAGATAATAAATTGATTTTAACTAATATGAAATATGCCATCTCCACTGGCAAGAAAGTTCTTCCTAGAATTCCTGTAATACCAAAATTCAACGACTCTTTAGAAGACGCTAAAAGATTTTGTGAAGTTTTACATGATGTAGGTAGTAATCAATGTCAATTATTACCATTTCATCAATTTGGCGAAAATAAATATTATCTTTTAAATAAAAAATACGCTTATGAAAATCAACCTGCACTTCACCATGAAGACTTACAAGACTATTTGCAAATATTTTTAGATAATGATATCCATGCCTTTTTCTAATTTTTATAATCGTTTAAGCTTGTGTTATACTAATAGATAATATTTCTATTAAAGATTGGAGTCTATAATGAAAAATAGAGCAAATAAAATCTTAGAATTGCTTACACTCTCACCTGAAAATAAAATGGAAGTAACTGCACTTGCAGAAAAATTACAAGTCTCTCAAGTAACTATCCGCAAAGATTTAGATGCTTTAGAAAATAAAGGTATTATCAAACGAGAACATGGTATTGCTCTTTTATGTAGCACCGATGACATCAATGGCAGAATAGCTTATCATTATGAAGAAAAACGCAAAATTGCTCAAAAAGCTGCCGAACTCATAAAAGATGGCGATACTATCATGATTGAAAATGGCAGTTGTTGTGCTCTTTTAGCTGAAAACTTAACCCTATCCAAAAAAGATTTAACCATCATCACTAATAGTGCATTTATTGCCGACTATATTCGCGGTAAAGCTAATTTTCAAATCATTCTCCTCGGTGGAATTTATCAGCCTGATTCTCAAGTCATGGTAGGCCCTATGGTTCGCCAAGGTGCAGAGAATTTTTTTGTAAATTTCTTTTTCATTGGCACTGATGGCTATTCTTCAAAGATATGTTTTACCAATAAAGACCAAATGAGAGCTCAAGCTGTGCGTGATATGGCTCTTCAGGCAGAACAAGTAATCGTTTTGACTGAAAGTGAAAAATTTTCTAAGCATAGCGTTGTTCCTTTAAATTTAAAAGATAGTGTAAAAATGGTAATAACAGATAATCATATTACAGATATCATCAAAGCTGAGCTAGAAAGTAAACATATTCAAGTTATAATTTCTTAAAATCTCTACTAAATTTAACAAAGACCAACCACCTTCAGATTATATGATATAATTAATTTATTATGATTATGAAGGTGGTTATTTTATATGGGACAAATTTCTATTAATTTAACTGATAATGATAAATTAACTCTAAAAAAAGAAGCTAAAAAACAAAAGAAATCCCTATCTGAATTTTGTCGTGAACGCATTTTAAATCCTCATAAACAGATACCTTCTGAAAAATCTACTGATTTTATCCACAGTGCAGATATAGATAAGAAATTAACAACATTAAATAAAAATCTTATAGTTTTATTCAATGAAATAAAAGTACTTCAACAAAATCAATTAGAAATGCGCAAACAAGTTTATTATAATTCCTCTTATCTTTATTTCCTAACTCATGAATTATTTGCAGATAATCCAGAAATCGCTCATAAAATTGATGAAAAAATAAAAAACTTAAATTTCAATTATGATAATTCTTCAACAGACAAAAATATAAAATAAAACAAAAATAGCATTATCCCTAAAGATAATGCTATTTTTATTATTAAATGATCTATTTATTTTTATTTGCCTTTTGCAGGTTCGATATTTAATTTATAGCCTTTAATAGTATTTCTGTGCATTACAGATATTACTTTTTCAGCTATATCTTTTGGCACTTCCACAAAAGTAAATTTGTCATAAATATTGATTACACCAATTATGCTACCTGGAATATCAACTTCTGAAGCAAATGTGCGCACGATATCTTGTGGACGAATACCTTGTTTACGACCAATATTTAAGAATAAACGTACCATACCAGGTGCTCCACCTGTGTTTTCAAAACGTTCATCTAAAACTTTATCGTCTTTTTCTTTCACGCCTTCAATAGAAAGTTGTAGCGCTGCTGCTGCGATATCTACATAATCAAAACCTTCATTAGCGATATCAGAAATAATTAAATGATAATCTGCATACGTATTATTATTTAATGTTTTTAACAAACGTTCTTTGATTGCTTCTCTTTGACGTTCAATAACATCAGCAGGTGTTGGAAGTTCTCCTCGTATCATGCGAGATTTTGTCATGCGTTCAATTAATTTTAATTGACGATATTCTTTTGGTTCAATGAATGTAACAGCGATACCTGTACGACCAGCACGACCAGTACGACCGATACGATGTACATAAGATTCATGGTCTTGTGGAATATCAAAATTGATTACATGGCTGATATCATCTATATCAATACCACGAGCAGCCACATCTGTTGCAATTAAAATTTCAAGTTTTCCTTCACGGAAACGACGCATAACACGGTCGCGCTGTGCTTGGCTCATATCACCATGTAAGCTACCAGCCATATAACCACGAACTTGTAGTGAAGCTTGAAGGTCATCAACATTTTTCTTTGTACGGCAGAAAATAATATATTTACCGCTATCTTCTATATCAAGTACACGACAAAGACCTTCGAATTTATCACGAGTTTCAAAATATAATTGGTCAACTGATGGCACTGTAAGTTGTTCACGACTGATCATTACTTTTTGCGGATTATGCATATAGCTACGTGCTAATTTTTCAATTGGTGCTGGCATTGTAGCAGAGAATAATAAAGTCTGACGATTTTCACCTTGTGCCACATTTGACATAATTTCTTCAATATCTTCAATAAAGCCCATATCGAGCATTTCATCAGCTTCATCTAAAATGAGCATTTTTACATGGTCAAGTTTTATAGTATTGCGACGAATATGGTCGATGAGTCTACCTGGAGTACCTACTACTACTTTAACCCCAAAGCGAAGAGCTCTAATTTGACGATCTATCATTTGACCGCCATATACAGGTAAAGTTTTTACGCGTTTGTATTTACCAATTTTATTAAATTCTTCTGCAATCTGAATAGCAAGCTCACGTGTTGGAGTCAATACTAAAGCTTGAATGTATTTATTTTTTTCATCAATTTGTTCAATAGTTGGAATACCAAACGCTGCTGTTTTGCCTGTACCAGTTTGGGCTTGTCCTATAACATCATGACCTTCTAACGCTAAAGGTATAGTCTGTGCTTGAATTGGAGATGGTTCTTCAAATCCCATATCACGAACAGCATTTAATACCTTTTTACTTAATTGCATATCTTCAAATTTAATAATTTTTTCTTCCAAAAAATAGTCCTCCTATTTACTTTATTTCTTCATATCAAAGAAATATAATCCATTATTTATTCTTAATATATTGTCTTATCATTTCTAATGCTTGCTGAGTAGAGCGATATCTTACACGTGCTCTATCACCAGAAAAAATATTTTCTTTTACTACTGTATTATCTTTACCAGCTACAGCAATATAAACTAAACCTACAGGCTTTTTGTCTGTTCCTCCAGTAGGGCCTGCTATACCAGTTATGCCTACACCAATATCAGAACCTACGGCTTTTCTTACACCTTCAGCCATTTGTTTAGCTACTTCTGGTGATACTGCACCCTTTGTATCTAAAATTTCTTTATCTACATCAAGGAATTTCATCTTAGCCTCATTGCTATAAGTTACAATACTGCCTTTAATATACATAGAACTTCCTGAAATAGATGTCAATCTACTAGCTAGCATTCCACCAGTACAGGATTCAGCACAAGCTACAGTCAAGCAATTATCTTTCAATAATTTAGCTACAACTTCTTCCATATTCTCATCATCAACAGCATAAATATATTCACCAACGCGAGCTTTTACTTGAGCTTCTACTATTTCAATCATTTTTTCTGCTTCAATATGAGTTGATGCTTTAGCTGTAATGCGAATAATTACGCCTTCTGGTCGAATGAGTAATGCTAAAGTTGGATTAGATTGTGCTAAAATCAAATCTTTTATCTTTGTTTCTAATAAAGACTCACCTATACCACAAGTGTTTAATACTTTAGATACAATCACATGTTTAAAGCCAAATTTTCTTTGTAAAAATGGCTTTAAACTACGTTCAAACATATCTTTCATTTCACTTGGTGGGCCTGGTAAATTAATTAAATATTTACCATTATTTTCTAAGACAACACCAGAAGCTATGCCATTATAATTTAAAAATACTTCAGCACCTTCTGGAAGTGTTACTTGACGCAAATTATTTTCAGTCCAGACAACATGTCTTTGAGCAAAATGTTCATCCATGCGTCGTTTACTTTCAGCATGGATTTTTAATTTACGTCCAAAAATTTCTGCTGACACTTCTTTTGTTATATCGCCTTGTGTTGGCCCTAAACCACCAGAAGTTATGACGATATCTGCTCTAGATAATGCATGCTCTAACACTGCTTTCATGCGATCATGATTATCACCAACAGTTGTTTGATATACTACATCAAAACCTAATTCATTAAGACGAGCTGACATATAAGCTACATTTGTATTGATTACTTGACCTAATAACAATTCACTACCTGTAGTTACGATTTCTACTATCATCTAAAACTCATCTCCAATTAAATTATTTACGCGTCTACGCGTTCACCCACTACATCATAATCAAAGCCTTGTAAAATTCTAACTTTAACAATATCACCTGGCTGACTGATATCATCACCTTCGATAAATACTTGACCATCTACATCTGGAGCTTCACGATAAGAACGACCATATGCCATATGTTGCTCATCATCGCGACCTTCAATCAATACATCAAGAACTTTACCTTCCATCTCAATATTGATAGTTTCAGAAATTTTACTTTGAAGACTCATTAAATCATGATAGCGTTCCTGCATGATATTTTCATCAACTTGATTTGGCATATCATAAGCAGGTGTTCCTTCTTCACGAGAATAAGAGAAAATACCTACTTTATCAAAACGTTGTTTTTCTACAAAATTGCGAAGTGTAGTATATTGAGAATCTGTTTCTCCAGGGAAACCAACAATAAAGCTAGAACGAATTACAACACCTGGAATACGTTCACGCAATTTAGCTAATAAGGCTTCTACACTTTCTTTTGTATCACTGCGACGCATACGTTTTAATACATCATTATGAGCATGTTGTAATGGTAAATCTACATAATTACAGATTTTATCTTCACTAGCAATCAAATCGATTAATTCATCTGTAAATGTATGTGGATAAGCGTATTGTATACGCAACCATTTTACTTTCTCAATTTTAACTAATTCTTTTAATAATTCCACTAAAGATGGTTTTCCATAGATATCTCTACCATAATAAGTTGTATCTTGCGCAATAATATTAAATTCTTTTACACCTTTTTCAGCTAAAGCTTCAACTTCCTGCTTAATATCCTCAATAGTACGGCTGCGATAATTACCACGTACATATGGAATAGCACAATATGCGCAACGATGATTACAACCTTCGGCAATTTTAATATATGCACTATAAAATGGAGTAGTAAAAATACGTGGTGTTGAAGCAGTGTAAATTTCTTTAGATTCACCTGTAATCAATACACGTTTTCTTTCTTGAATAGTAGCTTCAACAGCTTCCATAATACGGCTCCATGCACCAGTGCCAACGATAGCATCTACTTCTGGAAATTCTTCTAATAATTCTTGACCATAACGCTGACCCATACAACCAGCAATAATCAAAGAACGACATTTTCCTTTGCCTTCTTGTTTATATTCTGCCATATTTAAAATAGTTGTGATAGATTCTTCTTTAGCAGATTGAATAAAAGTACATGTATTTACAATTAAAATATCTGCCTTTGCTGGTTCAGCTGTGATCTCAATATTATTTTTTGCTAAAATACCTAGCATAACTTCTGTATCTACTAGGTTTTTAGAACAACCTAAACTTATAAAACCGGCTTTTAACATAATTTCTCCTCCTGAGTTTAAACTCCAATTACTTTAATTTTTTAAACGCACATTTGTTACCCATTCATCTAAAATAGCTTTTTTGGCATTTTCATCAAAAATATTATTCTTTTCTAAAAATCTTATATTTTTCCCTGCAAATTCTTTATAAGTTAAAGATGTGTAATTTGTTGGTACATAATAATAACGATTTTTTTGTAAGCTGATTTGAATATCATCACTTAATAACCATTTGATAAAATTATTTGCCTCTACTTGTTGATTACTATCTTTAACAATGCCTACAGCTGTCAATTGGTATGCAGTCCCGTCTTTTGGATAAATGATGCTTATAGGATAATTATCATTTATATATCGCAACGTTTCACTTTGTACTGCTATAGCAACATCAGCCTCTCCCATACCAACCATACGCACTGGAGTGGATAAATATTTAGCATAACGCACTACTTTAGCATGAATTTGTTGCATCAATAACATAGTATTATCTATATTTTTATCTTGACTTAACGAATACAATACATTTGCAGCAGCTGAAGCCACCATAAAATCTGTCATAGCTATTTTTATATTATTATTCTGTGCTAAATCATTCCAAGTCAAAGGAATTTGCCAATTATTTTTCACATAATCTAAATTATAACAAAAAACAATAGGGTCATACCATACACCAATCCAAGAATTATTATTATCTTTAAATCGCTCTTTTACAATATCTTCTTCTTCAGATATATTGCTTGTTAATGCATTTAAACTTTTTAATTCTTCTAAAACTGTTGAATCTGCTAAGACCATATCAACATCTTTTGCATTATTTTGTTGAAAATTATTTATTAAATCCTCTTTTGCTATAGGAATAAAATTCACTTGAATATTAGCATCTTTTTGATATTCACTAGCAATAATCGAAGCCATCTCTACAGGAATTGTAGTATATACTGTTAAAGTTTTAGTTACAGGTATAAATTTATTGGCTTGTTCTTTTTTGCCAACACTTTGTGTTGTATAAAGTAAAGTCGCTAATACCATAAATACAATACATAACCCAATTATTAATAAAGGTATATATCGTCGCATACTTTCACTTCCTGTTGAAATTATTTCTTTGTTGAGCAAAAAACAGGCAATCAATGTCATGATTGCCTGTTAATAACCTTATTTACTACTATGTCTCATCCATGGTGGAAGATCTGGGAAGCCCATTCCCACTTCTTCTACTGCTGGCTGTTTTGGTACTGAAGGAAATTCAGGTACACCTTCATCAGCATTTTCGTCAAATCCTGTAGCTATAACAGTTATTCTTACAGTATCATCAAGAGTTTCATCTATTGCTGTACCAAAAATAATATTTGCATCTTCATGAGCAGCTTCAGAGATAATTCTTGAAGCTTCATTTACTTGTGCTAAGCCTAAATTTGGACCACCAGTAATATTATATAACACACCTTTTGCGCCCTGAATGGAAGTTTCTAACAATGGGCTATTTACTGCAATTTTAGCTGCATCAATAGCTGCATTATCACCTTGACCTTCACCTATACCCATGAGTGCAGAACCTGCATTACTCATAATTGTTTTTACATCGGCAAAGTCAAGATTGATAAGACCTGGAACAGCAATCAAGTCGGAAATACCTTGTACACCCTGACGAAGAACATCGTCTGCTATACGGAAAGCGTCTACCATTGAAGTTTTCTTATCAATAATATCCAACAATCTATCATTTGGAATTGTAATCAAAGTATCTACATTTGCTTTTAAATTTGCAATACCAGCTTCTGCTTGTTTCAAACGTTTTTTACCTTCAAAAGTAAATGGTCTAGTAACTACACCTACAGTAAGAGCGCCAACTTCTCTAGCACATTCAGCTACGATTGGAGCACCACCTGTACCTGTACCACCGCCCATACCAGCAGTTACGAAAATCATATCTGCACCTTGTAATGCTTTTATGATATCATCGCGATTTTCTTGAGCAGCTTTTTCACCAATCTCTGGTCTAGCACCTGCACCTAAACCACGAGTTAATTTTTCACCAATCTGCATGCGATTTTGTGCCATAGCATGTACTAATGCTTGTGCATCCGTATTTATCGCAATAAATTCTACTCCCTTTAAACCAGAAGCAATCATTCTATTTACGGCATTATTACCGCCACCACCAACACCAACTACTTTTATTTTCGCAATCGGCTCCATTTCTTGTTCCTGATCAAACTCAAACACCACTGTAACCCCCAGTTCTCTATTCTCATAAGCTTTTTTTAATTTTAAATTAGTTCTACTAAAATTTTATATTTACAATCCTGTAATTTTATGTGTTAATTATTCTTTCAATTTCTTATAAAATTAAAAAATATTACACTTAATAACTAATTATATAACAAAAAACATGTTTAGCCAATATCTTATTTGTTATTTTGTCAATAATCGCTTTATTAAAACCTTACCAATATATTCTAATATATAATAAAAAAGCTCTCAATACAACAGTTTAATAGCTTAAATATTTTATTTAACTATTATCTTGTATCAAGAGACTTATTTCATTTAGTAAATATATATGTTTTAACTACATCTAAATCCTGTAATAATTTAAAACCTAATGCTAATAAAATTACATAATATAAATCTAATCCTAAACTATCTCCAATAAACACAAATAATACAGCAATAATTACATTTGCAAAAAAAGTTATAATAAAAATATTGCCTTTAAATTTATCTCTCATTATTAATTTAATAGCACTACAAACAGATTCTATCCCAGCTAATATAGCCACTGAAAATAATTTATTATATTCTGTAGGAATAACAACTGGCACTATGTATCCTATACTGCCACCTAATAAACCTGCTATCACACATAAAATAACTACATTTTTCATAAAAATCCCCTACATAAAACTCATTGAGATATAGCTGTTACATATTTAAATTCTGTTGCACCCTTATATGCAGGAATAACTATATTATTATCCTTTTTTATATCCACTTGTATTCCCCATACACTCAAAGTTTCAGCTACTCCACCACGCATTTTTATAGCATCTTCCATACTTTTGGCATTACCTATAGCCTTTATTACAAATGGAGCTGCTACTCTTGTGTTATTTACTGAAATAGTAGGACCTGCACAGCGAATTTCTGAAGTTGATATCAGTCTTTGATCATTCAATGAGATTGCTTCTGCACCCGCAGCTCGTAATTCATTAATTACTTTTAAGATATCTTCGTCATGAATTATATATAAATTCGTATTATCTGAATTTGATATGATTTTTTTGCTATCTTCAATAGATACTACTACCCCTGGTCCTTTGACTGCTGTTGTTCCTGCTAAAAAATTTATCCTTTCAGGAAATTCTTTTCGCAAATTTCCATCTTCTTTCAATCTAACAATTTCTGCTTTTAACTCATCACGTTCTTGTTCCGTACGCAATAACATATCAGATAATTTTTCTATTCGTTGATATTGAGTAGATGTCTTCACATTTTCTTGAGCCGTCCTTACTTGAACAGATATCATAAATCCCAATAAAAAGCATATAAAAATTATCGAATAAAATTTTTTATCTCTAATCATTATTTAGCCTCATTGCTTTATTTTTAATACTGGTCGAGCATAACTAAAATCAATGTATTCAACTGGTATAGTTGTTGTCTTTACATCATAAAAAAATTCATTTGTTTTATTTGCTAAATCCTCTGGATCTTCTATATTACCTAAAATAATTTTTGTTCCTTTTAGGGTATAAGCTTCAATAGTATTTGCATCAGCAATATTTATTTGTATAATCTGTTGTAATACTTCTGGTTTTAAATAACCTAAATAGCTTAAAACCTTATTTACTACTTCATTTTCAACTTTATCACCAGTATATACATCATCTAAAGAAATGCCTACTATCACTGGCTTTTGTATCTTTTTAGGATCTTTATATGTGTCAATTATCACACTATTTTTATCTAAATCAACATAACCATAACTGCAATTCATAACTGCAAGTGGTAATCTTTCTACAATTTCTATATTTAAACAGTTCGGAAAATCTCGCCAAACTTTAGCTGTATCTATGCGTAAATCGTTTTGTAAATAATTTTGAATAACATCTGTTTGTACAGAAAAAATATTTATAGGTTCTGTTATTCGTGCAATCTGCAAAACATCTTCTCTAGGTAAATAAGAATTACCTGTAACTTTTACATAACCTATTTTCAATATAGGCGAGTTAATTATAAATATAATTGCTAGTATAGCAAAGAGGCCTATTAGGCCTCTTTTTAAATTTTTAGCTGCAATTAATCTTTTTGATTTAACTTGCTTTTTTGTCATAAATTATTCCTTATTTTTCTTCTATAGCCATCTGCAAAATCATTTCACATAATTCACCAAAAGAGATGCCTACATGATTTGCTGCATCTGGAACTAAAGATGTCTGTGTCATACCTGGAACTGAATTTATTTCCAATACATATGGAATATTTTCTTCGCTGAGCATAACATCTACACGTACAACACCACGGCAATCAGCTACTGTACATGCATCAATACATAATTTTTGAATTTTAGCTGTTAATTCTTCGCTAAGTGGTGCTGGAATAATGTGGAAAGATTCACCTTTTGTATATTTGCTCTTATAATCATATCTACCAGAATTAGTAGTTATTTCGATAATTGGTAAAGCTTTCTTTTCTTTATTTCCATAAACAGGAATAGATAATTCTCTACCTTTGATAAATTCTTCAACTAAAATAGCATCATCATATTCAAAACATGCATCAATTGCTTTTTGTAAATCTTCTTTTTTCTCTACAATCTCTACTCCGATACTAGAGCCCTGAGATGCTGCTTTTACAACTACTGGCATAGAGAATTTATCAGCAATTTCTTCTACTAAATTTCTATCAGTATCTGTTTTACGATAAATAAGGCAATTTGGTGTAGAAATTCCTGTAGAACGGAAAAGATGTTTACTTGCTACTTTATCCATTGTTATCGCACTGGATAAAACGCTACAACTTGTATATGGCATATCAATCATTTCAAGTACTGCTGCAATTCTGCCATCTTCACCATATTTACCATGAACAGCATTAAATACAATATCACAGCCACTTTCTTTGATATCTTCCACTAATGTTTTTGGCACAAATTCCATGCCTACTGCATTATAACCTTTTTCTTGTAAAGCATTTAAAATAGCTGTACCAGTTAATCTAGAAATTTCTGCTTCACTAGATGGGCCACCCATCAAGACAACAATCTTTTTAAAATTCATTTTCTATTCCTCACAATTATAAACTTTGAGCTAAACTTTCACCAACAGTATAGATATTACCTGCACCCATAGTAATGATTAAATCTCCAGCTTGAATATTTTCTTTAAGCCATGGTGCAATATCTTCTAATTTTTCAATGTAAACAGCGTCTACACCTGTTTGTTTTTTTACTTCATCTACAATAGTTTTACCTGAAATTCCTTCGATAGGGTCTTCACTTGCTGCATAAATATCAGTTAACACCAATACGTCTGCACCTACAAAACAAGAACCAAATTCTTTTTGTAATAATTGTGTTCTGCTATAACGATGTGGCTGGAAAGCTACTATTAAACGTTTTGGATTTGTCTGTTTAGCAGCTTTTATAGTTGTTTGAATTTCAGTTGGATGATGTGCATAATCATCTACAATCCAAACATTTTCATTTCTAAATTTTGTTTGGAAACGACGTTTTGTACCAGAAAAAACTTTAAATCCTTCTGCTATTTCTTCTATGCTCAATCCCATATGATGACATACAGCAATTGTAGCTAATGCATTTAATACATTATGTTTGCCTGGAATATTAAGAGCTACATCTCCTAAAACTTCACCTTTATAAATAACAGTAAAGCTTGTATGTGGTCCATCTATTTTAATATCTTTTGCCATATAATCAGCATCATGATCTAAAGCATAAGAAATATATTTTCTATCCACTTTATCTGCTATATTTCTAATATTTTCATTATCAAAGCATAATACAGCAAGACCTGTTTCTTTATCTAAATTCTGTACAAATTGGATAAATGCTTTGATGATATTTTCCATAGAACCATAATGATCCATATGGTCATCTTCAATATTAGTAACAACTGCAATTTTAGGATAGAACTTCAAGAAAGAGCCATCACTTTCATCAGCTTCAGCTACTAAATAATCGGATTTACCAAGTTTTGCATTACCTTTTAAATAATCTACAAAACCACCAATTAAAATTGTAGGGTCAACTTTTGCATGTTCTAAAACTACACTGATCATAGAAGATGTAGTTGTTTTTCCATGAGCACCTGCTACTGCTATACCTTTAGCATCATTTAATAGATAAGCTAAGATATCGGAACGATGAAATAATTTTAAACCTTTAGCTTTCGCAGCTACAAGTTCAGGATTATCTTGATGTATAGCAGAAGATAAAACTAATGCTTCTTTACCTTCTACATTCAAAGCATCATGACCTTTATAAATTGTAGCACCTTTTGCTTTTAAATGTTTTACTACTGCTGATTCACTCAAATCAGAACCAGATATTTCATATCCTTTATCTAACATTACTTCAGCAATGGCACTCATACCTACGCCACCAATGCCAACAAAATGTAATTTTTTTATACCTTCAAGCACTTTTCAAGTACACCTCTCACAATCAATAATTTGTTTTTTTAGCCAAATCCACTACCATTTCAGCAATAGCTAAAGCAGCGCTAGGTTTTCCCATATTACGGCTAGCTTCCACCATTTCTTGTAGACGATTTTCACTAGCAAGCATATCTTCTAATACATTTATCAATTTTTCGCCTGTAAGTTCACGATTTAAGATAACTTTAGCAGCTCCATTTTTTTCTAATTCACGAGCATTAAATTCTTGATGATTTTCTGCTGCAAATGGATATGGTATTAATACTGCTGGTACACCTCTTGCTGTAAGCTCTGCTAAACTTGTAGCCCCAGCTCTAAAAACAGCTATATCTGTAGCTGCTAATGCTTTTGGCATATCATACAAATATGGATAAACAGCTAAATTATCTACTTTATCTAAATTAACACCTAAATCAGCTAAGCCATTTTTTACAAAATCATATTCATTTTTACCTGTAACATGCATAATCTGCACACGATAATTATTGGCAAAATGTTTATGAACTTCAAGCATAGCTTTATTAATGCTATGCGCACCACGACTTCCACCAGATATTAAAATAGTTTTTTTCGTAGTATCTAATGAAAATTCCATTAAACCTTCATTTCTTGTACTCAACAAAATGTCATCACGAATAGGATTGCCTGTGAATACTACTTTATTTTCAGGGAAATAACTTAAAGCTCGTTTATATCCTACTGCTATTTTATCTACAAATCTTGCTAAAATTTTATTAGTAACACCTGGAATAGCATTTTGTTCTTGTATCAAAGCTGGTATTCCCATCAAACTTGCAGCCATCAAAATAGGTCCACATACATATCCACCCGTTCCAATAGCCACATCTGGTTTAAAGTTTTTAACTATATTTCTAGCCTTCATTACAGCTTTTAACGCCTTACCTGCTACTACAAAATTTTTCATAGTCAAATGACGTTCAAAACCACTTATATCTAAAGTAACAAAAGGAATTTGTTCACGTGGAATAATATCAGCTTCCAAACCCTTTTTAGTACCTACATAGAGAAATTCTGCATTTGGCACTAATTTTTTTATATTATTTATCAATGTAATTGCTGGATAAATATGTCCTCCTGTGCCACCGCCAGATACAATTATCCTCATACTATTTTCTCACTTTCTCTATTTAAACTTATTTCAATTCATTAACTAAACGTTTAAAATCACGACCACGAGCTTCATAACCTTCATACATATCAAAACTTGCACATGCTGGTGATAATAATACTACTTGTGGAACTTTGGCTATTTTATGAGCATAATTTACTGCTTCTTGCATAGAATATCCTGCTTCATAAATCTTATCTTCTGGATAATTATGTTTTAAAGCTTCTTCTTTAAAACGTTTTGTAGCATCGCCAACTAAAATTAAATTATCCACACGTTCATTTACTAAAGCATAAAATTCATCAAGTGGAGTATTTTTATCATCGCCACCTGCTATCAAAATTATATGTGGGAATGTTGCAATTGCTTTATTGGCAGCTTCTGGATTTGTTGCCTTAGAGTCATTATAATAAGTTACTCCATCAATAGTTTTAACAGGTTCAATACGATGTTCTACTGGAGCAAAGGCTTTCAAAGCTTCTGCCATTTTTATAGTATCGCCACCTGCCAAAAAGGCTAAGCTTAAAGCTGCTAAAGCATTTTCTATATTATGGCTACCTTTGATTTGCATATCATCTACATTACAAATAACATGCATTAAACCTTTCCAACGAATAACAAGTTGATTATCTTTTACAAAAGCCCCTTCTTCTAATTCTTGGGAACTACTGAAAAAGCAGATTGTACTTTTGGCTCTGTTTGCCATATCACGAGTATGTACATCATCATAATTTAAAACTAAGAAATTTTCTTCTGTATGATGAGCAAATACTTTTTCTTTTTCAGCTTGATAAACTTCCATAGTTTTATGACGAGCCAAATGGTCAGGAGTTACATTTAATATAGCTGCACCTTTTGTTGCAAAATCACTAGAAGCTTCCATCTGATAACTGGATATTTCTGCTACAATACAACCATTTTCGCCAATGCGATAACATTCTTCACAAAGTGGTGTGCCAATATTACCACCCACACCAACATTATCTTCACCATAAATAGTCTTCATCAATTCGCCTAAAAGCATAGTAGTTGTAGTCTTACCATTTGTACCTGTAACAGCAAAAATAGGAGCTTTAGCTAATTTATAAGCAAACTCTACCTCACTAATAATTTTTACCTTTTCAGCTACTTTTTCAAAAAGTGGTAAATGTCTTGGTACAGCTGGAGAAATAATCACTAAATCTGAGCCTTCAAATAAAGCTTCTGTTTGTTTTCCTAAAACTACTTTTATATCTAAAGCAGTAAGCTCAGTTAAATCGTGCTTTTCACCTAGTTTTTCATTAGCATCACTTAAAATAACATCTGCTCCTAGTTTTTTAGCAAGTTTAGCTGCTGCAAAACCGCTAATGCCTGCACCGATTACAATAACCTTCTTATTGCTCAAATCCATTAAAAAAACCTCCTAAAATCTTTAAATTTATTTCTTTTATACGTAAGAAATAAATGAAAGAAACCTAGCTCTATCTAAATATTAATCAGTGTTAACTATAATGTAAAGTCAATAAAGCTAAAATACAAAAAACAAATTCAGCAAACCAAAAAGTCATAACTACACGAGTTTCTGACCAACCTTTTAATTCAAAATGATGATGAATTGGACTCATTAAAAATACGCGTTTACCTGTAGTTTTAAAAGATGTTACCTGAATGATTACAGATAAAGTTTCGATTACAAATAATCCACCTAAGATAATCAATAACAATTCTGTCTTTGTCAAAATTCCAAGACCAGCTAAAACACCACCTAGAGCAAGGGAACCAGTATCACCCATGAATACTTTTGCTGGATGGTAATTGAATTTCAAGAAAGCTACACATGCACCGAAACAAGCAAAACTATAAATCGCTAAATTTGCTTTATTGAAATATAAACAAACAGCAGCAAAACCTAATGAAGCTACAGCCATAGCACCAGATGCTAAGCCATCTAAACCATCAGTTAAATTTACAGCATTTGTAGTACCAATAAGCACACCAATTACTAAAACATAATAAAACCAACCAATATCATAAGTTTGTCCAATAAATGGTATCCAAACATCTTGAGTAAGTCCTGTATAATTTATACCAATATAAGTTACAATAATTGCAATAATAAATTGTCCTAGTAATTTTTGTTTAGCTTTTAAACCTAAATTACGTTTTAAAACAACTTTTATATAATCATCTAAAAATCCTAAAACAAAATGACCTAACATTACAAATAAAGCTAAAGCCACTTCTATAGTAAAATCTGCAAAAATTAAAGTTGCAATAGTAATACCACCAACAATCATAATACCACCCATAGTTGGTGTTCCTGATTTTGCTTGATGACTTTTTGGTCCTTCTTCACGAATGCTTTGACCAAATTTTAATTTATGTAGTTCCGGAATTAAAAATGGTCCTACTGTCAAAACTACAAGGGCAGCAGCTACTGCTGCCCATATCATATTTAAATTAAATGCTTCTATCATTTATATTCTTTCTCCAATAACTCAATTATTTTTTCCATATGCATACCATGAGAGCCCTTAAATAAAACAGTATCTTCTTTTTGTAATTCTTTTTTCAATACATCTACTGCTTCTTCATGACTTGCACATTCAAAAACTTTTGCTACCCCTACTTTTTTTGCAGCTTCAGCTGTGAATTTTGTCAATGTGCCTCTAGTGATTACAATATCCACACCTAATTTACCAGCTAATAAACCAATATCTTCATGAGCTTTTTGTTCTACACTACCTAATTCAAACATATCACCCATTACTAAAATTTTACGTTTCTTAGCTACTTTAGTTAAATTTTCTAAAGCTGCTTTTGTAGACATTGGACTTGCATTATACGCATCATTTATTAAATTAAAATCAGCTAATCTTTTATATTCAAAACGCATAGCAGTTGGTTTAAATGTAGCTAATCCTTTTTGCATTTCCTCAACAGTAAGTCCACAAGCATAACCTACAGCTAAAGCAGCTAAACAATTATAAACATTGTGTATACCTATCATATTCAATGTAAAATGAGCTACTTTATCGCCAACAATTGCGTCAAATTCTGTTTTGCCATCATTTACAGTTTTGATATCAAAAGCCTTGATATCGCCTGCATGATTGATACCAAAATAAATTGCGTGAGCTTTTGTCAATCTATTCATTTTAGAAACAAATTCATCATCAGCATTTAAAATAACATTTCCATTGATTTCAATAGCTTGTGCCATTTCACCTTTAGCCTTAGCTATATTTTCCATAGAGCCTAAAAGTTCCATATGAGTTTCGCCTACATTAGTGATTACACCCATTGTAGGTTTAGCGATATCAGTCAATTCTTTAATTTGACCTAATCCTCGCATACCCATTTCCACAACAGCTACATCATAACTTCCATCTAATTGCAATAAAGTCATAGGAAGTCCAATTTCATTATTAAAATTAGCCTGTGTTTTCAATACATTATATTTTCCTGATAATACAGCAGCTGTTAAATCTTTTGTAGTAGTTTTACCATTAGAACCAGTTATTGCTATTACAGGAATATTGAATTTCTTACGCCAAAAATGAGCTAAATCTTGATATGCTTTTAATGTATCATCTACAGCTAAAATATCTATATCAATATCTTCAATCAAGGAAATATCATAATCTTTATTTACAATAGCCCCAATTGCTCCTTTTTTAGCAGCATCAGCAATAAAATCATGCCCATCAAAATTTTCACCTTTTAAGGCAATAAATAACATTCCTTCTTCAATTTTTCTAGTATCAGTTGTTACACCGCCAAAAACTGAAGCTGAAGTCAATTTTTTTAAGATAGCATTTGTAGCTTGCATTACTTGTGTTAATGAAAATTGATAATTAGCCATTAATCTTCCCCCTAATTGCTTCAATAGCTACTTCTTTATCATCAAAATGAATAGTTCCTGTTTTCAAAATCTGATAATTTTCATGACCTTTACCCGCAATAAGTACGATATCATCTTTTTGCGCAAGTTCAATAGCTCTGAAAATAGCTGTTCTTCTATCTGTGATTTTTTCATGGAAATTGCCATGAAGCGCAGGAAGTACACCAGCTTCTACTTCAGATAAAATAAATTCTGGATCTTCTGTTCTTGGATTATCAGAAGTTGCAATTACCACATCAGCAAGCTGTGCTGCAATACGACCCATAATAGGACGTTTTGTTCTATCACGATCACCACCACAACCAAATACTACAATCAAACGTTTTTTAGCGATTTCACGTGCTGTTTTTAAAACGTTTTCTAAACCATCTGGAGTATGTGCATAATCGACAATTACACTGAAATCTTGACCTTGACGTACAAGTTCAAAGCGTCCTGCTACAGCTTCAAATGCTTCAAGAGTTTCTTTGATTAAATCAAAAGAAATTTTTTCAGCTAAAGCTACGCCAATTACACCTAAAATATTATAAACATTGAACATACCTGTAACTTTTAAATCAAAATGAACGCAATCATCTTTGTATTTTACATCAAAAGAAGCACCAGATGCTTTTATTTCTACATTTTCAGCTTTTAATACAGCATCATTTTTAATACCATAAGTTATTAAATTGCATTTTGTATGCTCAATCATTGTTTTACTGCCAAGTTCATCATCTAAATTAATTACAGCATTTTTATTAGACTTCACTAAATTTGGTGCAGATAAACTATCAAATAATTTTGCCTTAGCTAGGGCATAATTTTCCATAGTTTTATGATAATCTAAATGGTCTTGAGTAAGATTTGTAAACATTGCAGTATCATATTCACAACCTGCAATACGATTCATATCTAAAGCATGTGAAGATACTTCCATAACTACATAATCGATATTTTGCTTATACATTTTATCTAAGATTTCTTGAAGGTCAATCACATCTGGTGTTGTATTATGAATTGGCATCTCTTCATCTTCAATCATGATTTTAATTGTGCCAATGACGCCCACTTTATATCCTGCTTTACGCAAAATATCGCGAAGCATATATGTGCTACTTGTTTTACCATTTGTTCCTGTAACACCAATCATACGCATTTTTTTACCTGGATAATCATAAAAATATGGTACAGCAAGTTCCATTGCTTCACGCATATTTGGCACTTTTATAACTGTAATATCTGCAGGAACTTCTACATCTTTTTCAGTCATAATCGCACAAGCTCCAGCTTCTATAGCTTGAGGAATAAATTTATTACCATCTACCCTAGTACCACAGATACATACGAATAAAGTGTTTTTTCTCACACGACGTGAATCATGAGTTATAAACTCAATTTCTTTATTCACATCTCCTTTTACTTCTACATTATTTAATACTGACACTAGTTGTTCAATGGTCATTGGAAACCCTCCTGAATTTGCTTTTTATATCTTTTAGCAATCTAAAATCAAACTATATTATAGCTCACTTATTTATATATGTATACTACAAAAAATTAAGCCATAAAATCTTAAAATAAAAATTTGTTTAAGAAATTTATGGCTTAATTGATAATCAATTTTTAGTTGAAAAGAAAAACTTATCCGGTACTATCATTCCTAATTCTTGTGTAGCAATAGATTGTATTCTTTCTGGTGATTTTAAATGTGCTATTTCTAAATGAAGACGAGAATTTTCTGCTTCTAATACTGTAGATTGATTTTTTAATTGATTTAAATAATAAGCATTGCTAGCAGCTACACCACTACGCAATATAAAAAATCCTGCTAAAGCTATAACAACCACAAATAAAATAATACATCTTGAACGCAACGCATTATTTACATTTACATTTTTTGCCTGTTCTACTTTTACTAATTTTTTAGTTTTCATCTGTTTATAATTTTTTTGACTTTCGTCATAAACAATTTTGCGTTGCGCTAACATAATAAAATCCTCCTAAGATTATAACTTCTCTGCTACTCTTAATTTTGCACTTTTAGAACGTGAATTATCGTCCATCTCATATTTTGATGGCTTTATAGCTTTACTGCAAAGCTTTATCTCAGGCTTATGATTACATACACAAATTGGTAAATGCGGTGGACAAATGCACCCACGAGATAACTCTTTAAAAACATTCTTTGTTATGCGATCTTCTAAAGAGTGAAAAGTTATTACTGCTATTTTCCCACCCTTATTTAAATGTTTTACTGCTGTTTTAAAAGTATTTTCTAAAATTCCTAATTCATTATTTACTTCTATACGAATAGCCTGAAAAATGCGTTTTGCTGGATGACCCGTTGCTTTTTTTCGCACAGCGGCTGGTATAGCACGGCGAATAATATCCACTAATTCGCCTGTAGTTTCTATTTTCTTTTCTTGACGATATTTTACAATAAACTCAGCTATACGTTTGCTCCAACGTTCTTCACCATATGTTTTAAAAATATGATTTAATTGTTCCTCATCATATTCATTAACCACATTATATGCAGAAAAATCTTGTGTTTTATCCATGCGCATATCAAGTGGTGCATCTTGCATATAAGAAAAACCTCTATCTGCTTCATCTAATTGATATGAGGAAACACCTAAATCAAATAAAATTCCATCAATATATTCTATGTTTAAATCATTTAATATGGCTTCTAAATTTTTAAAATTACTATGCACAATATCTATTTTACATTGATATTGTTTTAATCTCTCAGTTGCAACTTTTATAGCATCTTCATCTTGGTCAATACCAATTAAATGACCATTTTCATTTAATTGACTTGCAATTCTTGATGAATGACCTGCTCCACCTAAAGTACAATCCACATATATACCATCAGGTTTAATAGCAAGCCCTGCTATTACTTCTTCTGGTAGAACACTAATATGTTCAAATTCCACCAATGAAACCCCTCTCATTTTATAAAATAATCATATTTATACAAGTATAATTGTAACAGCCATCAAAATTTATTTCAATAGCAAATTCGATTAACTCTTATACCAACCCAATCGTTCAAATACTGGTACATAATGCATGCGTTCATAAAAAGATAAAAATGTATTTTCTGTATGGAAAATAGGTACTCTTTCTAAAGCATAAATATTACTTGCTCTATCCACATTACCATATTTTATCGTAAATGCGCCACGATAACCTGCGTCATTAACTAATTTAGCAATATATAAATTATATGTGCCTGTAGGATAAGCCATAAATTTCGTATCTTGATTTAATTGCGTATCTAATGTTTGTTTAGATTTTGTAAGTTCATCTTTTAACTGCGCTTCTGTAAGCTCTGTCATAGATTTATGACTAGCTGTATGCGATTGAAAATCCATGCCATTTGCTTTCATTTCTTTTATTTGTTCCCAAGTTAAATAATTAGGCTGATTGCTAACAAAATCTGTAATTATAAAAATAGTACCTGTAAAACCATATTTTTTCAAAATTGGATACGCATTTTGATAATTATCTTCATAACCATCATCAAAAGTAATCATGATAGGATTTTCTGGAAGCTCTGCTCCATTTACCATATAATCGTATAATTGGTCAGTATTTATGGTATTATAACCATTTTCTTTTAAATAAGCCATTTGTCGGTCAAAATCTTCCGGTAATACTGATAAAGCTATATTCATATTATCAACCTTATGATAATTTAATATAGTAATTGGAATATCTTCTTCATTTTCTGCTGCTGATACAGGCATTACTTTAGGACTGGATAAAACTAAAGGCAAACAAACTAACATAATAAATAATATTATTTTTGTATATATTTTTTGTTTAAACACACCTATCTTCTCTCTTTCATCTTAAAATAAACACTCAATTATGTTGAAAACGTTTTACTATATATATAAATACAGTCGCTATCATTACAGTCAATGCTATCCACTGCATTGGATATAATAACATATCTTTATTAACACTAAAATACATAAAGCCAATACCAAATCTAATAATAGCCATCAAAATAACACTAAATAAAAAAACTGTGCCTTCAGCTAAAAATTTATATTTTCTATTTATAAGTAAACACAAGACAGAAATTATAAATACTATACTATAAGCAAAAGCCTGATATAAAGCTACTGGCTGAAAATATTGATATGCTTCAAAGCCTGTTGGACGATACCTATATTCTACATATTCAGCTAAACTATGGTCATTAGGAATATCTAAACCTAGCGGAGTTCCCAATGAAAATTGCATCATAAAGTTTGCCAATTGCAAAATAATCAAACCAAACAAAATTGAAGGTATCATCAAATCAAACCACAACCATAAATTATAACCATATTTGCGCAAAAAAACTATACTTGTTGCTAGAAAACCCAATAATGCTCCATAAATAGATAGACCACCTTGCCAAATACAAAAAATTTGACCTATATTTGACATATATGCATCTAAATGTATAATTACATAAAAAATTCTAGCACATATCAAACTCACAGGAATTATAAAAATCAATAAATCCCACATAGGGCTGAATTTTTCACCATATAATTTAAACATTATTTTACTTATACCTAAGCCTATTAATAATGCAAAGACAATTATTAAGCCATACCAGTAAATATTGATATCACCTAAATAAAAAGCTACAAATTCCATAAAATCTCCCTCTTTATCCCCATAACACATTTTTTATTTTTTATAATGTCTTATTGTACTGCTATCTAAAAAATTTATCAATTATCTATCTTTATTATTCTTCACTAAAAATAATATTTATAAAATATACTTATAGTATTTTTTTCTATTCAGAGAAAAATCTTTACTAAAAATAATTTAAAATAAATTCATATCATTTTTCTATGATTATTTACAAAAATATTATTTACTTATACCAAAACTAAAAAAAATATGATATAATTCCCATGTGAATAAAATTAATTATCAAATTTCACTATAAATCATAAATAAAGGAGATATTTTTCATGACTATAACTAAAGAAATGGGTATTATGGAAGTTGTTAGCCAATATCCTGAAACTGTAGAAGTATTCGTAAACGCTGGTATGGGTTGCCTCGGTTGTGCTGCTGCTCACTTTGAAAACATCGAACAAGGTGCAGGCGCTCATGGCATCGATATCGATAAACTCATCGAAGATTTAAATGCTGCTATCGAAGCAAAATAATATATTATAAAATAAAGCCACTGACTTTTGTTAGTGGCTTTTATTTTTAAAAGGAGCTGTCTTTATGTCCATAGAAAAAGTAAAATCATATTTCAAACAATTTAATATGGAAGATAAAATTATTGAATTTCCTGTTTCTAGTGCTACGGTAACTGAAGCTGCTAAAGCTTTAAATTGCCAAGAAGCTCATATTGCCAAAACTATGTCTTTTAAATTAAATGAAGATGCTGTTCTTGTAGTTATGGCTGGTGATATGCGAATTGATAATCATAAATTCAAAGAAAAATTTCACAAAAAAGCTACTATGCTCAAAGCTGATGAAGTTGAACCTATGACAGGCTTTCCTATCGGTGGAGTTTGTCCATTTGCTCCTAAAGATGGCGTAAAAGTATATCTTGATGAATCTTTAAAACGCTTTGATAAAGTCTATCCTGCTTGTGGTAGCAGAAATAGTGCTATTGAACTTAGTATTCCTGAACTTGAAAAATATTTTAAAGCTGTTGAATGGATAAATATTGGTAAAACTAAACAATATGTAAATACAAAGGAGAAATAAAATGATACCAGCAGGTATAATCCATCAAAAAAATAATTTCTATACAGCTAGAATTGTAGGTAATTGTGGCGAATTTTCAGCTCAAGAATTAATAGCTATCGCTCAAATTGCTTCAACATATGGCAATGGTAAAATTACTGCCACATCTAGAGGTACTATAGAAATTGAACAAATTTCCCCAGATAATATTGAGAGCATGTTAGCTGAAATAAAAGCACACAATTTGCGCTTAGGTGGTACAGGGACTACAGTTAGAGCTATCGTCAGCTGTAAAGGTACTACTTGCACTAAGGGTTTATATGATGTACATGCTTTAGCAAGAGAATTAGATGATTTATTTTATGGTCAAATCGTACCTAAAAAATTAAAAATAGGTGTATTTGGCTGTATCAATAGCTTAGGTAAAGCAAAATCTCAAGATATTGGCATAATGCCATCATTTAAAAATCCACATAAATTTGAAATATATATCGGTGGATTGTTAGGAAATAGCCCTGTATATGGTCAACATATTGATATTGCTTTAAATAAAGAACAATTAATTTGTGCTATAAAATTTATCATTGAAATTTATCAAAAAAATGGCAAATATCCTCAACGATTACGTAAAGTCCTAGATACAAATCCTAATCTTTGGCAAGAAATAACTGATTATTTAACAAAATTAATCAAAAATAATAAAAATAGCAAAAGCACCTTAAAAGTCAAAAACAATCTAACTTTTAAGGTGCTTTTTTATATAATATCGTACTTAAAATTTATTATAGATTTTTAAGCATATCTTTTACTGTTTGTGCACAATCATCAACTTTTACATTAGAAGTAGCACCATCACGGCGAACTTTAATTTCTACTTCATTAGCATCTAAAAGTTTAGGGCTTACAGTAATACGTACTGGATAGCCAATTAAATCAGCATCTTTAAATTTTACGCCAGCTCTGTCTTTTCTATCATCTAAAAGTACATCTATACCAGCATTTTTCATATCAGCATAAAGTTTTTCTGCAATCTGCATTTGAGCTTCATCTTTAGCGTTGATAGGTACAATAACCACTTCAAAAGGTGCAATAGATGCAGGCCAAATAATACCATTATCATCATGGAATTGTTCAATAGCAGCTGCCATTGTACGGCTAACACCGATACCATAGCAACCCATGATCAATGGTTTTTCTCTACCATTTTCATCAAGGAAAGTAGCACCAAGTGCTTTACTGTATTTTATACCAAGTTTAAATACTTGTCCTACTTCAATACCATGAGTCATTTTTACTGGTGCTCCACAATGAGGACATGGATCTCCTTGGGCAATAAGGCGAATATCAGCTACGATTACATCACCGAAATCGCGTTTTGGATTAGCATTTTTATAGTGGCAATCTTCTTCATTTGCACCGCAAACAGCATTATGCATTTCCATTACTGTAGCATCAACAACCACGATTGCATCTTTGCTAAGACCGATTGGACTCATGAAACCAGGCACACCACCAATAGCGCGAATAGCAGACTCTTCTGCCATTTTTAATGTGATTGCTCCTGTAATATTTTGTAATTTTACATCATTTACTTCATGGTCTCCACGAACAAATGCACAGATTACTTGGTCTTTTTCATTTTGGAAAATAACAGCTTTGATATTTTTTTCAATTGGAGTATTTAAAAATTCAGCTACAGCTTCAATAGTTTTTGTACCAGGAGTATTTACTTTTTCAAGTGGTAATTCTTCTTCAGCTGGTGCAACAATTGGTTTTAATTCGGATTTTTCAGCGTTTGCTGCATAATCGCATTTTTCACAGTAAACGATATCAGATTCACCTGTTTCAGCTAATACAGTGAATTCATGTGTTGTAGCATTACCAATAGCACCGCCATCAGCTTCTACAGGGCGGAATGTAAGACCACAACGATTGAAGATATTTGTATATGCATCATACATATCTTTATAAGATTTATCAAGACCTGCTTCATCTTTATCAAAAGAATAAGCATCTTTCATGATAAATTCACGACCACGCATAAGACCAAAACGAGGACGAATTTCATCACGATATTTATTTTGAATTTGATATAACAATAATGGTAATTGTTTATAAGAACGTACTTCATTACGTACTAAATCTGTAATAATTTCTTCATGTGTTGGTCCAAGGCAGAATTCACGATTATGTCTGTCCACTAAACGGAACATTTCTTCGCCAAAAACTTCCCAACGACCAGTTTCTTTCCAAAGTTCAGCAGGTTGTACAATTGGAAGAGCTAATTCTTGACCGTCTTTAGCTTCCATTTCTTCACGAATAATTTGTTCTATTTTGCGTAAAGTACGCCAAGCAAGAGGCAAATATGTATAAACCCCACCTGCTACTTTACGAATAAAACCAGCTCTAAGCATTAGCTGATGACTAGGTACTTCAGCTTCTGCTGGAGTCTGACGCAATGTAGGCGCATAAAGTTTAGATGTACGCACTATAAATTCCTCCTAAAATATATGGGAAAAACCCTTTTCAATATTAATTAACTTATATATTCTATCATACTTTAGCTAAAATAAAAATGTTCATTATCTTCTTTGCCATTAAAAAAGCTGTAATAAAATTAAAAACTAAAATTTTATTACAGCTTCTTTTTTATTTTATAAGTTTATCTAATTCTTCAAATAAAGCATCTACTAATTTATCTTCAGGTACTTTATTTATAACTTCACCTTTACGGAAGACTAATCCTTCACCTTTTCCACCAGCGATACCAATATCAGCATCACGGGCTTCACCTGGGCCATTTACAACACAACCCATAACAGCAACTTTGATAGGTTTTGTTATTCCTGACAATCTTTGTTCTACTTTTTCAGCAATACTTGGTAAATCAATATTACAACGACCACAAGTAGGACATGAAATAAGTGTAGGTCCATATTCTTTAAGACCTAATGCTTTTAAAATTTCATTTGCTACTTTTACTTCATTCACAGGATCACCAGTCAAAGAAATGCGGAATGTATCGCCTATGCCTTCAGCAAGTAAAGCACCTATACCTACAGCAGATTTAATAATTCCTGTATTTACAGTGCCTGCTTCTGTTATGCCTAAATGAAGTGGATAGTCCACTGTTTCACTCATCAAACGATAAGCATCTAGCGTTAATGGTACATCATGTGCTTTTAGTGAAATTTTAATATCATAGAAATTTAATTTTTCTAGAATTCTTATATGCTCTAAAGCACTTTCAACTAACGCTTCTGCTGTTACTTTACCATATTTTGCCAACAATTTTTTATCAAGTGAACCTGCATTAACACCTATACGTATAGGAATATTTCTTGTTTTTGCAGCTTCGACTACTGCTTTTACACGTTCTTCATCGCCAATATTCCCAGGATTAATACGAAGTGCATCTATACCTTGTTCTATAGCTTTTAAAGCTAGACGATAATCAAAATGAATATCTGCAACCAAAGGTACATCGACTTGACTTTTAATATTGTAAATATTTTCAGCTGCTGACATATCAGGTACAGCTACACGAACAATATCACAACCAGCATCTACTAATGCTTTTATCTGTGCTACTGTAGCATTTGTATCTGTTGTTTTAGTATTAGTCATAGATTGCACAGAAATCGGTGCACCACCACCAATTTTCACATCACCAATACTGATTTGTCGTGTCATTTTTCTTTTTATCATTATATCCAACACCTTTTTATGTTGTATTTATTAACTCTTAACCAAATAAACGACCAACATCTTGAGCTGTAGCGAAGAACATCAAGGATAATAATAAAATTATACCAGCCATTTGCACTACTCTCACATATTTAGCTTCAATAGCCTTACCACGAATTGCCTCTACTAATAAGACTACAAAATGTCCGCCATCTAAAGCAGGAATTGGCAATAAATTTATTACTCCTAAGTTCAAACTCAATAATGCAGCAAATTGTAATAATGGAACTAAACCTAAATGTGCAGCTTGACTAGTCATTTGAGCTACGCCCACTGGGCCAGATAATTCTGCACTAACACTACCTGTTATCATGCCAATAAGACCACTATACATTTGGTAAATAATATTTACTACTGTAGCAAATGCTAAAGCAATTGATTCACCAAAGCCTACACTTTTTACATCAACTGGCGCAGTTACCCCAATCAAAGCACGCTTAGCTTGTTCATCATATTTTGGCACAACAGAAGTAGCCATCTGTTCATTATCACGGATAAATTCTATTTTTAAAATTTTTCCATCAGCATTTTGCACTTTCTGTACAAAATTTGTCCATGAAGTAATTTGTTCTCCATTTACGCTTAAAATTTTATCTCCATCTTTTAAGCCAGCTTGATTTGCTGCTTCTCCAGAAATAACTTGCCCTAAAACTGGAGCATTTGATGGAGTTTGTATACCATTAAAGAAAAAAACTCCTGCAAAAATCAAAAAAGGTAAAATAAAGTTCATTATCGAACCAGCTAAAATTACAATCATTCTAGCCCATACGGGACGAGCCCAATACGCTCTATCGCCTGCATCTTCATCCATGCCTTTTTCCATTCCTGCAATTTTATTAAAACCACCAAGAGGAATAGCTCTTATAGAATATACTGTTTCCCCTCTTTTTGTACTTACTAATTTAGGACCAAAACCAATTGCAAATTCATCTACACGCATACCAGTTTTTTTTGCAGTAATAAAATGTCCAAATTCATGAACCAATACTAGCAAACCAAAGACAAATACAATAGCAATTGCACTGATTAACACTTATAAATCTTCTCCTTTACTTGCTTACGAATATTGCTATCAATTTCAAATAAATCTTCAAGTTCTGGTTCTATCAAAGTTATATGAGATTGCATAGCTTCTTCTATTATATCATAAATATCTAAGAAACTAATCTTTTCATTTAAGAAAGCTTCTACAGCAATTTCATTGGTAGCATTCATCACACAAGGCATAGAACCGCCTATTTTTCCTGCTTCATACGCTAAAGCAAGACCTCTAAATGTGTCTGTATCTGGCTTTTCAAAAGTTAAATCTTTCATTTGCCAAAAATCTAATTTTTCAGCAGGACAAACCATTCTTTCTGGATAAGTAAGTGCATATTGTATAGGAAGTCTCATATCAGTTGAACCTAATTGAGCAATAACTGATCCGTCCACATATTGCACCATAGAATGAATAATACTTTGTGGGTGAACTACTACCTGAATTTTATCATAATCCACATTATATAATTGTTTTGCTTCAATTACTTCTAAGCCTTTATTCATCAAAGATGCGCTATCAATAGTAATCTTGCGTCCCATTTTCCATGTTGGATGACTTAAGCACTGTTTTACTGAAACATTTTTTAAATCTTCTATTTTCTTACCTCTAAAAGGACCGCCAGAAGCAGTAACTAATAATTTGTCAACTTTATTCATATCTTCGCCATGTAAACATTGAAATAATGCTCCATGTTCACTATCAATCGGCATGATTTCAATCTGTTTTTCACGAGCTTTTTTCATAACTAAATCACCAGCTACTACTAAAGTTTCCTTATTAGCTAGTGCGATATTTTTACCAGCTTCAATAGCTCTCATAGTTGGACGAAGACCTGCAAAACCCATTAATGAAGTAACTACTGTATCAATTTTATCTGTAGTAGCCCCTTCGATTAATCCTTCTTCTCCATAATATAATTTAGTTTCTCCTACATAACGAGCTTTTAATTTTTCATAAGCTTCTTTATTATGCAAAATCGCCATAGCTGGTTTAAATTCATTTATTTGCTGTTCTAATAATTCATCATTATTATTAGCCGCTAAAACTTCAATTTTCAAGAAATCACTATGATTTCTAACTACATCTAAAGTTTGAGTTCCAATTGAACCAGTTGAACCTAATACTGCAATTTTTTTCATTATATTATATTCCTTTACCTTAAATATCTAATAAAAATATTGCTATATAATAAACGAGCGGTGCTGTAAATAATAAACTATCAAATCTATCTAACACGCCACCATGACCTGGAATTAAAGTACCTGAATCTTTGATACCCACAAATCTTTTAATACAAGACTCTACTAAATCGCCAAATGTACCAATAATTGCTATCAATGCACCCATTAATAACATAATCATCATATCAAAATTAAAATAACTGCCTAAAAGACCTACACATATCATTGAACCTAAAATTCCGCCAACAAAACCTTCAACGCTTTTTTTAGGACTGATTTCTGGACATAAACGATGTTTACCTATACTACAACCTACAAAATAAGCAAAACTATCACTAGCCCATGTACCAATAAAAGTAAGCCATATTAAAATACAACCTACAGAAAATTCCCCTAAAAGACTATTTGTCGCTAAAATAGTTGAGTTCTCAATCATTCTAAGCATTATTAAATGATAAAAAGGAATAGCTATATACATTGTTCCTGCTAAAGTAATACAACCATCTAACACAGAAAAATGCTTATGATTAAATATCATATTCATTAAGGAAACAAATATAGCTACTACAATACCAAATGCAATATTATTAGCCATATATCCACTTAATACCATAAAACAAATAATCAATAAGCCCCAAAACAATGGTATATTATAATTCTTATGGGCAAAAGCATTTACATATTCTCGCCAAGCAAGACAAGCAAGTAATATAGAAACTGCTATAAATAATGAACCCCCTATTTGAATTACACCTGTAGCTATTATCATACCAATAATTCCACTGATAATTCGCGTTAGCAAAATCTTCCACCGCCCTAAATATAATTATTTGCTACTCAAACCACCAAATCTTCTATCTCTCTTTTGAAAATCAACAATTGCTTGAAGAAATTCTTCAGAAGAAAAATCTGGCCAATTTGTCTTTGTAAACCAAAATTCGGCATACGCTGCCTGCCATAATAAGAAATTACTCAATCGTATATCGCCACTTGTTCTAATCATTAAATCTACAGGTGGCAAATCTTTTGTATATAAATTATCGTCAATCACTTTATCATCAATTTTATCAATAGATAAATCACCTGATTGTACTTCACTAGCTATATTTTTTACTGCTGTTACAATCTCATCTCTACCACCATAATTTACAGCAACATTAAATCTTACACCAGTATTATTTTTAGTGCGTTCTTCTGCTGCATGTAATTCATTTGGTAAATTGCCTGGTAATTCATCAACTCTTCCAATAAAGTGAATACGTACATTATCTTCACACATTTCATCAATTTGTTCTGCTAAAAAACTAGAAAATAAATTCATCAGAAAATTAACTTCTGTCATTGGTCTTTTCCAATTTTCAGTAGAAAATGCATATACTGTTAAAATAGGTATATTATATTTTATACAAGTTTTAAGAATTTTTTTTAGTGTTTTCACGCCAGCTTTATGTCCAGATGTTCTAATTAAACCCTTTCCAGTAGCCCAGCGACCATTTCCATCCATAATTATACCAACATGTTGTGGTAATTTATTTAAATCTAATTGTTTATCTATAGAAATATCTCTTTTTTCTTTTTTAGAAGAAAATATTTTTTTGAGCATACTAGAAGCCCCTTCCACATAAAATATAAGAAATAAGCCCCTCTTTAGAGGGGCCTTTCCAGTGCTTATTGCTAATAAAACAATTATGCTTCAATAGCACCTGCTGGACAACCAGCTTGACATGCACCACATTCTACACACATATCTGCATCAATTTCATAATGGTTTTCACCTTCAGAAATAGCGCCTACAGGGCAAGTACCTGCGCAAGCACCGCAAGAAATGCAATCATCAGTAATTTTATAAGCCATCTATTACACCTCCTTTCGCATCTTGGCAGCAGCTGTAAGCTCTAATACATTATCATCTAAAACTTTTACTCTGACAATATATAGTTTACTATCATCAACTTTAAAATAGCCTCTCATTGGCACAGTATAGTTCATTTTAAATTTTATATTTCTAGAATTTAATCGCTCTATAGCCTCAACAGCTGGCAATCCTAAATATTCCATACAATCAAACTTCCATTATTTCTTTTTCTTTTTCCGCTCTAGCAATATCGATTTCTTTAATATATTTATCTACGATTTTTTGAATATCTTCTTGAGCTTTTTTAGCATCATCTTCTGTGATAGATTTTGCTTTTTCTAATTTTTTAATAGCTTCATTAGCATCACGACGAATATTACGAACAGATACTTTAGATTCTTCTGCACGTTTATTCAATGTTTTTACAAGGTCAGTACGACGTTCTTCAGTGAGCTGAGGTATATTTAAACGAATTACTGTACCATCATTATTTGGGCTAAGACCAAGGTCAGATCTTGTAATCGCTTTTTCAATTTCATGAAGCATTGGTTTTTCCCATGGTTGAATTAAAATCATACGAGGTTCAGGAACAGAGATATTACCTACCTGATTTACTGGTACTAAAGAACCGTAATATTCTACCATTACTTTATCTAATAATGCAGGAGTTGCACGACCTGCACGAAGAGAAGCAAATTCAGATTTTGCTGCACTTAAAGTTTTTTTCATACGCTCCTCATTTTTAGCTATTACTTCTTTAATCATTAATCATTACCTCCAACAGTTGTTCCAATATTTTCGCCTAAAGCAGCTTTTAAAATATTTTCATGATTATCTATATTAAATACTACTAAAGGAATTTTATTATCCATGCAAAGACTTGTTGCCGTAGAATCCATTACTGCAAGTCCACGATTTAATACTTCTAAATATTCAAGACTATCAAATTTCTTAGCTTCAGGATTTTTATTAGGGTCGGAATCATATACACCATCTGTATTCTTTTTACCCATTAAAATAACTTCAGCTTCAATTTCAGCAGCACGAAGAGCAGCAGTTGTATCTGTGGAGAAATAAGGGTTACCTGTACCAGCACCGAAAATAACAACTCTACCTTTTTCTAAATGACGAATTGCTTTACGACGAATATAAGGTTCAGCAACTTGACGCATTTCAATAGCAGATTGAACACGGCTGTCAACGCCCATACCTTCTAAAGCATCTTGAAGTGCTAAGGCATTCATCACTGTAGCAAGCATACCCATATAATCTGCTGTAGCTCTATCCATACCTTTATTGCTACCAGCAAGACCACGCCAAATATTTCCGCCACCAACAACGATAGCTACTTCAATACCATACTCACGTACCTTTTTAATTTGTTTAGCGATAGATTCAACAACTTCTGGATTAATACCAAAACGCTGTTCACCAGCTAAAGATTCACCACTTAATTTGAAAACTATACGTTTATATTTAATATCAGCCACAATAAAACCTCCATAAAAACTTATAATTATCAACCTGCATAATATCTTTTCTTATTTTATCATATATCTATGGCAAACGGTAGACATTATAATTTTTTTCTATATCTAATTTTTATACTAATTTTATCTTATTACAAAAAAGAGAACACCGAAGTGTTCTCTCTTTGTATTTCATAATGAAATTATTTAACAGCTGCCATAACTTCTTCTACAAAGTTATCAGCTTTCTTTTCAATACCTTCACCAAGTTGATATCTTACGAAACGACGAATGGAGATATTTTCACCGATTTTAGCAATTTTGCCTTTTACAAGGTCAGAAATTGTAACATCTGCATCTTTAATGTATGGCTGATCTAAAAGACATACTTCTTTATAATATTTTTCGAGACGACCTTCAACCATTCTTTCAACGATTTTTTCAGGTTTGCCTTCATTAATAGCTTGTTCACGAAGAACTTGACGTTCATGTTCGATAGCTGCTGGATCTACTTCTTCACGACGTACGCAAGTTGGGTTAGCAGCAGCAATCTGCATAGCAATATCACGAGCGAAATCCTGGAATTCAGGAGTACCAGCAACGAAGTCAGTTTCGCAGTTAACTTCTACTAATACACCGATACGTCCACCAGCATGAATATAAGATGTTACAACACCTTCAGCTGCTACACGACCAGCTTTTTTAGCTGCGGAAGCAAGACCTTTTTCTCTTAAAAAGTCAATTGCTTTGTCCATATCACCGTCAGTTGCAGAAAGAGCTTTTTTACAGTCCATCATACCTGCACCAGTTTTTTCACGTAATTCTTTTACTAATGCTGCAGTAATAGCCATTAATATTTCCTCCTTAGTCAATAAAAGGCAAGGGTTTGGGCCCTTACCTTTTTAATTGTTATATAAATTTAAAATTAACTAAAATTATTCAGCGTCTTCGCTAGTAGCAACTTCTACTACTTCGCCAGCTTCACCTTGACGACCTTCGATAACAGCGTCAGCCATACGGGAAGTTAAAAGTTTAACAGCACGGATAGCATCATCGTTACCAGGAATTACATAGTCAATTTCGTCTGGATCGCAGTTTGTATCAACGATTGCAACGATTGGAATGTTAAGTTTTTTAGCTTCTGCTACAGCAATTCTTTCTTTACGTGGGTCAACGATAAATAAAGCGCCTGGTAATTCTTCCATGTCTTTAATACCGCCAAGAGATTTTTCAAGTTTTTCTTGTTCACGTTTTAAAGCAAGAACTTCTTTTTTGCTAAGAACTTCAAAAGTTCCATCTTCTTCCATAGCTTCAAGTTCTTTTAAACGATTGATGCTTTTACGGATAGTAGCGAAGTTAGTCATCATACCACCGAGCCATCTTTCGTTAACATAGAACATGCCGGATTTTAAAGCTTCTTCTTTAACAGCTTCTTGAGCCTGTTTTTTAGTACCTACGAAAAGAATGCTTTTGCCTTCTTCAGCAACGCTACGTAAGAAATCATAAGCTTCGTCAACTTTTTTTACAGTTTTCTGTAAATCGATAATGTAAATACCATTGCGTTCTGTGAAAATGTATGGAGCCATTTTAGGGTTCCAACGTCTAGTCTGATGACCGAAATGAACGCCTGCTTCTAATAATTGTTTCATGGAAATAACTGCCATGATGGTGCACCTCCTGTTATTTTTTCCTCCACATTCTTTAGCTTTGTTTTAACCCTTTTAGATATTCTTATCAGCGTACCAATAAGGTATATCTAACTAGGACACAGTACAAAATCGGAATGTGTGCGTTTTTTACACCGTTAAGCATTATATCATAATTTTTTTGTAAACACAATAATAAATTATCATGCTTTCATATAAAAAGAACGATGTTTTTATCAACATCGTTCTTGAAGATTATTATCTTTTTAATTTTTGAATTTCATCTAATAAGTGTTCGTTTAATACTCTGATATAAGTACCTTTCATACCAAGAGATTTAGATTCAATTACACCAGCGGACTCAAATTTACGAAGTGCATTAACAATTACAGAACGAGTAATACCTACACGGTCAGCAATTTTAGATGCAACGAGTAAACCTTCAGTACCATTTAATTCACTTAAAATATTTACAGCTGCTTCAATTTCAGAATAAGAAAGTGTTGCTAAAGCAATCTGTACAGTAGCTTTTTTACGTGCTTCAACTTCAATTTTTTGAGAATTATCACGTAAAATTTCCATACCTACAACAGTGGCACCATATTCAGCCAACAATAAATCATCGTCTGTGAATTCTTCATTAAATTTAGCTAATACTAATGTACCAATACGTTCACCAACGCCATAAATAGGTACAATAGTTGTAATTTTGCCTTCTACTAAACATTCGCTATTATCATCAAAAGCACAAATTTCTTTTTGTGGAATATTAGAAGATGTGCTATCCATTTTTAAGAGCCAATTAACATAGTGTTTTGGAAATTCTCCTTGGCTTACGATTTTGTCAATCATTGTATCACATTCAAAATCATCAAGGAAGGCATATCCATAGATTTTCCCTGTTTTGCTAACAATATATACATTTGCTTCTATAACATTGCTAAGCACACGGGAAATGCTATCGTATTCTACCACTTCTGCTTTTTGTAAAAGTTTATTTATTTTTCTTGTTTTTTCAAGTAATGTTGCCATCTGTTATCCCCTTCCTGCACAGAAAAACTTTTGATTTTCTGTTAAACCTTTCCTTTTTTTATTCTATCATATCTATAAGTCAATTTAAAGGAAAATTTTTATATTTTTTTGAATTTTGTACAATATTTATCAAATTACAAAATGAACTGGCTTAAGTCGCGATTTTTAACGATTCCACCAAGTTTTTCATTTACATAATCAGCATTAATTACTACATTTTTTTCTTCTAATTCTGGTGCATCAAAAGATAAATCTTCTAATAATTTTTCCATAATTGTATGAAGTCTTCTTGCTCCAATATTTTCCATTTGTTCATTTACTTCACAAGCTACTTGAGCTAATCTTTCAATAGCATCATCAGTAAATTCAATGGAAACACCTTCTGTAGCAAGTAATGCTTTATATTGTTTTAATAAGGCATTTGTTGGTTCTGTTAAAATACGTTTAAAATCTTCTTCAGTTAAAGAAGTCAATTCCACACGAATTGGGAAACGACCCTGAAGTTCTGGTATTAAATCAGAAGGCTTAGCCATATGGAAAGCACCTGCTGCAATAAATAAAATATGGTCTGTTTTCATCTGTCCATATTTTGTGGATACTGTGGAGCCTTCAACTATTGGTAAGATATCACGCTGTACACCTTCACGAGATACATCAGGACCAGAAGAAGATCCCTTTACTGCAACTTTATCAATTTCATCTAAGAAAATGATACCATTACGTTCTGCAAGTTCAATAGCTTCTTGAGCAATAGACTCCATATCCAATAATTTTTGAGCTTCTTCTTGAGTGAAAATTTCTCTTGCTTGAGCAACTGTAACTTTGCGTTTTTTGCGTTTTTTAGGCATTAAATTGCCAATCATATCCTGAATATTATTGCTCATGTCTTCCATGCCAGAACCTGCAAACATACCAATTACAGGAGCTGCTTTTGGTTCAACATCAATTTCAATAATATCATTTTCTAATTCACCTTTTAAAAGGCGTTTTCTGCACCATTCTCTGCCAGCAGAATATTTTGGTTCTTCCACTTTTTCTGTGCTTTCTTCTTCTTTGTTTGCACCACCAAAGATAGCACTAAGTGGATTAGATACAGCACTGGATTTTGGTTCTGGAACATAAATATCTAAAATACGTTCTTGAGCCATTTCCTTAGCTTTATCTTGTACTTGTTCTAATTTTTCTTGTTTTAACATACGTACAGCAGATTCAGCTAAATCTCTAACCATAGATTCTACATCTCTACCTACATAACCTACTTCAGTAAATTTAGTAGCTTCAACTTTTACAAAAGGCGCTTTTACAAGTTTTGCTAAACGTCTTGCAATTTCTGTTTTACCAACACCAGTAGAACCAATCATCAAGATATTTTTAGGAATAATTTCATCTCTCATATCTTCTGGAAGATGACGGCTACGCCATCTATTGCGAAGTGCAATAGCTACAGAACGTTTTGCTTGTGATTGTCCTACAATATATTTATCTAATTCTTCAACAACTTGACGAGGAATTTGTTCATTCAATTTCATGAATTTATTCTCCTTTATTTATCTAATTCTTCCACTATAATATTGTGATTTGTATATACACAAATATCAGCAGCAATAGTAAGTGCTTCTTTAGCAATTTCAGCTGCAGTCAAATTAGAATGTTTAGCTAATGCACGACCTGCTGAAAGTGCATAAAATCCGCCAGAACCAATAGCTGCAACATTACCATCTGGTTCAATTACTTCACCATTACCAGAAAGTAGTAACATTGTATTTTCATCAGCAACGAGTAATAATGCTTCTAATTTGCGAAGAACTCTATCTGTACGCCAATCTTTAGCAAGTTCTACCGCTGCACGAGTTAAATTACCATGATATTCAATTAGTTTAGATTCAAATTTTTCAAATAAAGTAAAAGCATCGGCAACAGAACCTGCAAAGCCAGCTAAAACTTTACCATTATATAAACGACGTACTTTACGGGCATTCGCTTTCATAATAGCAGCTTGTCCAAAAGTAACTTGTCCATCACCAGCTATAGCAGTTTTTCCATCTTTTTTTACTGCTATGATAGTGGTTGCTTTAAAATTTTCCATAAAATCATCTCCATTTATAGGCTATATTCATATTATCAGTTTTACTTAGATAATTTCAATACATCTATTTTAAATTTTGCTAAAAATTCTAAGGCACGTTCTGCAATTTTTTGTTTTTTCAACTTTTTATCACGAATGCGTTCTTCTAAAGGTGGCATCAAACCAAAATTAGCATTCATAGGCTGAAAATGTTTTGCTACAGCAGAAGTAATATATTTGCACATAGAACCATGAGCTGTTTGTTCTGGGAAAATCACTGGATTTTCTCCTTTAGCTAAATATGCTGCATTAACACCTGCCACAAGACCAGAAGCTGCAGATTCTATATATCCTTCAACGCCTGTCATCTGACCTGCAAATAATAAATCATCTCTATCTTTGTATTGCAAAGTTGGTCGCAATAATTCAGGAGAATTAATAAATGTGTTTCTATGCATCACGCCATAACGTACAAATTCAGCATTTTCAAGTCCTGGTATTAGACCAAATACGCGTTTTTGTTCTGGCCATTTCAAATGAGTTTGAAAACCTACTATATTATATAGGCTATCTGCTGCATTATCTTGACGAAGTTGCACTACAGCATAAGGTCTTTTTCCTGTTTTAGGATCTTCTAAACCTACAGGTTTTAATGGTCCATATAGTAAAGTATCTATACCACGACGAGCCATTTCTTCAACAGGCATACAACCTTCAAAAAACTTAGCTTTTTCAAATTCCTTGATTGGTGCAAGTTCTGCTGTTGTCAATTCTTGCCAAAATTTTTCATATTCTTCTTTATCCATAGGACAATTAATATAATCAGCTGTTCCTTTACCATAGCGAGAAGCACGATATGCTTTACTCATATCAATAGACTCTTTGCTGATTAATGGTGCCGCAGCATCATAAAAGTAAAAATAATCCTGACCTGTCAATTCACCAATGGATTTTGCTAATACTTCTGAAGTCAATGGACCACTGGCAATAATTGTAATAGCATCATCTTCTTGAGGTATTGTTTCTATCTCTTTATTTATCACAGTAACATTAGGATGATTTTTTACTTTATCTGTAATATATTGACTAAATCCTTCTCTATCTACAGCTAAAGCTCCACCAGCTGGTACACGATTTATATCAGCGGATTCCATGATGATAGAATTTAGCTGTCGCATTTCTTCTTTTAATAAGCCTACAGCATTTTCAAGTCCTGCACCACGTAAAGAATTACTACATACTAATTCAGCGAATTTTTCTGTCTTATGTGCAGGAGTAGATTTTTCTGGTCGCATTTCATATAAATCTACTTTTATACCTCTTTGAGCCACTTGCCATGCAGCTTCACTGCCAGCCATACCAGCTCCTACGATAATAACTTTTTTCACGCAAAATCTCCTTTCCTATTTCTCTTTATGCTTCGTTTTCTTCTTTATGCTCTTTATTTTCATTTTCTTCTTTTGCTTGTGCTTCTTTTTGTGCTAGTTCCGCTAATTTCTTAGCAGTCTGCTGTTGAATTTTTTCTTTTAATTTATTAATTTCCTTATTTATAGGAGTATCTTCTTTTCTTGTAGCACAATCATCATTACTGCAATATAAAATAGTTCTTCCATTTTTGAAACGATGTCTAAATAAGAATGAACCACAAGTCTTGCAATTGCTTGTAAGTGGCATATCCCATGATACATAATCGCACTGTGGATAATTTTCACAACCATAAAATACTACACCACGACGTGTACGGCGTTCAATGATTTTACCACCACATTTAGGGCACTTAACACCTGTATCCTTCAAAATAGGTTTTGTATTTCTACATTCTGGAAAACCTGGACATGCTAAAAATTTACCATAGCGACCTTGTTTTATGACCATCATACGACCGCATAATTCGCATTGTACATCAGAAACTTCATCTGGCACTTCTACTTCACCAATTTCTTCTTCTGCATGTTCTAAAGTTTTTTCAAATGGTCCATAAAATTCTTCAAGCAAAGTATTTTTTTGAATTTTACCTACTGCTATTTCATCTAATTTATTTTCTAAATCAGCAGTAAATTTCTCATCAACAATATCTTTAAAATATTTTTCCAATAAATCTACTACTACAAAACCTAAATCAGTTGGTTCAAATTTTTTATCACTGCGAACTACATAACCTCTAGCTAAGATAGTTTCAATAATTGGTGCATACGTACTTGGACGACCAATACCTCTTTCTTCTAAAGTTTTAACTAAAGAAGCATCATTATATCTAGCTGGTGGTTCTGTAAAATGTTGCATTGCTTCTAATTTTTGAATAGATAATTCATCGCCTTCTTGCAAATCTGGCAAGATGACATCTTTTTCTTTTTTATTATCGCTATCATTATATACAGCAGTAAAGCCTGCAAATTTTAACTGCGAACCAGTAGCTTTAGCTAAATACTTATCGCCTTTAATAGTTACACTCATAACATCATAGCTAGCAGGTAACATCTGACAACCTAAGAAACGTTGCCAAATTAATTTATAGAGTTTTAACTGCTCTTTGCTCAAATATTCTTCAACAGTAGCAGGGCTTAAAGCGATATTTGTTGGACGCACTGCTTCATGAGCATCTTGAGAAGATTTTCCAGCTGCATAAATATATGGTTTTTCTGGCAAATATTCTTTACCGAAGTTCTCTTCAATATAATTTCTAGCTTCATTTAAAGCTATTTCTGAAATACGTGTAGAGTCTGTACGCATATATGTTATCAGACCAGTTGGACCTTTTTTACCTAAGCTAATACCTTCATAAAGCTGTTGAGCTATCATCATTGTTTTACGTGAAGTAAAACCTAATTTTCTAGCAGCATCTTGTTGTAAACTACTTGTTGTAAATGGTGCTGGAGCTTTGCGATGACGTTGACGTTTCTTTATTTCTGTTACTTTAAAAGTAACTTTTTCAATATCGCTACATAATTCATCAGCTTGAGCTTTAGAAGCAATTTTTACATCTTCTTTTTTCGCTGAAACCATCAATTTTTTATCATCAATAGCTACTAACTCTGCTCCAAACATACTAGAACGAGGTTTTTTCTTAAATTTAAAATCAACTGTCCAATATTCTTCTGATTCAAATTTTTGAATTTCTTTTTCACGGTCACAAATTAATTTCACTGTTACCGATTGTACACGCCCTGCACTCAAACCTTTGCGAATTTTCTTCCAAAGAAGTGGACTTAATTTATATCCTACAATACGGTCAAGCATACGACGTGCTTGTTGAGCATCTACTCTATCAATATTTATTTCTTTAGGATTTTTCACTGCTTCTTGAATAGCAGGTTTTGTTATTTCATTGAATACAATTCTACATTTTTCATGTTCATCAATCCCTAAGATATGAGATAGATGCCAAGCAATAGCTTCGCCTTCACGGTCAGGGTCAGAGGCTAAATAAACTTTTTCAGATTTTTTAGCTTCTTTCTTTAAAGATTTAATTAAATCTCCCTTGCCACGAATATTGATATATTTAGGTGCAAAATCATTTTCTACATCTATACCAAACTGACTTTTAGGTAAATCGCGAAGATGTCCCATAGAAGCCATTACTGTATATTTTTTATTGCCTAAATATTTTTCAATAGTCTTTGCTTTAGTTGGCGATTCTACTACTACAAGCGTTTTTTTCTTCATTCAAAGCACTCCCTGATTGCTCTTATATAAAAATTTGGACTTGTCTCTTTAACTAGTCCCTTCAATTTCATTTGTAATAAAATAAACGATATATTCGAAACATTTATTCTCAATTTATATATGATTTCATCAATACATTTAGGCTCTGTAAAAGATAAACTATCATATATAAGTTGTTCTTCCGCTGTCATGGAAAAACCTAATTCTATTTGTGTTTCTTTAGATATACTTTGCTGATTAGTTACAAAATTATATTCTTCTACAATATCGTTTGCCCTTGTAACTAATTTAGCACCTTGTTTTATTAAACTATGGCAGCCTTCGCTTTTTTGCGAATAAATATTTCCTGGTATGGCAAATACATCTCGCCCTTCACTTAAAGCAAATTCTGCTGTTATCAATGAACCACTCTTTTTCGCAGCTTCAACTACTAATATTCCTTTGGACAATCCTGTAATAATTCTATTTCTAGCTGGAAAATTCCCTGGTTTTGGCAATGTATTTAGTGGATATTCTGATATTACAGCACCATTTTGAGCTATAGCTTCTAAAAGTTGCTTATTTTCTTTTGGATATATAATATCTAATCCACAACCTAAAACAGCAATAGTCTTACCTTTTTTCAAAGCTCCTGTATGAGCTTTAGTGTCTATACCTTTAGCAGCACCACTAACTATTATAAAATTAAATTTAGCTAATTCCTCAGCCATATTTTCTGCTATCTGTTTTCCATAAGTCGTTGGAGTTCTTGAACCTACTATACCTACGCAAATTTCATCTTTAGGCAATTGACCTTGATAATATAAAATAAATGGAGGATCATAGATTTCTTTCAATAACTTTGGATATTCTTCATCTATTTCTATGCAGACTTTAATTTTATAATGTTTTAATTGCTCTGTTAATTTATCTATAGATATTTTCTGTCTAAATTCTATTAATTCAGACAATGTTTTACTGCCTAAACAATTACTTTGTTCTAACATTTCTCTTGTCGCTGTCCATATTTTTTCGCCGTCATGAAAATATCCATAAAGTTGACGAAGCGTTTTACTACCTATGTTTGGCACAGAATTTATAGCAGCCCAATATATATTTTTCATTGTTTATTACATTCCCATACAAATAAGTCTTTAGATAAACCGTATATATTTTACTATTATCACTATTAACTGACAATTTGTCAAATTTTTTATCAAAAGAATATAGATATCGCCATCTAAAACAAAAAGCTATTGTATTAAAAAATTTAACACAATAGCTTTTTATTATTCTTAGACTATAAATCAGCCTAATTTTTCTTTTATCATTTTATTTACAAGACCAGGGTTTGCTTTACCTTTACTTGCTTTCATTACTTGACCGATTAAAAAGCCCATAGATTTTGGATAATCTGCAACAGCTTTTGGATTATCTGCAATTACTTTATCTACAATTTCTTCTATTGCTTTTGTATCAGTAATCTGTACTAAACCTTTATCTTTTACGATTTTTTCTGGAGTATCTCCACTTGTCCACATTTCTTCAAATACAGTTTTTGCTATTTTAGAAGAAATTGTGCCTTTACCAATTAAGCCAATTAAGCTTGCTAAATTTTGAGCAGATACTGGAGAATTTTCAATAGTCATTTCATTAGCATTTAAATGTTTAGACAATTCACCCATAATCCAGTTAGAAGCAAGTTTTGCATCAGCACCAGCATCTACAACAGCATCAAAGTATTCAGCCATAGCACGAGTAGAAGTGATGATTTCCGCATCATAAGTAGGAAGACCATATTCATTTACTAAACGAGCTTTTCTTGCATCTGGTAATTCAGGAAGTTCTTTTTTATATGCTTCAATCTGTTCATCAGTTGTAACAATTGGCACAAGGTCAGGTTCTGGCATATAACGATAATCTTGAGCTTTTTCTTTGCTACGCATAGAAAGTGTAATTCCACGACCATCGTCCCAAGTACGAGTTTCTTGTACTAAGATACCACCATCTTCTAAAACTTCATTTTGACGTTCAATTTCATATTCTAAAGCGTCTTCGATTACTTTGAAGGAATTCAAGTTTTTCATTTCAACTTTTGTACCAAGTTTTTCACTACCTTCTGGACGAAGAGATACGTTTACATCGGCACGTAAATTACCTTCTTCCATTTTACAATTGGATACATCAATGTATTGTAAAATAGATTTTATTTTTTCCATATATGCACGAGCTTCTGCTGGAGAATGCATATCTGGTTCAGATACGATTTCGATAAGTGGTACACCAGTACGATTATAGTCAACATTAGAGCTACTAGAATCTTTGATTGTAGTACCAGAGTGAACGAGTTTACCAGCATCTTCTTCCATATGAATACGAGTGATGCGAATGCGTTTTGTTTTGCCTTCTACTTCGATATCCACATAACCATGTTCAGCAATTGGTAAATCAAACTGAGAAGTCTGGAAATTTTTTGGTAAATCTGGATAGTAATAATTTTTTCTATCAAATTTACTGAATTTATTAATTGTACAATTGAGTGCAAGACCTGCTTTGATAGCAAATTCTACTACACGTTTATTGACAACAGGTAATACACCTGGAAGACCAAGACAAACAGGGCAAACATGTGTATTTTGGTCTGCACCAAAGGAAGTAGCACAGCTACAGAAAATTTTTGTATTAGTTTTTAATTCGCTATGAATTTCCAAACCAATGACTGCTTCGTATTTCATTATTCTACCCCCTGACCAATTTTATTAGCATAATCATGATTTACTTCATAAGTATATGCTGCACGAATAATAGTTTCTTCATCAAGTGGGCGACCAATAAACTGCATACCGATAGGCATATTATCTTTGCTTCTGCCACAAGGAATGGAAATACCAGGAAGACCTGCTAAGTTAAGTGGAACAGTGAAAATATCCATCAAGTACATTTTTAATGGATCATTTGCCATTGAACCTAATTTATATGCAGGTGTTGGTGCTACTGGAGCCAAAATAACATCTACATCTTTAAAAGCATTATCAAAGTCTTGTTTTACAAGTGTTCTAACTTTTAATGCTTTTAAATAATACGCATCATAATAACCAGCACTTAAAGCATAGTTACCAATCATAATACGACGTTTTACTTCTGGACCAAATTTTGCAGTTCTTGTATTTGTCATCATGGAAACAATGTCTTCACCATCTACACGAGAGCCATAGCTTACACCATCATAACGAGATAAGTTTGTAGAAGCTTCTGCTGGAGCTATTAAATAATATGTGGAAATAGCATAATCTGTATGTGGTAAAGAAATATCTACGATTTCAGCACCGAGTTTTTTCAAATCTTCGATAGCTGTATTCATAGCTTTTTTTACATCTTCGTCCATACCATCGATAAAATATTCTTTTGGTAAACCGATTTTTAATCCTTTTATATCATTTACTAAGGATTTTGTATAATCAGGAACATCACTATTGATAGATGTAGAATCTTTTTCATCATGACCTGCAATCACATTCATTACATGAGCACAGTCTGTTACATCGCGAGTCAATGGACCAATCTGGTCAAGTGAAGAAGCGAATGCTACTAAACCATAACGAGATACACGACCATAAGTAGGTTTTAAACCAACAACACCGCAAAAAGATGCTGGCTGACGAATAGATCCACCAGTATCAGAACCTAATGCCCAAATAGCACTACCAGCACTAACTGCTGCAGCACTACCACCAGAGCTACCACCTGGTACACAGTCCAAATTCCATGGATTATGTGTAGCAAAAAATGCAGAGTTTTCTGTGGAACCACCCATAGCGAACTCGTCCATATTTAATTTACCAACTAATGCAGGTTTTTGAGCTAAAACTTTATCCATTACTGTAGCATTATATGGTGGTACAAAATTTTCGAGCATATAAGATGCACAAGTTGTTTTTAAACCTTTTGTACAAATATTGTCTTTTATAGCTGCTGGTATACCTGCTAAAACAGAGATTTTTGCTCCGCCAGCGATATCAGCATCAACATTTTCTGCTTGTTGTAAAGCATAATCAGCTGTTTTTGTGATATATGCTTTTACTTTATCATCAGTAACTTCCATACGAGAAAGTACATCTTTTGTAATTTCTACAGCAGAAATTTCTTTATTTACAAGCATATCATGTAATTCATGTGCTGTTTTTTCAAATAAATTCACGTAAAAGCCTCCTCAATTTAATCAAAGTAATTAAAATAAATTATTCTTCTAAAATTTTAGGTACACGGAAATAACCATCTTCTTGTTGTGGAGCATTAGATAATGCCAATTCACGATCAAGGGAAGGTTTTACTACATCTTCACGAAATACATTTTGTACAGGCAATACGTGTGCAGTAGGAGCTACATTTTCAGTATCTACTTGTTGTAATCTATCTACATATTCAAGAAAATCATTAAGCTCGCTTATATTTTTATCCATATCTTCATCTTTAATGCTAAGACGAGACAGAAGAGCTACATTTTCTACATCTTCTCTAGTAACTTTCATATCTTCACCCCATTTTCAAAATAAACTGTTTACATTTTATCATATTTTAGACAATGATTGAATAGTATTGTTACTTTTCCCCACAAAATATAGCTGACTTATTTTAGCTTCTATGTTAAAATGTCTTAAAAATTAATAATAAAATAGGTGATTTCCTACATATGGACAAAACTAAACAAAAAATTGCATTTTCCTTTCTCATTGCAATATTTCTAGCTGCATTTGAAGGTGTTGTTGTCTCTACTGCTGCACCTGTAATTGTGAAAAGTTTGCATAATTTCAAAATGATTAGCTGGATTTTTTCTATTTTTCTTTTAACCTCAGCAATTTCTACTCCTATTTACGGTAAATTGGCTGACCTTTATGGGCGAAAACGAATTTTTATGATTGGCATTTCCATTTTTCTTTTCGGTAGCTTATTAGCTGGATTATCTCAAACCATGCACCAATTAATTATCTTCCGTGGTATTCAAGGCATTGGTGCTGGTGCTATTTTTACCATTGGTTTTACGATGATTGGTGATATTTTTACCCTAGAAGAACGCTCTATTATTCAAGGAGCTATCAGTACTATTTGGGGAATAGCTGGTCTTGTAGGTCCATTACTTGGTGGATTTCTCATAGATTATCTTTCATGGCAATGGATATTTTTTATAAACATTCCCTTTGGTCTTTTATCGGTCTATATACTCGCTAAATTTGTACATGAACAAAAGCCTGCTACTAATCCTAAAATAGACTACCTTGGAGCTATTTTGCTTTCCATTGCTATTGGCAGTCTTTTATATGGTGTAATGAGTTTAGATGAAGATTTTTATTTAGGTGTAATTTTATTAGTTATCACTTTGATTTCTTCTATCCTCTTTTATATCCAAGAAGCCAGAACTTCTGAGCCTATTGTTCCTTTATTTATCCTCAATAAATCTTCTATCATTGTAAATATCATAACTTTTATCAGCTCTTTCATATTGATTGCTTGTTCTGTTTATTTACCATTACATATTCAATCAATTATGGGTTACAGTGCTACTATCGCTGGTATTTCTTTAATAGGAACTTCCATTGCTTGGTTTATGAGTTCGATTTCCATTGCTAAATTAATGAAAAAATATCCTACAAATATAATTGTTATGTTTTCTTCATTAATTTTAATTTTCAGTTCTTGGTTATTAACACAATTAACTATAGATACACCTCTTTGGCACTTATCTATTTATGTATTTTTCTTTGGCTTTGGTTTTTCTGGCACTCTAAATACACTCACTTTCATAGTCCAAGATTCTGTAAAATATAATCTACGTGGTGCCGCTGTTGGTCTAAATATGCTCACTCGTACACTTGCTCAAACAATTGGTGTTACTGTGCTGGGTGCTGTATTAAATGTTTCTACAGCAGATTTTATCCAAGCTCATAATTTAATAAATATCACTATGCAAGATTTTTATGATAATACTGCTCCTCAATATCATGAACTTTTACGCCAGGCTTTATTTTATAGTCTAAATAATATTTACTATATTTTAGTTGGCAGTAGTGTACTTTGTTTAATCTTGTCTTATTTTGTACCTAAACATCAATCACAAAAATAATCCAAAATATTAGACTCATATCTTTATATAATTATAAAAACTATGCTATACTATTATTTATTTTATATCTAAAATTTAAATTTATTTACTATTTCGGAGGAATATAATGAAAGATCATTTAGTAAAAGCTGTCGCTGATGGTGTTCGTGTTCATGCTGCTATTACAACTAACCTTGTAAATGAAGCTGTATCTCGTCATGAATGTTATCCTGTAGCTGCTGCTGCTCTTGGTCGTACTATGACAGGTGCTTTACTAATGGCAGCAAACCTTAAAAATAAAGAATGTATCACTATAAAATTTAATGGCAACGGTCCACTAGGCTCTGTTGTTGCTGATGCTAATCCTGAAGGATTTGTACGTGGTTATATCGCCAATCCTCATGTTAATTTACCACTCAATGAAAAAGGTAAATTAGATGTAGGTGGTGGTGTCGGTCAAGGTATTTTATCCGTAACTCGTTTCACTGGTCTTAAAGACCCTATTACTGGTAGCTGTGAAATCGTTTCTGGGGAAATTGCTGAAGACCTCACAAATTATCTCTATACTTCTGAACAAACTCCTTCTAGTGTAGGCTTAGGTGTTCTTGTAAATCCTGATTTAAAAGTAGCTGCAGCTGGTGGTTTTATCCTTCAATTATTACCAGATGCTACAGAAGAAACACTTACAAAATTAGAAAATAACCTCGCTAAAATTCGACCAGTTTCTACTATGGTAAAAGATGGTTTAGATGCTCGTGGTATCATTGCTGAACTATTGCAAGGTTTTGATAAAATTGATTATTTAACTACTACAGATTTAGCATTTAAATGCCAATGCTCCAAAGAACGCATTGAAGATGTACTTATCAGCTTAAATGAACATGATTTAAAATCTCTAGTTAATGATGGTCATGCTGAAGTTTGCTGTCATTTCTGTGGTGAAAAATATCAATTCAATAAAGATGAACTCACTGCTATTTACAATGTATCTCAAAAATTAAAAGACAACAAAGAAAATAATTAAATACTAAGCAAAAAAGCATTTTAAAATGGATTGAGTGATAATTCCATTTTAAAATGCTTTTCTTTTATAAATTAATTTTCTTTAACCATTGCTAAAAATTCTTGTTCAGTGATAATTTTTACACCTAAACTTTCAGCTTTTGTAAGTTTACTGCCTGCATTTGCCCCTGCAATTACATAAGATGTTTTTTTCGATACAGAACCAGAAGCTTTTCCACCTAGAGATTGAATAATTTCACTAGCTTCACTTCTGCCCATGGTTTCTAATGTTCCTGTCAATACAAAAGTCAAACCTTGGAATTTATCAGATGTTTTTTCTGTCTTCTCTTCTGCCATATTGACATTTGCTTCTTTTAATTTATTTAATAAAGCAATATTTTCTTCATCATGGAAAAATTCATATACAAGTTTTGCACTTATTTCTCCAATATCTGCCACTTGTTTTATTTCTTCTTCTGTAGCTTTAGCTATATCATCAAAAGAATGAAAATGATTTATCAAGGAACGACTTGCTGATTTACCTATATTCAAAATTCCCAGTCCTGTAAGCAATCTCCATGGTGCATTTTGCTTACTTTTTTCGATTGCATTTAAAAGTTTATCAGTATTTTTTTCCTTGCCAATCAAACCTTTTGCTATTAATTCATCGCGATAATTGTGTAAATAATATATATCTGCTGGATCTTTTAAATATCCATTTTCAATCAAAGTTTTTATATACATCATGCCAAAACCTTTGATATCCATAGCATCTCGACCGACAAAATTTATTATCCAGCGTTCAATCTGTGCTGGACAATGTGGATTACTACAGCGAATATCTGCTTTATCATCGCGAATAGTATGAGCATTACATACAGGGCAAGTATCACCAATGATAAAAGGCTTGCTATCTTGAGGTCGTTTTTCTTTGATTACACAACGAACTTTCGGAATAATTTCCCCTGATTTATATACTTTTATTGTATCACCAATGCGTATATCTAAATCATCAATAAAATCTTGATTATGCAATGTAGCTCTTTCTACTTTTGTACCACAGAGCCAAACTGGTTCAAATACTGCTGTCGGTGTAATTCTTCCTGTACGACCTACAGATAATTCTATATTTAATAATTTAGTTTCTTTTTCTTCTGGTGGATATTTATAAGCTATTGCCCATTTAGGAACTTTAGATGTTGCTCCTAATTTTTCTCTTTGTGCAAAATCATTTATTTTTACAACAGCTCCATCAATATCATAATCTAAATCACCACGGCGATTTCCAATTTCTTCTATAGCTTGTAAAACTTCGTCTTTAGTTTTACATACTTTATATGAATGTATAATCTTCATTCCTTGTTTGTGCATAAATTCATATGCCTGCGTATGCGATTTTAATTCTATACCTTCTACCTTTTGCAAATTAAAAATAAACATAGATAAATTGCGTTCTTTAGTGATTTTACTATCTAATTGGCGAAGTGTACCTGCTGCACAGTTTCGAGGATTAGCAAATAATCTTTTCCCCAATAATTCTTGTTTTTCATTCACTAAGGAAAAAGCTTCTCGCGTCATATATACTTCTCCACGAACTTCAAAATAAGGCAATTTTTCTTTTAGTTTTTTCTTAATATCTTTTATCTGCATAGCATTAGCTGTTACATCTTCACCTTGTACAACACCATCACCACGAGTAACAGCTAATTTCAATTCACCATCTACATAACGAAGTGCTAAAGACAAACCATCTATTTTTTCTTCTACTACAAATTCTGGATTATCTAATTCTTTTTGCATATTATCTACAAAAGTTTCCACTTCTTCAGCAGAAAATACATCTTGCAAGCTAAGCATTGGTACATCATGTTTTACGAGAACGCCAGCTTCACGTTTTGCCACTCCACCTACTTTTTGCGTTGGTGAATCTTTTGTGATTAATTCTGGATTTTCAGCTTCTAACTTTTTTAATTGTCGCATCAATTCATCATATTGAGCATCTTCTATTTCTGGATTATCTTGATTGTAATATAAATCATTATGATACAAGATTTTTTTCTTTAATTCATCTATTTGCTTTTTTATATCTTCCATTATTTCACCCACAATACATATAAATAGGCCAGTTACCATATAAGTAACTGGTCTTTTCTCTTAAAATTCTACTTTTTCTAACAATACTCTTAGCGTCTTTAGTTCTTCTTCTGTTAAATTTTTATAAGCTGCTATATCTGTTGCTTCCATTCTTTTTGCACATTCTGAGGCAATACTTAAGCCAAGTGGTGTTAAATATAAATAATACTTTCTCTTATCTACCTTATCTTGAATTTTGTATATTAAATTTTTGCTCATCATACTTTTTATGATATTTGTAACAGTTGGATTTGTATTATTTAGTCCAATTTCTATCATTCTTTGTGTAACTTTTTTGTCTTTAGATTTATCTAAATAAGCAATAACTAATGCTTGTTGTACAGTTACACCTAAACTGACTAAATTATTATTTTGTCTGGCTATCATTTTTTTATTTATTTCATATATTAGTTGCCCTAATCGCATAGTATCTGGTACTAACACTGCTCTCACCTCAAAAGAAAAAAATAACTCAATAATAATATATATTATATCAAAATTTCACTCTCAATATAAACTAAAATATCTATAAAAACTATTGACAAAAAATTTTTATTGCGCTATTATTCATTACATAGTTAGCTATGTATTTTAAAATCATATTAAACACAATCATATAATACAAGATAATTTTTATATAATAGCACACTATATAATTAAGAAAAGAAGATTTTTATTATGTTAAATTAAAAAAAATTCACTCTCGGTTTTAGTTTCGCTTATCTTTTAGCATTTTCTAGCTCTTTATGTTTTGCTAGTGATTCCCCTAAAACAGTAGTTCCCGCTACTAATCTTCCTGATGAAGAAATCGATACCTCTGTATCTTTCTACTGATTTTGATAATATTTACTTTATTTGATATATCCCCAAAACTTCAATTATCCCCAATAAAAAAGATTGCTTTAACTGTATTTCACAATTAAAGCAATCTTTTTATTTATACTTTACTGATAGGAGCGTATTTTTGCATCAAAGCTTTTATGCCTTGACCTGGAAAAGCTATTTTCAATTCTATTTCTTCACCAGTTCCTTTTACAGATACAATTGTACCAATTCCCCATTTATTATGTTTAGCTTTATCACCGACTTTCCATTTTATGGATAAATCTGGACGAATTACATTACCTGCTGGCTTAACTGTTTGAGCTTTTTGCGTAAAGCCTCCACCTAAAAGTGAATTTGGTCTGCCTGGAGAATTATTATTCCCTAAAATACTTCCGCCAAAATTATTTCTACCACTTTGACTATATCCTGAGCCATAGCTATTCATACTGCCCATGCCAAAACCAAATTTATTTTTTGCTTCACGTTCTTCTAAATATTCCGCAGGAATTTCACTGATAAATCGTGAAGGTTCATAAGATAATGTTTTGCCATAAATCATACGAGCTTTTGCATTTGTAATATATAATTTTCGCTCAGCTCTAGTTATACCTACATAACAAGTACGACGTTCTTCTTCAATTTCAGTTTCATTCATCAAAGTTCTAGCATGTGGAAATAATCCTTCTTCCATGCCAGCTAAAAACACCACTGGAAACTCTAATCCTTTTGCTGAATGCATAGTCATGAGTGTAACTCTCTCGTCTTCCATATCTGCATTATCAATATCAGAGACTAAAGACACTGTACTTAAAAAGTTTTCCAAAGTTGGTTCTTCATTTGTCTTTTCAAAATCTTTCGCTACACTCAATAATTCTTTGATATTTTCTAAACGAGTCTGATTTTCTACTGTATTTTCTTTTTCCAATTCAGCAATATATCCAGATTTATGCATCACTTGTTCAATTAAATCATGAACTGATAATACCACCGAATTATTCAACATTTCTAAGATAAATTCAGCAAAATTAGCCAAAGATTGTTTTGCTTTCGGTGTGATTGGTGCCGTTTCTGGAGCAGATATAGCATCAAATAAAGTCATATTGTACATATCAGCAAATTCAGCTAATTTATTCATAGTTACAGCCCCTAATGAACGCTTAGGCACATTGATTATACGCATTAAACTTATTGTATCTTCTGGATTATAAATAACTCTCAGATAAGCTAAAATATCTTTAATTTCTTTTCTATCATAGAATTTCAATCCGCCAACCATAGTATAAGGAACGCCAGCTTTCATGAAACCTTCTTCTAATGCACGAGATTGAGCATTTGTACGATATAATACTGCCATATCTCCATAAGATACATTGAATAATGTTTTTTGTTTTACAGCTTCTTCTGTGATAAATCTAGCTTCATCACGTTCATCACTTGCCGTATAATGAATTATTTTTTCACCTTGAGGATTATTCGTCCATAATTTTTTAGGTTTACGGTCAAGATTATGTTCAATAACCATATTAGCAGCATTCAAAATAGTTTTTGTTGAACGATAATTTTGTTCCAATTTTATGACTGTAGCTTCTGGATAATCTTTTTCAAAATCCATGATATTTCTGATATCAGCACCACGCCAGCCATAAATAGATTGGTCTGCATCACCTACGACGCAAAGATTGCGATACATTCCAGCTAAAAGTGAAGTCAATTGATATTGAGCCCCATTTGTATCTTGATACTCATCAACTAAAATATATTGGAAACGCTGTTGATATTTCATTTTTATATCTTCATGTTCTTTTAAAACTTTAACTGCAAGCATCAATAAATCATCAAAATCTAAAGCATTATTTTCGATTAAATTCGCTTGATACATAGTGTAAATTTCTGCAATTTTTTTAGCAAAAAAATCACTTGCTGATTGTGTATACTCTTGTGGAGTTGTCATCATATTTTTAGCATTGGAAATAGCTGACTGTACTGCATATGGTGCATATTGTTTTTCATCAAGATTTAATTCTTTTAAACAATTTTTTATCAAAGTCAAAGCATCTTGTGTATCATAGATGACAAAATTCTTCTTATAAATACCTAAAGCTTCGATTTCAAAACGCAAAAATTTAGCACAAAATGAATGAAATGTGCTTAGCCAAACATATTTTGCTTTTTCGCCAATCATTCTATCTACACGTTCACGCATTTCTGTCGCAGCTTTATTTGTAAAAGTTATCGCCAAAATATTATATGGAGATACTCCTTTATCTAATAAATTAGCTATTCTACAAGTCAATACTTTCGTTTTTCCAGAACCAGCGCCTGCCATGATAAGAAGAGGCCCTTCTGTATGAGCTACAGCTTGAGCTTGTGCTGGATTTAAACCATCATATATATTCAAAGAAAATCCTCCTAAATAAAAACAAAATAAAAAATTACTTATTATATTATCTAAAATATTATATTAGATGTCAAAAATAAAAAATGAGTAGAGACTACGCTCTACTCTATTTATTAATATAGTTTTATAGGAGATATCTTTATTAACAGATTTTACCAGGATTTAAAATATTATTTGGATCAAAAACAGCTTTTATTTTTTTCATTAAATCTATAGCTGTCTTTGGTGTGGATTGTTCTAAATATACTTTTTTTACCAAACCTATTCCATGTTCTCCTGATACTTTGCCATTTAATTCTTTGGCCTTTGCATACATTTTATCCATTGCCAAAGTCAAAAGTTCATGCCATTGTTTATCATTTAAATCATCTTTAAGAATATATACATGCAAATTGCCATCACCAGCATGACCAAATGATTTCATGCGAATATTTAATTTTGCTCGCAATTCATGTACATATTCTACAAAAGTATTTACTTCACTTCTAGGTACTACGATATCAACTTCATCCATGCAGGTCGTAGAGCTTTTTATTGCTTCCAAAAATGCTCCACGTGCTTTCCATATACCTTCACTGCGTTCATCTGTATCGGCAATCAAAATATCAATAGCACCTTGTTGTAAACAAATTTTGGCTACATTATCATAATAATTTTCTATTTCTTCTACGCTATTGCCATCAAATTTCAACAATAAATATGCATCTGCTTGATTATCTGGGAATTTTCTACCTAAATATTTTTCTGCATCACAGATTACTTCACGTTCCATAAATTCAATAGCTGTAGGAATTGCTTTTGCCTTAATGATCAAAGGAACTGTTCTTATAGCTTTTTCCAAATTCTGATATGGTATTAATAAGCTGATATTTTTCTTTGGCAAAGGCAATAATTTCAATACAATTTTTGTTACAATGCCCAAAGTTCCTTCTGAACCAATAATCAAATCTTTCAAATCATAACCAGAACTATTTTTTACTACTTTTCCGCCAAACTCTACAATACTACCATCTGCCAATACTACTTCTAATGCACGTACATAATCTCTTGTAACACCGTATTTTACAGCACGCATTCCTCCAGCATTAGTACTTATATTCCCGCCAATTGTAGCTGATTTTTCTCCAGGATCTGGAGGATAAAAAAATCCTTTTTCTTCAACATAGCTTGCTAAATCCATCAACAATACGCCAGGCTCTACTGTTAAAGTCAAATTTTCTTCATCTAATTCTAAAAAGTGGTTCATCATTGTCATATCTAAAACAATACCACCTTTTAATGCCACTGCTGCTCCTACTAGTCCAGTTCCTGCACCTCTGACAGTGACTGCTATCTTGTGTTCATTAGCATATTTTAAAATATTTGATACTTCCTGCGTACTATTTATTTTTACTACCATTTCAGGATAATAATGTTCCGTTGTCAATTCATCATGACTATATTCTTCATTAATTTCATTTTTCCATAAAATACGGTTTCTTGGTACAAATCCACTTATTTTTATCAAATCAGTAGCTGTCAACTTTTTATAATAACTCATGATAATTTTTCACCTACTTTTATTTTTTCTATAAGTTTTGGTATAACTTCATAAATATCGCCAACTATAGCATAATTAGCATATTTAAAAATAGGTGCTTTTTCATCATTATTAATTGCAAAAATAGTTTCGGCATTATTCATACCTGCCACAAATTGAATTGCACCAGACACACCACATGTCATAATCAATTTAGGTCGAACAGTTTTCCCACTAAGTCCTATCTGTCTTTTTGCCTCTGCCCAACCATTTTCTACTAATGGACGTGTAACGGCTAACTGTCCATTTAATAAATCTGCTAAATCTTCTAGCATGCTCAAATCTTCTTTTTTCTTAATGCCTCTACCAGCGACAATTAGAATATCCGCACTTTCTATGTTTTCCTCTTTAGGTTTTTTTATTACATCTAAAATCTTGATATTACTTTCAAAATCGATATTATTCGTCTTACAATTTACAATTTCACCATTTATATCTTCACTATATGCAGGCGTTTCCATTACTTTATATCTAACAGTTGCCATTTGCGGACGATTATTTGGTGTGAGGATTTCTGCCATGATATTTCCACCAAATGCTGGTCTAATCTGCACGAGGTCAGTTGTAGATTTCATATCCAATATCGTACAATCAGCTGTCAATCCAGTCTTAAAACGAGCTGCAACTTTTGGTGCTAATTGCCTACCTACAGGTGTTGCTCCTACTAAAATACTTGTTGGCTTATTATTTTTTATAAAATCTTCAAATACATTAGTGTATTTTTCAATATTAAAATACGCTAATTCTTCATCATCATAAACAAAAACTTTATCTACATTGTAATGCAATAATTTTTCCGCTATATTTGATAAATTATTACCTACAAAAACAGCATAAACTGGTTGATTGATTTTATCTGCCAGTTCTCTTGCCTTTCCTATCAATTCATAAGTAACTGGATGAATATTTTCTCCTACATGTTCAACATAAACAGCTATTCCGTTCCAAATTGATTTATCAATAAGAGGTTTTTTCTCATCTTCTACATATTCCACAGCACCTTTGGGACCTTTTCGCACACATAATCTACATAATCTACAACCTGCTGTAATATTTAATTTTCCGTTATTTTCTTCCATTGCTCCAAATGGGCATATAGATATCAATTCATTTATATCATTTATCTTATCTTGATGAACAACTAATTTTGCCATAATCCATACCTCTATTAAAATACAATTTTTTTAGCTTTTAATTTTTGATAGATTGTATCTGTTATTTCTTCAATATTTCCCGATATTTTTTCTTGTACCTTATCACTAGATGGTGGGAATATCTTTTGTACTTTTGTTGGTGATGCGTTCAATCCATAATGATGTTCATCTTTATCAACCATATCATTTAAAGTAAATACTTTTACTTGTTTATGCTCCGTTGCTTTTTTTCTCAAATACGATGGCAATCTAGGTTCAACAATATCTTTTTGCACTGTAATCAAGCATGGATAATTTATCTCTATTCGTTCAATATCATCTGACATATCCATATCTACAATTATTGACTTATCTTTCACATCGATGATTTTATTTACATTACATACACATGGTATTTTCAACATTTCCGAAACCTCTGGCCCAACCTGTGCTGTATCCCCATCTGTTGTTTGCAGTCCACAAATGATCAAATCAAAATCACCAAAAGATTTTATTCCTTGAGATAAAGTATAACTTGTTGCTAAAACATCAGCTCCGCCAAATTTTCTATCCGTTATTATCGCTCCCTCATCAGCAGACATGGCAAACGCTTCATATAAAATAGATTTTGCTTGCGGTGGACCCATGGTTATTACATCTACACTTCCACCATATTTTTCTTTTAATCGCAATGCTGTCTCTAAAGCATATAAATCATATGGATTCATCTTACTTTCACTACTATTGCGTTTTAATACACCTGTAACTTCATCGACTTGTACTTTATTACTTTCAGGAACTTGTTTTATACAAACTAAAATCTTCATATACTACCCTCCTCGAAATATTCAATTATCAAAGTTCTTCAGCTAAAATATCAGCTATATGTTTTACTTTTACATTAGGCATCTGTTTATCCAAACCGCCACCTATTTGCATCATACAAGCAGGACAAGCTACTGCCACAATATCAGCTTGACTATCTTTTATATTTTCCAATTTTCTTGATAATAAACGCAATGAAATATCTTTATATTTCATACCAAAAGCCCCTGCCATACCGCAACATTGATCACAACCTTGCATTTCTAGAAAATTATATTTTTTAGTATTCTTTAACAATACTCTTGGTTCTTTATAAATATTTAATCCACGTTTCATATGACAAGAATCATGATATGTTATCTTTATTTTTCCTTCATTATTCACAGTATCATCTAATTTGTTCATTTCTTTATACATAGAAAATACAAATTGACTAAATTCTCTAATCTTTTTACTTAAAACTTTGCTACGAGCTAGCCATTGACTATCATCTTTAAATAATTCCACATAAGTCTTTTCTAATGTTTCTGTACATGTAGGACATGCCGCTACGATATAATCAGCATTTGTTTCTTCTAAAGCCTGTATATTTTCTTTAGCTATTTTTCTTGCTGTTTCTAAATCTCCTGAGCCAATTATAGGTTTTCCACAACAATTTTGTTTTTGCGGATAAATTACTTCTACACCCAAATTTTGCAATACTTTAAATACGGATTTTCCTGTATTCGGAAACACAAAGTCTATATTACAACCGCTAAAAAATGCTACTCTCATTTTTGGATTTTTAGGATTTTGCTTCATTAATTCATCTGTACAATCGCGAAGAGGTGTAGAAGCAATAGCTGGCAAACTACGACCTTGCGTCATCTTAGCAAAAAATAATGGTAAATTACGAATAAAATTTCCCGATTGTACAGGTTTTTGTCCTAAAGAAGCAGCTCTTAACAAAGTATGGAATAATTTTCTATTAGACATAACTTTTTTAAATATAATTTTTTCAGGTAAAGATTGACCTTTTTGAGCAAAATTTCTACGTCTTAATTCTTCAATTAAACCAGGAATATCTATTTTACCCGGACATATAGTAGTACAACGACGACAACCAATACATAAATCACTAAATTGTGAAAAATTATCCATGCCATTTAACAATCCAGTTAAAATAGCTCCGATACCACCTGAGTATATATATCCATATACATGACCACCAACAGTAGACCAGATAGGACATACATTTAAACAAGAAGAACAACGTACACATTGATAGACTTCTTTTAATTTATCATCATGAGCCGCTTTTAAACGACCATTATCCAATAAAATAACATATACTTTTTTATTTTCTTCTACTAATTTCCCCTCTTTTTCATGAATTATAGGAGTTGGCCCATCTATTAACGTCAAATAACTTACCATTCTTTGACCTGTACCATTTCGTGGCAATAATCTCATTATCTTAGCTGCATCACTGATTTTAGGAATTAATTTTTCATAACCAATGATAATTACATGTACAGGTGGAATAGTTGTAACAATTCTTGCATTTCCTTCATTAGTAACTAATCCAATTGCCCCATTTTCAGCTATACCAAAGTTAGCACCTGTTATTCCCATATCTGCTTTTAAAAATTCTTCACGCAATACTTTTCTTGCAATCTGTATCATATATGGAATATCACTAGGTATATCCTCTTTTAATTCATCTGAGAAAAATTTCGCACATTGTTTTCTATTGAGATGTATTGCTGGCATTACCATATGTGATGGTTTTTGACCTGCAACAGATAACATCCATTCACCTAAATCAGTTTCTTTTACTCTTAAACCTTGTTGTTCTAAAAAATGATTTAAATGTATTTCTTCTGTTGCCATAGATTTTGATTTTACAATTCTATGTATATTATTTTCTTTACAAATCTGCAATAATTGTGCCTTTAATTCATCGCCATTTTTAGCACGAAAAACCTTCGCACCTCTTTCTTCTAGTGAAGCCTGAAATTTATCAGCGACTTCTTCAATATGAGCAACTGTTTGTTTTTTCATATCACGAAGTTCATTTCTTAATTCATCAATGTCATCAACATTTGCATATGCTTTCAATCTAGCTTGAGGATATTGTTTTGCAAATCGTGCCAAATTATCACTTAAAATAGGATCATGTAATTTTTCTTTTATTTCAGCTTTTATATTACGTTCTTTCATCTTACTTCACGCTCATTTCTTTTTATCTTTTTCATCTTTTATCGTCTTCAATTGCAAATAAAATCACACGACTTGGCCCATGCACTCCTAAAGTCAAAACACGTTCAATATCCGATGTTCTGCTTGGTCCTGTCACAAAACCACTATATCCTTTCCAAAAAACTTTAGCCAAAACATCAAAAGCATCTTGCATATTATTTACAATACAATTTTTAGGCATAAATATTATATTTATTAATGGCAACATACTTGCTATTCTCGCTTCATAAGCATAGTTATCGACACATATACTACCTGTTTCTCCTACACCAAATTCACCTAAAGTTATACCAATATCTAATTCATTTTTATTTTTTACTATGTCAAATTTATCTGTATATACTTTAAAAGACTTGTTTACTTCTACATAAACGTCTGCCAATTCCTCACACTCATCAGCACCTACTCCTGCTATCATTTTTGCATCTGTTGCTTTAGCTATTTTCAAAATATCAGCAATAGCATCTTTATAACTCTTGACTATTTTTATTTCCACAGAAGCATTTTGAGCATTTTCTGCAAAATCATTCCAATACTTACCATTTGTAAAATCCTTATCCAACAAATGTTTCCAATCATGACAAATTTTTTCCATAATAAAAACTCCCCATAAAACTTATTTGATTTTTTAGATAATTTATTATTTAAGTTTTATTTATTTTTTTTATGATTAATCATATTTTGTATTTTTTTTATTTATTGTTTTTTATTATATAAAAAAATTTTTTTACGTCAATCTTTCCCATTTTTTTACAAATTGTCTTGAATTAATAACAAACTTTTATAAATATTGTAAATACTATTCAATTATCTTTATTTTTAATACAATAGAAATTTTGACTTTTGATTTTTTCAATAATTCAACCTCATAAAGCTATATATATCTAGCTTCTTAGATTATTTATTGACTTTTTTTCATTTTTATTGTTCAATAAATAATATACTTTTATTAATAATTTAACTTTATTATTGATATTATTATAATTAATTAAAATTACGAAAGACTGGGATTTATATGCAAAATAAATTTGGAGATATGTTAAAAAAACTTATCCAATTTACTAATATAAAATTAAATGTCATCGCTTATCATATAGGTTATGATATTTCTTATATCAGTAAATGGGCAAATAATACAAGTCAACCAACTAAAAAGCATATTGAAAGAATAAATGATACATTGAGTTCTATTTTCGCCGAAGAAATCATTCATAAAGATTATGCTTACTTATTTTTAAAAGAATTTAATATTCATGAACCATTACCCACAAAAGATATCCAACGTTTTTTACATACACAAATAAATAATTTATTAAATAACGCATATTATTGTTCACACGAAAATTTTTCTCATTCCCAAAGCAATAATGATATTATTTTAAATTCTACTACCATCGTTGGTAGAACTAATATTTATGAATTTTTTTGCCATAAATTAGCTCCTATAATAAATAAAATAACTCCTAAATTAGAAATCTTCATTACTATGGATATTTTAACTTTGTTACAACAAAAAAAATTTTTTAGTTTCCTTGATTGTTGTAATCTCACTGACCGTCAAATAGATATTCACATAGGCTGTAATCTATCTACACTAGCAAATAGTAACGAAAAATTAATATATAGCCTCTATAAATTCTTAAATAAATATTTTTATGTCAATTTCTATATTTATGAAGATAAATTTTTTAATAATAGCAATATATTCCTTGTAAAAAATGCTTTTGCTATTCAATATTCCCTACATCTAGATAAATCAATAGATATATGTACCTTTATAAACAATGAAAAAATCATCAATGAAATTCAAAAACGTATTTCTGACACTTTCTTTAATTCTCCAATTATTTTACAGCCAAAAAAAGAAATTATTCTTAATTCCTTTCATCCCTTCTTTTATTTAAATAAAAACTTCACCATATTTATTACTAATGGCTTTGAATTTTTTCTACCTAAAAAATCCTATTTAAAAATGATAGATTTATGTAAACAACAAAATTTAACTGATGAAACTATCGCCTCCTTAAAAAACCTACAAATCATGTGGGAAGAACAATTTGAAAAAAATCCTATATCATTTATTCTTCCAGAGCTCAATTTAATGGATTATATTCAAAAAGGTAAAGTAATCTTTGGCGATTTAAAATACCAAACTACACCTCAAGAAAGAGAAGAACAATTATCTTATCTTATTCAAAGTATGTATAAAAATCCTTTAATTGATATTTATCTGATGTCTCAACAAGAAAATGTAAATGATATTAACTACTATAAACTTTCTTATTATAGTAACCAAAAAATCGCTTACTTTAAGAAAAATAAATACTTATTAAACAAATATCATTTACCTATTTATTTCTTAAAAAATTCTTTATTAATCCAAAAATTTGATATGTTATTTTCCAAATTTAAACAAACAAATTTTGTACACAAATACACTGCTGAGAAAATTGAAAATCTCTATTTAGCTAATAAATCTTTATTACATCGCATTATGGAAAATAAATAAAAAAAGGCAATATGATTTTTAATCATATTGCCTTTTTTATTTATTAACTATCTATTAAACTATTAAAGATTTTTTGCAGCTTCAGAAAGTGGTGGAATAATCTGTTTTTTACGGGACATTACACCTGGTAAATACATAACAGATTTGCTTGCATCTTGTTTAAATGCTTCACCGATTAAATTTTTAGGTTCACCACTAAAGAGTAAATAGCTACCTTCGTTGATGATATCAGTAACGATAACGATAGACATTGCATAACCTTCTGCAGTGCATACACGAGCCATTTCAGCTAAGATTTCATCTTGCATAGCCATTACTTGGTCTGTATCCATAACGGATAACTGGCTGATGAGCATTGGATAGTTGCCAATCTGGAATTCTTTGGAATCATTTTTAACAATTTGAGCAGGAGTCATATCGCCGATATCTGCACCAGCTTTGAGCATTGCCATACCATATTCTTTATAATCTACACCAGCGATTTTTGCTAAATATTCTACAGCATCTTTATCTGTTTGTGTGCAAGTTGGGGATTTGAATAATACTGTATCAGAAATAATAGCGGACATTAAAAGACCTGCAATTTCTTTTGGAATTTCCACACCATATTGTTGATACATATTAGTTACGATTGTACAAGTACAACCAACTGGACGAACGTTGATAAAGATAGGATCGCTTGTTTGTAATCCACCGAAGCGATGATGGTCAACAACTTCGATGATTTTACCAGATTCAATACCTTCAACAGCTTGAGCTAATTCATTGTGGTCTGTTAAAATAATCTGTTGTTTTTCAGGCATCATGAATTTATCTTTATTTACGATACCAACTAATTTACCATTTTCTACTACTGGATAATTGCGGTATTCATTTGCTTCTAATACACCTTTGATATCACTTAACATATCAGATGATTTGAAAGAAATTACATCTGTAGTCATAATGCTAGAAATTGGGGCACATTGACTGATAAGACGAGCTGTGCTATAAGTGTCAAATGCTGTAGATAAAATCATTACATTTTCAGCTTTTGCTTTAGTAACTACTTCATCAGAAATAGTTGTATTTCCTGTGATGATTACACAAGCAACTTTTAAATCAATGCATTTAATAAATGCAGATTCTGGTCTATTGCCGATGATTACTACATCGCCAGCTTTGATGCTTTCTGCAACTTTTTCCATGCAAGCAGCAGCTACTTTGATTTCGCCATTGATTTTGCCTTCGTTATTGCTAGCAACTAAAACATCAGCTTCAATAACATTAGCAATATCATTGATGCAAGCACCAGAAGCAGATACGCTATCTAATGTGATTTCTTGGAAATAAGCTTTTGCTAAATCACTAACGCTAGCCATACCAATTAATTTATTTTCATCATCAACTACAGGTATAGAACGAAGATTGCATTCTTTCATAGCCATACCTAAAGTACGAAGATTATCTGTTGCTTTTACAGATTTTTGTACTTTAACAGCAATATCTTTAACTCTTGGATAAATATCACTTACAAGCTGAGGAGCTTCTACACCGAAATATTCTAAAGCATATTTAGTTTCTTTGTTTACGCTACCTGCACGAGCTGGTACAACATTTTCACAGCCCATATTGCGTTTTAAATTTGCATATGCTATTGCAGAACAGATAGAGTCTGTATCTGGATTTCTATGACCAATAGCATAAATTACTTTTTGTTCACTCATAGGTTGAAAAACCTCCATTACAAATTAATAGCTTTGTTTTCTATTATAACAATATTACATAAAATTTAAAAGCTATGATTGATAAAAGATATTATCTTTTGTATAATTCATTTATCCTACCTTTTATCTATTATTTAAATAAGACAATATAATTATTTATCAAATATTTAATTACAAGAAAGGATTTTTTTATGCAACCCTTACCTAAAGAATATTTAAGCCGCATAATCCGTGCAGTTGTTGAATTCCAATTAATTGAAGATAATGATAAAATCCTAATCGGTCTATCTGGTGGCAAAGATAGCCTATTTATGGCATACGCTTTAACAGAATTAAAAAATACTTTAAAGAAAAATTTCACACTAGGAGCAATCACCATAAATCCTATGTTTACTAAAGATTTTTCTTGCGAAGCTATGCAAAAATTCTGTGATAAATTAAATATGCCTTACCATATTCATGAAGTAAATATCGCTGAAACTATCGCTAATCAAGATAATAAAAACGCTTGTTATTCCTGTGCTTTCTTCCGCCGTGGTGCAATCAATGGCTATGCCAAAGAACATGGCTATAATAAAATAGCTTATGCTCACAATCATGATGACGCGGTAGAAACTTTCTTCATGAATTTATTTTATTCTGGTCAATTAAAGACTTTTATGCCATCTACTTATTTAAGTCGTTCTGATGTAACTGTAATCAGACCACTGCTTTATTTCCGTGAAGAAGAAATAAGAAATGCCCTCTCACTTCATGGTCAAGAACCTTGTGCTCCACCATGTCCATTCAATGGCAATACAATGCGTCAAAAAGCTAAAAATTTAATTGAAGAATTATCTAAAGAAAATCCTCTTTTATATGAACATTTAAGTGCTGCTATGCGTACAACAGCTATTGGTGATTTATGGCCACCTATCAAAAATCGCAAAGAAATGAAACCTTATTATTATCAATTCTTTAAAAATCAACAAAAATAAAAAAATCTCTATGTTTAAAAATGGAAAATTATCAACCAAATTTAAGCATAGAGATTTTTCTTTCCGGAGGCACTTTTTTATTTAAAGAACGCTTATAAAAATTATGTTTAAAGATTTCTTTCATTTTATTTTGCATAGATTTTATCATAATCATTAAATTTTTAGCCATCAAATCCATTGCAGATAGTTTGCTTCCTTTAAACATAATATAATCCCTCACAATCATTATAAGTTTAAAAACTTAATACCACAAAATACTTATAAATTATTTTAACTAACTACATTATAAATAATCTTTGTGAAATTTAAATTTTAAAATTATAAAATTTAATTAAAAATCTCATCAAAAAAGGCTGTAATAATCTATCGCGTTCAATTATTACAGCCTTTATAAATTCATCTATTATTTTAAAATATCTAATAAACCACTGATATCTCTAATAATATATTTCGCACCAGCATCTTGATATGCAGATACTACTTTTAAATCCATTGCATTTTTCTTATCTTCAGATAGTGCTTCATATTCTTCTTGACTTAAACCCATCAAAGAACTGCCTTCGATGATACCTACAGTATCAATACCAGCATTAACGCCTTCTTTAATATCTGCAATAGTATCGCCAACTTTTAATACTTTATCCACAGAAGTTAATTCTAAAGCTTCCATATTGCGGAAAATCATATAAGGATATGGACGACCTTTACTATTTACCATATCAGGGCTAATCCAAAAATCAGGAGTATATCCCTGCTGTTTTGCTCTATCTGTTACGATTTTCATCATATCACTTGTATAACCTGTAGTAGAACCAATTTTTAAGCCTTTATTTCTAATTTCAATAATTGTTTCTAATACATGTGGTTTTATATCTGTATATTTATCTAAAACTTCAAAGATTTTACGTTCACTGATTTCATAGATTTTTTGTACGTCATCTTCTGTCCAATCTCGATTATATTTTTCTTTCCATAAATTATTGATGCGTTCCATTTGAAGCATTGTTCTTACATGGTCAATTTTTAACATTCCCATTGGTTTTCTGATTTCTTCCATTGTAGGTTCAATGCCAAAAGATTTAAAAGCTTCATCAAAAGCTCTTACTGGTGCCATACAACCATAATCTACTGTAGTGCCTGCCCAATCAAAAATAATACCTTCGTATTTCATTAATAAATTCTCCTTACTTAATTAAATCTCCACTAAAATTAAAATCTCAACTACAATTATTTTTTACTATTAAGGAAATCTGTCATAATGCTAGATAATTTATACATATCTTCTGGATAAATTTCCCCAATAGTACCAATACGGAAAGTCTGAATGTCTGTTACTTTACCTGGATAAATAGCATATCCTCTGTCTTTAATATATTGATACATTTCAGCAAAATCAAAATTACTATTTTCTGGATAATAGAATGTAGTGATGATTGGACCTTGATGAGTGCTTTCAATATATGGTTTTATACCAAGTTTTGCCATTTCTTCGATAAGAATGCGATTATTTTCACTATAACGTTTATTTCTAGCTACAATACCGCCTTCTGCTTTTAATTCTTTAATAGCTTGAGCAAAAGCTAATACTACATGTGTAGGTGAAGTAAATCTCCATTTACCATCTTTACTCATAGTTTCCCATTGTTCATATAAATCTAAAGAAAGACTTCTTGCTTTACCCTTAGATTGCATTAATATTTCACGATTGCAAATGATAAAGGAAAAACCTGGCACACCTTGAATACATTTATTTGCACTACTGATGATAAAATCAATGCCTAATTTTTCAACTTCAATATCCACACCACCAAAGCTAGACATAGCATCAACTATTAAAGTTTTTCCATATGCTTTAACTACTTTTGCCACAGCTTCAATATCATTTAAAATACCAGAAGTTGTTTCACTATGAACTATAGAAACATGTGTAATTTGTGGATTTTCCTGCAATAATTCTTCTACAACTTTTGCATCTGGAATTTTATCAAAATCTTGTAAATACATTTTATAAGTTATTTTGGCATGTTGAGCAATCTCTGCCATACGTTTACCATAAGCGCCATTTGCACAAATTAATAAGCAATCATCTTCGCCAACAACAGAAGTAAGTACAGATTCTACACCAAAAGTTCCACTGCCCTGCATGAGAATTGCTGTATATTTTTCTTTATCTACATGTGCTAATTCTAATAAATCATCAATGATGGATAAAGTAATTTTTTTATAATCATCGTCCCATGTGCAATGGTCAAACATCATTTCTTTTTTCACTGTTTCAGTAGTAGTGAGTGGCCCTGGAGTTAATAATTTATAATTTTTCATTTTTATACACCTTTCTTTATAATCATGTTAACTAAAAATATCAAACTGTCCTCTACATTAAGAAATTTCCTAATACTAAAGATTTTCTCTTTGTATTAAGAAATTTCTTATTCTGCATATTAATTGTATTTAACTACATATACCCTAAAATAAATCATTAAAATTAAAATTGTTTAGCTGCTTCAGATAAATCTTGATGTTTTTTCAATAAGTCAACAGATAATTTTTCAGCAAAAGTTTTTGGATATGCTGATTTATTTACAGAATCAGAAGTTTCACCTTCATAAATTGGGTTTGGATAAGATTTTAATAAATCTACTCTAGCATTGTGAATAATGCATTCTGCAATTTGCATTGCAAGTGGATTTGTTTTATCGCCTTTGTCTATAACTGCAATAGATTCAGTCAAAGAGAAATTACCTTCTGTTGGGTCTACAAAGTCAATAGGTAAACCTTTTAATTTATCAGCAACAGCTTGCTGTCTTAAACCAAAACCGATAGCCACTTCACCAGCACGAACTTTTTTAAGTGGTGCAGAACCGGAATTTTCAATATGTGGGCCTGCATTTTTATAAATGCCACCTAAAATATTTTTAGCTTCTTCATCACCGTAAGCAGAAACTAAACCTTGAATTAATAACCAAGCTGTAGATGATGCTTTTACATCTGTTACAGAAATTTGGTCTTTATAAATAGGATTTGCTAAATCTTTAATGCTTTTTGGCATAGGAAGATTTGCTTCTTTTAATTTTTCAGTATTTACAATGATAGTGCCTTCTTGAGAAGTGATTGGTGCATAGAAATTAACTTTTTCAGTTAATGGTTTATAATCAAAAGTTAAATCTGTGAACATTTTATTTTTTTCTTGCGCACTATCTAAGTAGAAAGAACTCATAGTTACTACATCAGCTTCAATATTTTTACCTTCTACCATTAATTTACCGCCAAGTTCAGAAGTACCAAAAGTCTGGAACATATATTTATCTTTAAAACCATTATTATCTAATGCTTTTTTCATAGCATCTACTGCTTCATCATCTGCATTAGAATAAATAACTACTTTTCCATCATTTCCACTAGATGCACTATCGCTACCAGATGTACCACAACCACCAAATAGCATAGACGCACATAATGCCGTACCTGCTAATAACATTGATAAGATTTTTTTCTTTTTCATACTATAGCCTCTCCCTTTATAATCATTTCTTTTTTCTCTTTTTTCACACTGATTTTCTTTTTAGCTAATACAGTCAATAGACCTTTTACAATTAAATTTGTAGCTAAAATCAGCATGGATAATACGAAGATTTCATTAAATTTACCAAAATACTGTAATTCTTTTATTTTGGCTGTAATAACCATAGTCTGAGCACCAGCTATGAAAATAACTGCACTAATAGTTACCATGGCATTGATAAAGTAATATCCTAATACTTCAAAAATAGTAGTTTTTATATTTGGTGTGATAATTCTATATAATGTTTTAAACCAACTATCACCCATCAACAAAGCTGTATTTTCCCATGATTTATTTAATTTTTCTAAAGAATTTTTAAGCATTAAATATGGTGTGGAGAAGAAGTGAATTACATTACAAATGATAATTAAAGCAAAAGTATTTTGTAGTGTAGTTCCTGAAAAGAACATCATATAAGCAATACCAATTACCATACCTGGAATTGTATTTGTAATCAAAGCAATCGCTTCAATGGCAAATTTCTTTTCATTGATAAAATTACTTCTAGCAGTGATTAAAGCTGCACCGTAAGATACAACAAGTCCCACTACAGCAGATAAAGTAGCCACTAATAAGGAATTTGTATATACATCAATAATGCTAGAATCATTTAAAATTTCTACGAGATGCGCTGTTGTAAATTGCATACGATATGGCCATTCATCAATAAATGGTATCATGAAGATTACAACGAACATGGATAAAATCATCACTAAAATAACAGTAGATAATCCGCCCCAAACAAAATCACGCACTTTGTTTACTTTCAATTCCACTTGAGAAATTTTGTTATAACGCACATTGTAACGTTGTAGATAACATAATAAAGCAATACTAATAATTGATGGTAATAACATCACAATAGCTACTACAGCACCACGATTAAAATCAGGAATACTTCCCATCATTTCTTCATATAAAACTGTAGCAATTACCTGATATTTACCACCGACTGAAGCTGGAATACCATAATCTGTGAAACATAAGAAAAAGCATTGTATAAACGAAGCTGCAAGTGTTCCTAATAATGGTCTAATAAGTGTTTGTCTAAAAGTTTTAAATAAACTATCGCCCATGATTTTTGATACAATCATGAATTTCTTATCGATATATTTCATAGCATTATAAATGAGTAAAAATGCTATTGGCATGGTGTAGATTATATAACCTATCAACAAACCATTAAAACCATAAATATCAATTTGTATATTGAATACTTTTGTTAAAAAACCTTGTTTTCCTAAAGAATAAATTATTGCAAATCCATATGTAATTGTTGGCAAAAACATAGGTGCTATAGCCAATATTTGAATTAAACGCTTAGCTGTTTTATTTATATTTGTATAGTGGATAGTATAAGCTAAAATAAATGCTAATAACGTACTTAAAATCGCACTAGTTGAAGCAATTGCTATACTATTGCCAAAAGCCATAGCAAATTTATCTTCATCTAACATTGTGGCAAAATGTTTTAAACCTACACCATCACCTACTGCTATAGATTGATATAAAATCTCTATAAACGGTAGTAATAAAAATCCTGCAAAAATTATAATTACAGCTATAAAAATCATCTGTAATTCTTTTTGTTTAGTTTTTAAAATATTCATCATTAACCCACCTGAAGAATCTCTTTTCTATCTCTATTGTTACCATCCCAAAATAATTCTAAGATATTATTTCGTTTGATTTCTAACTGACGTAAGATAAATTCACTTACAAAATCATTTGCAGGTTTTTTAATGATTTCCTCTGGTGTACCAAATTGAGAAATCTGACCTTCATTTACAATCAAAACTTTATCAGATAAAGTCAATGCTTCTTCTGGGTCATGTGTAACTATGATTGTAGTCAATTTAAAATCACGAGCTATTTCTTTGATTTTCTGTTTGATAGATTCTTTGATAACACCATCTAAAGCAGATAATGGCTCATCTAATAATAAAATTTTAGGTTTCATCACCAAAGTTCTAGCAAGTGCAGTTCTTTGTTTCTGTCCACCAGATAATTCTTCGATTTTCTTTGTTAAATGTTTGCCTAAACCTAATAAATTGATTAAGTCTTGAACTTCTTTTGTTGTAGAAATATTTGGCTTATTTTTTAATCCGTAAACAATATTTTCATATACATTTAAATTAGGGAATAACGCATAATCCTGAAATACGATATTAAAACCACGTTTTTCCATTGGCATCTGTGTTATATCTTCACCATCAAAAATAATTCTGCCTTCACTCACTTGAGTAAGCCCTAAAATTAAATTTAATAAAGTAGTTTTACCACAACCAGATGGCCCTAAAATAGAAACGATTTCTCCTTTTTCTATTTTTAAGTTAATATTTTTAAGAACTTCTATTCCTTCATATGATTTCCTAATCTTTTTTAACTCTAACATTTTTTACCCTCATTCAATCAATTTTTAATCTTAATAACATACTTAACTCAACATCATCTATTTAACCAAAATTTAATTTTTACCTCTATCATTATCTTGTAATAATTTTATGAAAATCTTGTAAATTTATATAAACTTTGTAAAAACAAGCAATATATATGCAAAAATAACGTAAAAACAGTAAAAAATCATGCTATAAACAGCAAAAAAAATCCCCAATACAGCAAAATGCCGTATTAGGGATTTTTCTATTATTTATCTTTTATTTTTTATTTCTGTATCATAATCCATACCATCAAAGATACGAGGTCTTTGTGCATTGAAATTATCATTTACAATACTTCTTGTAGGGTCAAATTCATCTGTTTTTATATCTGCTAAATCCATAACAGTATGAATCATATCATCTGTCATATAAGGTCTATCAGCAGCTTTTTTGATTTGCTCCCATTTTTCAGGATATTTTGCTCTGAATTTTTCTGATGCCCACATAATAACTGGTATTTCAATCATATGATGTGTAGGATTTTCTTCAATATGACCAGACATATCTTCGCCTTCATCATATACAGCTTCACCGTGGTCAGGAACATAAATAACTAAAGTTTCACTATCACGGAATTTATCAATAATACTACTTACTATATAATCATTATAATAAAGTGCATTATCATATTGAGCTACGATTTCTTTTTTACCATCTGTAATTGGTAAATTGATATCATCTTTACTAAATTTGCTAAAACTATAAGGGAAACGATTATAATATAATCCATGTCCACCCATTAAATGAACTACATAGAAATTTTTATCTTCACTTCTATTTGCTATAGCATCATCAATAAGAGGGAATAATTCGCCATCAACGATACCATAATCCTCTCTTGAATCGCGAATACGAGTGAATGCACTCACATCACTATGAGCTGCATAAATCTGAGCTACATTGCCCCAAACACCTGAAGTTTCCTGATTAGATAACCAATGTGTTTTATATCCTGCTGCATTCATTACATCAATTAAATTATTGTAATGATACCATTCCTGGTCTGATTCACGATTACAAAATGTAAATAACTTACTCAATACAGCAATTGTAGTAGAATGAGGACTTACTACATCGCGGAAAACACTGATTTCGCCTTTTTCATTTAAAGCATCAAGATTTGGTGTATTTGGTAAATAATATCCATAAAGATGCATATGATTTCTATTTGTAGACTCACCTAAAATAAATACAATATTTTTTATTTCACTCTTATTTTCTGTGAGTTCTACCTTACTATTTACTTGAGAAGAAAGCTCTCTATACGCCTGCATATTTCTTACAGCGACAGAAGTAGAAGCATATACCCTTTGCACTGGTAAGACTTCATCATCCCAGATAAAATCTGTATATACAGTAAACATTCTTATAGTATAAAACACACTTAAAACCATCAAAGTACATACTATACCTGATTTTGTCTTTTGTTTTAAAGTGATTTTTTTCAGTGGATTATATTTATATAAACCTACAATTAAAGCAATTAAAACAATGACAGAAACCACTCCTGAAAAACCTATATACATAGAGAAAAATTCTGTAGCTTCTCGCATATTTGTTTCAAGTGCAGAATTTATAATACCTGTGCCAATCAAAGCCTTATAGCAATACATTGTAAAAAATTCACCAATAAATATAAGCCCTATTGGTATAACCAATACTGCTTTTACAATCTTTTGCAAAAATCGTTTTGGCAATAAATCAATAAGACAAGTTATTATCAATGAACCTAACCATACAGAAAAAATATATCCAATCGCCACGTCAATTTTATCTTCATCAAAAAGTGACCACGCTGTAGTTAAACTATTAATTATAAATAAAATCATGATAAACATAAAATGTTCATCAAAAATTCTTTGTAAATAACCTGTAAGTTTTCCTATAAAACCTTTATTCAACAACACAAAACGCCCTTTCTTAAGTCTATTTATTACTGTATGTAAAATTTTTGTAAATAACTAAAATAAATATATACTATAAAAATTATTTTGGCAATAATAAATTAGTGCTAACTTCACTAAAAATAAAGATAAATAGCTGTAACAAAATGATAACTCAATTCGCTACAGCTATTTTTTATTAATCAATAAATTCTTTTGTCGGTGCTAATAGTTCTCTCAAATTTTCTTGTATACTTTTACCTGCCAAAAATAACCCTGAAGTTCCTCCAGTGAAAATTGTGGTACCCGCCTCAGCAAGCATTCTTGTTGTATTTTTATTTACATTTCCATCTGCTTGAATGCGTGTTTTAATATTATTTTGTTTTAACATATCACTCATCATCTTTATATGTTTTATTGCTTCTGGATTTATTTTTTGACCTGCAAATCCTGGATTTACAGTAAGCTTTAAAATCCATTCACATAAAGGAGCAAGTTCTATTAAATCATCTTTTGGCTCGGTATCTGCTCTATAAGCTAATACAGGTTTTGCCCCTAAGCTACGTATCTTAGCAAAAATCTCTTTAGGATTTTTCATGGCTTCATAATGAACTGCTATATATTCTACTTTTTTTTGAGCAAAAACTTCTATATAATTTTCTATATCATAAACAGCTAAATGTACTTCTATGGGCAATCTACTATTCTTTTTTAAATAATCACAAAGAATATCTCCTAATATATAACATTTATTAAATCTACCATCTACAACATCATAATGAAAAAATGCTACATCTGAGTCTTCTACTTTTTTTATACTATCCGCTAAATTTCCTAAATCCATACAAGATACAGAAGCTGATACTGCCGGCATAGGTAAAACATTTTTGTTAATCAATATATCCACATCCATTTTTTTATTATAAACTTAATAGTTTTCTAAAATCTGCCACATTTTTTTCTAATTCTCTATGTTTGAAAATTGATGAACCTATTACTATATCTGTTGCACCTGCATCTACAACTGTTTGTATATTATTTAAATTAATACCACCATCTACTTGAATAATAAAATTATAATTATTTTCATCTCTCCAATTTGCTAAATCTTTTATTTTCTTTGTACTCATTGGCAAATATGCTTGCCCACCAAATCCAGGTTCAACAGACATTACTAATACTTTTTTAATAATATTATCTTCTGCCATATATTTTAAAGACTCAAAATTTGTTGAAGGATTTAAAACTACTCCGCCTTGCATACCTAATTTATTAATAGTTTCTACTGTATGATATAAATGTTTACATGCTTCTACATGTACTGTTACAGAATTAACACCTGCTTCTTTTAATCCATTTAATAATACATCTGGATTTGTTACCATTAAATGTGCATCAAAATTCATTTTAGTTTTTGGTCTTAAATGTTTTATTAAATCAATACCAAAAGTAATATTACTTACAAAATGTCCATCCATTACATCTAAATGTAAATCTTTTATACCAGATTGTTCTAATCTTTTTACATCATCAGCTAAACAACTAAAATCTGCTGCTAATATTGAAGGGGATAATACTACTGTCATTTTCATCATTCCTTATAATTTTATATTTTAATAAAAATAAGAGTGCCCTTATTTTGTATATTCACAAAAAGGACACTCCAAAATTAGGGATTTTGGTAGGGTATGTGTAAAAATTTTTATAAGTTTATTTAAGCATAGATAATGCTTTATTAACTACATTTTCAACAGTAAATCCATATTTTTTAAATAATACATTAGCTGGTGCTGATGCTCCAAATGTGTCAATAGTTACAGATTTACCTTTAAAGCCAAGATATTTACCCCAGCAAATGCTAGAGCCTGCTTCCACAACTAAACGTTTTTCTACAGTTTGTGGTAATATCTTTTCTTTATATTCATCACTTTGTTGTTCAAAAATATCCATACAAGGCATACTTACAACACGAATGTCAAAACCTTTTTCCATCAATTCTTTTTTAGCATCTACAGCCAAACTAACTTCTGAACCACTAGCAATAATTATGGCATCTGGTTTTGCTTTTATAGACTCTGCTATAATATAGCCACCTTTTAAAGCCTCTTTACTACTACCTTCTATTTGTGGTAAATTCTGTCTGGATAATGCAAGAACTGTTGGTGTATTTTTACTTGTAATTGCGCTATACCATGCAGCAGCAGTTTCTGTAGCATCAGCTGGTCTAAACACATTAATATTAGGCATAGCACGAAGCATTGCTAACTGTTCAATAGGTTCATGAGTTGGTCCATCTTCACCAACACCAATACTATCATGTGTCAATACATAAGTTACAGGTATTTTCATCAAAGCAGCCAATCTTGCCATAGGTTTTAAATAATCACTAAATACAAAAAATGTACCTACAAACGTTTTTGTACCACCATATAAAGTAATACCATTTGCAATTGCTGCCATAGCAAATTCACGAACACCATAGTGAATATTTCTACCTAAATAATTATTCTTACTAAAACTTCCGCCATCTTTAATTACAGTTTTATTTGATGGTCCAAGGTCAGCACTACCACCCCAGAAATTTGGCATAATTTTAGCTAAACGATTAATCATATTTCCAGATAAACTTCTTGTTGCTTGCGGTTTATCTTCATAAGACCAAAATTCATCACAATTTAATAATTTTTCATCATCGATTACTGCAAAATATTTATCCCATAGTGCTTTCTTTTCTGGATATTTTTCACAATAAGCTTTGAATAATTTATTCCAATTATCTTCAGCTTCTTGTCCTTTTTTAGCTTTTTGAGCAAAATTATCATATACATCTTGTGGAATTACAAATGCTTCTTGTTCTTCCCAACCAAGATTATCACGTAAAGCTTTTACATTTTCTTCACCTAATGGTGAACCATGTGAGGATTCACTACCTTCTTTAGCAGGGCAACCAAATGCAATTTTAGTCTTTACTGTAATAAATGATGGTTTTGTCTTTTCTGACTTAGCAAGTTCAATAGCTTTGCTAATTTCTTCTAAATTATTACCATCTTCAACAGTTAAAGTCTGGAAACCAAATGCTTCCATACGTTTATTTACATCTTCTGTAAATGCTAAATCTGTATTACCTTCAATAGTAATATTATTGCTATCATATAAAACAATTAATTTACTTAAACCTAATGTACCAGCTAACGAGAATGCTTCCGAAGATATTCCTTCTTCCATACAACCATCGCCACCTAATACAAAAGTATAGTGATCAATAATATTATAATCTTCAGTATTAAAAGTAGCTGCCATATGGGCTTGAGCCATAGCCATACCTACAGCCATTCCCATACCAGCACCTAATGGTCCTGTAGTTGCTTCTACACCTACAGTATGACCATATTCTGGATGACCAGGTGTTAAAGAATTATCTTGTCTAAAGTTTTTCATATCTTCAATAGTTAAACCATATCCAAATAAATGAAGAAGTGAATATAATAAACTTGAAGCATGTCCAGCTGATAAAATAAATCTATCTCTATTTACCCACTTAGGATTTTTAGGATTATGTGTTAAATGATTAGCCCATAATTCATATGCCATTGCTGCACTACCAAGTGGCATACCAGGATGACCTGAATTAGCTTTTTGTACAGTATCTGCTGCTAATACACGAATAGCATTTACAGATTTTTGCTCTATATTCATTAGGCTATACCTCCTTTAATTCCAAATTATCCAGAATATTGGGATAATTAATTTTTATATAATGATTATTATTTTATACTTATCTATTTTTTTCATAATTCATCATGGCTTCTACACGTTTAGCATATTTTCCACCTAAATGTTCTGTGCTAAGCCAAACTTTTGTAAATTCCCATGCCATATATTCAGAAATAATTCTTGCTCCCATACACAAAACATTTGCATCATTATGAGCTCTTGTCATTTCTGCTGAAAATAAATCACTTACTAAAGACGCTCTTATGCCTTTTACTTTATTGGCCATCATTGACATACCAATACCTGTACCACAAATTAAAATACCGTATTTAGTATCTAAATTATTAGCTACATCTTCACAGACTTTTATAGCATAAGCACCAGCATCTACAGAATCTTCACTATAAGTTCCTTTATCTTCCACATCATAACCAGCATCTTGCAATTGCTGTATTAAAAATTGTTTCATTTTATAACCAGCATGGTCTGAACCTATCACTATTTGTTTCATAACAAATCCCCCATCATTAAAGATTACGTAATCTAGGAATAATCTCTTTATATTTTTTATTTTTATTAAATAAAGCCGATGTTCCTAATACAAAACCTTGCACACCCTTTAATGAAAGTATTTTTATTTTTTCTGGTGAACATGCTCCATCAATTAAAATTTTAAAATTATATTTATCTCTAAATTCTACTAATTCATCTATTTTTTCATCTACTAGAGATAAATATTTTTGTCCTGCAAAACCTGGATTAACAGTCATCACCATAACATAATCTATTAATGATAATAACGGTTTTATTGTATCTACAGAAATTTCAGGGCTTAATACAATACCTGCTTCTTTACCTAATTCTCTTATCTCTTGTAATGTTTTAACAGGTTGCCTTTCTGATTCTGGATGAATATAAATTATATCTACTCCTAAATCAGCAAATTTTTTTATATATCGACTAGGATTATTTATCATTAAATGTACATCTACTTTTTTTGATGATAATTTACAAATCAACTCTGTATCTTGTAAACCCATTCCAAAGTTAGGTACAAAATTTCCATCCATTATATCTATATGGAATATATCAATATTGGCTTCTTCAAGCTCCTTTATTTCTTCTGCTAAATTTTCATATTTAGCACACATCATTGATGGACACAATAATTTTTCCATAAAATGCACTCCATATTTTTTATAATTATTTATCTTCTGGATGAAGCATTATTTTACCAAAAGATACTTTTCTTTCTGCAGTCATTTCTAAAGCTTCCACACCTTTACTCAATGGTAAACGATGAGTAATTAATGGATCCATTTTTAACTGTCCATTTGCTATAAAATGAACTGTTGATGTCCATTCTTTTCCTGGGAATGGTGCTGATATTGCGTTCCATGAACCGTATACTTTCAATTCATTTCTAACAATTTTTTCAAAATATAAGCGTTTTACCATAACATCCCCATAAGGAATACCTACAAATAAAACTCTTCCACCTTTATCAGCTAATGAAAATGTTTGCGCAGAAGTAATTGGTGTTCCTGCAGATTCTACTGCTACATCTACACCTTTTCCGCCATTTACTTTATGAACTTCTTCAAATGGTTCTTTATTTCTAGAATTAATTGTTTCATCAGCACCTAATTTTTTTGCTAATTCTAATTTAGCATCATCAATATCAATAGCAATTACTTTACTTGCTCCAAAAATTTTTGCCCATTGAATAGCTAATAAACCAATTGTACCACAACCAACAACAGCTACCGTATCTCCAGGATCAAGATTTACTTTATAATATCCATGTGCTACTACACAAGATGGTTCCACCATTGCCGCTGCATCATATGAAACATTTTCTGGAACAGGAACTACATTTTCTTCTTTCATAACAATATATTCAGCAAAAGCACCTTGATGATGTTGTCCTATTACACCCAAATTTTCACATTGTGCAAATTTAGCTTTTTTACAGGAATCACATTTTCCACAATAAAGTGCTGGACAAGCTGTTACTTTTTGTCCTACTTTTACTTTTGTTACATTCTTACCAACAGCTACTACTTCACCAGAAAATTCATGACCCCATACAGTTCCAGGAACATATGGACCTAAGAGAGCATATCTATGAATATCTGAACCACAAATTCCGACAGCTTTTACTTTAATTTTAACTTCACTATCAGTTTCTATAATAGGTTCTGGTGCTTCTTCAAATCTAATATCTCTAACTCCATAAAATCTTAATGCATCCATTTATAAAACCTCCTATTTATATATGAAAAATATATTTATTCTATATTGGCATGTCTCATTGCCATAACTGAATTCATATTTTCATTTTCTTTTGCTATTTTCAAAATAATTGCATCAAATATTATTAATAATGCCTGTTCAAATAAACTCCCTAATGGTTGTTTTGTAATATTTACTGTATTAAATTTAGTAGATACTTTTATTGTTATTAATGCTTGTTGAAGTTTATACAATGTTGATTGTTCATTAGCTGTTATTGTAATTACTTTTACATTTTCTTTCTGAGCTGATTTTACGGCTTGACAAACACTATTAGTTTCCCCAGATGCTGACGCTACGATTAATAAATCACCTTCTTTTATTGCAGGTGTAATTGTTTCTCCAACTACATAAGAAATATATCCTATTTGCATTAATCTCATAGCAAAAGATTTTAACATTAATCCACTTCTACCAGTACCACAAACAATTATCCTTTTGGCTTCATTTATTTTTTTTATAAATAACGTTAATTGTTCATCCGTAACCATATTAGTTACATTAGATATTTCTTTTATAATATCTTCAATCTCCATTATCATAAAAATACCTCTATATTTTATTTTTTATCTTTAAAGCTTGTTGTAATTTAACAATTTGTTGTTCAATATTATTATTATTAAATATATATCCACCAGATACAAAAATATTTGCTCCTGCAGCTTGACATAATACTGCTGTTTTATCATCAATACTACCATCAACTTCTATATCAATATTCTTGTCTTTTAATAATTCTGATACCTCTTTAATTTTATTTATCATATCAAACAAAAATACTTGATTTTTTTCACCAGGATTTACTGTCATTATCAATACCATATCAATTAAAGATAAAATATATTTTATATTTTGAACTGGAGTGGCTGGACTTAAGACTACTCCAGCCATTCTCCCTTTTCTTTGTATCATTTCTAAGCAATGATATAAACATGATGTAGATTCTTGATGAATTGTAATAATATCTGCTCCAGCTTCTAAAATATCACTGATATGTTTCTCTGGATATTTAACCATCAAATGTACATCTAAAGGTATCTTTGTATGTTTTTTTATCATTTGTATATGCTCTGCGCCAAATGCCATTCGACTTACAAAATTTCCATCCATAACATCGATATGCAATAAATCAACTTTACATCTCTCTAATATCTTTATTTGACTTTTTAAATCAAAAATATCTGCTGCAAATAATGATGGTGATATTTTTATATTATTATTCATCAAGAACACCTCACTTATTTTTTACATCATTAAGACATATTATTTTCCAAATAATTAGGTATTTCACCTAATGACAAAGATAAACATTTTTTCACTTTTTCTTCGTCCATAACAAATGCAATTAAATTTTGTAAATAATCAAGATGTTCATTATGTCCTTTTATTGCTAAATTAAAGACTAATCTTGCTCTAATAGATTCGCTAGAATCATCCATTCGTTTAAATTCTACTGGATTTTTTAACTTCAATATACATACTGATGTTATATTAACTTCATCAGAAGCTGCATGTGGTATAGCTACAGGTATTACAGTTGGTAACCCAGTTGGAAATGATTTTTCTCTTTCTATACAAGCTGTTACAAAACCTTGTCCTATACAATTATTAGCAATTAAAGCTTCTCCACAAAATTTTATTGCTTCTTCCCAATTTTGTGCATCTGCCTCTATAGCTACATATTTTTTTGAATTATCCATTAATATAAACCTCACATAATAGACTTAAAACTATTAGCCTATAAAAAATTTTATTATCCTAAAATTCTAGAAATAGCACTTATAATAACTACTGGTAAATTAAAACCAAAATGTCCACCTTCTGTTATCATACCTTCAACTGGAACACCTAATGCTTTTAACATCATTGTTGCCTCTGGCGCAAAAGTATTTGCTGCCCAAGTAATTAAAACAATACTTACCATTGAACAAATTAATGAACGAACTAAGTTACCATTACTTGCCATTACACACATAACAGTTATATAACAAATACTTGTTAATAAACCGATTGGGAAAAATGTCATTCCAGGAATAATAAATGCTAATAAAATTGTAAATGGAATACAAAGTGCAGTACATACGATACAAGTTGGATGACCCAAACCTAAACATACATCCATACCAATCCATAATTGTGCGTCTTTAGCAATATGTTTTTGCATAAAATCATTTGCAGCTGTACCAATAGAAGATAAACCTTCCATCATTACTGCAACCATTCTTGGGATTAATAAAAGTACACTAGCAAGACCCATTGCAATAGTAGTAATTGTTGTAATTGGTTGTTCTGTTATAATACCTAATAAAATACCTACAATTAACCCTATAAATGCTGGATTACCAAAAAATCCAATTTTAGATTGTAATTTTGTCAAATCTAAATCAAATTTATTTAACCCTGGAATACAATCAATAATTTTATTAATAATTATTGATAATGGCCACATATAACTAATGAATGACATACAAGTACAAGTTGTACCTTCTAAACCAAAAACTTTTTCCCAATGAGGAGCTACTTTTTCAGCAATAAATAAAGCTAAAATAGATAAACCAACTGTAATAACTAATCCTAAAATAACACTATCAAATAAAGCATAAGCTACTGCACCTGGAATTAAGAAATGAATATAGTTCCACATATCTACGTTCATTACTTTTGTTAAGCCAACTTTTATTAAAATAACATTAGCTAAAATAATAAGTGGTACTGCAAGTGGGGCAAATGGTGCTGTCCATGAAATTGCTCCCAAAGCAGCCCAACCAATATCTACAGTAGTAAAACCACTACCCATACTTTGATAATATTTAACAACAGGATCAATAGATGCCATTAATAAATTAATAACTAACAATAACCCCTGAAAACCGATACCAATCATTAAGCCAGCTTGAATAGCTGCACCAATTTTCATTCTAAAAATAAGGCCAAGTATAAATATCATAATAGGTAATATTACAACAGCACCCATACCTAATATTGTTTGAACAATGTTTAATAACGTATCCATATTCTTCAACCTTTCTTCAAGAAGCGTTAATTTTCAAAAAAACAAATATTTTGATAACTAACGCTTCTCAGATAATTAAATAAAAAATTTATTTATTTTTTTCAATTTCTAAACAAGCTGCAACAATTTCATCTTTAATTTTATCTTTTCCAATTCCAGAAATTAAACCAAAAACTTTTATTACAGGAACTTTTGTAGGTTGTGTATAATTAGATGTTGTAAAAATAATATCTACAGTGTTCTGTTTTACTGGAATTTCTGTGATATTTCCTTTACTAATATCAGCTTCAATACCTGCATCTGCCAATATTTTTTTTACTGCCTGCTGAGCAACTGTTGATGTAGCAATTCCGCTACCACATGCAACTAATCCTTTAATCATTTTAAATTCCTCCTTAAAATACTTATAATTTTTATTAATTTAAATTAGGATGTAAAACTACTTTTATAGCCTCTCCTGATTTCGTTAACTCTATACCTTTATTAATATCTTTTAATGGCAATACATGAGTAATAAATTTTTCTGCTGGAAAATTTTTACTAATAGCCAATTCAAACGCTTTTTGTACTTGTATACTATTAGCTCCAAAATGACCATAAATCCACAAATTATTATAATGAATATAATTTGTATCCAAACTAACCAACGTTCCTTTTGGAACACCACCAAAAAATACTACTATTCCACCAGCTTTTGCCATAAAAATACTTTGTGCCTGTGCACTACTTGAAGGATTAGCTGATATTACTTTATCAGCACCTTTATTATTTGTAATTTGTTTTATTTTAACTACAGGATCTTCCTTTAAACTATTAATGGTATAATCAACACCAAATTGTTTTGCCATTTCCAAGCGTTTATCATTAATTTCAACCATGATAACGCATTTAGCACCTCTTATTTTTGCCATTTGTGCATGAAAACAACCTATAGGTCCTGCTCCAATAATAACCACACTATCTCCTAGTGTAATATTAATATTTTCTTGACAAGCATATACTGATGATAATGGTTCACTAAGCGTAGCATTATCTAAATTTATGTTTTCAGGTAATTTAAAGACTGCATCTCTATTAATTTGCTCATTCGTCACAACAACAAAATCAGCAAAACCACCTTGTCTAGCAATATAATCACCTGGATTTAAGCAATTTTCACTATGACCAGCTCTACATTCATCACATTTTAAACAATGATCCTCAGGATAAATGTATAATTTATCTCCAACTTTATATTTAGGTGTATTTATATCTATTTCATCAACCATACCTACTATTTCATGACCAAATATATGTGGATATTTTCCTTTACATGAATCCGTTGTCATATTCCTAATATCTGAACCACATAAACCTATCGATAAAACTTTTAAAATTAGACCATTTGGCGGACACTTTGGTTTTTCTATATCCTCTACCCTTATGTCATTTGGTCCATACATAATAGCAGCCTGCATTTTCCTCACTCCTTTCTCTTATACCTATTTCTTTTACTACCAGGATGTTCATTACACATTTTTTCCCATTCATCATTAGATATATTTTTTATTGTTCCTATAGAGCTAGCTATTGTATATATTTTCATAACTTCTTCACCTGCTTCTAAAATAGCTATAGCCTTTTCTAAAGTAGGCGCTACTGTTAAACAACCATGATTTCCTAACAATATTAAATCATGCTCTTTTATAGCATCTTCAATTCCATTTGCTATATCTTTTGTCCCTGGTTGTCCATATGATAAGCATGGAATATCTTCAAATAATAAAGCAAATGTTGATGAACAACGTAATTTTATATCTTTATTGCAATATGCAAAAGCTGTTAAATATGGCGCATGTGTATGCACTACTGCATTACAATCTGGTCTTGCTTTTAATGCAGCTTCATGTAGTAAATACTCGCTAGAACGTTTTAAATATCCTTCTATTTGTTCTCCATCCTGTAAAACAGCTATATCTTTTTCTGTCAATAAAGATTTTCTTGTTCCTGATGGAGTAATATATAATTTATTACTATCCCTATCATAAATTGATATATTACCTTCTAATGGATTAACTAAACCTTTTTTATCTAATAACTTAGCATAAAATACTACTTCTTTTTTTATTTCTATATTTTTTTCCATAAAAATATGCACCTACTTATATTTGAGAAAAACTTATAAATTCTTTTAAAAACATATCATATGATTTATTTTTCAATAATGAATTTATTCCATTTTTTTCTTTTATATAGTTATACAATTTTAAAAACATAGGCTCCCATAAATTAGCTTTTGATTTTTCTATATTTAATAGAAATACAACCTGTACTAAAAAATCTCCCCACATTATAGGTTTATTTAATACTAAAATAGAAATAAACGATTTTTTTGTATCTGTAGCTATTGGATGTGGTATTGCTGTCAAATCACCTATTGATGTAGATGATATTTCTTCTCTTTCAAACACAGATTTTTTAGATGTTTCATCCATCAAACCTTTCTTTATAGCTTCATTAGATAAAAAATTTATACATTCTTCTTTTGTTTCAAAATCTTTATCAATATAAAAATTATCTTTATTAAAAAAAGTTGTAATTTCCATTAAATCTGTATCTTTTTTATGAAAAATCTTATTTTCAATATTTTCTACATCTTCTTTTTGTAACATACGATTAATTTTAATTATTTTATCTGAAGCAATATTTTTTAATGGAACTGTAGATAATATATAATCTATATTTTCTAGTGTTTTCTCATTAACTTCATAACCTGGTAAAACTTTTACTACATTTAATCTATTATGAAAATATTCTTCAACTTTCGCCTTTAGTAATACAGATATCCCTAATCCTGAAGAGCATACTATTATTATATTTTTAGCCTGAATATTTTCTTTTATACCATTTCTACTTAATGCTGCACCAAAATGTAAAGCTATATAACCAATTTCATTCTCATTAATTTTTATGTTGTCATATTGTTCAACAATTTTACCAGCAATTACCCCCATTTGAAATGCTAATGGATAATCATTTTTTATAGTTTCTAACAATTCATTTCTAATATTCATCTGAAATTGTATTCTTGTTAATGCTATATTTAAATGCAATGTTAAACCATCAATTAAATATTCATCATTAGTAAAATCAATAGATAACTTTTCATGAATTTCTTTTAAAATTATATTTACTAAATTTTTTACATGTTTTTTATTTGTTGATTCACTAACATCTATCAACTTTTTACTAGCTAATAAACATTGAGTAATATAATATACTTCTGAACAACTTAGATCTATATTTAATTGATTATAAATATTTTCTATTATTTCTTTAGCTACACTATATTCAAAAGTATTCTCTATTTTACTAGTTAAACTTGATGGATATACTACTGTTTTATTATTTCTTGAACGCTGTATTGCAATAGCTATATACATACATAATTTTTTCTGTGATCTATCAGTTAATTGTAATTTTCTTTCACTTAAAACTTTTTTAATAATATCATCTAATAAATTAATATCTATATTCATTATTAAATCTTGAAAAAATTCATTTTCTAAATGTATGTTTTTTATATCTACAATACAATAACGTAATTTAGTTTCTTCTCCTGAAATTTTTATACCTTTTGTCTTATATTGCGTTATCTTTAAATCATATTTTTTTAAAATATTTTTAACTTCATTTAAATGTATTTTTAAAGTTGATAAACTTATATACATTTCTTCTGCTAAATCATTTTGTGTAATTGAAATATCATTTAGTGTATTTGCTAAAAGTTTATATAATATGTAATTTATTCTTTGTTTACTAGTTTCTAAATTACTCATATTATCTTTAAACAATTCATGTTCAATACTACTAAGATGTTCAAATTGACTAAATCTATAGCCTTTTGTTGGGCTTGAAAAAATTCTTATATTATATTTTTCTAATGCATCCTGCAAAGCCTTAATATCCGAACGTATTGTTCTTGAAGATACTCCTAGCTGTTGAGATATCGCCTCACCATTTAAGCCTTGCGGATGACTCTTCAACATATCAAATATTATTTTTCTACGTTTATTAATCTTTGCCATTTTCAATACTCCCTTAACTTGATTAAATTGTATCAAAAATTAGCAATCCATCATAGATTGATTGTTTTCCGCAACATGCGGAAATATTTTTGTATTTTATTTTAAATATTATAAAAATTTCCTCATTATATTTTTATGCGGAAAAACTAAATTATATACAAAAAACTCAATTAAGTAATATTCATAAATACCACTTAATTGAGTTCTTTTATTCCAATTTATTCTTTTTTAAACTATCCTATTTGCCTACACCAGCACCATAGACAACAAATTGATTTTCTCCATCAAAACCGAGATTTTGATTTAAAACTTCATCATCAAAAGCACCTAATGCACATACTTTTATATGCATTGTCTGTGCTGCTAAATATAAGTTTTGGCAAACATGTCCAGCATCTAAATAAATATAGCGATATGCTCTTTCGCCAAACATGCAATCCATTCTTTCATAAACAGCTGTCCATAAAAATACTACAGCTGCATTATTTGCTACACCTACTGTAGAAAATTGGCTACAGATTTTTTCTTCAATATCTTCTGCATCAGATACTAATAATAATTTATGCTCTAATGGTAAAAAGCGATATAAACCTGGTTTTATGCCTTCAACACGGCGAATATATAAAAATGTTTCCAATGCATTTCTACCGCCAGCAGAAGGTACATTTCTAATAGTCTTTGTCTGCATTACCATTTTAACGCCTTGAGTACACCATAAAAGATATGATAATTCTTTATTAGATAATTCTTTTGTATCATCATATTGACGAAGTGTAGAACGCACTTCTATCATTTCCAAAAAGTTCACCTGTGCATCTGGTAATACATCTGGGTCTACAAGGTCAATCAATACTGCATCTTTTGCATATGGTAATTCAAAAGGTGGCAAATTATCTATTTTTTTTGCAGTACCACGCTTCCATGCAGAATCTTTCATATAGTCAAGTCTAGCTTGTCCCATCATCAATTCTCCTCTTTAAGATTTATTTTTTTTGATTTCTTTCTTGCCAAATCTATGATATTCTCCACCATTTCTTCTGCTCATCAATTCAGCTAATAAATCATCTGGAGTAATATTATGATATGCCAATAAAACAAGACAATGATACCATAAATCGCTCATTTCATAAAGAATTTCTTCTTTATCCATATTTTTAGAAGCAATTATTGTTTCAGTACATTCTTCGCCCACTTTTTTCAAGATTTTATCTTGACCTTTTTCAAATAAATAATTAGTATATGAGCCTTCTACTGGATTTACTTGACGGTCTTTAATTGTTGCATATAAATCATTTAGAACTTTTGCAATAGAAGTATTATCCTGTGGTTGAGCCATAGGTACTAAATCTTTGCTGTCTGGGAATAATCTGCGGTCAGTAAAGCAAGTATATGTGCCAGTATGACAAGCCATACCTGTTTGATGAACTTTTACCAATAAAGTATCACCATCACAATCATAATAAATTTCACTGACAGATTGTTTATTGCCAGAAGTTGCTCCTTTATTCCAAAGTTCTTGACGAGAACGACTATAAAACCATGTATATCCTGTTTCTATAGTTTTTTGTAGTGATTCTTTATTCATATATGCAAGCATTAAAACTTTGCCATTAGCTTCTTGCACTACAGCTGGCACTAAGCCTTTTTCATCAAATTTTACTTTGTCGATATCTATCATTACAATCTAACCTCCACACCACGAGATTTTAAGTATTCTTTTACTTGGCGAATACTAAATTCTCCATAATGGAATACTGAAGCAGCAAGTACTGCATCAGCTTTTCCTTCTGTTAATACTTCGTAAAAATGTTCTAATTTTCCTGCTCCACCTGAAGCAATTACTGGTACATTTACAGCTTCTGAAACTGCACGCGTAAGTGGTATATCATAACCATTTTTTGTACCATCAGCGTCCATACTTGTGAGCAAGATTTCACCCGCTCCCAAAGAAACTGCTTTTTTCACCCATTCTAAACAATCTATTCCCGTTGGTGTTCTACCACCATTTATATAAACTTCCCAAGAATTTTCGCCATTTCGTTTAGCATCTACAGCAAGCACGATACATTGATTGCCAAATTTTTCTGCTCCCTCTTTAATTATAGAAGGGTCTTTTATCGCTGCTGTATTCATAGATACTTTATCTGCACCAGCCTTGAGCATTTTGCGCATGTCTTCTACAGTTCTAATTCCTCCACCAATGGTAAATGGAATGAAAACTTGACTTGCACAATCATTTGCTACTTTTACAATAGTATCACGTTGTTCATTAGAAGCTGTTATATCTAAAAAAACAAGCTCATCTGCCATTTCTTTATCATATACGGAAGCAAGTTCTATAGGATCGCCTGCATCGCGCAAAGAAACGAAATTTGTTCCTTTAACAACTCGTCCTGCTTTTACATCAAGACAAGGGATTATTCTTTTTGTGTACATTATTTATCCCTCCTTAGCTATTTTTATAGCCTCTTGTAAAGATAAATTATCTGTATAAATAGCTTTACCTACGATTACGCCTTCAATGCCATCTTGTTCATAACCTTTTAAAATTTTAATATCTTCAATAGAAGCTACTCCGCCAGAAGCTACTACTTTTACCCCGCTATAACTTGCAAGTTCTGCTGTCGCTTTTGCATTTACACCAGATAAAGTGCCATCACGAGAAATGTCTGTATAAATAATATGTTTTACACCAGCTTCAGCCATTTTTTTAGCCAATTCTTTCGCTTCCACATTGCCAGATACGCCCCAGCCATCAACAGCTACAATGCCATCTTTAGCATCAATACCTACAACAATGCGTTCACTGCCATATTTTTTGCAAGCATCTTTTACTAATTGCGGATCTTTTACAGCTACAGAACCCAAAATAACACGACTAACACCCATATCTAAAACTTGCTTGATATTTTCCATAGTGCGAATACCGCCACCGAGTTCTACAGGGATATTCACTGTTTTTAATATCATTTCTACAACATCTAAATTCTGTGATTTTCCTTTTAAAGCTCCATCTAAATCAACTAAATGAAGGTATTGACCGCCTTCATCTTCCCATTTTTTTGCCATGATTTCTGGACGTTCAGAAAATACAGTTTCCTGATTAAAATCACCTTTTACAAGGCGTACACATTTACCATTTCTAATATCTATCGCTGGAAAAATAATCAATCTTCATTCACCCTTCTACAAAATTTTTAATAATTTTTAAACCAATATCACCTGATTTTTCAGGGTGAAATTGTGTCGCTACTACATTATCTTTTCCTACAGCAGCTACCAATTCTTCGCCATAACTAGATTTAGCTAAAATTATGGATTTATCTTCTGGACAAGCCTGATAGCTATGTACAAAATAAACATATGGTTCTTCTTTCAATCCTGCAAATAAATTAATATTTACATTCTGATTATTTTCTTCATCTATAACAATAGAATTCCAACCCATATGCGGAATTTTTAGCCCAGGAGCATTTATTTTTTTTACCATGCCTTTAAAAATTCCTAATCCTTTTACTTCTGGTGACTCCTCACTGCCTTCAAACATGATTTGTTCACCCACACAAATTCCCATTACAGGTTTTCCTTGTTCAATAGCTTCTAAAACAGAATTTTTTAAGCCTGATTGCTCAAAATTTTTCATGCAATCACCAAAAGCACCTACACCAGGAAGTACAATTTTATCGGCTTTTTCTATTACTTTTGCATCACTTGTAAGCACTACATCTGGAGAAAATTTCAAAAATGCTTTCTCCACACTAAATAAATTGCCTACACCATAATCCACAATTGCAATCATTAGAATAACTCCTTTAACTAAAAATTTTTATCTTATTCTAATACTCCTTTTGTTGAAGGAATTTTATCTAATGCTCTCTGGTCAAATTCTACAGCTTGTCTTAAAGCATGACCTAAAGCTTTAAATACACCTTCTACTTTATGATGAGAATTTTTTCCATACATCACTTTTATATGCAATGTAATTCCAGCATTAAAGGCAAAAGCTCGCATAAATTCTTCGACAAGTTCTGTATCAAAATCGCCAATCATCGGAGCTAACTCACCCATATCACATACTAAATAAGGTCTACCACTTATATCTAAAGACACCAAAGCTAATGCTTCATCCATAGGAACATAAAAAGTTCCATAGCGATTTATACCACGTTTATCACCAATAGCTTCTTTAAAAGCTTGACCTAAGGCAATACCACAATCTTCTACACTATGATGACCATCAACTTCTATATCACCATCACAGAAAATCTCCATATCTATCAAGCTATGTGCTGATAATAAAGTCAACATATGGTCAAAAAAGCCGATTTTAGTCTTAATATTTGATTTTCCTATGCCATCAAGATTTAAGTTTATATCAATAGCTGTTTCTGCTGTAGTGCGTTTTATAGCACCACAGCGTTTTTTATTTAAATCCATACCATTCAATCCTTTTAATTTTGACTTTCTACAAAATCTTTTATAGCTTTATACACAGCATCATTTTCTGGTCTAGTTCCCATAGAAATGCGCAAACAATTTTCAAGTCTTGGAGCATTGCCAAAAGAACGCACACCAATACCGATATTTTCAAGATATTCATTTAAAGCTACAGCTTTATCATATTTTATCAAGATGAAATTAGTTGCAGATGGATAAACTGTTATTCCATCAATTTTGCTCAACTGTTCGCTTATGCGTTTTCTTTCTGCCACTGTCATTTGAATGCGTGGAATATATTCGTCTCTCATTTGATACACTATATCAGCAGTGATAGCAGATAATACATTTACATGATATGGCATACAAGCTTTGCCTACCATTTCAATAATTTTTTTATCAGCAATCAAATAACCTACTCTTGCACTAGCTAATCCATAAGCTTTAGAGAAAGTTCTTGCAATCATCAAATGTGGATAATCTTTTAAAAATCTCATTGCAGACTCGCCATCAAATTCTACATATGCTTCATCAATGACTAAAGCACAATCAATATTTTTAGCTACATATTCAATATCTGCCATAGGAATTTTTGTACCAGTAGGATTATTTGGGGAACAAATAACAGCAAGAGAAGCTTTATTTTCTTTTACAGCATTGACAAAATCACTTGCATTGAAAGTATAATCATCATTTAAATCCACAGGTACACCAATGGAAGCGCTAAATTTGGCATAGATTTTATACATGGAAAAAGATGGTTGTGGATATACTATTTTTCTACCTCTACCGCCAAAAGCGAAGAATAATTTTTCCAAAATTTCACTTGAACCATTGGCGATTAAAATATTTTCTTTATCTAATCTAAAATTATCAGCAATTTGTTCTGCTAATAATTCAACTTGTTCATTAGGATAACGGTTAAAAGCTACAGAAGCCAATCTTGCCATCAATCTATCTTCAATTATTGGTGGCAAATTCATATTAGACTCATTTGCATTTACCTTTATATCCCAATCACGCTCCACTACATCGTAGCTAGGCATATCTTTTAAACCAGTTCTATATTTTAATTTAATCAATTTTTTCACCTCTTAATTTTATTGCATTTGCATGAGCTTGTAATCCTTCTGCTTCAGCTAAACGAACGATATCAGAACTTACCTCTTGCAAAGCTTTTTGTGTATATGAAATTATGCTTGTACGTTTCATAAATGTTTCTGTATTCAATACAGAATAATAACGTGCTGTGCCACCTGTAGGAAGTACATGGTTTGGCCCTGCAAAATAATCTCCAAGTGGTTCAGGAGAATAAGCACCTAAAAATACTGCGCCTGCATGACGCACATATGGAAGTAAACTAAATGGATTTTCAGTCAAAATTTCCATATGTTCTGGTGCAGAGTAGTTCGCAAGTTCCATTGCCTGCATGAGATTTTCAGTCAAAATAATGCGACCATTTCTTTCTAAAGATGCTTTGGCAATTTCTTTTCTAGGCAATTTAACTAATTGTTTTTCTACTTCTGCCAAAACTTTATCTGCTAAAGCTTCATCATCAGTGAGTACAATACTAGAAGCGAGCATATCATGTTCTGCTTGACTTAACATATCTGCTGCTGTATATACTGGGTCTGCTGTTTTATCCGCTACAATCAAGATTTCACTAGGACCTGCTAGCATATCAATATCACAATGTCCATATACTGCTTTTTTGGCAAGAGTTACGAAAATATTACCAGGACCTGTGATTTTATCAACTTTCGGAATAGTTTCTGTTCCAAAAGCCATAGCAGCTATAGCTTGAGCTCCACCTACTTTATAAATAGCATCAATACCTGCTTCTTTAGCAGCTATCAATACATATGGATTTAATTTTCCATCACGAGATGGTGGTGCCATCATGATGATTTCTTTAACACCTGCCACTTTTGCTGGCATTACATTCATCACTACAGAAGAAGGATAAGCTGCTGTCCCACCTGGAACATAAACGCCTACTCTATCTAATGGTATTACAGATTGCCCTAATATAGAGCCATGATTTCTATATGTAATCCATGAATTTGGTTTTTGTTCTTGGTGATATCTACGTACATTTTCGATAGCCTTACGCAAAGAATTTACGATATCTTCATCAGCTACTTCATATGCTTGAGCATATTCTTCTTGTGTTACTAAAAATTGACTAGGAGTGAAATCTGCTCCATCTAATAATTTTGTATATTTGATTACAGCTTCATCACCATTATAACGAACTTCATTTACAATGCGTTCTACAATCTGATTAGCTGTTAAATCTTCACCGTATAATTCTTTATTTTTTTCACGAATACGAGGATTTAATTCCACTTCATCGAAAGCGGCTTTATCTAATTTTTTTTGTATTGCTTCTAAGCCTAATTCTTTTACTTTTAAAACTTCCATTTATTCATTAGCCCCTTCCAATTCCATTTCCAAAGCTTTTACTAATTTACTGATGCGGTCAAATTTTAATTTAAAACTTGCACGATTGGCAATCAATCTAGCACTAGCTTTAGCGATAAATGCTATTTCATCTAAATTATTTTCACGAAGTGTAGTTCCTGTTTCCACTATATCAACGATACTTTCAGATAAACCTACGATTGGCCCTAATTCAATAGAACCATTCATTTTTATATATTCCATCTGCATGCCCTTACTTGTGAAAAATTGTTTTGCCACATTAGGGAATTTAGTTGCTACACGTGTATGTGTATAATCTGTCAATTTTGCTCTTTTTTTATCTTTTGGCACAGCCATCATCAAATGACATCTGCCAAAACCTAAATCCAATAATTCATAAACATCTTTTTGAGCTTCCATCAACACATCTTTACCAATAACACCTATATCTGCTGCTCCATGTTCTACATATGTAGGCACATCAGCCGTTTTAGCTATGATAAATTTCAATTTTAATTCTTCATTAGTTATGACTAATTTTCTTGATTTTTCTTCTAAATTGTCAGCTACAAAACCAACTTTAGCAAATAAATCTTTAGCTAAATAAAATAATTTGCCTTTTGGTAATGCTATCGTTAAATATTGCATATCGTCTTTTATCATAAAATCTAACCTCTTTTTATCAATTTAAACTATCCGCTAAACAAAGTATCTGTAGTTCACTACAAGCTTTACAATCAATTTTTTCATGATGATATCTTATTATTTCAGCAATATTATTCAGGCCTAATTCATTTAATTTTTCAGCGCCAAGTTGTGCATGATTATAATAAATATACAAAGCATATCTTCTTTTTTGCCAAAAACTCTTTGATTTATTTAATTTTAGCTTTTCAGCTTCACTAGCCCATTGTTTACTTTTTTGTGGTAAAAATTTTCCTAAAAGTACACTTGTTACTTTATCCATTAAACAAATATCTTTAGCTGTTCTACCTACATCATGAAGTAAACAAGCTCTTATCAATAAATTGCAATCTACATTTTCATATTGCTTTTGTTCTATAATTTTTTGTGCTGTATATGCCACATTCAATACATGACGTTGGTCATAAACTCGCATGGCAAAAAATAATTTTTGTTCTTCATCATTTAAATATTTATCAATAAATACTTTGTCTTCTACTGTCAGTTTAGCTTTAATAGCTCGCCAAAATTGTCTTATACGCTTAATCATTATTCTAAATAAATTAATTCCTTAAATAATTTATTTTTGATATAAAGCTGTGCTTGCGCCTTAGTTTGATTTGTTAAAGCTAATTCCACAACTTTTCCTTCAGCACGCAATTCATTTACTAAAGCAATAGCATCATTTAATTTATCACTTGTATAGGCAACATATATATCCTTTTGATTTTCATCACTTGCAATTTCATCAATATTATTTTGTTTATCTAAAGCTAACATCAATCTTTCTATACCCATAGCAAAACCTGTAGCAGGGCAATCTGTGCCAAAATCAGATAACATTTTGTCATATCTACCACCACCGCAAATTGGATAACCTATCATTGGTGCATATACTTCAAAAATCATACCTGTATAATAATCAAAATCACGAATAACACCTAAATCGAATTTTACAAAATCTGCTAAATTATATGCTTTCAATAAAGTGTAAATATCATGTAGATTATCTAAAGCTTTTCTACTTTGTTCATTCAATGCCAAATTATTTGCAATCTCTAAAACTTCTTCTTTTCCCTGTAACATTGGAATAGATTTTAATGCTTCTTTTGCTTGTTTAGGCAATTTTGTATCTTCTACAGCATTAGTTAAATCCACTAAATTTCTCTGTTCTAAAGCTTGTCTAATTTGTATTTGTTTTTCTTGAGATAATCCCATCTGTTGCATGATGCCATTGATAAAATCAACTTGACCTATACATACCTCAAAATTTTTCAAGCCAACTTTTTGTAAACTATCCACAGCTAAAGCAATTACCTCAGCATCACCTAAGGCTTCAGCTACCCCCATCAATTCTACGCCAGCTTGATAAAATTCACATTGACGACCTTCTTGTGTCTGTTCATAACGATATACATTACTAATATAAGAAAGTTTATATGGAAGAATATCATCACTCATTCTACTAGCTGCTACACGCGCAATTGGTGTTGTCATTTCATGACGAAGAGCTACTGTTTTATTATTTTTATCAAAAAATTTAAATAGATGAGTTTCTATGCCACTACGATTATTAATCGTTAAAGTATCTACATATTCAATTGTTGGTGTAACAATTTCATCATAACCCCAAAGACTAAAATTTTTTGCCAATTTAGATTCAATCTCACGTTTTACTTTTGCATCTTTTGGCAAAAAATCTCTTGTTCCATACGGTATTTCTAATAATAGACCTTTGTTCATAAAAAATATTCCTCCATTCATTGCCTTTGTTATTTTAAACGGTTCAATACCGTATCATAACCATCTGCTCCATAATTTAAGCATCGCTTTACTCGACTGATTGTCGCTGTACTTGCTCCTGTGCGTTCTACAACTTCTTCATAAGTATGACCAGCACGAAGCATTCTAGCTACTTCTAATCTTTGAGCCAAAGCTTTCAATTCACTTACTGTACAAATATCTTCAAAAAACTGATAGCATTCTTCTGTATCCTTGAGTGTTAACATAGCCTTACATAACTGATCCGTTAAATTATCTCTTAATTTAGGATTTACCATTTTTATACTCCTTTTACTTTTTTACTTTATCACTTTAACTTACGAAAATTTTATATATATAATAATCCATCTATATCTAACTGTCAAGTATGAGCTAAATTACTGTAAATTTAAACAATTAAGAAGAAATATCAGAAAATTCATATTTAAAATATTTTTTTTATTTTTGTGTTGACAATATGGGGGTATAAATGCTATTATATGGGTGTCGGAACAAATGATATATACTATCACATATGTGATAGTGCATGTTTAGACAGCTTAGTTTATAATAACTATAGATATTTAAACTTTAATATTTATATTTTGAAAAGAGGTCTTAACATGCAACCCGTATCTAGAAGAATTTTAGTCAAAGTCGCTCATATGTATTATGGAGCCGACATGAAACAAAGTGATATCGCTAAAAAATTAGGAATTGACCGCTCTACTGTTAGTAAATATCTAAAAAGAGCAAAAGAAACTGGTATTGTAAAAATCTTCATAGCTCAAGACAATTTTGAAACAATTGAATCTCAGTTAGAAGAAAAGTTTAATTTAAAAGAAGTCTATATCGTCCCATCTAGTGAAAATAAAGATGAAGTTTATTCCAATTTAGGTAAAGCCGGACTAAATCTATTAAAACGTCTAATCAAGGACAAAATGGTAATCGGCTTTAATTGGGGTCGTTCCATGGGGGCTATTGGCTATCAAGCAGCTATCGAAAATTTCCCAGCTGTTGATGCTGATTTCGTACCTTTGGTTGGTGGTTCTGAAAGCTTAGATGTTGACCTTCATGTAAATACAATTTGTTACAAGGTCGCAAATGCGTTCCAAGCTAGAAGCCATTATCTTTATGCTCCAGCTATAACGAAAAATACAGAAACAAAAAAAGCAATTATAAATGATACTAATTATTTAAGAATTCAAGACTTATGGGATAAATTAGATGTAGCCTTTTTAGGTATTGGTTCTCCTACATCTGCTTCCAACGTAATTTGGACTGATGGACTAAAATCAGAATACATCACTTCTTCCTTTGGTAATCGTATCATCGGTGAAACTTGCACTCGTTTTTATGATAAAAATGGTAACGAAGTACCAACTGAAGTTGTAGATAGAACAATCTCCATACCTTTTTCTCAATTACATAAAGTCAAATATGTAATCGGAGTTGCAGCTTCTGACGAAAAAGTTCCAGCTATCTATAGTGCATTAAAAGGAAAATTAATCAATATTTTAATCACTGATGAAAGCACTGCAAAAAAATTACTTAATTTTAACAGTTGATAAATAAAAAGGAGGAAAGCTCTCATGTTCTGGACATTTATTGTATTAGGTATAGTAATGTGGCTTCTCCAAGGTTTATTGAATATTTACCAATTAAAAAAATTTAATAAGGAATTAAAAAATCTTCGTCAATCTGGCCGAGTCGCAATCGGCAAGGCCAGAGGCAGATTTAAAGCAGGTTGTCTATTACTCTTATGTATAGATGATGACTGTAAAATCATCACCGGAAAAAAACTACAAGGTGTAACAAGTTTTGCTAGATTTAAAAATTTCAATGAATTAAATGGATATTACCTTCCAGAAATCACTGACAAAGACTGCCAAAACTTTGACAAACAAACAAGCTCTGCCATCTTATCTGCCGTTGAAGAATATAAACAATATACAAAACAACAAAAAGAAGCGTCCACATGCATTGAAAATGCATCACAATAATCAAAAAATTCTAAATTAAAGGAGAGAATATTTATGGACACTTTAGTACTACTAGCTCAAGGTTTTATTGGTATGTTTAACAAAGGTGGCGAAACGTTCATCGGTCTTGTTTCTGGTATCGTTCCTACCCTCATCTGCTTATTGGTAGCAATGAATGCAATTATCCTCTTTGTCGGCACTGATAAAGTTGAAAAATTCGCTCATCTCTGTGCTGGTAATGTTATTTCTCGTTACATGATTTTACCTGTTATTGGTACATTCTTCTTCTGTAATCCAATGACTTTATCTCTTGGTAAATTCATGCCAGAAAGATACAAACCATCTTATTATGCAGCAGCTTCTCGTTCTTGCCATACATTAAATGGTTTGTTCCCACACGTAAATCCTGGTGAATTATTCGTATTCTTAGGTGTTGCTAATGGTATTACTCAACTTGGTTTATCTACAGTAGACTTAGCTCTTCGCTATTTCTTAATCGGTATTTTAATCAACTTCATCGGAGGCGTTATCACTGACTTCACTACTGCTTATGTATCTAAACAACAGGGCGTAGTTTTAAGTGATAAAGTAAAAACTACTCATTAATTTTTATCAAGCAAATTTAATTCGTATATAAAATAAAGGAGATATTTATCATGGCTCAATATAAAGATGTTATTGTTAATGCTGGTGCTGGCGGATTTGGCGGACCTCTTGTATTAAAACCAGATGATAAAAAGAATAAAGTTGTTAATATTACAGGTGGGGTTATTTCTCCTGTATCTCAAAAAATCGCAGAATTAACAGGTTGCGAACTTGTTGATGGTTTCAAAACTAGTGTTCCTGATGATGAAATTCTCTGCGTAATCATTGACTGTGGCGGTACACTTCGTTGCGGTATTTATCCTAAAAAACGCATCTATACAATCAACTTAAATCCAACTGGTGCAAGCGGCCCTATGGCTAAATATATCACAGAAGATATTTATGTATCCGCAGTAAAAGAAAATTGTATCTCTTATGCTTCCACTGAAGATGCTGCTAATGCTCCAAAAGTTGCACAAGCTCCGGCAGAAGAACCAAAAAAATCTACTTACGATACAAGCAAAAAAATCACTGAACAAACTAATGTAGGCTTTATGGCTAAAGTTGGTAAATTCATGGGATATATCACAGCTACTTTATATCAAGCTGGTCGTGATACTATTGAAACAATCTTAAAAACTATCTTACCTTTCATGGCATTCGTTTCCATGCTCATCGGGGTAATCTTAGCAAGCGGTATCGGTGATATCATCGCTCATGTACTTACACCTCTTGCAGGCTCTGTAATCGGTCTTGTTATCTTAGCATTAATTTGTTCCTTCCCATTCCTTTCTCCATTCCTCGGCCCTGGCGCTGTTATCGCTCAAGTTATCGGTGTATTAATCGGTGTTGAAATCGGTAAAGGCAACATTCCTCCTAGTCTTGCACTCCCTGCATTATTCGCTATCAACGCTCAGGCTGCTTGCGACTTTATCCCTGTTGGTTTAGGTCTTGCTGAAGCTGAACCTCAAACTGTTGAAGTTGGTGTTCCTTCTGTATTATATTCTCGTTTTATCACAGGTCCAATCAATGTTGTTTTAGCATGGCTCGCTAGCTTTGGTTTATACGAAAGCTAATTTATCAATAATCAATACAAGGAGATTATCTCATTATGAAAAAAATATATTCTACTATTGTTAAAGATTTAGGTCCTATGGCAGAAGATTTTATCGGTGAAAAAATGATTATTCTCTTCAACGAAAATGCTCCTGCTGAACTCGCTGAATTCTGCGTACTTCATACTGGTAATGAATTAACTGATACTGTAGAAGTTGGCGATATTTTAAAAATCAACGATACTGAATACAAAATTGTAGAAGTAGGCTGTGAAGTTCAAAAAAATCTTAAAGATTTAGGTCATATCGCTCTTCGTTTCAATAATAATGAAGAAGGCGAGTCCTTAGAAGGTAGTCTCTATCTTGAAGATAAAGCAGTTAGCCTTCCTTCAGTTGGCTCTGAAATAGCTATCTTCAAAGCATAATAAATAATAATAACAAAATTATATAAATTGGAGTGATTTTATATGTCATGGTTAGCCCTTGAAGGTAAAACAGCTGTTGTTACTGGTGGTGCTTCTGGCATTGGTAAAGCTGTAGTTCAAGCATTCTTAGATAATGGTGCAAATGTTGTTGTTTGTGATATGAACCCACAAACTCCTGAATATGATTTACATGAAGGCAGTGGAGAATTCCTCTATGTTCCTACTGATGTTACTAAAGCTGATAGCGTAAAAGCTATGGTAGAAGCTGGTAAAGCAAAATTCGGTAAATTAGATATCCTCGTAAACAACGCTGGTATCAATATTCCTCGTCTTTTAGTAGATAAAGATGATCCATACGGTAAATATGAATTAGATGAAAATGTTTTTGATAAAGTTTCTGCTGTAAATATCAAAGGTGTTTATCTTTGTGCACAAGCTTTAGGACATGAATTCGTAAAAAATGGCGAAGGCGTTATCATCAATATGTCTTCTGAAAGTGGTCTTGAAGGTTCTGAAGGTCAGAGCATCTATGCTGCAACTAAAAATGCTGTTAACTCTTTCACTCGCTCTTGGGCTAAAGAATTAGGTAAACATCATGTTCGCGTTGTTGGCGTAGCTCCTGGTATCTTAGAAGCTACAGGTCTTAGAACATTAGCTTATGAAGAATCTTTAGCTTATACTCGTGGTATTACTGTAGAACAGTTACGTGCTGGATATACAAATACAAAAACAACTCCACTTGGACGTGATGGAAAATTAACAGAAGTTGCTGATATGGTTATGTTCTTAAGCAGTCATCGTGCTTCTTATGTACATGGTGTAACATTCAACGTTGCTGGTGGTAAAACTAGAGGTTAATAATTATATTATTAAAACTATATAGATAGGACAGATACTTATGCTTAATATAAATAAAAAAGCCACCATGAAATTGCCGTTTCATAGTGACTTAAAGCCTAATCATTGCACAGACCTAGGCTAAGTAAAGCATATGATAAAGATTTTATCCTGTCAAGCAAAACTAATTTATCCCCATCTTAAAAACAGTCAATATTAATTGGCTGTTTTTTTTTGTTCTTATGGTTAACTAAATATTTTTAAAAGTTGACAATTATATGCATATATGATTTAATAACAATAAATTATTGTTTATATGTTCATCTTCTTTATTGGTATAAAAATTAATATAAAAAATGAACTGCTTAACAAATAATTAAATGAGAGGGATTTTTATGATATTAACAAAGAAAAAAGAAATCTTATCCACAAAAAGTATGATTTTATCGGCTTTATTCGTAGCTTTAATCGCAATTGGTGCTTTTATTAAAGTTCCTGTTCCAGTTTGTCCTTTTACTTTGCAATTATTATTTACTACCTTAGCTGGACTTCTTTTAGGAGCTAATCTTGGTTTTGTCAGTGTCTGTGTTTATATAATCATTGGCTTAATCGGTATTCCTATTTTCACTGAAGGCGGTGGCCTTGGATATATTTTTCAGCCAACATTTGGTTATCTAATTGGTTTTGCCTTTGGTGCTTATGTCGCTGGATATCTCACACAAAATCGCACTAAATTATCTTTCATTTATCTACTATGCGTTAACTTCCTCAATCTTTTAATCGTCTATGCCTTTGGTATGGTCTATGTATATATCATCAACAATTTTTATTTAAACACTCCTATTGGTATTTGGCCTGTAGTTTTATATTGTTTCTTATTAGCTGTTCCTGGCGATATAGTTCTTTGCATTCTCGCTGCCATATTAGGTAAAAAATTAATACCTAATTTAAAACATTATAAATAAATTATTTAGAAAAGAGATGTCTTATGAGTAAAGGTATTTTTATTACTGCAACTGGTACTGATATCGGCAAAACTTATGTTACTGCCTTATTAGTAAAAAAACTTCGCGAAGCTAATTTCAATGCTGGATATTATAAAGCAGCTTTAAGTGGTGCTGATAATATCGCTGAAAGTGATGCTGGCTTTGTCAATCGCATTGCCAATATCCATCAAGATGAGCAAACTCTACTATCTTATTTATATAAAAATGCTGTATCACCTCATCTAGCTGCTAAAATCGAAGGCAATCCTGTAGAAAAAGATACTGTAATTTCTGATTATGCTACTGTACAAAAAAATTATGATTATGTAACAGTTGAAGGCAGTGGTGGTATAATCTGCCCTATTCGCTATGATGATAAAGCTAAATATTTTCTCACAGATATCATAAAATGGCTACATCTTCCAACATTGATTATTGCTGATGCTGGTCTTGGCACGATAAATTCTGTAGTGTTAACAGTGGAATATTTAAAACATCAAAATATTAAAGTACAGGGAATTATTTTAAATAATTACACTGGTGGCATTATGCAAGAAGATAATATCAAAATGATTGAAGATTTAACTGATATTCCTGTCATAGCTTTAGTAAAACCAAATGATAAAGATATCGACATTGATGCTAAATTTTTAGCAAGTTTATATTTATAATTAAAAATTAAATATAATTGAATATTAAATTCAAAAGAAATGGATTGATTTTATGTGTAATATTAATTGGATAGATGAAGATTTAAAATATATCTGGCACCCTTGCTCACAGATGAAAGATTATGAAGAATTAAAACCTATCGTTATCGACCATGGGAAAGGTTCTTATCTTTATGATATCAATGGCAAAGAATATATCGACATCATCAGCTCATGGTGGTGCAATCTCTTAGGACATGCCAATCCTAAAATTAATGAAGCTATCAAAAATCAATTAGATAATTTAGAACATGTTATTTTTGCCAATCTTTCACATAAACCAGCTATCAAACTTTGTCAGGAATTGATTAAAGTCGTGCCTAAAGGTTTATGCAAATTCAATTTCAGTGATAATGGCTCTGCTTCTGTAGAATGTGCTTTAAAGATGGCTTTCCAATACCATTATCAGACAGGCAATCCACAAAAACAGCGTTTCATGTGTTTATCTGAAGGTTATCACGGTGAAACAATCGGTGCTTTATCCGTAGGTAGCATGGATTTATATGCAAAAATCTACAAACCAATGCTCATGAATGCTGTACATACATCAGCACCAGATTGTTATCGTTGCCCTTATCATCAAAATCGTGAAACTTGCAAATGTGAATGTTTCGTGCATGCCGAAGAAGATTTCGCTAAATATGGCAATGAATTAGCAGCTGTCATCGTTGAACCACTCATTCAAGGTAGTGCTGGTATGCGAATTTATCCGCCACTTTATTTAGAAAAACTTCGCAAACTCTGTGATGAATATAATGTATTATTAATCGCTGATGAAATCGCAACTGGCTTTGGTCGCACAGGTAAAATGTTTGCATTTGATTATACAAATGTTTCACCTGATATCATGACTATTTCCAAAGGTTTGACAGGTGGCTATATGCCAATGGCGATAACTATAACTACACAAAAAATCTATGATGCTTTTTATGCAGATTATAATGAAGGCAAAGCGTTTATGCACAGCCATACTTATAGTGGCAATCCATTAGGCTGTAGTGCTGCTTTAGCCGTACAAAAAATATTGCGTGAAGAAAATATTTTAGCCAAAGCTCAAGATACGGCAAAATATCTCCATGAAAAATTACAAGCAACTTTTGCTAATCATAAAAATGTCGGTGAAATCCGCCATTTAGGCTTGATAAATGCCATTGAACTTGTAAAAGATAAAGATACAAAAGAAGCTTTCGACAGCAAAAAACGTCTTGGCTATCAAATATATAAAAATGCCCTCCAAAAAGGTTTGTTACTTCGCCCTCTAGGTGATGTATTGTATTTCAATCCGCCATTAAATATCGATAAACAAACATTAGACAAAGCCATTTCCATTTGCCATACTTCCATAAATGAAGTTTTAAATTCCTAAAATTAAAGACTATATTTAGACTAAAAATTTCTCTTAGTTTAAATATAGTCTTTTTTTATATATCTTTCCCTATAATTCCTTGATAATCTAGTTCTAAAAATTATATACTATAAAAAAACACATTTTTAGGGTATCTATATGATTTTACGCAAACAACAAAAAAAATTTAAATTACGCTTTCGTGCCTTTAAACGAAAACCATTTTTATTTTTACGTCATTTTTTACTCATCATTATTTTTCGTTTTTTCGGTGTCATTATTTGTTTGTTTTTCACAGTCTTACCTTTACCACTCAGCAACTTCATTCAACATTTGATGAATTTAAATCTATCGCTTAATTCACTAAAAGATATCCTCTCATCTGTAAAACAACTCGCTACTAATTTTTATACCATAATACCTTCAACCAATGATATTATGCGTTTTATCAAATCATTTTTGCTGAATTTTTCACCTAGCAATTTTTATAATATCTTACGCAGTTTGCCACATGACTTACGCCAATTATTTTTACAGATATTTGATTACTTACGTCAACGCTTAAAAGATATACGCTTATTTATCAGGTCTTTATTCCCCTTGCGACAAGCTTTCTCGCGATTTCATAAATTCATCATTACTCATGCTAGATTAGCTAGACGTCTATTTTGCAATCTATTAATGGTATTTTTTAACGTATTATTGATAAAAATATTATTCTTAATCATTATCCCATTACTTGGTATCAGTACTATTTATTTTATCGGTATAGACATCAGCTTGATTATCATTGCTACATTGAGTTTATTGACTTCACAGCTAGGTACTTTAATCGGTAAATCAGTTACTAATATTCTCATTCGTCTATATGATATAATCCAACAACGAACAACTAAAATGAATATATTTTTATTTCTTATCGCTTTGCTTTACAATAAAATATCTTTATTTATCAAAAAAATTCGCCTACGTTTAATTTTTCTTTTTAGTTGTCTTTTGCAAAAAATATGTCTATATTTTATTGCCCTTTATCTTTATTACAAAATCCAACGACAAAAATTCTAATTAAGGAGCATAACTTATGTATTCTAAAAAATCTCTTTCTCTTTTATTAGCACTTAGTGCATTTAGCTGTTTTATGCCTACTACATTTGCCAATGAAACACCCAATGCTCACAGTCTAATAGAAAACAATAATCTCATCGCTACACCTAGCTATACTACAATCATCACCAAAGAACAAATCCATGATAATCACTATAAAAATCTAGCAGAAGCTCTTTCCTATGCTAATGGGGTAATTGTAAATTCAGGCTCACTGAATACTTCTCATATGGTAGTGCGCATTGATGGAGATGATAGAGTAGCTATCTTCGTTGATGGTCGTCGCATGAATATGAATAAAGGTATCATGAGCGGTCGTGCATCTTATGATTTAGATTTATTGCCATCTATAATGAATGTAGAACGCATCGAAATTCTTCATGGTGCAGTTGGTTCTACATATTTAAATTATGATACTCCTGCTGGGGCTATCAATATCGTTACTAAAAAAGGCGATAAACGTGAAACAACTGTTGATTTAGCTGCTGGTGAACACGGCTCTTGGAAAGTTAAAGCCATAACAAGCGGTAGCTTAGATGATTGGTCATGGGTAGCTACTGGTGGCTTTGATAATGTCGATTATATGAAATATAAAGGCACAGATGACCACACTCATGAAATGCCAAATTCCGACAACAATCGCCGTGAAATGGCTTATCGCATTGATAAGAAATTGACCGACAACACTTCTTTAACTTTTGACTATGGTCATCTAAGCAACGATACAGGCACTTGGATATCCAAAAGTTATCCACAGGATTATAATTATGAAAAATTAATCAACCATTTCGCACTCACTTATAATTATAAAGAAAATACTGATACTCCAGCATTTTTAGCCATTTACCACTATTATACTCAAGGAGATAGCTATATTCCTACTGGCTTCATCAATCAAGAAGATGAAAAAACTTATAGTCGCTGGGAAAACACTACTCAAGGTATTGATTGGCATGATGCTTGGAAAATCAGCAAAGACCATACTATTTCTGCGGGACTTACTTATCGCAAAGATGAAGTTGATAATATCAACAATGATTACAATAATATTTTCAGTGGCAATTATAATAAATCTATGGATAATTTTTCCGTTTATTTACAAAGCACTCGCCGTTTTGATAAATTAACACTAACTGGAACATCTGCTTACAATAATAATAGTGAATTCGGTGGAAAATACGTTTCTAATGGTGCTTTAGATTATAAAGCTGATGAAAATACTGTTATCTATGCTTCTTTAAGTCAAATTTATGCTACACCATTTTTAGATGATTTATATTTTAATAATGCTCATATTCAAGGAAATCCTAATTTACGACCAGAGACAGGTTATAAAGGCAGTCTAGGTATACGCTATAAATTAAATCCTACAAGCAATATCAATTTCAATGCATTCCTAGAAAATATAGATGATCCATTGGGCTGGAGATATGAACATAATAAATTTCATGCTGTAAATTTTGAAAATCAGAAAAAACGCGGTTTCCAATTAGAATATAATAAAATTTTCAGTCCAAAATACGATATGTCGCTTGCTTATACTCGTACAATCACACATACTGATTTTGCTGATGGTAACGGCAATCAAACTGATGTCAATGCAATAGCTCCAAGTAGCTATAAACTTCGCTTTAGTTATCATGATGATACATGGCATAATAATATTCTACTAAATGCTGTATCTGGTAGAGATACAAATTATTATAGCGATAGCAATTATTATATACTTGACGCTAATCTCAATTATAAAATCAATGACCAATGGTCAACATATCTGAAATTAGCCAATATCACCAATGTATCTTATGAAACTATCGGCTCTTTCTTAGATGGAGATTGCCCTGCTCCTGGTAGAACTGTACTCATGGGTATGGAATACACTTTTTAATTAAAATCTAAAATATAAATAATAAAAAGGTAGATTAATTCATATATTTAATCTACCTTTTATTTTTTTGCTTGTTTATTTTGCGATATTTAATTTTCAAATCATTTAATAATATTATTAAGTGTTTTTAGCAATGATAGCACCGATTACACCGCCGATTAATACTGCAGCTGTGATATCGCCTTTATCATAATCTTTGTCGCTATCATCATCGCGGTCATCTCTATCGTCACGGTCATGACGTGGAGGTCTATCTCTATCCCAATCATCGTCATCATCATCATGACGAGGTGGTGGTGGAGTCCAATCATCATCGTCTCTATCATGACGAGGTGGTCGCTTATCATCTCTGTCATCATCTCGAGGTGGAGGTGGTTTTTTCCAATCCTTATCCTCATCAGAGCGACCCCTATTCCAATGATCATCTTTATCAAAGCCGACTGTATTGAATTGCTGTTCATAAGCAACATTTGTATTCAAAGCTGCTGCTGAAGCTTGATTCATACTACAAACATAACTCACTGGACTGCATAAGAAACAAGATAATGATACAGTTGTTATAATTTTTTTCGCTCGCTTAGAAAATAATTCTTTCATTTTGCTATCCTCCCTATCTAAAAGTTATATACATATTAAATTAAACATCAAGTATTTTTAGCAATTACTGCACCAATTACGCCACCGATTAACACGGCAGTTGTGATATCTCCTTTATCATAATCATTATCATCATCTTTATCGTGTCTATCATGTTTTGGTGGAGGAGGTGGTGGATCATGTCTTTCTTCATGACGAGGAGCTGCACTTACTGTAGATAGTTGTACAGCATAACTCACAGGGCTACACAAAAACATGCTAGGGCTATTATTCCTATAAAATTTTTCAAACGTCCTTTAATTAATTTTAACATATTTACACAACCTTTTATACATCTTTTTTTATTTATGTACATCTTATATATTAAATATATCATGAGAAAATTAAATTATACTTAAAATATTATTTAAAATTAATTAAAAAATTCTAGCTTATCCTTGCCAATAAAAAAGCCATTATCTATAATGAAAAAATGTATTAAATATTTTTAAAGGAGTATTTTTTATTTATGATAAATTTAAACAATCTCTTAACTGAAAAACGCAATCCTTATACATTAAATATTGATAATGTATCCACTTTAGAAATGTGTATGCTTCTAAATGAAGAAGATAAACGCGTAGCTATCGCTATCCGTAATGTATTGCCACAGATTGCCATGGCTGTTGATGAAATCACATCTCGCCTCAAAGACGGCGGACGCTTATTTTATATCGGTGCTGGCACATCAGGCAGACTTGGCATCTTAGACGCTGTGGAATGTCCACCAACTTACAGCACTGACCCTGAAATGGTACAGGGAATTATCGCAGGTGGTTATAATGCAATCTTCAAAGCTCAAGAAGGTGCAGAAGATTCTTTGACTCTTGCTCAAGAAGATTTACAAGCAAAAAATTTATCCGCCAAAGACTGTGTTGTCGGTATCGCAGCCAGCGGTAGAACTCCTTATGTAATCGGCGGATTAGATTTTGCCAATAGCATAAATGCCTTGACTATCGCCATCAGTTGTACTAGTAATAGTGAAATCAGCTCCCATGCAAAAATCGCCATTGAAGCTTTGACTGGCCCAGAAGCAATCACAGGTAGCACACGCATGAAAGCAGGTACTGCCCAAAAAATGATTTTAAATATGCTCTCTACTTGTACCATGATAAAATTGGGTAAAGTCTATAGCAATTTAATGGTTGATGTAAAATCATCTAATAAAAAACTCGAAGAAAGAGCAAGACGTATATTAATGGAAGCTACTAATTGCGACCGACAAACTGCTATTGATACTTTAGCTATCACTCAAGGCAAAGTAAAACCTGCAATTTTAATGTTACTTGCCAATATCTCCTATGAAGAAGCACTCTCTAGCTTAAATAATAATGAAGGTTTTATCTCCAAATCATTAAATAGTATGAAAAAATAATTGCGAGGTTTCTATGAATTTACAACAAACAGCTTTTGCTATCTATGAACTTATGAAGTCATTTTCTATCTTAAAAATAACTAATTGTATGACTAGACTTCGCTTACAATTAAACACAGAAGATATCGCTAATTTACCCTTAAAAGAATTAAAAAATATTCCTAACGTCTTAGGCGTAAACTTAAATGATAATGAACTACAAATCATCTTAGGCCCTGGAAAAGTAAATGAAGTAACTTCTGAATTCAAAAAATTATATGCAAATAAAAATCTTGAAACTAATGCTCAAAATACAAATCAAGATACAAATAACAATCAACAACAATTTGGCAATGCCGAAGAACTTCATCAACAAATCCGCAAAAAAAATGCTACACCTTTTAAATTATTATTGAAACGCATTTCTAATATCTTCATGCCACTTATACCTGCATTTATCGCTTGCGGTTTAATCACAGGATTATTAAATATCGCTTTTAAAATTGATCCTACACTTACAAACTACCCTGCAATCCAAGTTTTACAAATAGCAGGAAATGCTGTATTTTTCGGCTTAAATATCTTTGTCGGCATCAACACCGCCAAAGAATTCCACGCTTCTCCTATGCTCGGTGGTACAATGGCAGCCATCATCACACACCCCATGCTCAACAATATCAGCCTATTTAATATAGATTTACTCGCAGGTCGTGGTGGTATCGTTGCCGTCTTATTAGTAGTAGCTTTTTCCTCATGGTTAGAAAACAAATTACACAAAATCGTGCCAAAAATTTTAGATTTATTCTTAACGCCACTACTCGTAATCTTAATCGCCACTTTCCCTGCTCTATTCATCTTACAACCTATCGGCGGTATCATCGCCGAGACTATCGGCGTACTCGTAACATCTGCAATTAATTCCGGTGGTGCTATCACTGGCTTTATCATCGGCGGTATCTTCTTGCCACTCGTTATGACTGGTCTTCACCAGGGACTCACACCTATTCACGCCGAACTGCTCAATCAATACGGCGTTACTATCCTTTTACCTATATTAGCCATGGCAGGCGCAGGGCAAGTCGGTGCTTCTATCGCTGTATATCTCAAAACTAAAAATCAAAAATTAAAACAAACCATAGCTTCTGCCCTTCCTGTCGGCTTCATGGGCATTGGCGAACCTTTGATTTACGGCGTAACCTTACCACTTGGTAAACCATTTATCTCCGCTTGTATCGGCGGTGCTTTCGGTGGTGCAGTCCAAGCATTTTTCCATGTAGGTGCTACCTCCATTGGCTTATCTGGTCTACCACTCACAGCTAGTACAGATAAAATGCTTTGCTATTTAATCGGACTTTTCACAGCCTATATTTTCGGCTTTATCGCCACATTAATAATCGGCTTTAACGATCCTATCGAGGAGTGATATTTTGCAAAACGGCATTTCCATTTATCTTGGCTTAGATAATACATTAGAAGAAAATTTAAATCTAATTCATCTAGCCCATAAATATAATCTCAATCGCATTTTTACCTCATTTCATATACCAGAAACAGATATTTCCCATTTTCAACAAGATTTACAGACAATTTTAAAACTCACACAAAAATATAATATGGAAGTAATTTGTGATGTATCGCCAAATACTTTAGCCTTATTAAATTTAGATACATTAAATATCCAAGAATTAGCTACTCTCGGCATAACAACACTTCGCTTAGACTTTGGCTACAGTGCCGAACAAATAGCCAAATTAAGTCATCAAAATATAAAATTACAATTCAATGCCTCAACCATCACTCAAGAATTTCTTGATGAATTAAATCATTACCAAACAGATTTCCAACATATTGATGCACTCCATAACTTTTATCCTCGTGAAGGTACAGGTCTAAACGTAAAAAAATTACAACAACAAAACGAATTACTTCATAAATATAATATTTCCGTAGGTGCTTTCATACCTAGCTATAACAAAGCTCGCTCTCCAATCAAAAAAGGCTTGCCAACATTAGAAATACACCGCTATCAAACAGCCAGCCTTGCCATGCGACATCTAAAATTACTCGGTATCGACTCCATTTTTATCGGCGATAGCCTACCTACAGAAGACGAAATCCAAGAATTAGCCAATTTAACTGATGAATATATCTTATTAAAAGCAAAAAAATTAACACAAAATAAAGATATACTAAAAACCTTACAACAAAACACCTTCACCGCTCGCCTAGATGAAGCAGACGGAGCCATTCGCACCCAAGAAAGCAGAGCATTATTCAAACAAATATATATCTGCCCTGAATATATTGTCCCTAGAGAAATAGGCTCTATTACCTTAGATAATGCCCTTTATGCACGCTACGCAGGAGAAATGCAAATCATCACCCATGCACAAAAAAAAGATAATAAAATCAATACCATTGCTAAATTATTAGACAGCGAATTAATTTTATTACCTTATATACAACCAAATAGCAAATTTAAAATAAAAGTTTAAATTAGTTTTAAAAATATAAGATTGGAGGTTGATATATTGAATATACCAAAATTAAGATTTAAAGATAATAACGGCAATGATTATCCACAATGGGAAAAGAAAAAATTAGGTGATATTGTTCAATTTTTAGATAATAAAAGAAAACCATTAGAACAAAGTGAACGTATACATGGTAAATATCCTTATTATGGTGCTTCTGGTATTATTGACTATATAAATAATTATATCTTTGATGAAGAACTTGTTTTATTAAGTGAAGACGGAGCGAATATTATAGATAGAAATTATCCTATTTGTTATATAGCTACTGGAAAATATTGGGTAAATAATCATGCTCATGTTTTAAAAACAAAATCACAATATTTAAATAAATTCCTTTGTGAAGCCTTAGAACGTTTAAATTATAATAAATATAATACAGGTACTGCTCAACCAAAATTAAATCAAGATATTTGTAAAAATATCTTACTCAATATACCAATTTTACACGAACAAGAAAAAATTGCTAATTTTTTTAGTACAATAGATAAAAAAATAAAAAACCTAGCAAATACTATCACTAGCCTAGAAAATCAGAAAAAAGGATTACTACAACAAATCTTTAGCCAAAAACTACGCTTTAAAGATAAAAACGGCAATAATTATCCTAATTGGAAAAAGAAAAAATTAGGCGATTTATTCACTATAAAAGCAGGTGGAGATATCAATAAAGAAAATTTTTCTGAACAATATTCTATAGAGTTCAAATATCCTGTATATGCTAATGCTTTAACTAATAATGGACTATATGGATATTCTAATATATATAAAATTGATAAACCTAGTATTACTGTTACTGGAAGAGGTATTAATGTTGGTTTTGCTTTATCAAGAGAACCTTTCTATTATCCTATTGTACGCTTATTAGTTTTAATACCTAATATAAATATTAATTTTACATTTTTTACAGAATCTATTAATTTTATTCATATTTTTAATGAATCAACTGGTGTTCCTCAATTAACCGCACCCCAATTATCTAAAGTAAATGTTTATGTACCAAATATAGAAGAACAAAATAAAATTGGAAATCTTTTTGATAAACTAAATGAAAAAATTGATAACAAAAAAGCCCAGCTAGAACACTGGCAACAAATAAAAAAAGGACTATTACAACAAATGTTCGTATAGTCCGATTGCTTTTCTTTCATGACCAATAAAAACACCAAAAGAACAACAATAAATAATACCTAACTTTTCCCGCATTTTAAAATTTTAATGGTAACGCTAGTTATTGAAAATCTTTAATAACACCTAACCATTTCCCGCATTTTAGCATCTTTTTACGGTAGCTATTAGCTATTGGCAAAGATAAAAATATAGCTACGCTTTTAGTTCTACTGTTTGAGCCTTGCGAGTTTAGAACGTTGTTGATATATTTTTATCTTTGACAAAGTAAAAAGTGCGTGAGCGGGTGATTTCTTTGGTTCGTTTCTTTATCACTACAGAAATGAACAATTATCTATTTTATATTTACTTTTCTTTCATAAACAAGAAAAGTAACAAAAGAACTTTACCTTTCATTACCAATTCTTTCTTAAAAAGAACAAAACCATGATTTTAAAGCTTTTAACACATTACAAATAATGGTGCTAAATTCATAATCATGGTTTTATTCTTACTAACAGCTTATAGCTACTGACAAAATTACTAACATAAAAAATATTTTACTATTATTTTTCATAATTTATTACTTTACTGTAAATTTATTTTAATTTTCTTTGTAAATATATCATATCTATTAATTGAATGCCATCTTCATATATTGGTTGTTCATAATTATCTATAAAAAAATTTTTTATGTAATGTGAACGAATAAATCCACATTGCTCATAAAAAGGAATAGTTAATGTACTATCTCCTGTTCCAACTTGTAATATAGAATATTTTTCTTTATAATTTTTGATAATAAAATCTATCATTACTTTACCATAACCTTTTCTTTGATATTCAGGTTTTACAGCTAGATTTTTTATTTCCAATACACCATTTTGTTCATCTGTTATAATACATTCTGCTTTTATTATTCCTTCATCATCTAATACATACATTATGCCTCTATCAATATATTTATCAATCATATTTTCTTGTTCATCTGCCAACAATAATAATGAAAGAAATTGTTTTTTGTTATCTTTAACTTCTTTTATTTCCATAAGAACTCCGATACTATAAATTTTTACTTTATTATATTAAGACAAAATGACCTTTAACAGTTGACATAAATAACTATTAAAGGTCATTTTTATATTTAAATTTACATTATAATTTTAACTGTGTTTTAATACGTTCTACAGCTTTTAATGTATTTTCACGGCTACCAAATGCAGTAAGACGGAAATAATTTTCGCCAGATGGGCCAAAACCAGAACCTGGAGTACCTACGATATTTGCTTCATGAAGAAGTTTATCGAAGAAATCCCAAGAAGTCATGCCTGCTGGAACTTTGAGCCATACATATGGGGAGTTTACACCACCGAAAACAGTAAGACCAAGGCTTGCTAAACCTTCACGGATAATTTTTGCATTTTCCATGTAGTAGCCAACCATTTCTTTTACTTGTTTTTGTCCTTCTTCAGTAAGTACAGCTTCTGCACCACGCTGAATAATATAAGGTGTACCATTGAATTTAGTTGTATGACGGCGATTCCAAAGAGGATTTAAAGCTTGTTCTTTACCATCTTTTGTATAACCTTTAACAGCTTTTGGTAATACAATATAACCGCAACGAGTACCAGTGAAACCTGCTGTTTTGGAGAAGGAACGGAATTCAATAGCTACTTCTTTTGCGCCTTCAATTTCATAAATTGTATGAGGTACATCTTCTTCTGTAATATAGTAAGAATATGCTGCATCATATAAAATGATAGATTTATTTTCTTTAGCATATTTAACCCATTTAGCTAATTCATCACGGGATAAAGTAGTACCAGTTGGGTTATTAGGGCTACATAAATAAATCATGTCTACATGCTGTTTTGGAAGTTCTGGAGTGAAGTTATTTTCAGCAGTACATGGCATATATACTACACCTTCAAAAGTTCCATCTTCTTTTACAAGACCTGTACGACCAGCCATGATATTTGTATCGAGATATACAGGATATACAGGGTCAGTAATAGCAATAGTATTATCTACGCCAAAAATTTCTTGGATATTACCGCAGTCAGATTTTGCACCATCGCTGACAAAAATTTCATCAGTTTCGATATCTACACCACGAGATTTATAAATTACATCACGAATTTTTTCACGTAAAAAAGCATAACCTTGTTCAGGGCCATAACCGCGGAAAGTTTCTTTATTAGCCATTTCATCAACAGCTTTATGCATAGCTTCGATACTAACTTGTGGTAATGGTAATGTAACGTCACCGATACCTAAGCTAATAACTTCAGCTTCTGGATTTTCAGCTTTGAATTTCTGCACACGATGTGCAATTTCAGCAAAAAGGTAACTACCTTGTAATTTTAGATAATTTTCATTAACTAATGCCATTTATAATCCTCCTAAATACTTTTATTTATCTCTAAATAAAATTCATTCTTATTTATTATACAGTATTTGACATATTTAAACAATGTATACTTGTTTAGTCAGTTTCATACAAATTTAAACAAACAAAAAAAGCTGTCTCTAATCTGAAATTAGAAACAGCTTTTATTTTTTATATTAGAGATTGCTTTTTGCAACTTCAACAAGTTTAGCAAATGCAGCTGCATCGTTGATAGCAACGTCAGCTAACATTTTACGGTTAACCTGAACACCTGCTTTTGTTAAACCGCAGATGAAACGGCTGTAGGACATACCGTTTGCACGAGTAGCAGCATTGATACGAGCGATCCAAAGTTTACGGAATTCACCTTTTTTCGCACGACGGTCTCTACGTGCATAGTAAAGAGCTTTCATAACGAGTTCGTTAGCTTTTTTGAACTGTTTGCTTCTAGCTCCTCTATAACCTTTAGCTAATTTTAAGATTTTTTTATGACGTGCATGAGCGGTTACGCCACTTTTTACTCTTGGCATTATTTACCCTCCTAAATTTCAACAATAAATGATTAATTAAGCGTATGGAAGCATTTTGCTTACACGTTTATGATCAGCAGCAGTGATAATAGCTGCTTTACGTAAATTACGTTTACGTTTTGGTGATTTCTTTTCTAAAATGTGGCTTTTGAAAGCTTTATTACGTTTGAATTCACCAGAACCAGTAGCTGTAAAACGTTTAGCTGCAGCTCTGCGAGTTTTAATTTTTGGCATTAGTGTTTCCTCCTTTAGTTTGCACTTTAGGTGCTAAAATCATAATCATATTTTTACCTTCAAGTTTAGGTTCGCGTTCAACAGTAACAGCATCTTGCATTGCTTCAGCGACCTTTAATAAAAGCTCTTTACCCATTTCTGGATGAGAAAGCTCACGGCCACGGAACATGATTGTAGCTTTTACTTTATTGCCTTCAGCAATAAAACGCATAGCATTTTTAACTTTGAAGTTAAAATCGTGTGTTTCAATACCAGGACGAAGTTTTACTTCTTTTACACTGATAACCTTCTGTTTTTTCTTCGCTTCTTTTTCACGTTTTTGTTGTTCATAGCGATATTTTCCGAAATCCATGATTCGGCAAACAGGTGGTTTTGCTTTTGGAGCAACTTCTACTAAGTCTAAATGAGCTTCTTCTGCTTTACGAAGAGCATCTCTTGTAGACATAATACCAAGCTGTTCTCCCTGAGCATCTGTCACACGAACTTCTCTAGCGCGGATTTCGCCATTAATTCTTAAAGTTTCTTTACTAATAGAAAACACCTCATTATTTATATATTATTTTTATTATATACACAAAAAAGAGGATGACGCACGTCACCCTCTGATATTACAAATTAAAATATACGTTAAACGTTTTTGTTTTAATTAGTAACCCTAGTGACTAGCACGCCATAAGGTGAGAAGTGGTGACTTCTTCTTGTGGAATACGTTGCATCTCAAATACAACATAACTTAATATATCACAAACTATATCCACTGTCAATAAGTTTTTTTATAAATACAACTCTTGTTTCTATTAATCAACATTTTATTTAACAGTAAATCAAGTTTTTCAAAATTCAAATACAACTATTGTTTCTATTAATCATCGCCACCTAAATCACCCATTATTTGTCTTACTATTCAAATACAACTCTTGTTTCTATTAATCTTAATTATCTAGCGTGGCAATTACACGTAGATTTTTAATTCAAATACAACTCTTGTTTCTATTAATCTTCTTATGATGATGTTCCATTTAAATCTCCAAGTAAATTCAAATACAACTCTTGTTTCTATTAATCAATACATTATCTGCAACACGTTCAACCCAGCTACAATTCAAATACAACTCTTGTTTCTATTAATCTGGCAAAAGCTATTAAAAGAAACTTCCGAAGAGCAATTCAAATACAACTCTTGTTTCTATTAATCACTTTTAAAAGCAAATGATGGTGAATTCTCTGTTGTTTATTCAAATACAACTCTTGTTTCTATTAATCTGTTTCTATTTTAAAAGCTATGGTAAGTCCTTCTGAATTCAAATACAACTCTTGTTTCTATTAATCTTTAGATAAAAGAATATCATCGTCTGATGTATCAAAATTCAAATACAACTCTTGTTTCTATTAATCACAAAATTATTAACTACTCCTGCTTCACTAGAAAACATTCAAATACAACTCTTGTTTCTATTAATCGATACTAGCAGCAGTCCCCAAAAGTGTCGGAAGCCAATTCAAATACAACTCTTGTTTCTATTAATCTAGTAGAAACTATGCTTTAACTCAGCGTCAACGCAGATTCAAATACAACTCTTGTTTCTATTAATCTGACAAGAATTGAGGATATTAAAAATAAAATAATCTCATTCAAATACAACTCTTGTTTCTATTAATCACGCCAAGACGCAATGACTGAGTATACGCAGATGACATTCAAATACAACTCTTGTTTCTATTAATCTTGTAAAGGTCTATGGGACTGATAGGGCTAGTATCCTATTCAAATACAACTCTTGTTTCTATTAATCTAAAATTGCTCAAGAATTGTTACTCAAGGATTTATAATTCAAATACAACTCTTGTTTCTATTAATCAAATAATACCTTTAGCAGGTCCACAAAACGCTCCACATTCAAATACAACTCTTGTTTCTATTAATCTTGAGGTGCAACATGAAGATAATAAGAGAGTTTTTATTCAAATACAACTCTTGTTTCTATTAATCGTAACAGAAGGATATACTCATAAAAATTTAAAAGAATATTCAAATACAACTCTTGTTTCTATTAATCTGCTAAGAGTAGATAGACCTTCTACATCTTGGAAATTCAAATACAACTCTTGTTTCTATTAATCTTTAAGAAAGATAGCTTCTATCATGGAAACAGAAAATTCAAATACAACTCTTGTTTCTATTAATCATAATAATATAATGTATGAATATCATGTTGAATTATATTCAAATACAACTCTTGTTTCTATTAATCTACTGCTCATAATATTGCTTCTGGATTACGTTTAAAATTCAAATACAACTCTTGTTTCTATTAATCTTATTTTTCTTGATTGCTTTATTGAATAGGCTATTGAATTCAAATACAACTCTTGTTTCTATTAATCAAGAAATTAATGAGTTATTAGAAGAAGAAACAAAGAATTCAAATACAACTCTTGTTTCTATTAATCTATAGTAATAAATTCAGATAATGGTAGTATTAATGGATTCAAATACAACTCTTGTTTCTATTAATCATGCCCATATTGTAAAGAAGAAACAGGATTTAGGTCATTCAAATACAACTCTTGTTTCTATTAATCTAAAGATGCATCTAAAATGGCAAATATAGCTATGTGATTCAAATACAACTCTTGTTTCTATTAATCAGAAAAAAGCCGTCAATGGGCTGTTCGCTGTGTGCAATTCAAATACAACTCTTGTTTCTATTAATCAGAATTTTGATATGACAATCGGTGAACAAATCTGTAATTCAAATACAACTCTTGTTTCTATTAATCTTGGAAATGTAGGCAAATAGATAGCCGAACTGTAGAATTCAAATACAACTCTTGTTTCTATTAATCTCTGGACAGGGATATAAAATACATTCCTGGATTGTTATTCAAATACAACTCTTGTTTCTATTAATCCCTATATTTATTAATATTTCTTTTTTTATTATAGTCTCTAAAATCTTGCTATTCAAGGATATAAAAAAATTTTACCAGCTGATTTTGATTTTTATTAGTTATATAAAAAAATAACCTATAAAGCTTATATTTCTTAGCTTTATAGGTTATTTAGTAAAAATTCACTTGGTAATTTTTTATTTAAGCTTGTAATGCTTCTACAAGTTCATTTACATCTTCAATATTGTGTTTTTGCATATATTCAGCGATACCATCTGCAATTACTTTTAATGCTGATGGATCAATGAAGTTATGTGCTCCCACTGCGACTGCTGTTGCACCTGCAAGCAAAAATTCAATAGCATCTTCTGCACTTGCAATACCGCCCATACCAATGATTGGAATGTTTACAGCTTTTGCTACTTGCCATACCATACGAAGTGCTACAGGTTTTACAGCAGGGCCAGAAAGACCACCTGTGATATTGCCAAGTAATGGTTTTCTTGTATTGATATCTATTGCCATACCAGTCAATGTATTAATCATGGAAATAGCATCTGCACCAGCTTCTTCTACTGCTTTTGCCATCTGCACAATATCTGTTACATTTGGAGAAAGTTTTACAATTACAGTTTTTTTAGTATGAGTTTTTACTGCATGAGTTACAGCAGCTGCTGCTTTTGGGTCTGTACCAAAAACGATACCGCCTTCTTTTACATTTGGACAAGAAATATTTACTTCTACAGCATCTACGCCGTCAATATCCAAACGCCATGCCATTTCAGCATATTCTTCTACAGAACCTGCGGAAATGTTTACGATAACAGCAGTATTATATTTTTTAATTTTTGGTAAAATATCATAAATAAAAGCATCTACACCTGGATTTTCAAGACCGATACAGTTGAGCATACCAGAAGGAGTTTCTGCTATTCTAACACCTGGATTACCAGCACGAGGTTTTGGTGTAACGCCTTTAGTAACGATTGCACCGATTTCATTTACATCAAGGAAATCTTCATATTCTCTACCAAATCCGAATGTTCCTGAAGCTCCCATTACAGGATTTTTTAATTCAAGATTACCAATCTTTACAGATAAATTCATTAAAATACCTCCTTAGCTTCAAAAACTGGGCCTTCTGTGCAAACTTTACGACGTTTTTTAGTGAGTTTACCTTCAAAAGTACAGCCAAGACATACGCCAATACCGCAAGCCATGCGTTTTTCTAATGATACTTGGCAATCAATATCATGTTCATAAGCGAGTTTTGCCACGCCTTCCATCATGATATTTGGACCACAAGTATAAATAGCGTCAATATTATTTTCTTTTAAGATTTCAGGCATTAATTGAATAGTGAAACCTTTAAATCCTACAGAACCATCATCTGTTGTGATATAAATTTTATCAGCATATTCTTTTAAATATTCTTCCCAGAATACTTCATCTTTATTTTTACCACCGATAAGTAAAATAGGTTTTTGGTCTTTGAGCAAGCGAGATAAATAGATAAGTGGAGCAATACCTACACCACCGCCTACGAGCAATGGACGACCTTCTTTTAATTTGAAGCCATTACCAACAGGACCTAAAATACTAAATTCTTCACCTTCTTTTAATCTAGAATATTCAGCTGTGCCTTTACCGACAATACGATAAATTAAAGTGATTGTACCTTCGTTTTTATCTACATCTGCAATACTGAATGGACGACGCAAAAAGTTTTCACTATGCAAAGTCTTCACATGAACAAACTGACCAGGTTCAGCAAGATTTGCAATTTCTGGAGCTTTGATAACCATGTGTTTTACATTTTCATTTACTGCTTTGTTGAGCAAAATTGTTCCTGTTACTACAAGCTTTTTCAAAAGAAACCCTCCTACTTTTTACACATTATACTTTATAATCATAATACTATATAACTAATTTTTTCGCAAAATTTCTCAGCTAAAAATAATTTTATTTTCATTAATTTATTTTAACTTTATTTTACTTTTTCCAATTTAATTTTTCTAAAATTTGCTTTGTATGTGTTGTTATATATACACCTAATAAAATAACTACTGCGCCTAAACATTCTTCCATAGTAATTATTTCATTTAATGTTATTGAAGCTGTAACAATCCCCACAATAGGCATGATATTTAAAAATATGGAAGCTGTACTTGCACCTACATTTTTTACACCAATATTCCAAAATATCATTGCTCCTACACCACCGAGCCATACAATATATGCAAATGAAGCCATAGCTTTCATAGATAAATCTGGTATAAATAAACCACAAGTAAAATGACCATAGATTGCAATAAAAATCGCACCAAATACTCCTGCCCATGCTGTAACAGATAATACAGACATCTTCTTCATCACGCGAATGCTGATTAAACAATAAATTGCCCAACTTAATTGAGCTACAAAAAATAATATATCTCCCAAATTAAATGAAATATGTAAAATAATATCTAGATTTCCATTGCTGATTAAATACAATGTTCCTGATATCGAAATTATAATTCCAATCCATTGCAATAAAGCCAATCTTTCACGCAAAAATACAAAAGCTAATAAAGATGTAACAGCTGGCGTCATAGCAGCAATCAAAGTGGCATTAGCTACTGTAGAATATTGTAGCCCTGTAAATTGTGAACCATTATTCAAACTAACGCCTGTTATCCCCATAATTATAAGTGGCAACCAGCAACTTTTGGGCGGTATAAAATCTTTTTTATGTGTAATTTTCATCAATAAAAATAAAGTAGCACTAAGTAATAAATATCGGAAAGATACTAAAGTAGGTGGGTTCATCTCCGCTACAATGAATTTCACCACTACAGGCTGAAAACCCCATAAAATTCCAGCCAAAGACAACAACACATAAGCTTTATTTTTCAAAATAACATCTCCATTTAACTAAAACCTAAGTCATCATTATAACATATCCCTATAACGAGATTAAACATAAAATATATTCTAATACTTGCCACTATGCTATAATAAGTTATTATTACTTTTCTTTTATGGACAAAGAAAAGTAACAAAAGAAATCCACCGCAGATAAAATTTTAACTTTGAAAATAATTATCACTTCATACAACGCTTAGAAACTCGCTTTGCTCAAACATTCAGACTAAAACCGTATTCAGTGCTAATTATTTTCAATAACTTAACAGTTACCATTAAAATTTTATAATGCGGAAAATAGATATTACGTGTTATTTTAGTATTTAAATAAATTCAATACCGTAAAAGTCTGCTAACGCGGATATGTTTGGTATTACTCTTATATCATATATAAGAAAATAATATGTACTATTTATTGCTTAAATTATAAATCTTATCTGCGGAATTTTTAACGTAATTTTTATTATTTTTAGCATTTTAAAAATATGTTATGCTATTTGTTATAGTTTATTTTTTATATAAAGGAAAAATGTATTTTATAATTCTTAGGAGGGATAGTTTTTTTATGTATGATTTAGCTTTAAAAAATGGTTTTATTGTTAATGAAAATGAAATCTATCTAGGAAATATTTATATACAAGATGAAAAGATTGTTGAAATTTCTTTAGCGGATAAGCCTGCTAATGAGGTTTATGATGTTTCTGGTAAGTATCTTTTACCTGGCTGTATTGATACGCATTGTCATTTTCGTGACCCTGGAGCTACTGCTAAGGAAGATTTTACAACTGGCACACAAGCTGCTATTGCTAGTGGTGTAACTACTGTATTTGATATGCCCAATACAAATCCTTCTGTTTTAAATGAGCAAGATTTATTACAAAAAGCAAATTATTTTGCTCCTAAAGCTTTTGCTGATTATGGTATTTGGGGTCTTTCTTTAGGTGAAATCAACCTTGGCGATTTACCTAGACTTTGTGAAACTGGTGCTAGTGCTGTAAAATTCTTCTGGGGATATGCTATAAATGCCAAAACAAAAGCTTTAATTTATAATTACAATCCTAAAGATGAAGATATTATCCCACCTCTTGGCGACGGTGAAGTCTATGAAATTTTTGAACAAATGGCAAAAACAGGAAAAATAATCGCCATTCATGCTGAAAATATTGAATTAATTCAAACTTTAACTAAACGCTTGCAACAATCTGGTAAAAAAGATTACGAAGCTTTAATCCAATCTCGACCAGCTCTAGCAGAAGCTTTGACTATCCAAACAGCTAGTCTACTTGCCAAAGCCACTGGTGCTAGACTTCATATTCTTCATTTGACTTCTAAAATGGGAATGGAAGCAGTCGCTCAAGCAAAGGCTAATGGTGTAAATATAACTGCTGAAACTTGCCCACAATATCTATTTTTATCTGCTAAAGATTATGATAGTGTAGGGCCAATGATGAAAGTATATCCTGTCATCAAACATGAAGAAGATAGACTTGCACTTTGGCAAGGATTGAAAAATGGCACTATAGATTTTATCGCTTCTGACCATGCACCACATATTATCAGTGAAAAACAAGGTGATCTATTCTCCATTCCTGCTGGCATGTGCGGTGTGGAAACTATGCTTCCATTAATGCTCAATGAAGTAAATAATGGTCATATCACTTTGCCTTTCTTAGTGAAAGTCATGGCTAAAAATGTAGCTGATATCTATAATTTACCAAATAAAGGTAATTTAGAAATCGGTAAAGATGCCGATATTGTAGTTGTCGATATGAATAAAGTCGATACTATTGAAAATGAAAAACTTCACAGCAAACAACCGCTAACTGCTTTTGCTGGTAGAAAAATCAAAGGCTGGCCTATCAAAACATTTTTACGCGGTCAATTAGTTGTGAATAATAATAAAATCTGCCAAGATAAAGCTTGTGGTAAATGGATAAAATAATTAAATTTTAAATAAAAAAGCTCTTAATAGCAAAAATTATTAAGAGCTTTTATTTTTATTAATTACTGAGCTTTTGTTTTAATTTCTTCAAGAAGATTGTTGATAAATTCATCAGTATCCATAGTAACAGTATCTTTTTCACGACGTTTACGAACAGAAATATTTTTATTTTCTAATTCGGATTCACCTACGATAATGCTGTATGGAACTTTTTTAACTTGAGCTTCACGGATTTTGTAACCGATTTTTTCATTGCGGTCATCAACTTCTACACGAATGCCGAGGTCAAACATTTTGCGTTTGATTTCATAAGCATAATCAACATATTTATCGCTGATAGGTAATATTTTAACCTGTACAGGAGCGAGCCATACTGGGAATGCACCAGCATAGTTTTCAATTAAAATACCGATAAAGCGTTCGATACTTCCGTATACTACACGGTGAATCATTACTGGACGATGTTTCTGACCATCTTCACCGATATAAGTGAGGTCGAATTTTTCAGGCATTAACATATCAAGCTGAATTGTACCACACTGCCAAGTACGACCGATAGAGTCAGTTAAATGGAAGTCGATTTTTGGACCATAGAAAGCGCCATCGCCTTCGTTGATAACGTATTTAAGACCACGATGTTCAAGTGCATTTCTAAGTGCATTAGTTGCAGTTTCCCAAACTTCATCAGAACCCATGGAGTCTTCAGGACGTGTGCTGAGTTCTGCATGATAAGTTAAACCAAATGTGCTATAAACTTTATCAAATAAGTCAATAACTCTTTGGATTTCATCTTCAATCTGGCTAGGTAACATAAAGATATGAGCATCATCTTGAGTGAAGTTACGTACACGCATTAAACCATGTAATGCACCAGATAATTCATGACGATGTACAAGACCAAGTTCACCAAGGCGAAGTGGTAAATCACGATAGCTGTGTTGCTGTGTTAAATAAACAAGCATACCACCTGGGCAGTTCATTGGTTTAATTGCATAATCTTCACCATCAATTTTTGTGAAGTACATATTTTCTTTATAATGATCCCAATGACCAGAAGTTTCCCAAAGTTTACGATTCATAATCATTGGAGTTTTAATTTCCTGATAACCAAATTGACGATGAACTTCACGCCAGTAGTTGATGAGTTCGTTTCTGATTACCATACCATTTGGATGGAAGAATGGGAAGCCTGGACCTTCTTCATGTAAGCTGAATAAATCGAGTTCTTTACCGAGTTTGCGGTGATCACGTTTAGCAGCTTCTTCAAGCATTTTTAAGTAAGCATCTAAATCAGCTTGTTTTTCAAATGCTGTACCATATACACGTTGAAGCATTTTATTTTTTTCGCTACCGCGCCAATAAGCACCAGCAACAGATTGTAATTTAATAGCTTTTACTTTACCTGTAGATACTACGTGTGGACCTGCACAAAGGTCAGTGAATTCACCTTGGCTGTACATAGTGATCATTGCATCTTCTGGTAAATCATTAATTAATTCTACTTTATAGCTTTCGCCTTCAGCATTGAAGAAATCAAGTGCTTCCTGACGAGTAACTTCTTTACGTACAATTGCTAAATTTTCTTTAACAATTTTTTTCATTTCTTTTTCGATTTTTGCTAAATCTTCAGTGCTAAGCTGATGATCCATATCAAAATCATAGTAAAAACCATTGTCAATTGCAGGACCAATTGCAAGTTTTACATTTTTATCGCCATAAAGACGTTTTACAGCTTGAGCTAAAATATGAGAAGCACTATGACGAAGTGCCCAACGACCATCTTCATCTTCAAAAGTTAAAATTTCTACTTGATGATCTCCATCTATAACAGTCATTAAATCTTTAGTTTCTCCATCAATTTTGCAAGCTAAAGCTTTTTTTGCTAAAGAATTACTAAAGGATTTTACAAAATCAAGAACAGTAGTGCCTTCAGCTACTTCACGAACAGCACCATCTTTTAATGTGATATTTGCCATTTTATTAACCTCCTAAAAAAATAAAAAACCTCCATCCCAAAACTAGGGACGAGGCTTGTAGTTCGCGGTTCCACCCTGTTTGCCATAAAATATGACCAACTCAAAAATGATAACGGAATTTCTCCGGCAAAACTTAATAAATAAATCTAAATTTATAGTTCAGCTTTGCAGTTTGAAAGTGGTAATCAAAGAGTATGCTTAAGAAGTTTCCAGCCTCGACTTCTCTCTCTGTAAACATATAATTCTTTAATCATGTCTTTCGCATTACTTTTACATATATCTTTATGATGTCTTCATTATAATAAAGCAGTATCTCAATGTCAAGAGTTATTCTTTTTTCTCATTTCTAAAATTCCTATCAAAATAATATACTTATAAGATATTATCTATTTATTATAATATTTATTTTAATTTAAATTTAATCTATTTTTAATCTGTACTTTAATCATATTTTAATCTAATCAGATTATACTATATACATAACTCAATAAAGTTATATAAGTTTTTGCTCTCCGATAGGTTTCTCTCCCTATCGGTTTTTTTTGTCTTCACAAGATACATATATAAAATTAAAATAATATATATACACCAAAATAAAGGAGATGTTACTATGTTTTTTGATGTAGATAAGCTACATTGGACTCGTAAACCTTTATCATTTAGTATAACTAAAGATAAAATCGAAATCATAACTTCACCTCATACTGATTTATGGCAAAGAACATATTATCACTTCAGAAATGATAATGCTCCTGTGCTACAGATGAGTACAAGTGAAGAATTCTTTTCATTTACTGTTAAGACAGATTTTGATAGCAAAGTCCGATTTGACCAATGCGGCATCGTCTTATATTTAGATAGTGAAAACTGGCTCAAAGCTTCCGTTGAATATGAAAATGAAGATATTCAACATTTGGGTAGTGTTGTTACTAATAAAGGGTATTCTGATTGGGCAACAACTGTTATCGATAGTTCTATAAAATCCATTTGGTATAGATTAAGTCGCCGAAAAGACGATTTTCGCATAGAATATTCTCTTAATGGCCTAAATTATAATCAAATGCGCATATGTCATCTTTGGGAAGCTTCTGGTGATATCCAATTTGGTATTTATGCTTGTAGCCCAGAAAATTCTTCATTTAAAGCTACATTTACTGATTTCAAAATGACAGAATGTGTTTGGCAAGCTCACGACGGTCAACAACCTGACGAAGATATTACTTATTAAAGGAATGTTATTTTATGAATACACTTATCGCCAAAAATTTAAATATTCTCATTGATTTTTTAGCTAAAAGAGATTTAACTGCACTATCTCCCGATGAATTACAAGCAAAATACAAAATAAATCAAGCCGATTTGTTGATTTTATTCGGTGGTTCTATTCCTGAAGGTGCTGATGTATTTGCTAAAGCTCATCAACAAAATATAGCTAAAAATTATCTTTTAGTCGGCGGTGCTGGTCATACTACAGAAGCACTCCGCCAAAAAATGCAATCATCTTTAGCCGATATAGATATCTCCACTAAATCTGAAGCAGAAATCTTTGCCCTTTATTTAAAAAATAAATACAATATCACAGATTGTTTACTAGAAACTAAATCCACTAACTGCGGTAATAATATCACTAATACTCTAGCACTTTTAAAAAATCTAGATTTAAAACCCAAATCCATCATTTTTATGCAAGATGCTACTATGCAAAATCGCATGGACGCAGGTTTTAGAAAATATTGTCCTTGTGATACTGCTTTAATTAATTATGCCACATATAAAGTTCATTTCACTGTTCAAAATGATAAATTATGTTTAGAACAAAATAATATCTGGCAAATGTGGAATATTGATAAATATATTGAGCTACTCATGGGAGAAATTCCTCGTCTTACAGATAATATCAACGGTTATGGTCCTCAAGGTAAAGATTTTATCGCTCATGTAGATATACCACAAGAAGTTCATAGTGCTTATCAATATCTCTATCAACATTTAAATATCAAAACACGCCAGGCAAATTCGCTTTATGCTACAAAATAAAGAAAGTGTCTACTTATTATATTTTATCTTCATGGCAAAATATAATTTAGTAGACACTTTTTTTAAGCTAAAATCTCTGTTAAAGCATCAATTAATTCATCATTTTCTTCACGAGTTCGCACCGCAAAACGCACGAAATACTCATTTAATCCTGGATAGTTTTCACAATTGCGAATAGCTATGCCATATTCTAATAATTTTGCTTTTAACTCATTAGCTGTCATCTTTGTTTTTTCTATATTCACTAAAATAAAATTAACAGTTGGCTCATATACCTTCAACTTATCAAAAGTTTCCAGCTCTTCATAAAGATAATTTATCTCTGTTCTTGTATATGTTCTACTGCGACGCTGATATACTTTATCCTCTAAAGCTACCATACCTGCAATCTGTGCTAAAGCATTCACATTCCATGGGTCTTTTGTCTGATAAAGTGGGTCTAAAACTTCATGGTCTGTAGCTGCAAAACCTAAGCGAAGTCCTGGTAATGCATAAAATTTAGTCAAAGAATGCAATACAAATAAATTATGATATTTTTCCACTAAAGGAAGTACGGAAAAAGCTTCACTTGTTTTGATAAAATCCATAAAAGACTCATCAACAACTACAAAACAGCCATTATTTTCAGCATGTTCAATCAAAAGCTCCATATCTTCTACAGTAAATAACGTACCTGTTGGATTATTAGGATTGCCGATAAATAAAATATCGTTGCCTTTTATATTCACAATTAAATCTCGCATAGGAGAATTAAATTCCTGTTTTTCAGATAACATTACATAATTTATATTCGCTCCAGAAGCTTTAGCTGCTCTTTCATATTCGCTAAAACCTGGAGACACAATCAACGCATTTTTTGGCTTTAATATATGGCAAAGTATATATAATAATTCTACTGCGCCATTACCTACGATAATTTTATCTGCACTGATACCATAATTTTCGGCGATTTTACCACAAAGCTCTCTTGCATCTGGCTCTGGATAATGAATTATATCATCAATATGGTCAACAATCGCTTTTTTTATATTTTTAGATAATCCATATGGATTTATATTAGCACTGAAATCTATGATTTTATCTAAATTTTCTTGTGCCATTATTTTTTTTAAATCTCCGCCATGCTCAAACTTTTGCATAATTTACTCTCTTTCTATGATAATTCCACCAGAAATCATTTTTACTAAATTTAAATAATGTAAATCAAAACATTCACTTAATATTTTTTGTTTACATTCTTCAATTAAACTTTCCTCACAATTATCATCAAATAATACACCAATGACAGTGCCACTGTGAGCAACATTTACACCTATTGCCTGATAATCTTCGGATATTATCATGATATCTTCTAATTGCTTTTTATATAATATTTTTTGATTTGCATATGCACTCATAACGCAAGCTTTGCCGATATATCTATTATTTTTCTCTTTAAAGCCTAGACGCAAATAATCTAAAGCTTCTTTAATTGTATTTTCATTTTCTTGATACAATCGTTTTAAATTCTTGCGACGATTAAAAGATAAAGTATCGACCTTACCACCACAATCAAACATCAGTATCTTAATCTTTGGCGCTAAACCTAAATGCTCTAAAGCTTGACCATTTAAATGATTATATCTGACAATGCCTTTACAAAAAATACCATCAGTTGGCTCAATGCTTGTTGCAATCTTTGATATTTCATCTTGAGATAATATCCGTTTACAAGAAAGAGCTGTCAACTGACAAATACTTGCAATATCTGCACTACTTGAAGCCATGCCCTTTCCTGTCAACAATTCTGTAGTCAAACAAAATTTTGCATAAGATTTAGTGCCCAGATAATCAAGCGTTTTATTGCGTGCCAAACGAGCTTTATATGGTAAATAGGAAAAATATTTTGTTATACTCGCCTTGGTATACATTGAAATAGGACAAGTAACTAAAAAAGGTATATCATCAATCATGCCTTGTACTAACTCGCCACAAGAACCTGGTATTTTAACACTAAGACCCATGCAAAAATTCTCCTTAACCAATAATAAATTTATCTTCAGGATAGCGAATTTTATTTTTCTTCTTACGAATAACAAGTGCCATCGCAAAAGAAATAATACCAATTCGTCCCATCAACATTACAAAAATAATTACAATTCTACTAGAAGCATCCATTTCATTTATCGTACCTGTAGGCAGACCTACAGTAGCGAACATAGATACAGACTCAAATAAGATTTTAGACAAAGCAATATCTTCTGTCAAACATAAAAACATTGACATCAAAAATACGACAATCGCACTGACAAAGAAAATACTCATTGCACGGAAAATGACAATCGGTGGTACAGTACGCTCAAAGATAACAACATCTTCACGACCGCGAATGAGCGACCAAATTGCTGCAAAGATAACAGCTATAGTAGTAGTTTTAATACCGCCACCTGTTGAAGCTGGCGAACCGCCAATAAACATCAAAAACATAATCAACAATAAACTAGGTTCTGTCAATGAGCCTATATCGAGCATTGAAAATCCTGATGTTCTAGCCATCGAAGCCATGAATGTACTTACCATCACTTTATCAAATAAACCTAAATCGCCTAAAGTATTTTGATTTCCATATTCCAAAATAAAAATAAATACACTGCCGATAAGAATTAAAAAACCAGTAGTAACAAGTACAAGCTTACTATTAATACTCAATTTTTGCCATTTGCGCTTTTGATAGATATCTAATAAAACAGCAAAACCCAATCCGCCACAAATAACTTCTATCAATAATATTAGATTGAAAAATGGGTGAAAAATATAATCTGCAAAATTACTTCCACCTAAAATATCAAAACCTGCATTACAAAAAGCCGATACAGAATGCCAAAAACCAAAATAAATAGCTGTGCCTACACTATAATCTTGACAGAAAATAATTGTTAAAATAACTCCACCTATAAATTCAAAAGCAACAGTCATTTTCACAATACTGATTACAAGTCGCACTACTCCAGCCACTGACCATCTTTGCAATGACTCTTGAATTAATAATCTATCTCGAAGTTGAATGCGTTTACCCATCACCACTGCCAAAATAGTAGTGATAGTCATAATTCCTAAAGCTCCAATTTGCACCAAAATAATAATTATTATTTGCCCAAATACAGAAAAATTATCACCTAAACTAAATATGGAAACACCCGATACACATACTGCTGACGCTGACATAAATAATGCATCGACAAAGCTCAAAGGCTCGATATCTACCACTGTAATCGGCAACATCAACAACATAGTACCAGTCAATATTATTATTCCATAACTACATAAAACAATCTGATATGGATTTAATTTTCTAATATATTTCATCATTTTATCTAAACCTAAAACTTATTAATCAACCTACCCCAATACGCTCTGAAGGATATCCTATTTTAGCTGTTTTTCGATTGCGCATAGCAATAGCCATCAAAAATGTAAGTACGCCTAGACGACCAATAAACATTATTAAAACCAATATGGACTTACCATAAACAGTCAAACTAGAAGTAATCCCTGTGGATAAACCTACAGTAGCCAATGCCGATGTAACTTCAAATAATATTTTTATAAATGGAAAATCTTCTGTTAAACATAAAAACATTGTTCCTAAAACTACTAAAGCTGCTGCTATATAAAAAATAGCCAAAGATTTTACAATCAAATCATGTTCAATACGTCTTTTAAACAATGTAACTTCTTCATTGCCACGAATGATAGAGGTAACTGTCGCAAAAATTATCGCAAAAGTTGTAGTTTTTATCCCACCACCAGTAGAACCAGGAGATGCCCCTAAGAACATCAATATGATGATAAAAAATAATGAAGCTTCATGTAATGCTCCTGTATCCATCAAAGTATATCCTGCTGTACGTGAAGTTGTAGATAAAAAGAAAGTCCCTATTAACTTATGCCACCAATCCCAATTACCAATCGTATTTTCATTATTATATTCTAAAAAGAACAATACTATTGTACCAATTACCAATAAAATCAAAGTTGTCAATAAAGCAACTTTAGCATGCAAAGAAAACATCTTCCAATTATGTTTTTGGTAAAGTTCTACCGTTACACCATAACCAATACCGCCTAATATAATCAAAAAAGCGATAACTAAACAAAATAAAGGGTCAGTATTATATTTAAAAATATTAGTACCGCCAAAAATATCAAAACCAGCATTACAAAACGCTGATATAGAATGCCAAAACGCCATATATATCCCATGTAATCCATAATCAGGATATAGGCGAAAAGATAGCAGTACGCCACCTATAAATTCAATACATAAAGTGGTCTTTACTAATAATTTAATTAATTTTACAACACCCCCAACAGTCAACCTGTTCAATGATTCTTGAGCTATTAACCTACTTCTAAGCTGAATACGCTTTCCCAAAATCAAGGCAAATACTGTCGTCATTGTCATTACACCAAAACCGCCAATTTGAATCAACATAATAATTACTAATTGCCCAAATGTAGAAAAATATTGACCAGTATCCACCACAATTAAACCAGTAACACATACAGCTGATGTTGCAGTAAATAAAGCATCTATAAATGATAGACTGCTACCATCATTAGATGCTATAGGTAACATCAATAAAAATGCACCTACTAATATTAAGCCAAAAAAAGAAAAAACTAAAACTTGATAAGGACTTAACATCAATAGCCAATTATTAATACTCTTGGGAATTTCTGCCTGTTGCAAAATTAATTCCTCCTATTTGTTCACTAATTGCAATAACCAAAAAGCAAAAAAGCCTATGATACCGCCAACGATAGAGCCGTTTAAACGTATCCATATCATATCTGTTTCGACTTTATCGTACACTAACTCATTTAATTGCTTATCTGTTAATCCTTCTAAAAATTTACGTGCTAATTCTAAGATTACATCTTCACCTTTTAAAGCACTACGATGAACAACATCTAATACAAAACGATTTATTTTTGATTTAAATTCATTATTTGTATTTAATTTTTCGATACATCTATCTATTTCTTCACTTAAAATCTGTTCTATCGTCTGATAAAGCTTATTCTCTCTATTATTATTAGCTAATAGATATTCACAAAAATTGCGCAAAGAATTTTGTAGAATTTTTTCCACAATGCCCATTTCCACAAAACTATCACGCAAAGTATTTAAGCTATCAACCCAATTTTCATCATCGCGAATATTCATCAAAGCTTCTTCATATAAATTTATAAGATTTGCATATAATTCGCCATCTTTATCGCTGACATCATCTAATAAATCTAAAATACGTTCATGAATTATCAAAGATAATTCATCTGGGTCTAAAGTATTTGTCGCTAAAGCCAAAGATAACATCAGACCGCCTAGACCGCTTTCATACTGTTTTTGATAATTTTCAAGAAAAGCATCTATTCTTGCCTTTCCTTCTCTTCCTGAAAAATATCCTTTCAAGAAATTTATACCTTTATCTACAGCGAGCTGACTATTTTCACTTTTGAGCAATACGCCCATTAAATTATGCGATAAATCACCCATAGACTCTTTTAAAATAAGCTGAGCTATTTTTTCACTGTTTTTTTGTGCTACTTTAGCAGTATCTATTTCAGCGATTTTTTTCACTAAAAACTGCATAACTTCATTTAATATATATTTTTTATTATCAGGATTTTTAGCCCAATTTAAACCCCATGATAATAAATCAGCATTGCATATACGTCTATAAATTTTGCGCTTAGATAAAAATTCTGTCTGCAACATTCTCACGCAAGAATTTATAAAAGCATCTCTACGGCTTGGCAATATAGCTGTATGAAAAGGAAACCCTAGTGGCTTTTTAAATAAAGCTGTAACTGCAAACCAGTCCGCAATACCACCAACTAAACTTGCTTCACTGCAAAATAATAATAATTCAAAAATAATATATTGTGGATATAAAGTTCTTAAAGCTAAAACTACTAAAAAACAAACAAATAATACACATAATGTTTTATCTGCTCTATTAAATCTATCCATTATCCGCACATCCTTTCCACAACAAAGGATATTACATATAATCCCATACCGGCAATAGCACCAACTACAGAACCGTTTATACGTATCATTTGAAGGTCATCACCAACACGTTTTTCTACTAAATCGACAAATTCTTGCTGTGAATACTTCATCAATTCATCTTTGATATAATCTAAGCCCCATTGTGAATTATTTTGAATTATCTTCGTTATTGTATTAATGAAAAACTTATTTAATTTAGCCTGCATTTCATTATCTACAGCCAATTTAGCAATAAGATTATCTATATAATCTTCAATTTGCTTCCATAATTGTTCTCTATTTTCGCTATTTTGGCAGAAATTATCGATTAAAGACACTAAATTATCGCTAAAATCAAAATTCTTCACGAAAAAGTAATGTTCTAATTGAGCAACTTTTTGCTTATAGCCATTTCTACTACCTAGAATTTCTATTTTTTCTGCAAGTAAAGTTTTTAAATGTTCACGTTCTTTACTATCATAATCAAGTAATAAATTAGTATATTCATCCAATTTTTTATTTAACTTCTGTGTCAAATTTTCACTAGATAAATCCATCATTTCAAACATAAAACTACGTTTTTGACTATCTTTTATATATTTTTCTTTGATAATGCTTACATTATCGTCAATTAGTTTATGCATGAAATCCTTTACCAACAATTCAGGCACTGTAGCTCTGACCATTTTTATAATATAGTCTATGCATTTATCCCCTGCTGGTGTCTTGATAAAATCTAGTAAAAATTGAATAATAATCCTTGCTATATTAAAATTCTTACGACGACTCTTCAAGGCGCTTGCCAATGAATAACCTACTTTTCTCGTATCAAGTGAATTAATCACCTGCATAACTAATTCTTTTAATGCTACTTTGGCTTTTTCTTTACCACCTTTTTGAGCGTACTCTACTACCATCATTGCCATATTATAATTTTTAATATTATTAATGATGTATTCTGGATTTAATAAATCTCTACCGATAAATTTTACTATCTCGTCCATGATGCGTTCACGATTACGAGGTAATATTTCCGTACGATAAGAGATAAAGCCCAGTGGTTTTCTAAATAGAGCTGTAACTGCAAACCAATCCGCTAGACCACCGATTAAGGCAGCCAAAAATCCATGATTTAGCAACAAGCCCCAAAAAGAATCTAATTTATATGTAGCAATAAATCCCAAAAACATGATGACTAAAACCAATGTAGCCTGTGTTTTTTTCGACATAATAACCCTCCCTTATTCAAATAATATAAAGATATTATACCGCAAAAGCCATGTTTATAAAATATTGTTGCCAAATTAACTGCCATATTAGACTATAAATCAAACAAAAATAAAGATTATTTAAGCCAAATAAATCAACTTAAATAATCTTTATTTCATTAAATATCATAAGATATAACTAAATTTATGATTAATAATTTAAGACAATCTCATTTTAAAATCTTCATAGCCAAAAGATTTTACTACTTCAATAGTATCATCTTCATGTAAAACGGCAATATCTGGAAGTGGCATACCATTGAATGTATTATTTTTTACCATGGAATAAATAGCCATATCGCAGAAGATAATTTTATCGCCAACTTTTAAAGGTTTATCAAAAGAATATTCCCCTATGATATCACCTGCAAGACAAGTAGGGCCACCAAAACGGTAAGTATATGCTTTTTCATTTGGTTTTCCTGAATTAATTACATTTGGTCTATATGGCATTTCCAATACATCAGGCATATGACAAGCAGCAGAAGTATCTAAAATTGCAATATCTATGTCATTGTGAATAAGCTCTAAGACTTCACTGACTAAATAACCTGCATTTAATGCCACAGCTTCACCAGGCTCTAAATAAATTTCTAAATCATATTTTTCTTTCATATGATTAATGCAATTTATTAAAAGCTCAATATCATAATCTTCACGAGTGATATGATGACCACCACCAAAATTGAGCCATTTTAAATCATATAAATATTTGCCAAATTTTGCTTCAATAGCATCTAATGTAGTTTTTAAATCATCAGAGTTTTGTTCGCAAAGTGTATGGAAATGAAGTCCTTTCAATCCTTCTAACTTTTCTGGTTCAAAATTATCAAGTGTAACACCTAAGCGAGAACCTTTAGCACATGGGTCATAAATATCATGTCCTTCTTGTGTAGAACATTCTGGATTAATGCGAATACCACATTCCTTGCCTTTAGCTAAAGCTATATCTTTATATTTTTCCCATTGATTAAAAGAATTAAAAATTATATGGTCGCAAATCTCCACGATTTCAGCAAAATCTTTTTCTTTATATGCTGGAGAAAATATATGATTTTCTTTATCCTTCATGAATTCATGAGCTAATTTAGCTTCAAAAATACCACTTGCTGTAACACCTTTTAGATATTTGCCAATCATAGGATAAAAATAAAACATGGAAAAAGCTTTTTGTGCAAGTAAAATATGACAACCTGTTCTATCTTGTACCATTTTTAAAACTTCAAGATTTTCACGAAGTTTTTTCTCGTCCATAACATAACTAGGAGTTGCTACATTTTGTAATTTTTCTTCTAATTTCACTAAATCACTTCCTTAAAATTATTTTTTATAATTTTACTTATTTTACTGATTTCAACTAAATTATATTTATTATTTAATGACATTAAATATTTTACATCAATTAAAATTCCTTGTATTCTTTCATACTCTTTACTATTATTTTTCCATTCACTATACGCTTCTCCAATCCACTTATATTTTTCTTCATTTATTTCTTTTGACTCATAAGGCATTAAAAATGCATTATATACTTTAAAACTATTTTCATATTTTTTTAGCATATCAATATTTTTCGCAATATATTCACCATAAGTAATTTGTTTATTAATAGATGAAGAGTTAGGTAAATCTTTTTTATTGCCACTTATTCCATATTTATAATATTTAGCATCTAATACATATACATTATTATCATATATCATTATTGTATCTGGCTCTAATACAGAATTATTATAAATATTACCTTTTATATTCCAATATGTTTTAGGAAAATATTTCTTTTTATTCTTTATTCCATATACTTTATCAATCATATTTTCCCAAATATATTCAAAACGTTCTGTTCCATATTTATAATTATATTCATCTATATGATTACTTTCATATTCTAAGATATCTATCATATTTTTAAATAAAAATTTATTATTATTATTAAATGTATTTTGTATCTTATTATATAAAATTGATAAAAATAACTTCAAACATTTTTTTATTCTAGGCTTTTTAGGTACAAATTTATTAAATAACCAACCTATTTTTTTAAAACTCTCATATACACAATATTCATGAATCATTGTTATTATTTGGTTTTCATTAATTCTATTTGATTTTACTACAAAATCAAGATAAAAAACATCATTTTTTTGTATATATTTCTTTTGTGTTTTTATAGTTCTATTCCAGTTTATTTTTCCATTTTTACCAACTTTATAATCTATATTATATTCTTTATAATATCCTCTCCTATAAAAATCTTTTATTATAAAAATATATGCTTGAATTGGAAAATCTACTTTATGGTATCTATCATTTATATTATAAACATTATCAACAATATTTGATTTAATCTGTTTAGTATTATTCGAAAGAACTTCTAATAATAACAATATATCTTCTCTTATATGTTCTTTAGATAATCTATATCCGAAAGGAAATCGTATTTCTATATTTCCGTTTTCATATTTTATCCCTACAAAGGTATTTTTTTCATTACAATTATTTACTATACAGTTTTTTATCAACTCCATATCTTCCATCATATCACCTATACATCATTATTATTTAACATTTCATCATATACATCTTCTTTTATTATACCTTCTAAAAATAATTTGTTATATATTTCAAATAAATCTTCTATAGTATTTATGTCTTCTTTAAATAATACATCTCTATTCATTTTAAATGCATCATCCCATAAATATTTTAATACTTTTTCCGAAAAACTTTTTACTGAAAGCTCTTCTTCTTGTATAAAAAATGCACCTAATCGTTTATCCTCTGTACTAATAAAACTCATATTTTGTTCAATAATTTTTCTATTAACAACTTGAGCAAAAGTACCCCAACTTATCTCTGTACCTTCTATAAGTTCTTTTGCCAAATCATTATCAAAATTATTAGTTATATATTCCATTTGCCATCTTCTCTGAAAAGCTGTATCCATAACAAATATATTTTGATCTGCTGTATTCATTGTTGCTAAAATAGATAAATTTGATGGAATTTTTATTAATTGTTCCTCATCGTGGTATATTAATCTAGCAATATCAGCATTATTAATACCATATTTACTTTTCCCAGTATTATCTCTATCTAATAATTGAAAAATCTCACCAAAAATTGCCGGAGCATTTCCTCTATTAAGTTCTTCAATTATAAGATAATACATATTATTAGGATCATTATATGCTTTTGCTAAGATTCTAGAAAAAGGCCCTGGTATAAATTTATAATCTATATGTTTTTCATTATCTGTATTTCTTATATTTGGCATAATTTGTCCAACAAAATCAGAATACATGTAATCTGGATGAAAAACTACTCTTTCCATAAATCTTTCATCTGAACATAATTGATCTATTTTATAACTTTTTCCACATCCAGGAACACCATAAAATAATCTATTTACTCCTTTTAATTCACTATATTTTTTATTTTTATCTAATATATTTTTTTCTTTTTTATCTTTTATAAAAATCTTTTCAATACCTGTAAAATAAAATTTATTAAAATTTTCATATGAAAATCTATCAAAAAAAGCTTTCTTATCTTTAAAATTTCCTATAGGAAATGTTTTATCTATAAATTCTATTAAAAATTCTATTTCATTTTTTCTTTTCTTTTCTATAAATAATAACTCATCGTCATTTTCTTTTTTATATTGTATAGGATAAGCATACTCTTTTATGCTATTTAATAAAATATCAGTACTCTTATTTTCTTCATTTATATATTTTTGAAAAAAATCTTTATACTTTATAGTAAAATCACTTGATTTAATTATCTCTCTTGCTAATGTTGTAAAAATATTAAAAGCTTGGCATTCCTCTTTTATATTTATATATGGATTAGGCACAAAATATAATTTAAACCAAAAATTCAAATAAATTTTTAAACCTTCATCTGTAAAATTATACAAATATCTTTGTATTTCAAATCTATCTTTATTACTTCTATTTTCCAATCCCCATTGACAAGCCTGTTGATAACTAGTTCTAGCATATTTACTATCTTTGTTATTTATATAATCTATAGCTTCTTTTAATGACATAGATGTATCTTCTTTTGGATATATTTCTAAAAAATGTTTTAAATTTTCTAAAGTAAAATTTCTATAACGTGCAAAAGGTGTAAATGTCATTATTTTCACTCCTTAAATATAAAAAATTATTATTAATATTCTATATCATTTTAAAAAAATAAAAAAGAGTGTATTATACACTCTTTTTTATTAAATCAGGATAAGCCTCTATTATAGAATTCATTATGTTTATTAATACATCAACTACTATAGAATTTCCGGCCTGTTGATATGCTGACGTATCTGATACTACAATTTTAAAACTATCACAAAATCCCATTAATCTTAAACATTCTCTAGGTGTAAGTTTACGTAATCTACCTTCTGTCGTTACATAATTATCTACACCAGCTCTATGCATTTTATGCATTGTCGTTAATAATGGTCTTGCTATATCTAAATCTGTTTTTGGTTTTGTATAAAAATTTTTTGTTCCTGTAGACAATACATATTTTCTAACTTTTTCTGACAAAAAATACTTTTTTAACTCTTTCATTGTTTTTTCTTTATTTATATTTTCTTCTTCAAAAACAAAATCACCATGCCAATTAAATTGTTGATTCTTTTTTTGACACAATTGTATATCTCCATCAATTTGTGTATATCTTTTTTCAAGATTTTTCTTATTAGTAACAAAATCAACACCTTTTTTTGCTAAATAATATCGTCCAGATACATTATCTAATAAAAAATCTTTCATTTTTTTCTTTAATTTTATCGGTTGTGGAAATCTAAATTCTTTTTCTAATTTAATATCTTTCCTAAACCCCACAACAAATAGTCTTTCTCTATTCTGAGGTATTCCATAATCTTTTGCATTTAATACAGAAGGTTTATCACCATTTTTATAATAAACCTTATATCCCAATTCATCAAAAACCTCTTTTATTTTTTCCCATGTACGACCATTATCATTACTTAGTATTGCTTTTACATTTTCATATATAAATACTTTTGGTTCTATTTCTTTTATTAATCGTGCATATTCATAAAATAATGTACCTCTAGTATCATTTAATCCTCTTTGTTTTCCTACTAAACTAAATGATTGACAAGGACTTCCTCCAACAAATAAATCTACTTTATGTTTATATTGGTTTCCATCTAAAAAGGATATATTCCAATGAAAATTCTCTTCATCTATTTCATAATTAGCTAAATAACTTTGTCTAACTTTATTTTGCATTTTCTTCTTTTCATAAATTTTATCAATAAAAAGTTTTTTTTCTTTATAACTTTTATAATTATTTAGCTTTTGTAAAATAGACTCTGTTTTAAATTTTTCATATAACATACCAGTTTTTTCACTTAAATCTTTAACTCTTTGTATTGATTTTTTTATATTATTTTTTTCTATAAAGATAACAATATCTTTCAACTTGTCTACTACATTATTCCAATTTATATTATAAGTACTTTTATACACTACATCTTCTAATAAACTTAATTTTGATACTTCATTATCTTTTTTAAAGTCTGTTACTATTTTTATTGCAATTTTATAACTTAATAATAACTTATTTATATTATTATTATTCCCTAATTCTTCAAATAATATAGTGTATTCTTTCCTCTTTCTATTTTTTAAATCATTTCCTTCTAAGATAATTTTTAATATATCATTTACTATAATTATAAAATCTTTATCATATATTTTCTTAAAATCAGCTTTTATTACATCATATTCTGTTCTTATTTTTATATATAAAGTATATAACTCTCTTTTTATATCTAATTCTTCATCTTTAATAGGACTTATTTTACTAATAGCAGACTCCATTTCATTTAATGCATCATCTATTTTATTAAAATCTGCATCTATTTTTTTCGATAAAATATCTACATCACCATTATCACATGCAAATATTATCTTATGAGGTATATTCATTCTATCTAATGCATGTTCAATTGCACCAATTCCACTAAATACTGTTGCTAATCTAATCACTTTTTATCACCATTTCTTTTTCCACATATATATTGTCTTATCCATATACCTAATTCAATAGAAGCTACTTTTCCTTCAGATTTCAATATTTTCATAAATTCTTCTTTTATATTAGGTTCAATTAAAACTTCTATTTTCGCAGTTTTTTTTCTTCCTGCTGGACGACCACATTTTTTTATTTCTTTTTCCATCAACAAAACTCCTAATATAATACACATAAATATCTATATTATATATGGTTTTTAACATGATGTAAACCATAAAAAAAATAGGCAGATTTTCTCTGCCTATTTTTTCATTATGATCTAATAAAAAATTTATTAATAAATATATTTTATTCTACTAAATCAGGATTGAAGCTTTCTTTCCATGGAAGACCCCATTTATTAAGAGCGTCCATAAATGGATCTGGATCAAATTCTTCAATATTATATACGCCTGGTTTTTTCCATGTGCCGTTCATGATGAGCATTGCACCAATCATTGCTGGAACACCAGTTGTATAAGAGATTGCTTGAGAACCAACTTCTTTGTAGCATTCTTGATGATCGCAAACATTGTATAAATAATATGTTTTATCTTTGCCATCTTTTTTACCTTGGAAGATACAGCCGATATTTGTTTTACCTACTGTACGAGGGCCAAGGCTAGCTGGATCTGGAAGTACAGCTTTTAAGAATTGAAGTGGCACAATTTTATGACCTTCAAATTCGATAGGTTCGATAGAAGTCATACCTACATTTTCTAAACATTTTAAATGAGTTAAATAAGACTGACCAAAAGTCATGAAGAAACGAATACGTTTGATACCTTTGATATTTAAGCCCAAAGATTCAAGTTCTTCATGGTGAAGTAAATACATGTCTTTTTCGCCAATTTCTGGGAAATTGTACACGCGTTTTATTTCCATAGGTTTAGTTTCTACCCATTTACCATCTTCCCAGTAGCTACCATTAGCAGAAACTTCACGGATATTGATTTCAGGATTGAAGTTTGTAGCAAATGGATATCCATGATCACCTGCATTACAATCCAAGATATCAATATAGTTAATTTCATCAAAATGATGTTTCATTGCATAAGCAGAGAATACGCCTGTTACACCTGGGTCAAAACCACTGCCTAAAAGTGCAGTAATTCCAGCTTTTTCAAAGCGTTCACGATAAGCCCACTGCCATTTATATTCAAATTTAGCAGTATCTAATGGTTCATAATTTGCAGTATCCACATAATGAACTTTAGTAGCAAGACAAGCGTCCATAATTGTTAAATCTTGATATGGAAGAGCTAAGTTGATTACTACATCTGGTTTGAATTCATTGATTAAGTTAATAAGTTGATTTACATCATCAGCATCTACTTGAGCTGTAGTAATTTTTGTTTTGCCACCGCTTAATTTTTCTTTTAAAGCATCACATTTGCTTTTTGTACGGCTAGCAATACAGATTTCTTCGAATACATCACTATTTTGACAACATTTATGGATAGTAACACTTGCTACACCACCACAACCAATAATTAGAGCTTTACCCATTTGGCAAATTCCCCCTTTTATAAAAATTTATTTATTATTTATATTATAATCTAAAGCCAATAAATATTCACGTAGTAATTTTAAAGCAGTAGCTGTAGAGATACCACTTTGGTCATATGGTGGAGATAATTCTACCATATCACAGCCTACTACATTGCATTTATTAGCTACTAAATTCATTGCACGACGAAGTTCATCAAAAGATACTCCACCTGCTTCTGGTGTACCAGTTCCAGGGAATACAGCTGCATCTAATACATCTAAATCCACTGTAAAATAAACAGGTTTTCCTTTTAATTTTTCTACAACATCTTCTAACCCTACAAAATCAAAACGTCTAGTCTGTACATGCTCTTTGCCCCAAGCAAATTCAGCACGTTCACCACTTCTGATACCAAATTGATAAATTTTATTATCGCCAACGATATCCCATACACGATGAAGCACTGTAGCATGAGATAATTTAGCTCCTAAATAATCATCACGAAGGTCAGCATGTGCATCAAAATGAATGACATGCAAATCATCATATTTTTCGGCTACAGCACGTACACTGCCTAAAGTAACTAAATGTTCGCCACCAATCATAAGTGGAATTTTACCATCATTTACAATCTGACGTGTAAAATCTTCAATATCTTTTAGTGCATTTTCCACACTGCCAAAAGGAAGTTCTAAATCTCCGCCATCAAAAACATAGGCATCTTCTAAATCTAAATCAAGATATGGGCTAAAAGTTTCAAGACCATATGACTCTGCTCTCATAGTACGACTAGCAAAACGAGTCCCTGGTCTATATGAAGTTGTAGAGTCAAATGGTGCGCCAAATAAAACTATTTTCGCTTCATCATATTCTCTATCACAACCTAAAAATGTCTCAATGTTTTTTTTCAACATCTTCCATTAATTCCTCCACATAATTTGGTAATGCAAATGATGCATTGTGTAAGTTCGCATTATAATAGCGAGTTTTCAAACCTAAAGCATTCCATCTTTTAGCATCAAAATCTAAAACTGGGTGATACTTTTTGGACGCAAAGCCAAATAACCAATGACCTGATGGATAAGTAGGGATATGCGCTTGATATACTCTACTTATAGGGAAAGATTTTACAATACGTTGATGTGCGCGTTGCATAGCAAAAGCATCTTCATCATAAAATGGACTTTCATGCTGATTTACCATAATGCCATCTTCTTTTAATGCTTTATAGCAATTTCCATAAAATTCCTTAGTGAATAAACCTTCCCCAGGGCCAAATGGGTCTGTAGAATCAACGATGATTAAATCATATTCATTATTACAATGGCGAATGAATTTCAAACCATCTTCAAAATAACAATGCAAACGTTCATCATCAAAACTGCAAGCTGTCTGTGGTAAGTATTTACGAGAAATATTCACAACACGCTCATCAATTTCTACTAAATCCACTGACTCTACATTTTTATAACGCAATAATTCACGAGCAGTACCACCATCGCCACCGCCAATAATGAGTACTCTCTTTGGATTAGGATGTACTGCCATAGGTACATGCACTATCATTTCATGATAAATGAATTCATCTTTTTCAGTTAGCATTACATAGCCATCTAATACCATCATGCGACCAAATTCTTTAGACTCAAAAATATCTATACGCTGAAACTCAGTCTGTTCAGAATGAAGTTGTTTATCAATCTGAATAGAAAACTTTACATACGGTGTATGTAATTCACTGAACCATAAATCCATTTATCTATCACTCCTTAATTACATTTAAACGTTTTATTTCCATATCTTCAGGGCCTGTCATGGAACAGCCTTTATCTTTAGCATAGTGAATATATTCTAAAATCTCTGGTGTAATTAATTCCCCTGGTGCCAAAATCGGTATTCCAGGAGGATAACACATTACAAATTCACTGCATACTTTACCACAGCTTTCATCTAATGGTAAAGATACTTTTTCACTATAAAAGGCATCTTGTGGTCCACACATTACTTTAGGGCTGATATATTCAGCTTCTAACATGCCCTTATGGTCTTTTTTATAATTTCTGCGAATTTCTGCTAACGCACTTACTAAGCGTTCAATATCTTTTGCTCTATCGCCAACAGATACATAAGCAAGTAGATTGCCGATATCTCCAAATTCTGCTTGAATATCGTATTCATCACGCAATAAATCATATACTTCAATACCAGCAAGACCTACAGGTAATGTATAAATAGCTAATTTAGTGGTATCAAAATCAAAAACACTATCGCCATTTATCTTTTCATCTGCATAAGCATAATAATCACCGATATTATTGATTTCTTGTCGTGCATAATCTACTAAATCTATAACAAAATCAAAGATTTCGCTGCCATGTACGGCTAAATTAGAACGAGAAATATCAAGGCTAGACATCAATAAATATGAACCACTTGTAGTTTGTGTCAAATTTATAATCTGATGAACATAACCTGCTTTTACATTTTTACCAGTGAGCAAAAATGAACTTTGTGTAAGTGAGCCACCTGATTTATGCATACTTACAGCTGCCATATCAGCTCCCGCATGAATAGCTGCTATAGGTAATCGTTTATTAAAATAAAAATGTGTTCCATGTGCTTCATCAGCCAAAACTAACATATTATGTTCATGGGCTACTTTTATAATTTCTTTTAAATTAGAACAAATACCATAATATGTTGGATTATTTACTAAAACTGCTTTAGCATCTGGATTTTCTCTTATAGCTTTTTTTACTTCCTCAACTGACATACCGAGTGATATACCAAGTTGTTTATCCATCTGCGGATTAATATATATTGGAATAGCTCCACACAAAATCATCGCATTTATAGCACTGCGGTGGACATTTCGCGGTAAAATAATCTTATCACCACGCTTACAAGCTGTTAAAATCATCGTTTGTACAGCTGACGTAGTTCCACCTACCATAAAAAAGGCATGCTCTGCTCCAAAAGCATCTGCTGCTAATTCCTCAGCTTCTTTGATTACAGAAACTGGGTGACATAAATTGTCTAATGGTTTCATTGAATTTACATCTACAGATAAACATTTTTCGCCTAAAAAATTTAATAAAGCTTTATTTCCTCTACCTCTTTTATGTCCTGGAACATCAAAAGGTACTACACGCATTTTTTTAAATCTTTCTAAAGCTTCCAAAACAGGCATTTTCTTTTGTGCTTGTCTATCCAATAATTTCACCAACCTTCTTTAATCAATCATTTATGATTTATCAAAAAACATTTGTACCACTAAAAATCTCTAACATCTCACGACGCAAACGATTGCTTATTTCCAATCTAGTTTTTGGTGGTATTTCATAAATATCAGTATTAAATAAGTAATTACTTAATTCTGGTTCTTTAATCAACATTCTTGTATGAAATAAATTAGCCTGATACACATTTATATCCATTGCATCATAATTCAATAAAGTATCTGGCATAATATAATCTTGAATAGATGTTATTTTATGGTCCATAAATAACTTTCTACCACTGACATCACGAGTAAAACCTCGTACACGATAATCCATCGTTATGATATCAGAATCAAAATTTCCAATTAAATAATCAAGTGTACTAAGCGGAGTAATCTCTCCACAAGTAGAAACATCTATATCCACTCTAAATGTAGCAATACTTGTTTCTGGATGATATTCTGGATACGTATGCACAGTGATATGACTTTTATCCAAATGACCTAAAACAGTCTTACTACTCACACAATCTTCCACTTCATCATTTTTTGCCAAACGCATATTTTCATCTGCCAAGAGAATAGTTACACTGGCTCCTTGCGGATCATAATCTTGACTAGAAACATTAAGCACTCTAGCTCCTATCATTTCTGCTACATTTGTTAAAATCTTTGTCAAACGCTCTGAATTATATTGTTCATCTATATATTTTATATAATCACGCTGTTCCCTTGGTGTTTTGGCATAGCAAACATCGTAAATATTAAAGCTTAAAGACTTTGTCAAATTATTAAATCCATATAGTTTTAATTTTTCGGACACCTAATATCTATCCCTCTTCTAATATATATTTAGGTTAATAAAGGCAAACCTATAAACCTTTTTATTCAGTTAAATCCTTGCTCGAATGTTTTTCCGGCATCTTTATAGTAAAACCTCGTCCAGCAACTTCTGATGTATCTGTAATAATCATAAAAGCTGTCGGGTCTATAGCATTTACTATGAGTTTTACCTTGCTTACCTGTGTCAAATTCACCACTGCAAAAATTACCTTTTGATTTTTATGACTATATGCGCCTTCCCCATTTAAAAATGTAACGCCACGTCCAATATGTTGAATAATAGTCCAACCAATAATTTCTGAAAATGGTGATATGATTATTACTAATTTTTTGCGATTGAAACCAGCTACTACTTTATTAGTGATTTCACCAACAATATACATATTAATTAAAGTATATAAACCAATAGAAACATTGAATAATACTATACCTATTAAAATAATAATCAAGTTAAAACCAAATACTACTGTTCCTAAATCAAGAGAGTAATATTTTTTGATAACAGCACCCAATACATCAAAGCCACCACCATTAGAGTTGGCCCTAAATACAATACCACAACCTATACCTACAAGTACACCACCAAAAACAGAATTAAGTATAGGGTCTTCTACCAGGTGATAGTTTCCGATAAAACTTGTAGCATCAATAGCTACGGATAACATTACTGTTCCAATAATCGTATCAATCGCATATAATTTACCAAAAACTCTATATGCTAAATATACAATTGGGATATTATATACTATTAATTGTAAACCAATCGGTAAATCAATCATATAGTAAACAATAACAGCAATACCACTGAGTCCACTAGCAAGCAACTTCGCAGGAATAATAAACGTACTATAACCTAAACCTGCAATTAACGAGCCAATTAAGATTTTTAAGTAACGCCAAATATGTGTGTTTGCTAATTCTGACATATGTCTCATCTTTCTCCTCCTATAAAATTTCAAAGTTATGTAAATCTCAGCAAAATGTATTTTAACATATTTAAATTATTATTTGTACCATTTTCACATATTCTTAACAATTCCAAAATAATACTATAAATAAGACTATTTTTCTACTAAAATATTTCTTTTATCAAAATCCATTTTTTTATTATTCCGTTTACCAATCTCTCTATTATTTATTTTAACTTATCTAATTATATAAAGCTATTCTAAAAAAAATTTATTTTTATTTATGTATTGAAATTGATTATCATTTATGTTATATTATATATAAGCTTTTCCTTGACTCTCCAATTATGATATATATACAAGCAAAAAAGGCACGAAACAACGTGTCTTTTTTTGTTATACACAAATATTTAACCAACAAAAATTTTTATGATTTAATTCATTTTAGGTATTGAAAATCATTATCATTTATGTTATATTAAATACAAGCTTTTCCTTAGCTCTCCAATATAATATATACACACAAAAAAAGACACGAAATAACGTGTCTTTTTTTGTATTTATTTTACTTTATCACTAAGATTATTTATTTAAATCTTCTACTGCTTGACCTGCACCCATAATAGCAACTAAAGAATGTTCAAAAGTCAATGCGCCTTGAAGATATACATTATATGGTTCACGAATAGGACCATCTGCACTAAGTTCAATAGAAGCTCCTTGTACAAAAGTACCAGCTGCCATGATAACTTGATCTTCATAGCCTGGCATATCCCATGGTTCTGGAGCTGCATAAGAATCAACTGGAGAATATTTTTGAATACCTTGACAAAAAGCAACTAATTTTTCTTTGCTACCCATTTCAATAGCTTGAATAATATCATTTCTTTTTGTATCTGGTGCAGGTAACGTCTTAAATCCTAATAAATCAAAAAATGCAGCAGCAAAAATCGCAGATTTTACAGCTTGAGCGACAACATGTGGTGCTAAGAATAATCCTTGGAATAACAAGCGATTATTTGCAAGAGAAGCACCAAGTTCTGCTCCCATACCAGGAGAAGTCATGCGATAAGAAGCAAGTTCTACTAAATCTTTTCTACCTACAATATATCCACCTGTTGGAGCAATACCGCCACCTGGATTTTTAATTAAAGAACCAGCAATAATATCAGCGCCTACTTCAATAGGTTCTTTTGTATCTGTAAATTCACCATAGCAATTATCTACATAACAAATACAATTAGGATTGATTTCTTTGACAAATTTACAAATTTCGCCAATTTCATCTACGCTTAAACTTGGACGCATCATATAGCCACAAGAACGCTGAATAACTACCATTTTGGTTTTCGTAGTAATTTTTTCTTTAGCTACATCAAAATCAACACGACCATCTTTTAATGGCACTTCATCATATAAAATACCAAATTCTTTTAATGAACCTGGGCTATCTGTTGCATAACCAATTACTGTTTGCATAGTATCATATGGTGTTCCTGTAATATATATCAACTGATCACCAGGGCGCAATATACCAAATAAAACAGTAGCTAAAGCATGTGTACCAGATACAAATTGTGTACGCACTAAAGCCGCTTCTGCTTTGAAGACTTCTGCATATAATTCTTCAATTTTATTTCTACCAATATCATCATAAGCATATCCAGATGTTGTATTAAAATGCGCTTCAGACACTTTTACTTTTCTCATAGCATCAAGAATTTTTAAAGTATTAAATTCTGCTATTTCATCAGGACGAGCAAAATATTCTTTACATAAAGCTAAAGCTTTTTGTCTAGTTTCAATAATTTTTTCAGAAAATGCCATTTTTTTCTCCTATTATTTTTCCTTAAAATTTAATCATGATATTTGATTTATCCTAGCAATAAAAAATAAGCTGCTTAATACTAAGCAGCTTATTTTTTATAATGTCCGTTAAGACCATTAAGCACGCTGGATTTTACCAGAACGCATGCAGCTAGTGCAAACATTAACACGTTTAACTTCACCGTCAACTACAGCACGTACACGCTGAATGTTTGGTTTCCAAGTGCGTTTAGTTTTTAAATGAGAATGGCTTACATTCATTCCTGCTCTTTCACCTTTAGCGCAGATTTCGCAAACATTTGCCATTTAGCACACCTCCTTAAGGAATGGAAGATAGAAAATAATTACTAAGTCATGAACTGCCTTCTATAATAATAGAAATAATTTACATATTATAATAGTTGACTTCTTGCTTCATCAAATTCGTTACCTACTATCTCCACAAGCTTAAATTCGGGTTGTTCTTGCCCTATTGTCTTGACGACTACATATTTATTATATCTAATAAAAATCATGTCGTACTTTTAAAAAACACAGTGCTAACATTATATCACAGAAAGAATTTAAATTGCAAGCTTTTTATTTATATATATCTCTATTTATCTGCTCATTTACTTGTAAATCAATACAATTCGTGCTATTGTAGTAACATAATTAATTAATAATAAAGGCGGTTGTTTTATGGTAAAAATCTGTTTCAGCCAAATTGATGTTGAACCAAGTCATCCTGACCTAAATGTAGAGCGTATGCTTCAAGCTATTGATGAAGCTAAACAAAATAATACAGATATTATAATTTTCCCTGAAATGTGTATTCCAGGTTATCTCTTAGGTGATACTTGGGAACAAACAGCATTTTTAAAAGATTGTTTAAGCTATGGCGAAGATATTATCGCAGCTTCTCAAGATATTTGTATCATTTTTGGTAATATTGCTGTTGACTGGGATAAGAAAAATACTGATGGTCGCGTTCGTAAATACAATGCTTTATATACAGCTTATAATGGCAAATTAATCAAACCTGAAAAATCTCCATATCCATTTGTCATCAAAACTCTATTTCCAAATTATCGTGAATTTGATGATAGTCGTTATTTCTTCAGTTTACAAAGTTTAGCAACTGAACTAAAACTCAATTTAAATGATATTCTTTCTCCTGTAAAAGTCAATATCAAAGGTCAAGAATTAAATTTAGGTTGTATTTTATGTGAAGATGGTTGGAGTGATGATTATGCCTTTGCTCCGATTGATATTCTTTGTCAAAATTATAAATTAGATATGTTAATCAATATATCTGCTTCTCCTTATACTTTCGGCAAAAATAATAAACGCCATCGCGTATTTGCAAAACAAGCAAAAGATAATAACATTCCTTTAATATATGTAAATAATATTGGTATTCAAAACAATGGTAAAACTATCTATACTTTTGATGGTTCTAGCACAGTTTATGATGAAAATGGAAATATCATTGCAACTTGCCCTGCTTATAAAGCTCAAAATAATTATATAAACTTGCTTGGCAATGATGAATATACTCCACTTCCAATTCCTCAAAATGATGATATTTCTAATATTTACCAAGCACTTCATTATGGTATCAAAAAATTCCTCAAAAATATTCGTATGCAAAAAGTAATCATCGGTATTTCTGGTGGTATTGACTCTGCTGTTGCTTCTGCTCTTTATGCAGATATTTTAGGTGCTGAAAATATTACCTTAATTAATATGCCTAGTAAATTCAATTCTGCTACAACAAAAGGTCTTTCTAGCCAATTGGCTCATAACTTAGGCTGTAATTATGCTATTGTGCCAATTCAGGAAGTTGTTGATTTCACTGTAAATCAATTTGAAAATACTGATATTACTCATTTAGCTACTAATGATATTCATAAAGTACAAGTATCTTCTTTTGTCAAAGAAAATATCCAAGCTCGCGACCGTTCAGCTCGCATTTTAGCTGGTATGGCAGCTAGCATTGGTGGGGGCTTTACTTGTAATGCCAATAAAGCAGAAACTACAGTCGGTTATTCCACATTATACGGTGACCAATCTGGATTTTTAGCTGGTCTTGCTGATTTATGGAAATATCAAGTATATGAATTAGCTCATTATCTAAATGAACATGTATATAAATGTGAAGTAATTCCTCAAGGTATTATTGATATTGTACCTAGTGCCGAACTTTCTAGTGAACAAGATGTTGATGCTGGTAAGGGCGACCCTATTAAATATCCATATCACGATTATTTATTCCGCGCTTTTGTCGAAAGCTGGCAAAAAGTTACTCCAGAAGATATTCTTCTTTGGTATAGTGAAAAAACTTTAGAAGAACATATTGGTTGCAAGGCTGGTCTTGTAGATAAATACTTTGCTACAGCTAAAGACTTTATCTGCGACTTAGAACGTTGGTGGAATTTATTCACAGGTATGGCAGTAGCTAAACGCATTCAAGCACCACCTATCTTGGCTATAAGTAGACGTGCTTATGGTTTTGACCATCGTGAATCTCAAAATGGTCCATACTATACAAAAGCTTATAAACAATTAAAAGCTAAATTATTAGGTGATAATTTATGAGAATAATCACAGGTTCAGCTCGCGGGGCAAAATTAAAAGCCCCTAAAGGGCAAAATACTCGACCTACTGCTGACAGAATAAAAGAATCTTTATTTAATATATTAGGTTCTTTTATCTATGATAAAAATGTCTTAGATTTATTTTCAGGAACTGGTAATTTATCCTTAGAAGCACTCAGTCGAGGAGCCAATCATGCCATCATGGTAGATTGCTCTTTAGATAGTATTTCAACTATTAAATTTAATGCTACGCATACAAAACTTATTGATAAATCTACTATCTTAAAAGCTGATGTCTTTGCTACCATAAAAAAATTACATCTAAAACAAACAAAATTTGATATAATATTTTGTGACCCGCCATATCATCAAGATTTATGCTTAAAAGTTTTGCAAATGCTCCATGAATATCCATTATTAACTGAAGATGGTATAATTATTATGGAACATGCTATTGAAGATAAACTACCTTCAGATTTTCATCAATATACTTTATTGCGTAATCAAAAATATGGTTCTACTACACAAATAAGTATTTATGAATTAAAATCAAATAAAAGTGAGGATTAATATATGACTATTGCTATCTGTCCTGGAAGTTTTGACCCTGTAACTAATGGGCATACTGATATTTTTGAACGAGCTTCTAAAATGTTTGATGAAGTAATTGTTGGTGTTTTCAATAATATAAATAAAAAACCTTTATTTACTGTTGAAGAGCGCGTAGCTTTATTAAAACAAGCTACTGCTCATATTCCTAATGTAAAAGTTGATTGTTTTGCTGGTCTACTTGCTGACTATGCTCATCAAAAAAATGCTCATGTAATCGTTCGCGGTTTACGTGATGCCAACGATTTTCTCTATGAATTTCCACGCGCTATGCTCATCAAAAACATGGCTCCAGATATTGAAAATATCTTTTTAACTACTGATAATAAATATTATCATGTATCTTCATCTGCAATTCGAGAATTAGCTCAGTTCGGTGGAGATATCACTCATTTAGTTCCTCATTGTGTAGAACTTGCTATACATGAAAAAATTAAACGAGTACCTACATCAAAATAATTATAAATTATAGAGGTAATATCACTATGGATTTATTAGACTCCCTTCACGAATTAGAAAATCTTGTGGCTAGTTCTTCTCGTTTCCTTTTAACTAACAAATGTTTGGTAAACGAAGAAGAACTCATTCGCCTCATAAGTAATATTCGCAAAGAATGGCCTTCTGCTTTAAAAGAAGCTGAAGAAATCAATGCAAATAGAGATAAAATAATCGAAGATGCTCGCATAGAAGCCAAAAATATCATAGAACAAGCAAAAGTATATGCTCAAAAAAAAGCTTCTGAAAATGAAATTACTTTAGCTGCCGAAGCTAAAGCAAAAGAAATTTTAGAAAAAACATATAAACATTCTGAAGCTATGCGCAATGATTCTGTTCAATATGCTGAACAAGTATTTGACCATATGAGTGTTTATATCCAAAACATTTTAAATACAGTTCAAGTAGCTAAAAATGGTCTTCAACATGTTGGTCTTCCTGAAAAAGATGAAACTGAAGAAAAACAAAAGTCTACTGAACAAAAAGATTAATTATTATTTGGTATATATTATATTTAAAAGCTACTGTATGAAAAATAAAAATTTCCTATACAGCAGCTTTTTTCATGAAGAAAGGATATTAAATTGATTAAACTAGACCCTTCTATTTTACAAACTGTTACCAAACCTGCTCGCTATACTGGTGGCGAATTAAACGCTGTACACAAAAATCATAAAGATGTTGATTGTCGCTTTGCTTTATCCATGCCTGACGTTTATGAAGTAGGTATGTCCAATTTAGGCTTAAAAATTCTCTATGAAGTATTAAATGAAAGACAAGATACTGTAGCTGAACGTGTTTATGCTCCTTGGCTTGATATGGAAGACAAAATGCGTGAACATAATATACCACTTTATGCTTTAGAATCTTTTACACCAATCAAAGAATTTGATTTTGTTGGCTTCTCACTTCAATATGAAATGATTTACACTAATGTTTTAAATATGTTAGACTTAGCCAACATGCCTCTTTGGCAAAAAGACCGCACAGAAAATGACCCATTTATCGTTGGTGGTGGCCCTTGCGTATATAATGTTGAACCTGTAGCTGATTTCTTTGATTTCTTTGTCATCGGTGAAGGCGAAGAAGTTTTAAATGAAATCGTAGATACTTTCATCACTTGGAAAAAACAAGGTAAAGTAGGTGGCAGACAAGGATTTTTAAAAGAACTTGCTAAATTAGACGGCATCTATGTTCCTTCATTATATGAAGTTCATTACAATGAAGATAATACTTTCAAAGAAATTTTACCGCTTTGCCCAGAAGCTAAACCTGTAATCAATAAACGTGTAATCAAAAATTTCCGCGACTCTTTCGCTATCAAAAAACCTGTATTACCTTATATTGATATCGTTCATGACCGTGTAATGCTCGAATTATTCCGCGGTTGTACTCGTGGTTGTCGTTTCTGTCAAGCTGGTATATCTTATCGTCCTGTACGCGAACGCACTGCTGACCGCTTACGCACTATCGCTAAAGAAATGCTCGATAACACTGGTTATAATGAAATGAGTCTTACATCTTTAAGCTCTGCTGATTATACTTGCCTTGGTGAAATCGTAGATGACCTCATGGAAGATTATAAAAACGAACGTGTATCTTTCTCTTTACCATCTCTACGCATTGATAGTTTCTCCATTGACCTTGCTCACAAAATGCAACAAGTCCGTAAAAGTGGTTTGACTTTTGCTCCTGAAGCTGGTACACAAAGATTACGCGATGTAATCAATAAAGGTGTAACTGAAGAAAATCTTATGGAAGCAACAGGCGCTGCTTTCCGTCATGGCTGGAAAACAGTAAAACTTTACTTCATGATGGGTCTACCAACTGAAACTGATGAGGATATCATCGGCATTGCTGAACTCGGTGCAAAAGTTGCTAAATTATATCGTTATATCACTAAACGCCGTGATATTCGCGTTACTGTTAGCGTATCTTGTTTTGTACCAAAACCATTTACACCATTCCAATGGTTCCCACAAAATACTTTAGAAGAATTCCAACGTAAACAACAATTATTAAAATCTCATATCACTGACCGCTCTATCCAGTTTAACTATCATACTGCTACAACTAGTATCCTAGAAGGTACTATTTCTCGTGGCGATAGACGCCTTAGCAAAGTAATCTATCAAGCATGGTTAGATGGAGCAAAATTTGATGGTTGGAGCGAAGAATTTAAATATGATGTTTGGATAAACGCTTTTGCCAAATGCAATATTGACCCATATTTTTATAATATGCGTGAATATAAATTTGATGAAAAACTCCCTTGGGAACATACTACTCCAAGTGTTAGCAAAAAATTCTTATTGCGTGAATACGAAAAAGCTACAAAAGGCGAGTTAACAAGAGATTGCCGTCATGGCAATTGCAACGCTTGCGGAATTTGCCCTACACTTGATACTGATATGGATACTATTAAATAATTATCTATTATGTTTATGGAGGTTTTTATTAAATGATAAAATATCGCTTAGAAATCACAAAAGGCGAACCTATAAGATATATTTCCCATCTTGATTTTGCATCTTTAATGCAACGTGCAATTTGTCGTGCTCATCTTCCAGCAGCTTACTCCGAAGGTTTCAATCCTCATATGAAAATTTCTTTTGCTTCTGCTTTATCTGTAGGTATAACAAGCGATGCTGAATATATGGATTTAGAATTAAAAAAAGACATTTGTCAACCTGAATTATTTGATAAATTATCTAAAGCATTGCCACCAGGAGTGAGACTTTTAAAAGCTAGACAAATTGATATGCGTGCTAAAGCTTTGATGTCCATTGTTGATGAAGCTTCCTATTCTATCGTTTTACCTTGTCAAGATGACTTAAACACTGTAACAAAAGCTATCAATAAATTTAATCAAACTAAAGAAATTGTCGTTGTTCGTGAAACACCAAAAAAACGCAAAGAAATAGAAATCAAACAATATCTTCCTAAAGCTATGCAATACAATTTAGAAGATAATACATTAAATATTTCTTTAAATATAAAAATCACATCTACTGGTACTACTAAACCAAATGAAATTTTAGATGTATTAAAAAATGAATATAAATTAAATATTTCTGTAGAAAATGCCCTAGTTTGTCGCACAGGATTGTATCATCAAGGAAAAGCCTTAATAGATATAGACTAATTATAAAAATCTCTTAGTATATTTTGTTAATATATTAAGAGATTTTCTTTTTTCAATTTAATTTATTTCTAAACAAAAAAAGGATTTTCAAAAATTATCACGAAAATTAATAATATAAGAAATATGAAATAAAACTTTATGTCCTATCATAAGGAGGTTTTTTTATGAGTAAAATTAATAAAATCCTAGTTCCTGTAGATGGTTCTGATAATGCTTGTAAAGCAGTTGACCAGGCAATTTCTTTAGCCGAAAAAGCTGGTGCATCTCTTGAATTCGTTTACGTTTCTAGTCATATCAATGAACATATTCCTAGTGATATCATCTTTGATCGTATCTGGGAAAAACTTCCAAAAGATATTACTGCAACAAAACATGTAGAAACAGGCTCTCGTCCAAAAGCTATTATTCGTGTAGCTCAAGAAACTAATTCCGATATCATCATCATGGGTAGCCGTGGTCTTGGTATCTTCAAAGGAGCTCTCATTGGTAGCGTAAGTCAAAAAGTTATTGAAGATTCTCCTGTTCCTGTAATGGTCGTAAAATAATTATAAATTATTTTTAGTTAGGGGATTTTTTTAATGATTCAAGCTTATAAATCACATACACCTAAAATAGCTAAGACTGCATATGTTCATCCTAGTGCAGTAATCATCGGTGATGTTACTATTGGCGAATACACTAATATTTGGCCAGGTGCTGTACTTCGTGGTGATTTGCAACCTATAGTTGTTGGTGATTATACAAATATTCAAGATAATGTAACTGTTCATGTAATGAGCAATGCACCTACTCATATTGGCAGTTATGTTACTATCGGTCATAATGCTGTTATTCATTGTAGTAAAGTCGGCGATAATACTCTAATTGGTATGGGCGCTATACTACTTGGATATGCTGAAATTGGTCATAATAGTGTAATTGGTGCAGGTTCTCTTGTTACTGAGCATAAAAAATTACCAAATAATTCTATGTTATTTGGCTCACCAGTAAAAGTAGTCCGTGCTTTAAGAGAAGATGAAATCGAAGCACTTCATGAATCAGCTTTACATTATAAACTTTTAGCTGATGGATACAAAGAATAAAAATAGGAGTTGTCTTTTATGAGAGAAAGAACGTTGGTATTAATCAAACCTGATGCTGTAGTAAATTATCATATTGGCGATATTATTAGTCGTTATGAAAAAGAAAAATTTGATATTGTAGCTATGCGAATGCTAGAAATGGACGACTGTATAGCCTCTAAACATTATGCTGAACATGTGGGTAAACCTTATTACCAACGTTTAGTGGATTTTATGGCTTCTGATAGAATTGTCGCTTTAGTAGTTGAAGGTGAAAACGCTATTGAAAGAGTTCGTGAACTCCATGGTAAAACAGACCCTAATTTAGCACAACCTGGCACAATCCGCAGTGATTTTGCACTTTCCAAAACTGTAAATACTGTTCATGCTTCCGATAGCCCTGCTAATGCAGAACGTGAAGTTCATGTATTTTTCAGTGAAACAGAAATCTATATACCTAACCATGATATCGACTTTAGCGTATATAATGGTGATTGATAAAAGGAGAAAATATGTCTATTTGTACAAAAACAGGGGATAAAGGCACTACATCTTTATTTACTGGAGAACGCGTTGCTAAAAATTCTTTACGTGTACAAGCTTATGGTACTGTTGATGAAGTCAGTTCTGCTCTCGGTCTTGCTAGAGCTTTTGCTCAAAAAGAAGAAGTTAAACAACTTTTATTAGAACTTGAGCAAACTAATCTAAAATTAATGGCTGATTTAGCTAGTATCACAGATAAATATTATATAAATAATGAAATCATTTCTAATATAGATCAAAAAATCGTTGAGTTTGAAGCTAAATTACCAGCATTGACTGCTTTTATTATGCCTGGTAATACTCAATCTGGAGCATTTTTAGATTTAGCACGTACTACTACGCGTAGAGCTGAACGTGAAGTTTTAACTTTAGCTGAAAAAGAAGCTATTAATGAAAATGTAAAAATTTATTTAAATCGTTTATCTGACCTTTGCTTCCTCCTCATGCGTGTCGAAGAAGAATTATAAACAAAAAATCCTATTGCCTAAAATTTTTAAGCAATAGGATTTTTATTTTTGCATTAATATGGCTTTACTTTTGAGTAAATATTGTGTACATAAACCAATAAATAAACCTGTAATCATTGCTGATAATAATAACCATGGTAAATACATCATAATTGCTAAAGTCTTTGTTATAAATATTGCTATAATTATTTGCCCTATATTATGTGCACAAGCTCCTAATATACTAACTATAAAAATGTATTTTTCTTCTATTTTATCATGCAGTACACTCATCACAACAAAACAACAAATTCCGCCAGCTAAACTATACATTATAGCCATAAGATTACCACTAAATAAACTACCTAAAATAATTCTAGCCATCAGCACCAATAGTGCCTCCTTTGCTCTATATCTATAAATTACATATAAAGTTACTATATTTGCTAAACCTAATTTAATTCCTGGAAATGGAAAAGGATTTGGTATTTGTAATTCTACAATAAATATACTTAGTGCTATCGCAGTTAATAAAGATAATTGCACTAATTTTTTTGTCTTCATCACTATCACCTAATTTATCATAGCATCAATTTCTTTATCATCATTTACATATTGAATTACTAAATGATTGGGCAAACACACTATAGGAGTAAATGCTGATTTTAAAATTCCCATATTTACACATGTTTTATCAGGACAATCAGCTTCAATTATACTTATCTGTTTATCTTTTATTTGAATTATATTTTTATGACCTTGGAATTCTACCTGTATTAATTCATCTTTACTCTTATTTAAATCCAAAGTATAAATTATATTTCCATCTTGAATTATCTCCACTGTATTTGTTTTTTCGGCAAAACTATTTCTTAAACCAATAAAAACGGCAATAAATATAATTCCCAAAATAATACATATTACTGATTTATTAATATTGTTCATAAAGTTATCACCACCATATGATAATCTTTATATTTATCTTGCAAAGTAAAACTATCAACTAAATTCTCAGTTATATATATTTTTTTATCATCTGTAATCAATATCATCTCAAATGCATCATTTTCATCTTTATTTTGCTTCCAATAATTAATAGCTTCATCTACTCCCATTACAAATAATGCTGTGGATAAAGCATCACCTAATTTTCCTTGTTTTGTCACAATCGTTACGGAATTAATATGTTTATCTGCTGGTTTACCTGTTTTTCCATCTAAAATATGCCAATATCGTTTGTTATCTTCGCCGATAAAATATCGCTCATAATTTCCTGAAGTTACAATCGCACAATCTGCTAATCTTAAGATACCTATATAATCTTGACTATTAGGTGATTTAAGTCCAATATTCCATAAATCACCATTTGGTTTTGTTCCTAATAATTGAACATTACCACCTAAATTTATTACGGCAGACGATATATTATTTGCCTTCAAAATTTTTATGATTTCATCACCTATATATCCCTTAGCTACTGCTCCTAAATCAATCTGCATACCATCTGGCAAATATATTTGATTTTCTTTTAAACTAACTTTCCTATAATCCACATAATTTAATAAATCTCTTATTTTTGTTTCATCAGGTATTTGGTATTTTCCTGTAGTAAAGCCCCATTCTCTAAGCACTGGATATATAGTCGGCTCTAAAGCTCCGTTTGTTTTTTCTGCCATCTGTAAGGCAAATAAAACTACATTTTTAGTATCTTCACTTAATTTTATATCTCGTTCTTGATGATGATTTACTTTATAAATTTCACTATTTTCATCAGTAACCGATAATAATTTTACTAATTCATCTATTCTCGTTTTTATTTTCGCATTTAAATCTAATGGATATAGTGAAGGTTTTTCATATATTACCCATGAAATTTGCGTATCCATTGCTAAAATAGTATCTTTTTCCACTATTGTTTTATTTTCTACAAATATTTTATACGTAGCAAAAATAAGAAAGGACAATATAATCACTATGAAAATATATAATTTTTTCTTCATCATTATCTGTCCTTTCTTATAAATGTATATTTAAATCAAATATTATAACCTAAATCATTTAACCATTCATCAATTTCATTTTGACTAAACTCTACATCTTCAGCTCTAATTGTTATACCTTCAATTACATTTGCATTTGGCTCTAATTTTTTAATTGTATTTATAGTGTCAGAAAAAGCGCTACCGCCAGAAGTATTAAACGGAATAATTGTCTTATTACTCAAATCATATTCATCAAAAAAACTATACATTGCCATTGGCATATCATACCACCAATTTGGATAACCCACGAAAATAGTATCATAATCATCTAAATTTGTTATATGATTTGCAAGTTCAGGACGAATATTATTTTCATGCTCCTGTTTTCCTTGATTAACAGTCTCATTATATGTTGATGGATACTTATTTACTGTCTGAACAGAAAACATATCCCCTTTTGTTTTCTCTTGAATAATATGTGCTACTATACCTGTATTACCAGTATTTTCATCATTCCATTTTTGTATACTAGCGCTAGCTGAAGCATCTACATCTTGTGGCAATTCACTATTTTCACCATAAGAAAAATAAACTATTAATGATTTTTTCATATTTGCATTGCCCTCTGTTTGTACTTCTTCCATATTTGTTGAAATAACAGGCTGATTATCTTGTGTATCTTTAACTTCTTCATTTGCACAACCTACAGCTACTAAAGATATCAATGCCATTGAAGTTAATATCATTGTTTTTTTCATAATTATTTTCCTTTCTTCTATCCCTATAAAAATCAAGAATATTCAAATATTTTTATTTAAAATATTAAAGCATTTGTCTTAGGTACTAAAATATTATCATAATTATTAATTTGATAATTTGCTTTTTCTATCATAGATTGTAAATTCGACATTTTTTCTAATAATATTTGCTTAGATTTTATTAATAAATTTTTGCGTTCTTGATATGTATTATTGCCACATTTTGCCAAATTTATATACTCTATAATATCGTTTAAAGACATTCCACTATTTTTTAATGTTTGAATAAATTTTATCCAATTAATAAAATTCTCATCATAATTACGTTTGCCACTATTATCTCTTGGTACATTAGGTAATAATCCTATTTTTTCATAATATCTTAAAGTATCTGCTGATAGACCTATTTCTTGTGATATTTCTCCAATTGTCATTTTTACTTCCTCCTTATCTCTTTCATTTGCATTTATCCTTTTTTAATAAATAAATTACATAGTCTACACAATCCAACTTCTTTTGCATCTCATGAATAGCTTCCAATAAAATAAATCTTTGCTTCTTCAAAAATTTTATATGTTCACTTTTTTTATTTTTAACTATACCTCCTAGACATTTATTAAATTGACCTACATCTAATTTATTTAATGAATTCATACTTTTTGTAGAAAAATTTTTATGATTTTTTACTATTACCATATATATCACCTAAAAAAATAATGTGAATGTAAATCAAATATTTTTTATATCAACTTACATTCACATTATAAAATAAAAATCAAATATATGTCTAATACCTATTTTTTAATATCATTTCATGCTTAAAAAGCATTGTATATACTCTATAAATTTCGTTGTAGCCAAATTAAATGGCTGATGTCTTTTCCAAACTAAAACACTATTAGCTATCAAAGCTGGATATAGTGGTATGCATTTTATTCTATTTTCATCTAAAAATGGCAATGAGCCTTTAATAATTAAAGTATTTCCCAATCCTTTTTCTACCATAATACTTGCATTTGTACTCATATTACTTGTAAATGAAATATTCAGTTTATCATAATACTTACCAAACCAATGTGCTAATTCATTTTTGGCTTTTGGTCTACGTTCTAATATTATTTGTCTTTTGCTCAACTGTTCTGCAGTAACAAATTCTTGCTTAGCTAATTCATCATCAGCTCTCATTACAGCATCCCACACTTCTTTTGTCTGCAATCGAATATATTCATACTTTTCTATATTCACAGGCTCTAATAATAAACCAATATCTATTAATCCTTTATCAATTTTTTCTTTGATCTCATCTGCATTTGCTGTATATAAATCATAAACAATAAGTGGGTGCTTCTTTTTAAAACCAGCTAATATATCTGCTAGTGTTGATACAGAACTTAATTCTCCACATCCCAAAGAAATCACACCATCTAACATTTCATCTTGTTCATTTAATTCTTGTTCTGTTTTGTCCACTAAAGAAATTATTTCTTCTGCCCTACGTCTTAATAACATTCCTTCATTTGTTAAACTTATCTTTCTAGTTCCACGATTAAATAATTTTACTCCAATATCTTCTTCTAATTGAGCTAATTGTCGACTCAATGTTGGCTGGGTAATATGTAATACATTCGCTGCTTTTGTTATATTTTCTTCCCTTACAACAGTTAAAAAATATTTTAATACTCTAAATTCCATAAAATTCACCTCACAATATAATTATATAAAAAAATGCACTAGAAAAAATTCTAATGCATTTTTTATTTAAAAAGTTTTGTTAAAATTCCATTTTCCATATCATTTATATTATATATATTATCCAATATATTGAAAGTTTCTTGTAAATTCTTTTTCGTTGTTTGCCAACCTTTACCATCAGTAATCCAAACAAAATCTATATTATCTAAGTCTTTAAATTCTAATGCTAATTCTTTATAACTTCTTGCCGTTTCATTTAATTTAGAACCTTGTGTTGTATAAAAATTTGTCTCAATTAAATAATATTTTTGCTCTGTTTTAACAACAAAATCAAATTTTTTCTCTGATTTTTCTTTTTTACTACTTTTAAATATTTCATCAATCTTTAAATTAGACAAATCTATATTAAAATCTTCTTTCAAGCGATTTTTACTTACCTGCGTAAAATAATTCTTTTCTTTAACAAAACCACTTTGTAAAATATAACTTTCCACCAATGTTTCCATTGCTTTCCCTGTTCTATTTTTTCTAGTATTAGTATCTAAACCTACTTCTACACCCAAGATATAATCATATAAATTGGCTATAAGATGATTACTCAATAAATCAAATATTCCCGTATTTTCCATGAATAAAGCATACTCATCTATGCTATAATTCATCTTTTTAAAATTGTAATAATATTTTTGTACTGTATCATTAATGATTATTACATCTGTTGTTCTTTTAGCTATTAATAAGGGTATTACTTTCAATATTTGTGGATATTCTAATAATAATTTTTTAAAATCTTCTCTTATATTTTTACTATTTATTAAACTGTTTAATATATATATTTCTGTTTTTATTTTTTCTGCATTTTTGTATACTTTTTCAAAATCAGTATAATATTTCCAAGTAGCAATTGAATCATTCATGGTTGATAACCATTTATCAAAATCTCTATTTTTCATAAATATCTCCATATTATCTTTTATTAATAGTTTGTTATAATTACTTCTTCGCCTTTTCTATTACTAGCATCAGAATTAATATATCTTCTAACCTTTATAACTTCTCTTGAATAATTTTTATACAAATCCTCAATAAATACAGTATTATGATTAGTCAACATACAAAAGCAACCTTTTTTAGTTAACCTATCAAATAAAATAGCTAATCTTTTATGACTTTCAATATCAAAACCTTCTTTAGTATACGCTTCAAAAGAATTATCATTTAATGGGGCATATGGACTATCTAAAAAAATAAAATCTCCTTCTTGTGCATTTTGGCAAGCCACTTCAAAATCGCCCTCTAAAATAGTTACTTTTTGTAAATATCCTGATACAGCTTTTATATTGTCTTCATTAAAAGATTTTGCCAAACTATTATTAAATGGTACATTAAATAAACCTTTGCTATTTACACGATATAATCCATTAAAGCAATGTTTATTTAGATAAATAAATAAACTAGCTAATTCTATATCATATTCAGATTTCATTATCTTATCATTAAATATTTCTCTTTTTTTATAATAATATTCTTTAGGTTCAACATCACTTTGAATATCTATTTTTGATAAAAAATCCATTAACTCAATAGGATTATATTTTATTTGATTATACACATTTATAAGTGCTTTATTTATATCATTAATTATTGCTTTATCTGGTGTTATACCAAACAATACAGCGCCACCACCTATAAATGGTTCTATATAATTTTTATATTTCAAAGGCATTTTTTCCTTAATATAAGGTAATAATTGGCGTTTTCCTCCTGCCCATTTTATAAATGGTGATATATTATTATCTATCAATTCATCATCTCCATAAAAATTTACTTTTTCTCAAATATAAAAATATATTCATGTGCCAATAAATAAAAAGAATGCTTTATATTTACCCATTTTAAAGTAGATTTACAATTATGTTGTTCTTTTATTATTATATCTTTTAGAATAAAACCTTGCTGTTTAAAAATATTCATTACATAAAAACCTAAAGGAATTAAAATTCCTTTTTTTCTAATATCGCCTACCATAATAGCACAAATATGATTAGATTTTAACACACGATACGATTCTTTTGCTACATTTTTCATAGCTAACAAATATTTTTCGACACTTAATAATGATATATCATATCGATTATCTTTACTATACTTAATGATATTAGCATATGGAGGATGTGTACAAATACAATCTATACTATTATTTTTTATAAAATATATATTTTCTGCACTACATAATCTTATATGAATATGTGATGATGTTTTACACTCAAAATTTAAGTTTTTTTCTGTTATTTTATATGCCTTCTCATTAACATCTATACCAATAATATTTCTATTCAATAATTTAGCTTCAATTAATGTTGTTCCACTTCCCATAAATTGATCTAATATCCAATCATGTTCTGCTGTAAATTTTAATATTAAATTACGAGGAACATATGGTGACCAATTTCCACGATACATTCCTGAATGTGTAGCCCAATTGCCTCTTTTAGGAAAAGACCATACTGTTGTCATTTCCAATTTAAAATTATCCTTCATATCATCATATCCTATAGTTTTTCTCAATTATACTATAAAGACATATTACTAAGGTTTCATCTAATAAAAAAACATAAGAATATCATTTTATACAAAACAACATCCTTATGTTTATACCATCATTTAAAATTTTATCTGATATACTAAAGATTTTACTACTGCATTTGTTAAATCTTTATCGTCCATATAATTAACTGCTGTTGAAGCTAAGAATAATTCCAATGCACTTATTTTCGTTAATCGTTGCACCTCATTAGCAACTAGATATCCCGCTGCTAATTTCAATGCTTGATCATCTTTTAAGTCATCTTTCAAATCATCAAACGCATTTGCACTGACAGTCATAGTAGACATCACCATAATACAAATAGTAACCAATAATATTTTTATTTTTGTCAAATATATACCTTCAAAGTCATAGTTTGTATATTATAACAAAAATAATCCTTTCAGTCTATAAAAATTATTAATAGCTTATATATTTATTCATAATAATTTATTATTATTTTTTGTTTTAAAATATTTATATATTTCCATTACTAAGTTCATTTAAAACAACTTTTGTTACTGTTAATCTAATCGTTATATTTACCCTAGTATCTACAACAGCAAATTTAAAAACAACATTTATTACTATTAATTCCTTATTTTTAAGATTTTATATTTTATACTCTAATTTAAACAACATTCTAGAAAAATTTTAACCAACATAATAAATCTATATTATTAATAAAATAGATTTATGCTTCAATTCTCAATATATAATATCTCTCTATTAAATTTGTCTTTTATAAAATATTTATCGCCATCTTCCAAGCAAGTAATATTACCCATTTGTTCATAAAATTTTCCTATACGCAAATTATGTTTACTAACTTGATAGATAAAATTATTCATTTTGCTTGTAATTCTAGATAATTCAATTTTCCACTCGGCATAAGACATAGTTTTTCTGCCATTTTCCCATAAATCTACATAACTATCCCAAATTTGTTTTCCATCTAAAATTTCACCATCAACACATAAAGTCCTAATTATATAAATTTGTACCATATCCTGTGTATCATCAATCAACTTCATATGAGTAGATATACTTTCATAATTTAAATCAGAAATATCTTTTATAAATTCATCAAAATGATAGCTATATTTTCCCATGGTAGTTTCTAATACTTTCTTATAATACTCATCAAACAATTTTAATTCTAAAATCTTTTGCATATTTACATCTTTTAATACAATACTTTCACTCAACCGTACATCATCTTTGTATATATCGCTTGCTTCATCAACTTCAAAAAAATATGCTATACCTTCTTTTTTGCAGGAACGATTTATTCTACCCAAAAATTGCTCTTCGCTATCCAACTTTGATATATTTTTATAACCGATATCCATATCTATATCTACACCAGCTTCGATAACTTGTGTAGATACTAAAATTATAGTATCTGTAGCTTTTTTAACTTTATCTAAAATCCTCTTTCTCTCTGCTATGCTATCATCACCAGATAAATATTCTATTTGCACATCTTTAAAATCTTCATTCTCTTGTAAATCTACCCAAAAATCATGTGCTGTTTTTTTCTTTATAAATTCAATCAAAATTTTCTTATCTGATTTTAGATATTGTTTTAAATGCGTTTTTAACTCATCTAATATACTATCTTTATCAACTTTTAATAAATCATAATTTAACTTTACACGATTTTTAAAACAATCCACTGCAAAAAATCTACTCGAGTTTTCTAGCAAATCTACTGCTTGTGCTTGAAATCTCGATAAAATATCCAAATCTGGCAAAGTAGCAGACATTATAATGATTTTAATATTAAACATTTTCGCTAATTCTTTTAAATAACATATTATTTCAGCCCAAATTTTATTTTTATAACTTTGAATTTCATCTAGAACAATTACACTATTTGCCAATTGATAAAAAGCCAATACATCACTTTGTCTATTACCAAAGATAATATTAAATAAACTAACATGTGTTGATAAAATCATAGGATAATTTAAAAATTGTCTATCAAGTAACGCTTTTTGATAAACATCTTTTTCTTCATTATCATTTAAATCTTTTTCTGATACTTTTATCGGCGTTATTGAATTTATTACTGCAATATTTTGTTTAATGTCTTCATTATCAGCAAAAACCTTCTCTAAAGTTTCTAAGTTTTGTTCAACTAAAGTATTAAAAGGATAAATATAAAATATCTTTTGTAATCTCTTATCATGTTGCATTAATTTAAAACTAGCATTAATAGCTGTATTACTTTTACCACTACCTGTTGGAGCTTCTAAATAAAAGATATTTTCATCAGTATTAGCTTTTATTTTTTCTTCTACTTCACAAAAAATCTCACTACGTAAAATATTAATATCTGTTACTGTATTTAATTCTTCATTACTTATAGGATATCTTTCTTGTTGATATTGGCGAATATTCTTTAATAAATCAGTATTCTCATAGACACTATCCCATTTATCAATATCATTTAAATCAGTATTTTCACTAAAATCCGCCTCATTCATAAATTCTGATGTAGCATAATAATCACTAGCTACTAACAAAGAATATAACCAGCGTATATAAATAGATAAATATACCCCTTGTTTAATACTTCTTTTACCTACTTTTTCAGCATCTTTATCTACTTTGTTTAAATTTCTAAACATATCTTCTATATCAGATTTTATAAAATCTATCTTAACTGAATAAATATCTTCATTATTTATAATTCGTTTTAATTTAGAAAAATACGTATCATCATCTAAATTTATAAGCTTAGTAAATTCCGTTAAACTTCCTAATTCGCTATGATGTCTAGCTATAATATATCCATTATATAAAATGAACTCCGCCAATAAATTTACAATCTCGTCTTCATTTTTTTCATCATAAACAAGTTTTCTACAATAATCCATATAAAACATTGATGATAAAAAAGAATGATGTGTATTTACATATGCTTCATTTTCTTTAAAATCATTGACTTTTAATTTCATCAATTGAAAATTTGGATTTACTTTCCCTATATCATGAAAAATAGGTATCGTCATAATAATTTCTTTTAATAAATCTTTAGCTTTATTTTTTAACTTATTATCAATATTTTCTTTCTGCCAAAAAACATCACAAAATCTGTCAAAAATTTCATCTGAATTTTTACTCTGCCAAAATTTAAAAAAATACTTATTTGTTAATTCAGTATGTGCTAGTAAGGTTTCATATATTATTTCATTATCTTTAGATTTTTTATGAGCCTTGTATCGATTTAGATTTTTAACTAAATTTTTTAAGATATCCGCTTCCATAAACAATCTCCTTCCTAAATTTAATTTAATAAACAACTCTTGTTTCTATTAATCGTTTATAGTATTTCAATCAATAAAATACTATATTTTTTCTTTTTTTAGCTTCTATTGCTTCTTTATTATCTTGATTTGATATTGAATATACTTGTTTACTATCTAAAAATTTAACAAAACCATTTGTATATACAAATCTTTCTAATTTGTAATTATTCACTTCTGCATCGATACTTTTTGGCAATGCTTCTTCATATTTAAATCGACTATATGATTCAATTTCATCTTCACTCAAAATTTTTCTTAATTGTCTCGAATTTTTTTCTATAAACTCTATATTATCTTTCGCCATAAAACTATCAATTCTATAATCATCTTGTATTACAGTTTGAGCTTCTTCTACGCCTAAATACTCAATATCTGCAAAATGGTCATTTGTTCCTAAATATGGATAAAATTCGCATTTATAATTTTGTATAGCTTCTTTGATTTTTATAGCTTCTTCACAATCTAGCAAAATACAAATTTCCCATTTGGGATTTTCAAGCCATTGTTCTTTTACAATCAGATTTCCACCCTGTTCTTTGGAAGCATATCCAACAGAGTTATTAAAAATCTGTATTTTTTTAGTAATAACACCTTTAGGATTTAAGGGCAAAATAGCAATCTTTAAATCTTTTAGTTTCTCATAGAATTCTGGATATGATGGCTCTAATTTGCCTTTTTTCTTTTTATTAGACAAAATATCTTGCATTTGACTATAGCCTTTATATCCTAAGATAGCCCCTAAAATACCTAATAGTGCTACTCTATGAATATTGCCATAAGTGAAATAACAATACGTATTTACTTCTGGCTTTTTAAAAAAAGCACTCTTTCCACTAAGTTTAAATTTTAAAATTTCCATTTATTACACCTCTTTAGAGGTTATGATATTAAAATGCTTAACATCTTTTATATCGTCATTTGTTAATTCTGTAGTATATGGATTGTAATAAATTTCTATAGATTTAATCTGCTGGTTCATATCATTTAATATATCCGTCAAATTCTTCAAATCTATGATATTTTTATCTTCATCTTTGGCAAAAGTTATATATTCCGATAAATTAGGTAAATAAGCATCACTTTCCGTTTCTACAAATACAGCGAATTCATTTTCACAACCAACTTTAGAATTTGTTGCAAATGCTGTAACAGATACCAATGCTGTGCGTTTAAAGTTTTGATAATCTTCTTCTGTATAACCTTCTGTAACGCCTAATTCTATTAATTCTTTATAAGCAAGTGGATTAATTACAAATGGATAAAAATAATGTGCTTCATTACTTGTAATTTTTGTACCAATAGTGGAATTTTTAGCATTTTCATCTGTTGAATCTGCAAATGGAGATAAAATTGGCTGTTCTTGCGCTGTGGAATTATCATATTTATTAAAACCTTGACCGATTTGTACTGCGCCAGTAATTGCAATATTACAACCAGCTTCTGCAAAAGTTGCACCAAAATTCTTTATATCTACAGCATTCATTAAATTAGTCAAAACTTTTTTAACATCCTTTAAATCTTCATCTTCAAAAACTTTTATATAACGTTCCTTCAATGTTCTTGGAATTAATTTTTCATTTAAAGACTTAATATAAATTACTTTTTTGCCTTCATTCTCCCACATTTTTTTCATTGGATATTTCAATGCTTTATCACTACCAAAAATGTTACCATCAGTTGTAGATTTTGGATAACCTGAAAAATCTGCATTCCAATTTCCCATGACTGAAGAAATACCTAATATGCCATATATTCTTTTATTCATAGTTTTATTTTCCATTTTTATATCCTCCTAAAATCAATTATTTTCTTCTTTTTTTGTATATATACTATTACTATCCATATAGCCAAATAAAATCATTTCGTCTTTTGTTTGTTTATCTGTTCGAGCATCTGGTTTGTAAGCCAAAATCATAGCAAATAAATTTTTAAATCTAACATTATAATGTTCTATCGCATAATTATATTTTTTATATAACTGTATCAATCGTTCTTTCAATACTCTATCATCGCTAATATTAATGACAGGATTTATCATAGATTGAGATTTCTTACTTGCTTTACTTAATGATATGAAATAAGCCACTAACTGACCTACAGCATAATAATATTCTTTGTCATTGATAGGCATTTTTACCTTTTCTTTTGACATAACCCTTTCTTTTATACTTTCTCGAATTTCAGTAGCTACTTCTGCCATTTTTTCTCCTCCTTGTTGTTTCAATTCAGCAAAATAATCTTTAAATGACCAATGTAAATTTAATTGAGTCATTGCACGCAAAGTATAATTGTTAATTAATGCATTTTTTATCAAATCTAAAGCAAATCGTTTTTCTGCTGTTTCAAAATTATTATCAATACCTTTATATATCCAATCAAAGATGACATTACGATACATAACAATCATTCTTTTTAAAACACTGTCTTTTACACTAATATCACTTGCATCAGTAAAATAATTAGTCAATAAATACTTTGAGAAGAATATTTCATTTATCAATCTTCCTACGCTAGTTCTTTTCGAGTGAATACCTATATCTTTTGTATATTCTGGATAATTTTCTATATTCATCTTGAAAAAATCTTGATAATTAAAATTTAAAAGTAATTTATCTTGATAATTTACTAAATTGTCTTGGACTTGAATTTCTAGTTCCTTACCCTTTTGAATACGCAAATAATATCCTGCTTCTATGCCTGCAAATTTTTTTCTTTCTTCTTTATCACCATATGCTTCTATCTTATTATTAACAGTATCGACATACACATTATTTTTACCATTAGAAGCAAAATTCATTAGATATTCAAAAAACTGTTTCTGCAATAAAGCAGTATCTCCATCTAATAAATACGAAGCTGGATTTTTTCTTGTTTTTATGGATAAAAATGGTTTCTTAGCATTCATTCCTAGGTTATTATCTGGAATACCTTGTATTTTTCCCTCAACTTCTACATTATAATCATTACTATTATAGATGTTAGGAAAAATATATCTATTATCTTCTTGAATAAATAACTCTCTATTCTTCTTATTATCTTCTTCATTTGCTTCAAAAACTTCAAAGAAGATTTTAAGATATTCTTTTTTTCCTAAATCAATATTTATCAATTTATCAATAGAAAAAATATGCTGTTTTATCCAACTTCTGCATTTTTCTAATAACTCTATATTTACAACACTATGCTCTTCTTCAAATTTTTGATAAATCTTGCTTGCTTCTTTAGATTTCTTGTATTTTTTCTCTAAAGGATTTTTTAAAGTATCATAATAATTATCAATAATCGCTTCTGTCAGTTTAGTAGTAATACTATCCTTTTTTACTGCAAATGCTAAATAATTATTAGAATGAATTACTTTTTTACTATCCATTGGCTTATTCATAGAAATCAATTTACTGTGATAATCATAAAAACAAATATCACTTAATAAAGTATCGTCTGTACAATTTAAATCTCTTGTTTTTTTATCAATCTTTATATCCGCATTTTTCACAGTTCCATCTTTTTTTACAATTACATATGAACCATCAGCAGGTACATAGCTTTTTAAAATAAGATTATCTTCATGCTTCAACATCTCTGAAAAAACATCTAAACATTCTTTAAACATAAAATTCCTCCTTTCTTTTAAATAAAGTTATAACCAACGATAATTTAAAAATCCACAACCGCGAGAATTCATCTCACCTAAACCAACTCCTAAGGCAAAATACCATAAATCTTGAGCGCGCTTATTATCTGCCACTTGTATTTGAACTTTATCTCCCAATAACTTTATATTTTTATATTCCATAGCAATTGGCTTTTTATTTTTAAGTTCTATCACAGTGTATAAATCAAAATCTTCATCAATTTTTTCTTGATGATAAGCATTCCATTTTTTGATTAAATTAACTTTTAATCTTTGCTCAAATTCTGCAAAACTTATAGCTTCTTTCCAATAACCTTTTTCTGTTTTTATGATCATAGGCGTAAGCGTATATACTCTTTCTAACATTTTTTTTGGCAACACTCTGATTTCTGCTACCAATCCTTTAATTTCTTTTATGTGATTGTCCACACATACTAATTTAAAATATTTTGCTAATTCTAAATCTACAGTACGTATAGTCAAAGTATATATCTTTCCTTTTTTATAAACCCGATCTTTTTCTATTGGATATAATTGATCATAGCAATAATTTTTAAAACTATTTTTTTCATGAAAATTTAACCACTCTTCATCAGTTTTAAAACCCGAATCAATAAAAGCCGTTATCTTTTCTTGAATTTTATTAATAAGAATATCTTCTAACAAAAAGATCTGCATTCGTATTTGATATACTCTCATCAAAATACTCCTTTCTAACCTTGTAAATATTGTGGACTATTTATCAATATTAAATAGCCCACAATATTTATAAATTTAATATTTAAGTGCTAAATAATCTCTAACAGCTTTTTCTATTAAATTTCTACAATTTATTTTTTCTGTTTTAATAATATAATCTAAATATACTGGAATTCTTATTCTTCGTTCTACAGTTTTATTTTCATCTTTATAAGATTTAAAGGCTCTATCTACTATGTCTTCTTTATACTCCTTTCTTGATACTTCATTAAATAAAGATTCCATTTGTATTATATTACTAGTCTTCATAATCTAACCTCCATAAATTCTTTTCTTTATAATATCACTCCTTAAAAATAAAATCAATACTATGTTTAAAATTTGTCACATTAAATAAATCTTGTATAATAATTTTTTTTCGTTTATAATAAATTTACAATATCAACATTTTATGTATTTGAATACACTTTGTTTCAAATTATTTATTTAACTGTAACATTTGATGTTTTCTATGTTCTAAACTATATATCCTACTAAAACTTTTAAGTTTAGCACGATATGACAAAAAAACTGTAATAATTTGAGAAACTACTCAATTATTACAGCTTTTTTATATCTAAATTTAATTAAAGGAGATTTTATTTTGAATAAGACTGAAATCTTACAATATCTTACTGATAAACAAATACCTTTCACTAAATATGAACATGCGCCTATATTTTCTGTAGAAGAAGGCGATACATCTAATCTTCCTAATCGTGAAAAGGTCATTCGCAATCTATTTTTATGTGATGCTAAAAAGAAAAACTTCTATCTTGTTTCTTTATTTGTGCATAAAAATATCAACCTCAAAGAATTAAGTGAAAAAATTCCTAGCAAACGTCTTAGTTTTGCTAAACAAGAAGCTATGGAACAAATGCTAGAAGTAAAACCTGGTAGCGTTACACCACTTGCCATATTAAATAACAAGGATAAAAATATCTTAATGATATTTGACAGTGAATTACAAAATCAAACAATAGGTATGCATCCTATGGAAAATACAGCCACTGTATTTTTAAAATTTGAAGATTTATATACTCTATTACTACCTCATGGTAATGAAATTCGCATTATTGATTTATAAGGTTTTTATAAATAATAATTGCCGATTTTCTTTTAGAGAAATAAATTCATGATATATTTCAAATTCTAACTTTTTGTGAAGTTTTATACTAGCTATATTCTTTCTAGCTACTTGAGCAGTAATTACCTTATATCCATAAAATTTAGCTATATTTTGTATTAACAGTATACTTTTAGTTGCTAATCCTTTATTCCTAAATGGTTTAAAAATTTCTACTCCTTCGCTAACTACAGTACTAGTATGTTGATATAATGATATCATACCCACTATCTGTCTATTTTCTACAATAGCAAATATCTCAAAAAATTTATTTTTATATTTCAATAAATTCCATTCTCTTATTATCTGTTTAAATTGTTCTTCTTTTAAATTAGGCATATAATATTTTGTCAATTCAAGATAATCATTTTCATTAAAATGTCGTAAATACAATTATTTACACCTCTAAATAGTTATTATATAGTAAAGAGGCAAATATCAAAAATATTTGCCTCTTTCTTAACTATACGATTTGGAATAAATAGAATTTAAGATAATAAGTTTCTGGGATACCAAATACAATTGGGTGGTCAGGAGATTGCTGACGTGCTTCTATCTGACGAAGTGTTACTTTGGCATCACTTGCTGCTTCATTTAACATTTTTAAGAATAAATCTTCTTTCATGAAATGAGAGCAAGAACAAGTTGCTAAATATCCGCCACGTGGCAACAATTTCATTGCACGTAAATTGATATCTTTATATCCACGATAAGCATTTGTTACAGTCGCATGAGATTTTGTAAATGCTGGTGGATCTAAGATGATAAAATCATAATCTTTATTTTTTTCTTCGATAAGTTTTGTTAATAAATTAAATACATCGGCTTTAATCGCTTTTGCATTATCAAGCCCATTCATTTCAATATTTTTAGTAGTCATATCTACTGCTTCTTGAGAAATATCTACAGCTGTTACAGATAATGCACCGCCACTAGCAGCATTTAAGGCAAATGCTCCTGTATGAGTAAAGCAATCTAATACTTTTCTGCCTTTTGCCAAATGAGCTACGGCTCTACGATTGTATTTTTGGTCTAAGAAAAAGCCTGTTTTTTGTCCGTTTTCTACATCAACATTATATTTAATATTATTTTCAGTGATGACTAAAGTTGTATGTTCCTTACTTTCATCTAATAATGGATGTTTATAAAATCCTTTGTATTCTTCCATGCCTTCAAGTTTGCGGATTTTAACATCATTGCGTTCATAAAAGCAATTTATTTCTTCGCCATATTCACGCATAATTTCAATTACTTTGCTAAAAATAACATCTTTGCGAACTTCGATACCTAAAGATAAAACTTGTGCTACTAATACATCTTCAAAACGGTCAATTGTAAGTCCAGGGAAACTATCTGCTTCACCAAAAATCAAACGACAGCAGTTGAAGTCTTCACCCATTACTTGACGGCGATAATCAATAGCATAACGTACGCGACGTTCCCAAAATGCTTCATCAAATTTATCATTAGCATTTGTGGAAATAATTCTTATGCGAATTTTAGAATTATCATTGATAAAGCCTGTACCAAGGTATTTGCCCTTATTTGTAAGTACATCAACTAAATCGCCATTTTCATAAGTGCCATCGATGTCGATTACTTCATCGCCAAAAACCCATGGATGACCATGTTTTACAGAACGTTCTCCTTTTGGTGTAATCTTTATTTTTGTAAATTCTCTCATTTTCTTCGTCCTTTTCTTTAAAACTACAAATAAAATATTATGCTCTATTATATCAATTCTTATGAAAGCCTTCAAATATAATCTACTATAAATAAAACCTTAATCCCAAAATATTTTTAAATAATAACCGCCCCTTCCCCATATTACATCTAAAAAAATAAATCTAAGCTATAAAGAAAATCTTTCCTAGCCCTGTATTTTCAAGGAATAATCTTCTTTATAGCTTTTTTCATTTTTCGCTTATTTATATCCCCTAGTAGAGCTTGTGGCTAAATATTTATCGTTTTATACTAATTTACATAATCATACAATGGTGAGGATAATTATGACAAAATTATTACAAGAAATACAAACTTATTGGACAAATCGCGCCGAAGGATATTCTCAAGTCAATCAAGGCGAATTACATAGTGAACAAAAATATAAATGGCAACAAACTTTATTGCAATACATTCCTTTTAAAGCTAATAAAAATATAAAAATCTTAGATATTGGCACTGGCCCAGGCTTTTTTGCTATTATTTTAGCTCAATTAGGTTTTGATATCACAGCCATTGATTACACTGAACAAATGCTTTTAGAAGCTAAACAAAATGCAGGTAAACTCAGTGAACAAATCGACTTTCAACAGATGGACGCTCAGAATTTAAACTTTCCTGATAAAAAATTTGACGTCATCGTTACACGCAATCTGACATGGAATTTAGAAAATCCGCAACAAGCTTATAGTGAATGGTATCGCGTCTTGAAAAAAGATGGCGTTTTATTAAATTTTGATGCTAATTGGTACAACCATTTATTTGATGAGCAAAAAAGGCAAGCTTATGAAGAAGATAGAAAAATAGTTGCCAAAGCTCACATAGACGACCACTATACTTGCACCGATATTGATGCCATGGAAAATATCGCCAGACAAGTTCCTTTGAGCGGTATAAATCGACCTGATTGGGATAGAGAAATTTTAACTAAAATCGGTTTTACTACGATAAATATTATTCCAGACATCTGGCAACAAGTATGGAGCGATGAAGAAAAATTAAATTATGCTTCTACACCAATGTTTTTAATTAAAGCAATCAAGTAATCTAAATCAATATTAAATGGGGAATTTTTATGGAAACAAAAATCAAAGATAGAATTGTTAATTATTGGACAAAACGCAGTGAAAATTTTGCTCAATTGCGACAAGAAGAATTGCATAGTTATATGTCTGAATTATGGCTCACTGAAATCACTAAATATTTACCACAAAGACCTTGCAAAATTCTTGATGTAGGCACAGGCACTGGCTTTTTTGCCAATCTACTTGCCCAATATCATCACGAAGTAGAAGGCATTGATTTAACAGCTTCCATGATTGAGCAAGCGAAACAATCTTTAACAAAACTTCAACAGCATGATTATAAAATCAATTTTCAAGTGATGGACGCTGAAAATCTTTATTTTGCGGATAATACTTTTGATGTCGTCATCTCTAGAAATCTCACATGGACTTTGCCCAATCCACAAAAAGCTTATAGCGAATGGTATCGCGTATTAAAACCACAGGGAATTTTATTAAATTTTGATGCCGATTATGGCAATGAGCAATTTTATCAAACTAAAATAGAAAATCTACCTCTAAATCATGCTCACCGCCAAGTGAAACCAACACTTATGCAAGAATGTGATTTAATCAAAAATAGCTTAGAAATATCTTCAAAAATACGTCCTGATTGGGATTTACGCATTTTAAAACAACTTCAATTCAAAGATGTATTTGCTGATACGAATATCGGTCAACGTATTTACAAACATCAAGATAAATTCTACAATCCTGCTCCTGTATTTTTAATCTACGCACAAAAATAAATTAATTATTTACTATTACTCTATTTATATTTTATATAGGAACAATCATGAAAAAATATATACTACATCGTTTACTTTATTTAATACCCATTTTATTAGGTATTACTTTATTCACTTTTATTTTATTGCATTCAACTAATGATATTGTCGATATCATGGAACTAAATCGTGGAGTCGTTTATTCAGAAGCCACTAAAACACAAATTCGCCAAGATTTAGGCTTAGACCAGCCGATATTTATTCAATATCTAAATTGGCTATTATCCATATTATCTGGCAATATGGGAACTTCTTACCTTTCTGGAAAAGATGTTTCTTCTCTGTTTTTTGATAAATTGCCACAGACTTTATATCTGACATTTAGCTCTATCTTATTGACTCTATTGATATCTTTGCCACTTGGTATTTTATCAGCGATTAAACAAAATAAAATAATTGATTATATTATTCGCCTATTTAGCTTTATCGGCAATTCCTTACCTGGATTTGTAGTGGCTCTAATTTTAATTTATATTTTCTCCGTACAATTAAAATTAATTCCCGTCTTAATTGATAATAATTTTATCGGTCTTATTTTGCCTTCCATAGCACTTGCCCTGCCTATGAGTGCAAAATATATCCGCCAAATCCGCATTGTAGTCATTGAGCAACTTCATCAAGATTATGTACGCTGTGCTAAAGCTCGTGGTTTAAAATTATCTACAATTTTAATTCACAGTATTTTAAAAATGATTACACTTCCACTTTTAACGCTTATTTGTCTATCTATTGGTTCACTTTTAGGTGGTAGTGTCATCATTGAAACTATTTTCCGCTGGGACGGTGTCGGCAAATTGGCTATTGATGCTATCAACCTTCGCGATTATCCCATCGTTTTAGCATATGTATTTTATCTCTCTCTTATCTATATGTTTATCAATCTGATTGCAGATATCTTATATCATTATTTAGATCCTAGAATAAAACAACAATGGAAAGCTTAATATGAATACTAATTTTAAATTTTATTTATTAACTTGTGCTATTTGCATTTTACTATTCATCACTATCCTAGCACCATATATTGTACCGTTTGATCCCTATGAACAAAACTTGGCCAATACACTACAAGCACCTAATACCATACACTTACTCGGTACGGATAAATATGGTCGCGATATCTTTTCTCGCATCTTAATTGGTGCTCAAACGACTATTTTTTCTTCATTATTTCTCGTCATTATATCAAGTGTTTTCGGTTCTTTAATCGGTGTTATCTGTGGCTATTTTGTCAAAAACTTAGACAATCTTTTAATGCGAATTACAGATATTTTTCTTGCTTTTCCGGGAATTATCTTTGCTATCGCTTTAGTTGGTATTTTAGGCGGTAGTATTTTCAATGCCATACTGGCACTTTCATTGATTTCCTGGCCCAAATTTGCACTACTTGCTCGCAGTCAAACTTTAGTTTTAAAAAATTCTCTATTCATTAAAGCAAGCATTATCAATGGTTCTAGTGATTTCAAAATTATCTACAAACATATTTTACCCAATATATTCCCCATTTTACTCACTACGGCCACTTTAAATATCGGCACTATGATTATGGAAATTGCTGGTCTATCTTTTTTAGGCTTAGGTGCTATGCCTCCATCAGCAGAATGGGGTGCCATGATGAGCAGTGGTCGTATTTTTTTACAAATTGCTCCATGGATGATTTTAGCTCCTGCTGCTGCTATTTTTCTCACAGTATTACTCTTTAATCTATTTGCTGATGTACTCAATGAGAAACTAGACCCTAAACAATTATCCTAAAATAAAATAGGAGGTTTTCATGTCTTTTTCTAAAGTCCTAGCATTATGTTTATTTTTAATGAGTTTTTATTTAACAGGTTGTACTTCCGATAACACTACTTCTTCCACAGAAAAAGTATTTCATTTTGGCACTACTGCCTATGGTATTGAAATGGGCAATACTGGTCTAAATCCGCACCATGATTATTCCGGCTGGTCAGCAGTTCGCTATGGTGTTGGTGAAACTTTATTTAAATTTAATGATAAAATGCAACTTGAACCATGGCTGGCTAAAAGCTATGAACAATTAGATGATTATACTGTAAAAATCACTTTAAAAGATAATATTAAATTTTCTAGTGGTAGAGCCTTAGATGGTCAAGCTGTCAAAGAATGTCTAGAAGATTTAATCAAAAATCATGACAGAGCTCCTTTTGATTTAAAAATTGCTTCAATCACAGCTGATGGTCAAGATATCATCATTAAATCACAAGAAAAAGTACCTGCTCTTTTAAATTATCTCAGCGATCCTTATGGTGCCATTATCGATATGCAATATGGCATTACTGCTGATAATAATGTAGCTGGCACTGGCCCCTTTGTCGCTACTAAAGTATCAGATAAACAAATTGAACTTGTAAAAAATCCTAATTACTGGAACGGCAATGTAGCCATGGATAAAGTAATTATAACTGAAGTAATAGATGGCGATACGCTCACTATGGCATTACAAACTGGAGAATTTGATGCTGTCCAAGGGCTTCCTTATGCTAATTTAGATTTATTCCAAAATAATCCTGATTATCATGTGAGTTCAATAGCTACTTCTCGCTGTTTTTTTGCCCAAATAAACTATAACAATCCTATACTTCAAGATTATAATATTCGCAAAGCTATAGCTATGAGTTTAGATAAACAAGGTTTTACGCATAATCTACTCCAAGATAATGGCTCTATAGCCATTGGTGCTTTCCCAGATAATTTCACCTTTGGTGGCGACAAATTACAAACTGTAAATTACAATCCAATAGAAGCTAAAGAGCTATTAGCCCAAGCTGGCTGGGTAGATAATGACGGTGATGGCTATGTTGATAAAAATGGACAAAAACTCATACTTCGCTGGCTGACTTATCCTGGTCGCCAAGAATTGCCCTTGCTTGCAGAAATCGCTCAAGCCAATCTAAAAACTATCGGCATTGACTTAAAAATCAACAATACTATCAATCAACAAGAATTTTTAGCTAGTGGAAACTGGGATATCTATGCCAGTGCCTTTGTAACTGCACCGACTGGCGATCCAGAATATTTCTTCACTACACATTGTCTCCAAAATTCAGCCAAAAATCGTGGTAAATATTATAACGATAAATTAGAAATCTTAGCGCAAAAATTGCATAATGAATTCGACAGCCAAAAACGAGCTGACTTAGCTGTGCAGATGCAACAGATTTTATTAGGTGATTATGGCTTTATCTTCGCTTCTCATTTAAAAATGTCTTTTGTCTCTAAGTCCAAGGTCATAAATTTTGTAGCTCATCCTAGTGATTATTATGAAATCACTGCCGATTTAGACTTTAAATAATAAATAGGTAGGTCAATCATGTCCTTATTAACTATTCAAGATTTAACTATTTCCCATAATAAACAAAATATCTTAAATAACATCAATCTAAAATTAAATACTGCTGAAATAATTGGAATTGCTGGCGGTTCTGGCTCTGGAAAAAGTACTTTATTAAACAGCATTTTACATCTATTGCCCCAAGATTTTAATATTCAAGGTGAAATCCATTGGCAAGATAAAAATTTATATGACTTAAAAACAAAACAATTAACTCATATCTATGGTAAAGAAATCGCCTTTATTTCACAAAATCCGCAAACGTTTTTTTGCCCTGTCCGCACTATTAAAAGTCAATTCATTGAAACCATATCTGCACATCAAAAAATCACAGCTGATGAAATCATCTCTCAAACATTAGATATTTTTACCAAAATAGGTTTAAATGACGGCAAAAATATTTTAAATGCCTATCCCTTTATGTTATCTGGTGGCATGAACCAACGCATTAATATCGCCCTTACAATGATGTTAAAACCACAGTTATTAATTGCTGATGAGCCTACTTCTGCTTTAGATGTCATGTCCCAAGCTAAAGTTTTGCAAGAATTATTATTGATGAAACAAAAATTAAATACGAGCATTTTATTCGTATCTCACAATTTAAAAGTTTTAGCTAAAATAGCAGATAAAATCATCATCATGCACCAAGGCAAAATAATTGAACAAAATCCCACAAAAATTCTTTTAGCCAATCCTCAAGAAGGTTACACTAAAAAATTATTACAAGCCGTTATCACACTAAAAAAATAAACACCTAAAGAGGTGCTTTCATGCAAGAAATTTTAAAAGTCATTAATTTGACTAAAAACTATCTAAAAAATGACCATGACTTTAAAGCTTTAGATGATATAAACTTCACCTTGAAAAAAGGTGATAGCCTTGCCATTGTCGGCGAAAGTGGCTGTGGCAAATCTACATTAGCCAATATTTTAATAAGACTTGAAACGCCAACTACAGGAGAAGTATTATTTAAAGATAAAAATATCCATCAATATTCTAGACAAGAATTGAAACAATTTTATCGCCAAGTACAAATGGTCTTTCAATTACCTCAAGAATCATTTAATCCGCGTCAACGTCTAGGCGATAGTATTATTGAGCCACTCCTCAATATTGGTACAAACAAAGCTCAAGCAAAACAAATTTTAGATGATTTATTAACTAAAGTAGCTTTACCCTTGGAGATAAAAAATAAATATCCTCATCAAATAAGTGGTGGTCAATGTCAGCGTTGTGCTATAGCTAGGGCTATTTCTATTAAACCTCAAGTTTTAATCTGTGATGAAATAACATCTGCCTTAGATACGATAACGCAAATGGAAATCTTGAATTTACTATTAAAACTTCGCCAAGAACTAGATTTAAGCATTATTTTTATCTCTCATGATTTAGCTTTAGTCCAAAAATTATGTAATAAAATATTGATTATGTATCAAGGAAAAATCATTGAACGAGGATTAACCTCAGAAGTTCTAAAAAATCCCCAAGAAGAATACACAAAAGAATTAATTAATATTTGTAGTTAAAACAAATATATAAAACAAAAAGATTGCACTAGAAAATTTTCTAATGCAATCTTTTTTATTTACTGCAATAATATCATTTAAATTTAATTAAAATCAATCATTACCTCTGAATTTATCTTTAAGAATAACATCATGAGAACCGCCTTCAACAATACTTGTTGCGGAAACTAAAGTAAGTTTTGCTTTGTCTTGGAATTCTTTGATGTTTAATGCACCACAGTTGCACATTGTAGAACGCATTTTGCTAAGAGTTAACATAACGTTATCATGTAATGGTCCTGCATATGGAACGTAGGAATCAACACCTTCTTCGAAGGATAATTTTTTATCTCCACCGAGGTCATAACGTTGCCAGTTACGAGCACGATTAGAACCTTCGCCCCAATATTCTTTTAAGTAAGTACCATTGATACGAACTTTATTTGTTGGGCTTTCATCAAAGCGGGAGAAATAACGTCCGAGCATGAGGAAATCTGCACCCATAGCTAATGCAAGAGTCATATGATAGTCATGTACAATACCACCATCAGAACATACAGGAATATAAATACCTGTTTCTTTATAATATTCATCACGAGCTTCAACTACATCAATTAAAGCTGTAGCCTGTCCACGACCAATACCTTTTGTTTCACGAGTGATACAGATAGAACCACCACCGATACCAACTTTTACGAAGTCAGCACCTGCTTCAGCTAAGAAACGGAAACCCTCTCTATCTACTACGTTACCAGCACCAACTTTTACATCTTCGCCGAAGTTTTCATGAATATATTTTAATGTTATTCTTTGCCATTCAGAAAAACCTTCAGAAGAGTCGATACAAAGTACATCAGCACCAGCTTTTAAAAGTGCAGGAACGCGTTCTGCATAATCACGAGTGTTGATACCAGCACCTACTAAATAACGTTTATTGTTATCTGTAAGTTCTAATGCATGTTCTTTGTTATCTGTATAATCTTTTCTAAATACCATGTAGCGTAAACGTTGATTTTTATCAACAAGAGGTAACATATTTAATTTATGTTGCCAAATGAGGTCATTTGCCATAGACAATGTAGTAGTATCTGCATCAGCATAGATTAATTTGTTAAATGGAGTCATGAAAGTTTCAACTTTTGTATCCATGCTCATACGACTAACACGATAATCACGGCTAGTAACAATACCTACTAATTTTCCTGTTGGTGTACCATCTTCAGTAACAGCCATTGTAGAATGTCCAGTTTTAGCTTTTAATGCTAATACTTCGCCTAAAGTAGTAGAAGGCATAATATTAGAATCACTACTTACAAAACCAGATTTATAATTTTTTACACGACTAACCATTGCGGCTTGGTCTTCAATGCTTTGAGAACCGTAAATAAAGGAAATACCGCCTTCTTTTGCAAGTGCAATAGCCATTGTATCATTAGATACAGCCTGCATGATAGCGGAAGTCATTGGAACATTAAGCTTTATTTTTGGTTCTTCACCTTTTCTGAATTTTACAAGTGGAGTTTCAAGAGAAACATTTGCAGGAATGCATTTTTCAGAAGAATAACCTGGAACTAATAAATATTCCCCAAAAGTATGAGATGCTTCTTTAAAATAATATGCCACGACAATACCTCTTTCCTTATTTTTTATAGTACTAGTATAACGCAAAATAAAATGTAATAAAAGTATTTTCTAGATAATAGTATTATTTTTCTTATTTGTCAACTACTATTAAACAAAATTAATAAAAACGGCTGCAATTTCTACAGCCGTTTTACACTTTTTTATTCTACTGTTACAGATTTAGCAAGATTACGAGGTTTATCTACATCACAACCACGAGTAATTGCTGCATAATAAGCAAGTAATTGTAAAGGTACTACAGTTAAAAGTGGAATTAATAATTCATCTGTAGCTGGAACTTTAATTACATGGTCTACATATTTTTCAAGTTCATTATCATCTTCAGCTGCAATACCAATCATAACTGCATCACGAGCTTTTACTTCTTTAATATTGCTTAAAGTTTTTTCATATACACTTTTTTGAGTTGCAAGAGCAATAACAGGCACACCAGATTCAATCAATGCAAGTGTTCCATGTTTTAATTCACCAGCTGCATATGCTTCAGCATGAATATAGGAAATTTCTTTTAATTTTAAAGAACCTTCAAGTGCTACATTATAGTCTAAAGAACGACCAATATAGAATACATCATTGTTAAATGCATAATTTTTAGCAAAAGTTTTGATTGGTTCTACATCTTCTAAAGTACGATTTATTTCATCTGGAAGTAAACGAAGCTGTGTTAAAAGTTCGTGAGTTCTTTCAGTTGTAATAGTGCCTTTTAAGCCAGAAACATACATAGCAAATAAGAACATTGTTACAAGCTGAGTTGTATATGCTTTTGTAGAAGCTACAGCGATTTCTGGACCAGCCCATGTGTACATTACCTGATCAGCTTCACGAGCTATAGAAGAACCTACTACGTTTGTAATAGCTAAAGTTTTTGCACCAAGGCGTTTGGATTCTTTAAGTGCTGCAAGTGTATCACTTGTTTCACCAGACTGACTGATAACAATTGTAAGTGTGTGTTCATCAATGATTGGATCACGATATCTAAATTCAGAAGCAATATCAATTTCTACTGGTATACGAGCTAATTTTTCAATGTAATATTTACCTACAAGACCAGCATGATAAGCTGTACCACAAGCTACAATATAGATTTTATTAAAGTTTTCTACATATTCTTTAGTCCATTTTAATTCATCTAAAACAACTTGTGTATTTTCTTTATTGATACGTGGAGAAATTGTATCTCTTACTGCTTTTGGCTGTTCATGAATTTCTTTTAACATGAAATGTTCATATCCGCCTTTTTCAGCAGCTTCAGCATTCCAATTTACTTCAAATACTTTTTTAGTGATAGGATTGCCTTTTCTATCTGTTACCCAAATGCTATCTTTTTTAACTACTGCAATTTCGCCATCATTCATGATATAAGTACGACGAGTATAAGCAATAATAGCAGGGATATCAGAAGCTATAAAGTTTTCACCTTCACCTAAACCGATTACTAGTGGATTATCTTTTTTAGTACAAATAAGTGTATCTGGATAATCTTGGCACATGAAAGCAAGAGAATAAGAACCTTCAATTCTATTCAATACTTTATTTACAGCTTCTACAAAATCGCCTTCATAAACATCTTCGATTAAATGAGCTACAACTTCAGTATCTGTTTCAGAAACAAATTTATGTCCTTTAGCTATTAATTCTTCTTTTAAAGACATAAAGTTTTCGATAATACCATTGTGTACAATAGCAAATTTGCCAGAACAATCTGTATGTGGATGAGAATTCACATCAGATGGACGTCCATGAGTTGCCCATCTAGTATGACCAATACCCATTACACCTTCAGGAGTATTATTTTTGATTTTTTCTTTTAATGCAGCTAAGCGACCAACAGATTTTGCCACATTAATTTTTTCACCATCAAAAACAGCAATACCAGCAGAGTCATATCCTCTATATTCTAATTTTGTTAATCCATCAATTAAAAAATTAGCTGCCTGTTTTTCACCAACATAACCTACAATACCGCACATAAAAATATGCCTCCTAAAATTAAATTATTAAATTTTTGAAGATATATTTTCTGTATAAATCTTTTGCTGTATTGTCCTTTTAATCACTTAAAAGTTTTGCCAGCTACTATCGACTAGATTAAGCCGAGAAGCATCCGCTGATATTTTCGACGACTTCTTCCTCGTACTCTATTTCATAAATATAAAACAGAGCCAGCGCTAAAGTTTATATAAACCCTTTTATTATCTTTATATACAGAACTATATCAAAAAAGCATGCACAAAATTATTTCATCTTTGTGCATGCTCATATTTTAATTATAACTTATGATTTTGTCAATAGAAATAAAATAAATATATTTTTCTATTTATCCTTGCTGAGCTTTTACTACATCAGCAATTTTATAGCAGATTTCTTCCAATTCTTTTTGGTCAGGGCCTTCAGCCATTACACGAATTAAAGGTTCTGTACCAGATGGACGTACTAAAATACGACCATTTTCACCTAATTGTTGTTTGCCTTCTTCAATAGAAGCTTTTATAGCTTCATTATCTTCCCAACCATCTTTAGTAGCTACTTTTACATTTACTAAAAGCTGTGGATAACTTGTCATGATTTTTGTAATTGCAGAAGCTTTATGTCTTGTACGTTTTAAATAAGATAATACTTGAAGTGCTGTAACAGGGCCATCACCAGTAGTAGAAAAATCTGTGAAGATAATATGACCAGATTGTTCTCCGCCTAAGTTATAACCATTAGCAAGCATATTTTCTAATACATATCTATCGCCTACAGCTGTGATTTCTGTACGTCCGCCATTTTCTTTAATAGCTTTATGGAAACCGATATTTGCCATAACTGTAGTAACTACAGTATTATCTTTTAATTTGCCTTTGCCCATCATATAAATAGCACAAGCTGCAATCATATGGTCGCCATCGATGAATTCACCATTTTCATCAATACATAAACATCTATCAGCATCACCATCATGAGCAATACCAATATCTGCTTTATGTTCTTTTACAGCTTCCATCAAAGATTCTAAATGTGTTGAACCGCAATTGTCGTTGATGTTGATACCGTTTGGTTTATCGTGAATTACGATTACATCTGCACCTAAACGACGTAAAATTTTTGGCATAGCTTCATAAGCTGCACCATTTGCGCAGTCTAAAACAATTTTCATACCTTCTAATTCGATATCAGTAGTTTTAGTTACAAAAGATACATATTCATCTAATAAATCATGACGATAAACTACATTACCAATTTTGTCATCTGTTGGACGATATAAATTATCATTATTTTCAATTTCATGTACTAATGCTTCGATTTCATCTTCTACGGCATCTGGTAATTTATAACCATCGCCACCAAAGAATTTGATACCATTATCATGGAATGGATTGTGAGAAGCAGAAATTACAATACCTGCATCAGCTTTATGTTTACGAGCTAAATAAGCTACAGCTGGAGTTGGCATTACACCTGTTAATACTACATTACCACCAGCAGAACAAATCCCTGCAGATAAAGCTGCTTCATACATTGGACCAGATAAGCGAGTATCTCTACCAATATAGATTGTGCAAGCTTCGCCATCTTTCTTTGTAAAATAAATAGCAGCAGCACGTCCTAAGTTATAAGCTAATTCTGGTGTTAATTCAACATTTGCCTTACCTCTAACACCGTCAGTTCCAAACATTCTAGCCATAAAATAAACCCCTCTCAATTATTCTATAATATTTTCTATATAAGCATAAGCTGCATTTACGCCATCAACGGCAGCACTCATTATACCGCCAGCGTATCCAGCACCTTCGCCTATAGGATATAACCCTCTTACATTTTCAGACATATATGTTTGTCTGTTACGAATAATTCTACATGGTGCAGAAGAACGCATTTCTACCCCAGTCATCACCACATGTTCACCTGCAAAACCTGGAATTTTCTTATCAAAATTAGGTAATGCTTCAGCCAACATCTGCGTTGTAAAATCTGGTAAACATTCGCGTAAATTGCAAATCTTTACTCCCGGTTTATACGTTGGTTCTACTAAAAAATTATCATCACTTACTTTATCTTTTAAGAAATCGCCAACCGTTTGCACTGGTGCATGATAATTTCTACCGCCACAAATATATGCCATTTCTTCATAATGACGTTGAAAAGCAATGCCATCTAAGACATTATGACCAAAATCATCTGGCGTTACATTGACGAGCAGAGCACTATTTGCAATACCAGAATTACGTTTATAATTACTCATACCATTTACAACGACTCTGCCTAACTCTGAAGCGGCAGCTACTACTTGACCACCTGGGCACATACAAAAAGAATATACACTTCTACCTTTTTGGCGATTATTATAAGTCAATGAATAATCTGCTACTGGCAATAATTCACTTTTATAATCTTCACCATATTGAGCTTTATCAATTAAATCTTGCGGATGTTCTATGCGGACACCAATTGCAAAAGGTTTTGCTTCCATGGATATTCCCTTGGAATATAACAATTCATACGTATCTCTTGCACTATGACCAATACCTAAAAACACATCACTTGCTGTGAATTTTTCTTTATGATTTATTTCAACTCCACAGATTTTATCATCTTTTATTATAAAATCTGTAACTTGTGAATTAAAGAAAATTTCTCCGCCTAAAGCTTTTATCTTCTCACGAATATTTTTTACAACAATGCGCAAAATATCTGTACCGATATGTGGTTTATGCAAATATTTTATTTCCGGTGGTGCTCCAGCTTCTACAAAAGCTTCTAACACATCTGTAATTTTACTATCATTGATACGAGTTGTTAATTTGCCATCAGAAAAAGTTCCTGCTCCACCTTCGCCAAACTGTACATTCGAATTTTCTTTTAACTGTCCACCTTGCCAAAATTTTTCAATATCTTGATGTCTAGTATCTACATCACTTCCACGTTCAAAAATAAGTGGTCTATATCCATTTTTAGCTAAAACTAAAGCCGAAAACATTCCCGCAGGGCCAAAACCAATTATTATCGGTCTAGATGTTTTACTTTTTTGACAATTAATTTTATCTGCTTTTTTTGTAGTTACAATTTCTACATTCTTGTCTTTTTTTAATCTAGCTAAAACTTTATTTTCTGCAATATTAACTTTCACATCTAATATATACACAAAATAAATGGGAGCTCCTTTATACCTTCTAGCATCAATCCCCTTACGAACAATTACCACCTCATCAATATGTTGAGGTGGTAACTTTAATCGTTTTGCAACTAAATCATTTATTGGAGATTGGTCATTAAATGGTACATTAAAATTTTTAATTCTTATCATTTAACAAACCTACTTCATCTTATTTTAACTTTATTTATTTGTTTTATTATCAGTTTTATTTTCTTTTGTTTCTATTTCTATCCATACAGTTACTTCCTGATTAGGAACATTTATATCTTCTGGCACAATTAAATTAACTGTTTGTTTCGTCGATTTTGTAACATTTGCCAAAGATATATTTTCTGTGGATAAATAAGTCATATTGCCAATAATATCAGGATTACCACTAACTTCTATTTTTTCAGGCTCTACCTTCACTGATTTTAAGATATAACCCATTGGCAAATCAGACATCAATGTCGGTTTTATATCGATAATTTTTTTGTTTAAACCTTTAGCCAAAATAATGGAAACATCTACTGTTTTAGGTAATAGTTTAACGCCTTCCACTTCTTTATCTTTATCATTAACTGCAATAAGTGGAACTGTTACACTAAAGTTTTCATTATTTCCATTTACACCAATATAACCTACTGCCGCTGTTACTTTATTTAAAATGCTAACAGGGCCTTCAATTGTTATATTCTGTAAAGACTGTTCTACACTTGCTACCACTTTGTCATCACCTGGAATACCAGATAAATTCAAGCGAACAGCTACTTCTTTTTGCTCAATTTTATCAACATTTATAGATACTTTTGTTGGACCTGCTGAAATCAATTCAAAACCACTAGGTAAAACTGTCTGTATCTGTAAATCATGAATTCCATTTTCCACACCATTTAAATCTACATAAGCTCTAAAGCTAGATGTTTCTACATTTGAAAATAGCGAACGTGGTGCACGCACTTTCAATTTTACTTCTTCAACATCTTTGGATATTTGATATCCTTCTGGTGCATTAACTATTCCAATTGGCACTGTATAAGTATTTTCAATCTGCGGATTTTGGTCATTCATTACAAAAATCCAGCAACCTATGGCAACTATAAGTGCTAAACATTTTTCTGGAAGATTTTTTCTAAAAAAACTTATCATTTTTTTTGCCTCCATTTCAAGACAGCTTCTTTTAAGGTTGTCTTTCTTGGTGAAAATATTGGCATCAAATATTGTTTTAACTGTTCAGAATCTAAATGACGATATATTCTACCTGCTTCAGCCACAGAAATTGTTCCTGTTTCTTCACTGACAATAACAACTACAGCATCACATTGTTCTGATAAACCTATAGCTGCACGATGGCGAGTTCCAAGCTCTGTGCTCAATGACCTATCATCAGTAAGTGGCAATAAACAACCTGCCGCAATCAAACGATTACCGCGTATAATGGCTGCTCCATCGTGTAGTGGAGTGTTTGGGATAAATATATTTAGCAAAAATTCAGCACTAACAATCCCATCAATTTTTATTCCACTTGCACAAATATCATTTAAACCCATATTGCGCTCAAGTACAATCAATGCTCCTGTTTTTGTAGATGATAATTTTGTAACAGCCTTATCCAATTCTGATACTAACGAACAAGCTTCTTCATAGTTCAACAGCATTGAACGTTTGAAAAATCCACCTTCACCTATATGCTCTAAAGCACGTCGTAATTCTGGTTGAAATACAATTGGCAATGCTACAAATAACAAAGTAACAATCTTTTGTAATAACCAGTTTATAACATGCAATTCAAGCCAACTAGTAATAATCGCTAAAAGTAATAATATCAATAAACCTCTTGTCAAGGTTATCGCTCGTGTATTTTCTAACATTTTATACACTCGATATAAAATAAATGCCACAATTAAAATGTCAAAGACATCTAATATGCCTATAGTTTTTATAAGACCTTCTATCTGTATCAACATATAGATTACTACTCCCATCTATATTAAGTATAAAATTTAAATATAAAAATATTCTATTTAATTATAACAGATTTTATTTATCTTTATCTATTATTAATTATTCGCATAAATTTGTAAAGTTAATTTCGCATTTATCGTATTATTTTGTATAAAAATATTGCTATCTTGTATACTTACCAATCTACTATTTAAATTCAATTGATGTAAAAAATCAACTATAGCAAAATAATCACCTTGCAATACAAGTTCTATTTCTTCCTGCTTTAAATTATCTTGTGTACTCTTATTTTTAGGCATCATTTCTATGATATTCACTGATGAATATTTTGCCATATCATTCAACTGCAATAAAAACTTTTCTTCATCTATTTCTTGCGGTATTTTTTCTGTCAATAAATTTAAATTAAAATTTATCTTTTCTCTATAACTATCTATATTTTTATTTTTTGCCATAAAATCATAATAACTTATCAATTCTTCTTGTTGTTGATTTCTTTCAATATTTAATATATCTATTTTAGAACTCACTATATTTCCTAAAAAAAATAGTATCATTATCCATAGACTAATGATACTTATGCAAATAATTAAATGTTTATAATCTTTATATTTCATTTTACCTCATCACTATCTTCATCGTAAAATCCAATAAATTATCTTCTGTATTAATCTTTATCTCTCCAATTTCACTCGTTTGGAAAAATCTTATTTCCGATAATTTCTCTTTATATACAGCTATATTTTGATAATTTCTCGCTCGTCCCTTCAGAAAAATTTCTCCATCTTTTATCTTCAAATCAGTTAAAGCTACATCATCTACTGTATTTACACCTAAATTAATTAAAATAGCATATATATTCACTGATTTTTCTTCTAAGTTCTGTACTAATTTTTGTTTATCTTTAATTAAAGCTTCTTGTTGTTTTAACTGCTCTATATCATCTATATCATTTTGTACTAAAGCTATTTCTTCTTTTATATTTTGTTCCTGTCTTTCTGCTTGATAATATTTTGTAATTGCATAACCACCTAAACAACAACTACAAGATAATAAAATAGTTATCAACAATAAATATATATTTTGCCAATTTAAATAACTCAACTGTTGTCTTTTAGGCAAAAATTCTTGATATTGTCGCTGTGAAAAACATACTAAAATTTTACTTATCACACCAAAATCTTCTATTTCCGCCAATAACTCTCTATCTATTTGTAACTCACAATTAAAAATATCACTTTGTTTTTCTATTCTATATCTTTTTATATATTCATCTTCTGCTATCGCATCTATTTTTACATCATTTTGACAAAATACACTATACAAATTAAGATTTTGCTCTTTTGCCAATTGTTGCCATAAATCCACTAAATTCTTATTGATTAAATTCACTTTTAAATTATAATTTTCTTTTTCATCTTTTAATGTATATGTATAATAATACTCCTCTAACTTTATATCTTCCTGTAACTCCCAATACAGGGCTTTTTTTATTTCCGACAAAGGCATACGAGGAAAACTATAATGTAAAATCTGCTGTTTTTGCTCAGCAAAGTTTATCACTAAATATTTTATATTTTCTCGTTCTTGTTCCTTATAAAATCTATATAAAATCTCTTGATAAAAATTAATATCTTCATTATTTTTCTGAATTTTTTCCGCATAAAAATGAATGATTTGCCATCTATCATCAGTTATTTTCTGCACTGTCAGCAAAGAAAGTTTATCTTCTTCTATATAAGCAAATATAAACTTAGCAAAATCTCTTATATATAATTTTCTTCCTATTTTCTTCAACTCTCTTTTAACGTTCCCAACGCTGTACAATGCAATCATCATCTTTCTTTTGTAAATAAATACAATTTTGATTTGTAATATCTTCTAAACTACTTTCTACAATTAATTTATATATATCTTGATTATATATCTGCATTAAATATGCTTTTATCTTTACAGATTTTTTCATCTGTTTATCCATTACTGTCTTTTCATCTACTACAATAGCCTCATCAAATTCATCTTTACCTTGTGCCTTCATGCAATCATCTTGCCATTTTTCTTTATCATATTTATATATATCAATTAAATTTAAACTCTCACTTATTGTATAATTTTTAGTCTGCATATTCATTTTTAATATTTCTAAACTATCATTTTCTGTAAGACTTAATCTATAAATATACAAAGAAAAAACAGCCATTAAACTCAAAACAATCAGCATAGAAATACTTATCATACCATCTTCTTTGTCCATGATTAAACCCTCATTTTTCTTCAATTATTTCTTCGATTAAGGCTCTACATTATCCATTATTTTTGCATTTCGCTGTAAAACCACTGTAGTGAGTTTAAATTCTTGATTAGTTCTATAAGTTTTACCAATTACATCTAACTGATATAAGTCATCGCTAATTTTACGACAACTATAACTTATATTGTCATTACCAAAATAATTTTCGCTATTTAATGGCTGTTTAGCTCGAATATTATATATATCATTATTCAATTTGGATATTTCACAACGATAAATAATCGCTCCTTCTTTGCGAAAGCCGATATATTTTTCCATATCATCAGAATTAGCTGTAGCCCTTCTTTTTGTCGCAATAATCAATGTTTCTTTATGAGCAAAATCTATTTGGTCTATGATTTCATCAGCATAAGTGATCTCTGTTGCCATGTTTTCCAAAATATTTTTCGTCTGTTCTTGCAATATCCAATTGTCAATATAGTTAAAGATACTACTGCTAATGGCTTGCACTATGACTAAAATAGCAATTATTAAACTAAAAATCAACGGTAAAATTATCAATGCATTACCTACAATAAAGCCTTGTTGTTCATTTAATAACTTCTCTTTTAATTTCTCTTTCTTGATATTCCATCTCTTCTTGATCATGATAGCGCCAGCTTATTTCAATACTAATTTCATCTATATCATCTTGAAAAATTTCTTTTTGTTTTATCATATACTTCATACCATTACATTCTATTTGATTGGGAATAATATTTTCTTTTTGTTCTTCCATAAGATTTAAATATCCTTGTGCTAAATATATCGCCGTCATTCTATAACCATTGTTCAACTGTTGATTTCTCAAAATTCCCATACAAATATATATCATTGCTACACTAGACAATATAGCCATTAAAATCAATAATTCTATATGCAAAAATCCATTTTCATCTTTATTTAAATTTTGCCATATATTCATGATGAGTCCTCATAAGAATTTATTATACGTATTCTACCCACACGATTTATCACAATATATTTTGCTGTATTTCCACTATAAATTTTTATCGTTTTATTTGGCCAACTGTTGTATAAACTATTTTGGCGAAAAACATAAAAATTAGCATTATCATCAAAATCTATTTTTATATCATCAGGCAAATAATAAATCCTTTGTGCCGTATTTTCATTTAAATTCAATATATATTTATCTCTATAAATATAGCAATGTGGTCTAAAATCACTATCTTTCATATAATGATAATTTCTTGAACACTCCTGCACATTCATCAATATACTGACTAAATTAATTGCTTCATTATTGACCTGCTGTTCTTCACTGGCAAAATCAACAAATATCACACTCTGTGTAAACAATGCTATAATCCCTGTCATTATAATTAATTCTACATACCACATTTGCAATTAACCTATAAAACTAAGCCACAAATTTAAAATATCATCAGCTTCAAAAAAAGCTATAATATTTCCTAAAATAAGCATCGGTGCAAAAGATATCTTTTCTTTTTTACTCACTTTATTTATGTTCCTTAAATAAAAATAAATAGCCACTATTCCGCCAAAAATAAAACTTACATATATCGCCACTATACATTGAGGATAATTACACCATAAGGCTAAAACTAAAGCTAATTTCAAATCTCCTGCACCCATTAATTGCTTAGGGTAAAAATATATCACACAAAAGATAATTAAATTGATTAATAATGCATAGATTATTTTTTCTAAATCTATGTTAAAAATCATTAATCGAACAACTAATATTAACCCTAAATATAATAAACTCTTATTTTTTATCTTCAAAGTCTTAAAATCTACCCAAGCAATTTTGCCTAAATACATACAAACAATCAAATCATAAATAAAACTTGCTTCCATTTTATTACTTATCTCTTTTATATTTATCTCTAATTATGAATATTATTCACTAGTATTTTTACCAAATTCCATCCTAGTCTTTCCCATAAAAGTAGCATTTGTTTTATCTGAATTTAGACTATAATTTTCTCCTGTTTCATTAGAATTCAAAACGCCATTTACATATACATCTCCAGTAGGTGCCTTTATATTTTCTACATCAATATATTCATCTAAATCACTTATATCCTGTGGTGCTCTATTATTTTGGACTTTATACATTGCTATTGCTGTATCTAAAGATTGCAAATCAGCTTGTACTCTAGATGTATTTGCCATTGCTAAAGATTCATTAAATTTCGGTAGGGCTATTGCTGTCAAAATAGCAATAATTGCTACAACAATCATCATTTCAATCAAAGTAAAACCATCTTCACTTAGTTTTAGTTGTTCAATTTTATTCATCATTTTTATCATTCTTTCCCATAATAACTAAAAATTTATAAACCAATATTATTTACCAAATCAAATAAAGGCATAATAATAGCTATAATAAATACTCCCACAATAAAGCCCACGCTTATCATCAATATCGGCTCTAATAATTGCAAACATATCTTTATTGTATTATCTAATTCTTTTTCCCAAAAACTAACTAAATAAGATAATATATCTTTTAACATACCTGTTTTTTCGCCAATATCTATGAATTCTTGTAAAATATTTATACTCAACGAAACTTTAGCAAAAGCATCAGCTAATGAAAAACCTTGCTTTACTAAATTTTGCACCGTTTTTAAATTATCTTGTACTAATATATTGTGATTGCTATTTAACATAATGTTTAAAGCTTCATCTATACTGATACCACTTCCCAATAAAAAAATTAGCTGATTAACTATATTTACTAAATAAAACTTTCGCAAGAAATCACCAAATACAGGCAATTTTAATATATATTGCAAAAAAATTAATCTTAATTTATCTTTTTGCCCTACAAAAATAATAGCTATAAAAATCATTAATAATGATGCACATAATTTTATAAAATGAGACTTTATATTTAAACCTATAGATAAAATAGTTGCTGTTAAATAAGGTAAATCAATATGCATACGTTGAAAAATATCTGCAAATGCTGGAATGACTAAAAAAATCATCAACATAATTACTATTGCTAAAACGCACAATAAAAAAACTGGATAAATACATATTTGTCTCAATTTTTGTTTTAATTCATATTCTTTGGCTAAAAAAATACCTGTGTCTTTCAATGCCTCTGCTAATAAACCTGTATGTTCTGCTATATTTATTGAACTTATTAAATACGCAGGTAAATTAAAATTTTTTTGCCAAATAGCAGATAAATTTTCACCTTCATTCAAACCTATAATTGTTTTTTCTATAAAATTTTTTATATTTTTATCACGTAAATTATTCTTAACTATTTTTAAAGCCTCTATAATATCTATTCCTGACTCTAAAATAATTGACAATTGCTGGCAAAGTAAAATCACTTGTTTATTAGTAATCTTTTCATCTTTCCCTATGCTTTTTATATATTCTTTTATACTATAGATATCATTATTGTGTATGGCTATTATCAAATATTGTTCTCGCCTTAAATAATCAATCACCTCCAATTTATTATTTGCTACTAAAGAGCCTTTTATTAAATTGCCTTGTTGATAATCTCTTGCTATATAAAAAAATTTAGTCATCATCTTAACCTATATACTTCTTTGCTATTTTTTCATCTATTAACTTAGCTTTAACTAATTTTTCTATATCATCTTGTATAAACTGCATACCATTTTGTCTATTTAATTGCATTTGCGAAATCAACTGTGATAACTGATTTTTACTAATTAAATTTTTTACTGCTGTAGTTGCCAATAAAATATCCATACAACAAACTAAATTCTCATCTATTGTTGGAATTAATTTTTGAATGATAATACTATTTAACGAACTTGCAATCTGCATACTAATAGCTTCTATCTGTTCTTGATTAAAAAAACTTTCCATGCGTATTATCGCTTCTATCACCGAAGAAGCATGTAATGTTCCTAAAACTAGATGACCTGTTTCAGCAGCATTTAAACAAGCTTTCATCGTTTCTGTGTCTCTTATTTCTCCCACCATTATCACATCTGGATCTTGTCGCATTGCCATCTTTATAGCTTCACTGAAATTTTCAAAATCTACATGGTATTCTCTTTGATGAATTAATGATTTCTTATTAATAAATACATATTCTATAGGCTCTTCTAAAGTTATGATATGCTTAGATTTATTTTGATTTATATACTCTATCATAGAAGCTAACGTCGTTGATTTTCCTGTTCCTGTAGCACCACAAATCAATATAAAACCATTATCATTATGCAAAATATCTCGCAAGACTTTTTGCTGATAAAAATTCTCTATAGGCTTTACATTATCATTTATCAATCTAATAGCCATACCATAACCTTTATAAATCATATAGATATTTATCCTAAATCTTCTATTATTAAATTCATAAGCATAATCTATCACTTTATTTTGCCTAAATAAGATTTTCTGTGTTTCATTTAATGTATTTTCTATCACTTCCCTAAAATCTTCTCTTTTAAAAAATTCATCTTCCCAAATATTTAACCTATTATTTTGGCGATAATATATATTTTTATCAGTAGTTAAATGAATATCTGACCACTTACACACTATCGCTTTTTGTAAAATTTCTAGGAACTTCATTTATTTGATATACTCCATTTAAAGTTTTCCATACTTCTTGCGCTGTAGTTATGCCCTGTAAAACTTTCATCTTTCCATCATCTAACAAAGATTTAAAATCTGTTAATCTCGCCTCTCGTTTTAAATTCACATCAACATCATCTCTACTGATTAAATATCTCATTTTTTCTGTAGGTCTTAAAATCTCTTGCAAAGCTATTTGACCTAAAAAACCTGTATAATTACAATATTTACACCCCTTTCCCTTATATAAATCCATACCTAAATAAAAATCTTTTCCTAAAAGCAATGCTTCTAAAGAATTTTCACTTGGTTTATAACTAACTTTACATTTAGGGCAAATCTTTCTCACTAATCGCTGTGAGGTCATACCTAATAAAGCAATGCTAAGCATCACAGGGCTGACTCCTAAATCAATTAATCTAGCTGGCACACCCAAAGCATTTTTAGTATGCAAAGTAGTTAATACTAAATGACCTGTCAATGCCGTAGTTATCGCTTGCTTAGCTACCACTTCATCTCTTATTTCTCCTATCATTACAATATCTGGATCTTGTCTAAGTGATGCTCTCAAAGCTACAGCAAAATCCATGCCTGCTTTTTGATTTATCTGCATCTGATTTATACCATCTAGATTTAACTCTACAGGATCTTCAATCGTAATAATATTAGTATCCAATCTATTTAAATAATTTAAACTAGCATAAAGTAAAGTAGATTTTCCAGAATTTACAGGGCCTGTTATCACAATAAGACCACTTGATGCACTTATCATATCTTTAAAATATTTTAAATTCATTTTAGAAAATCCCATTTGATTTAAATTCAACAGATTTTCTTTATTCCCCAATAGTCGCAAAACCACTTTTTCGCCAAAAAGTACAGGTATAGTAGATATCCTGATATCTATATTTTGAGCAGAAAAAATAAATTTTCCATCTTGTGGCAAACGCTTTTCTGCTATATCTAGATTACTTATCAATTTTAAATATGATATCAAAAAGTTACTGATCTTATTTGAAGCTTTATAAATCAATATCAATTTTCCATCTATTCTATAGCGAATTTGTAGATATTTTTCCTGTGGCTCTAAATGAATATCACTAGCTTGCAGTTTATAAGCATTTTCTAACAAACAATCTATAAAATCAGCTACAGGTGATTTATTACGATAACCTTGCAATATATTATGTTTGCCCTGTAATTGCAAATTTCTCATTATTTTTAATGATAATTGCTCTAAATCCTTTTCTATTTCCATTTACTTCATCTTCGTTTCTAAAATAAAAATAGATGTACAGGCCTCATCTCAATCTCACCCATACATCTATGTTCATAGCGGTCTAAACAAACCTTTATTTATTTTTATTCAAATAATCATGTAACGTTTTCACCATGATATCCACATTTATATCTTTATCAGTCCATAAATGAAGTGCTGCTACTCCTTGTTCAGCTAACATTCTTTCACCGTTTAATATTTTATGCCCATATTCTTTGGCTTCTTGTAAAAATTTTGTTTCGGCAGGGATATATACAATATCATAAACAAACGCAGATTTTTTTACACTTTCCCAATCAACAGGTGGTTTACTATCAATATTGCCTTCCATTCCTAACGGAGTAGTATTTACTAATAAATCAGCTTGAGCTAAATATTGTTTAAATTCTTCACTATGCCAATCGCACACTTTTATATCAACTAAATCATTAAAATCATTTGCTAATAATTGTGCTTTTGCTAGATTTCTAACGGCTAAGATGATATTTTTTATCCCTTGTTTAATCAAGCCACAAACAACTGCTCTACAAGCTCCACCAGCTCCTAAAATCACAGCTGTTTTATCTTTTATTTCCACATTTTCCTTTAGTAATGGATTGATAAAACCAATAGCATCTGTATTATATCCATATAATTTACCATCTTTTATATGTACAGTATTTACAGCTCCTATTAATTTTGCCATCTCATCTATTTCATCTAAATACTGCATGATATTTACTTTATGCGGAATAGTTACATTAAATCCAGTAAAATTTAATGCTTTTAACCCTATTACTGCTTTTTCTAAATCCTCTGGAGCTATCGGCATAGCAATATATGCATAATCAATACCTGCTTCTTGTATAGCTGTATTTTGAATAACTGGCGATAATGAATGTTTTATAGGATAACCGATTACTCCTAAATTTTTTGTTTTTCCTGTAAATACCATAATTTCGCTTCCTTTACTTTAATTTTAAATTTTTTCTTGTAAATTAAAGTTATTACGATATTGAACGGCTTCTGCTATATGTTTATCTTCTATATATTCACTATTATCTAAATCAGCTATAGTCTGTGCCACTTTAATAATCCTATCGTAAGCTCTAGCACTCAATCTCATCTGTTCAAAAACAAGACCTAACATATCTTGTGCCTTAGCTGTTAATTTACAATATGATTTTATCATAGCATGTGACATTTGAGCATTACAAACTATTTTGGCTTGAGCAAATCTTTTTAATTGTATCTGCCTTGCTTGTTCAACGCGTTGGCGTATCTGCTCTGAAGACTCTGCTTTTTTATCTGTTACAAAGTCTTTATATTCCACTCGTGGCACTTGAATTTGTATATCAATTCTATCAAGCAGTGGCCCTGATATTTTCTTTGTATAGCGTTTTATTTCATAATCACTACAAGTACAATTGCGTGTATTATCATATTTATAACCACAAGGGCAAGGATTCATAGAAGCTACTAAAATCATTCGTGAAGGAAATTTTAAAGAAGCATTTACCCTTGTTATCATGACTTCTCCATCCTCTAATGGTTGTCTTAATGCTTCCAAACTAGATTTACTAAATTCTGGTAATTCATCTAAAAACAAAACACCATTATGACTTAAAGTTACTTCTCCAGGTTTTGGTATAGTACCGCCACCAATGATACCAGCACTAGAAATTGTATGATGTGGACTGCGAAAAGGTCTTTTCGTTACCAATCCACTATCTCTTGATAACAATCCAGCTATACTATAAATTTTAGTTACTTCCAAAGCCTCTTGATATGTCATTTGCGGTAAAATTGTCGCCAAGCGTTTGGCAAGCATTGTCTTCCCTGTTCCTGGTGCTCCCACCATCAATACATTATGACCACCTGCTGCCGCTATTTCCAAAGCTTTTTTCGCTAAAAATTGCCCTTGCACATCAGCAAAATCTTCTTTGAATTGCATATCTTGAGATAATCTCTTTTGTCTTTTTGCTGGTTTTAACTTTATCTTTCCTTGTAAAAAATCTATTAGTTCTGACAATGTCGCTATAGCATATACTTCAATACCTTCTACCAACAAAGCCTCTTGTTCATTACCTTTAGCTACAAAAAATTTTTTAAACTTAAGCTCTTTACATAAAATAGCCATGGACAAAATTCCTATTATTGTTTTTACTTGACCATCTAAAGATAATTCAGCAGCTAATAAACTATCACTACAACAATCCTTAGGTAAAAATCCATATGCTTCCAAAAGTGCTATAGCTATCGGTAAATCTAAAGATGAACCATTTTTGCGCAAATCGGCAGGAGCTAAATTTATCGTTACTTTCTTAGGCACTAAATTGACATTTGTATTTCTAATAGCAGGTCGAACTCTTTCTTTAGCTTCTTTTACTGCAACATCTGCTAAACCTACTATTTCAAATTTTGGCAATCCATTTGCTACATCAGCTTCAACTTCTATGAGTACACCATCTATACCTAGTGTTGTTGCCCCATAAGTTTTTGCAAACATAAAATCACCCCATAATATTTTGGGGTGATTTATCAATATCCTTTATATGCAATTTGTTATTAATAAATTATCCCAAATAAAATTTAAACTTCACTTGGTCCTGTCCAACGTTCAAATAAATCATTATCTACATTTAAAGTATCACATATTTTACCTACCAACATATCAACTAATTCTTCAATAGTTTGTGGTCGATGATAAAAACCTGGACATGCTGGCACTATCCTTGCACCTGCATGTGATAATTTCAACATATTTTCTAAATGAATAGCATGTACTGGTGTTTCTCTTGTTACTAAAACGAGCTTACGACCTTCTTTTAAAGTTACGTCAGCTGCTCTAGTGAGTAAGTTTCCAGCAATGCCATTTGCTAAAGACCCTAAAGTCTTCATGGAACACGGTACAATAACCATTGATTCACAAGGAAAAGAACCACTTGCTATTGCACTATCAATTCGATTTACATCATAAATCTTATGAACCATTTGTGTCAATTGAACCATAGTTAAACCACATTCATACTCTAATACTTCAAGCCCTGCTTTTGAAGCCACAAAATGTACTTCAATTCCACTATCAGCAAGGACTTGTATCAATCTATAAGCATAAGTCGCACCACTTGCCCCTGATACACCAACAATAATACGTCTTTTTCGCTCAAAACCCTTTGTTTTCAAAGCTCAAACGCTCCTTTCAAATGATTAAAATTCACCTTATTATCATCATAGTGAAATACCTCTATTATATCAAATCTATAATCAAATTCTGCATTAAAATTATCATTTATATATAATTGAGCCGTTTTCATGATTTTTTGTTGTTTTTTATAATCCACAAATTCAGCAGGAAATCCAAATGCAGTATTTTTTCTAGTCTTTACTTCAACAAAAATAATTGTATTTTGCTTTCTTGCTATAATATCTATTTCACCAAATCTACTATGATAATTTCTCGCCAATATTGTATAATTTTTTGCCTTTAAAAACTCTACAGCCTTATTTTCTCCCCATAAGCCCATATTTTTCATACAAATACCTTATTTCTGCATCACCATTGATTTTATTGGCTCAAATGATTTTCGATGAATTTCACATGGTCCATACTTTCTTAAAGCTTCTAAATGTTCACTTGTTCCATACCCTTTATTTTTAGCAAAACCATATTGTGGATAAATCTTATCAAATTCATTCATCATTCTATCTCTTTCCACTTTAGCGACAATGGAAGCTGCTGCAATCGAAGCAGATTTTGCATCACCTTTAATTATTGATTGATGATAGATATCCAAACTTTCTAAAGGCATAGCGTCAATTAATACTGCATCAGGTTTAGGATTTAATCCATAAATAGCCTCATACATACCATTCATTGCAGCTTGATAAATATTTACTCTATCTATAGTTTTTTCATCGATAATCGCTCTATTTACAGCTATCGCATTTTTCATGATGATATCATAAATTTTTTCACGTGTTGCCTCGGATAATTTCTTGGAATCATTTATTTTCTCAATAAAAAAATTCTCCGGCAAAATAACACTAGCTACTACTACAGGCCCAGCGAGCGGTCCTCTACCCACTTCATCTACGCCAGCAATTAATTTATAACCATTAGCTCTACATCCATTTTCAAAAGTATATAAATTAGCCACTCGCTGACGTTCTTTCATTTCTCGTTGATAACTTTTATATATACTTTGTACACCTTTACGGGCATCATTTTTTATCGCTGTCAATAATTCGTCATTACACTCTTTAACCATTAAATCTTTTATCTGTTTTATAGACAATTTTTCAATATTCATATGCTCACCTACTTAAATAAAAATTATATTTATTTTAAAATTATATCATAACGGATTTAACTATAAATGCCGAAATTTATTATAAAAAATATTTATAGATTGCAAGAATTGTCTGAATTAAATAATTTTCAGATTTTGATATACAAATAAACAAATTTTATGCTATAATAGTCTTGAAATTTAAATTTTGTCTATGGAGGTTTTTTTAATGCCATTAGTAACAACAAAAGAAATGTTTAAAAAAGCGTATGAAGGCCATTATGCTATTGGTGCATTCAACGTAAATAATATGGAAATCGTTCAGGGTATCACTGAAGCTGCTAAAGAATTAAACGCTCCTTTAATTCTTCAGTGCTCCGCTGGTGCTAGAAAATATGCTAAACATCAATACCTTGTACATCTTGTACAGGCTGCTATTGAAGACACTGGTCTTCCAATCGCTTTACACCTCGACCATGGTGCAGATTTCGAAACTTGCAAATCTTGTATTGATGGCGGTTTCACTTCCGTTATGTTCGACGGTTCCCACTACAGCTTCAAAGAAAATATTGAAAAAACAAAAGAAGTTGTTGAATATGCTCACGCTCATGGCGTAGTAGTAGAAGCAGAACTTGGTCAGTTAGCTGGTATCGAAGATGATGTTAAAGTAGCTGCTCATGAAGCTCATTACACTGATCCTAACGAAGTTGAAGAATTCGTTAAAGAAACAGGTGTTGACTCCTTAGCTATCGCTATCGGAACTAGCCATGGTGCTTACAAATTCACTCCTGACCAATGCACAAGAAATGAACAAGGCATTTTAGTACCACCTCCACTTCGTTTCGACATTCTTGAAGAGGTTGCTAAACGTCTTCCTAACTTCCCAATCGTTTTACATGGTGCTTCTTCCGTTCCTCAAGATTTCGTTAAAATTATCAACGAAAATGGCGGTCATATGCCAGATGCTGTTGGTGTTCCTGAAGACCAACTTCGCAAAGCTGCTTCCATGGCTGTTTGCAAAATCAACATCGACTCCGACCTTCGTCTTGCAATGACTGCAGGTATTCGTAAACACTTCAACGATCATCCTGATCATTTTGACCCACGTCAATATGTTGCTGACGGTAGAACTAACATCAAAGCAATCGTTTCTCACAAAATTAAAGAAGTTCTTGGTTGCGACGGTAAAGCTTAATTTTAAATTAAATTTCGCTTAATAAATAGCAACAAATATAAAAGCTCTCTTTACAGAAAAACTACTGTATAGTAAACTATTTTTGTAAAGAGAGCGTTTTTTATTATTAGGAGGTAAAAAATTGAGCACAATTCATGAAATGGTTCTTGTTATTGACTTTGGCGGTCAATATAACCAATTAATTGCACGTCGTGTTAGAGAATGCGGTGTTTACTGTGAAATTGTTCCTTATGATTATACAGTAGAAAAAATTAAAGCTAAAAATCCACAAGCTATTATTTTCACTGGTGGTCCTAGCAGTGTTTACGCTGACAATACACCACAGGCTGATCCAAAAATCTTTGAACTTGGTATCCCTGTACTTGGTATTTGCTATGGTCATCAGTTCACAGCTCATAATCTCGGTGGTAGCGTAGCTCATGCTGAAGCTGGCGAATATGGTAAAATGGACATCACTCTTGATACTACTAGCGTTTTATTCGATGGTATCAATGCTGATGAAATTTGCTGGATGAGCCATCGCGACTATGTAGAAAAAGTTCCAGAAGGTTTCAAAGCTATTGCTCATACTAAGCATACTCCTGTTGCTGCTATGTGCGATGACAGTCGTAAATTATATGGTGTACAATTCCACCCAGAAGTTGAACATACTCCATTTGGTCAGCAGATGATGAAAAACTTCTTATTCAAAATCTGTGGCTTAAAAGGCGATTGGACTATGAGTTCTTTTGCTCAAAGCAAAATTGCAGAAATCAAACAAATCGTTGGCGACAAAAAAGTATTATGCGCTTTAAGTGGCGGTGTTGATTCTTCTGTTGCTGCTGTTTTAGTTCACAAAGCTGTAGGCAAACAATTAACTTGCGTATTCGTTGACCACGGTTTACTCCGTAAAGATGAAGGTGATCAAGTAGAAACTATCTTCCGTAAACAATTCGATATGAACCTTATCCGTGTTGATGCTAAAGACCGTTTCTTAGGTAAATTAGCTGGCGTTTCTGATCCTGAAAGAAAACGTAAAATCATCGGTGAAGAATTCATTCGTGTATTTGAAGCTGAAGCTAATAAACTTGGCAAAATTGATTTCCTTGTTCAAGGTACAATCTATCCAGATATTGTTGAAAGTGGTACAAAAACTTCTGCAACAATTAAGAGCCATCACAACGTTGGCGGTCTTCCTGAAGATATTCAATTCGATCTTATCGAACCACTTCGCGAACTCTTCAAAGATGAAGTTCGTGCAGTAGGTGAAGAACTCGGCATTCCTCATGACCTCGTATGGCGTCAACCATTCCCAGGTCCTGGTCTTGCTATCCGCGTTCTCGGCGAAGTAACTGAAGAAAAACTTGCTGTTGTTCGTGAAGCAGATGCTATCTTCCGTGAAGAAGTAGCTAAAGCTGGTCTTTCCGAAAAAATTTGGCAGTATTTCGCTTGTCTTCCAAACATCCGCTCTGTAGGTGTTATGGGTGATAGCCGTACTTATTGCCACACTGTAGCACTTCGTGCTGTTACAAGTAGCGATGCTATGACTTCTGAATGGGCAAGAATTCCATATGAAGTATTAGACACAGTTTCTCGTAGAATTGTAAACGAAGTACCTGGTGTAAACAGAATAGTTTATGATATAACTTCTAAACCACCAGCTACAATTGAATGGGAATAAGATAAAAAATATAGCTAAGTCCTTATTTGAGGACTTAGCTTTTTTATTGAATAAAATATTATTTTATTTAAAATAGTGTTTCTTTAAAATTTCATCTGCTACTTGTACACAATCTTCACAAGATAAAATTTTATTCTTCTCCATATTTTTCAAATCTCTACAATATATTGAACCACATTTTTCTTTAAATAATTTTGCTACTTCCTGAAATTTATTATATGTATCAAATTTACTTTTCAATGGTAAATGTTTATCACCTGCACTATTAGCTAGACTTATTACTAAAAACATGCCTGTAACAGCTCCACAAGTATCTCTTAATCCTCCCATGCCAGAATCAAATCCTTCTGTTAATTTAAATGCTACATATTCTGACAAGCCTAATTCTTCACAATAAGCACAAACAATAGCTTGACAACAATTATAATTATTATCTATAAAATTTTCCATTACTTTATTTTTCACAAAAAGTCATCACCATTCTTAAAAATATGTATTTATTATACTTATTTGTATTTATATTTTATAGATAAAATAATGCACAATATTTGTTAAAAAATGCTTTTTTTCTTTTCAATACTCACCTTTATAGGTTATAATTATATACATTATGCTTAGAAAGGTTTTTATCATTATGAAAAATTTCTTTATTGAGTTTAAAAAATTTGCTTTTAAAGGTAATATGCTTGATTTAGCAGTTGGTATGATTATTGGTACTGCTTTTACAGGGCTTGTAAATTCCATTGTAAAAAATTTAATCATGCCTATAATCAGTATTTTTACTGGCGGTATTGATTTCAACAATATGTATCTGCCACTTAGTAAGGCGACTTTCATACTTGCTGAAAAAGGTGCTGACCTTGAAACAGCTAAAAAAGCTGGTGCAGTTTTTGCTTATGGTGCCTTTTTAACAGATTTTCTCCAATTTTTAATTTTGGCTTTCGTAGTCTTTTGTTTAATTAGACAGCTAAACAAATTAATTCCTATTCCTAAAGAACCGCCAAAAACAAAAATCTGCCCATTTTGTAAATCTGAAATTCCTCATGAAGCCACTAAATGCGCTCATTGTACCTCTGACTTACCAACAACTTAAATATACAAAAAGAAAGCATAGTCTAATCAAAACGATTAAACTATGCTTTTTTATTATTTCTGCCACTGATAAATTACAGCTTCATATGGTCTTAAATGACCTTTTGTCAAATCTGTTATCGTATCTTCATAATTACTGATTAAAATTTTTCCTGTGCCTTCTAAGTTAAAATCAACTTCTTTATCATAAAAATTACATATTATAAGCCAAGTTTTATCTTCATATTTTCTTGTATAAGCAAAAATATTTTTATCTTCGGCTAATAATAAATCATATTCACCATAAATCATAATAGGATTTTCTTTACGCATCTTAATCAATTTTTGATAACAATAAAAAATTGAATTCTTATCGGCTAAAGCTTTTTCTACATTTATATCTACGTAATTGCGATTTACTCTATACCATGGTTTAACCTTGCTAAAGCCAGCATATACATCACTATTCCACTGCATAGGAGTTCTTGCATTATCTCTAGCTTTAGCACGCAAAGATTTTAATATTTCTTCTTTAGGTATATTATTAGCCATTCTTTCTTTATATGCATTCACAGATTCAATATCGGCAAAATCAGCTAAATCATTAAACTCAATATTAGTCATGCCGATTTCTTCGCCTTGATAAATATATGGTGTTCCCTGCATACCATGAAGTAATATCGCCAACATTTTTGCAGACTGCGCGCGATATTCTTTGTCATTACCCCAACGAGATACAATTCTTGGTAAATCATGATTATTCCAAAATAAACTATTCCAACCTTTGCCATTTAATTCTTTTTGCCACTTAGTAAATACTTTTTTCAACTCAATTAAATCAAGCTTTTTCAAGTTCCATTTATCCGAGCCTTCTTGGTCAAGCATAATATGTTCAAATTGAAATACCATACTTAATTCATGTCTATCTGGACTGGAAAATAACTGTGCTATCTGCGGATTTGCTCCCCAACATTCACCCACTGTCAATAAATCTTTGCCTTGCAAAGTTTCTTTATGCATTTCTTGAATATATTCATGCAATTTAGGCCCATTTTCTTTGATTTTTAAATCTGGAACTTTACCAATCATATCAATAACGTCCATTCTAAAACCACCAACACCTAAATCGATCCAAAAATTCATCATCTGCCAAATATCTTTACGCATATCTTTATTTTCCCAATTTAAATCTGGCTGTCTCTTACTAAAAAAATGCAGATAATATTCTTGAGATGTTTCATCATATGCCCATGCTGAGCCACCAAAACAGGACAATAAATCATTTGGTGGATTGTTGTTCTCACCTTTTCGCCAAATATAATAATCACGGTATTTGCTATTTTTATTTATCTTTGCTTCTATAAACCATTTATGTTCATCTGAAGTATGATTTACCACTAAATCCATGATTATTTTTATATGATGTGCTTTAGCTTCTTTTAATAAAGCTTTCATTTCATCTAATGTCCCAAACTCTGGGGAAATATCATAATAATCAGAGATATCATAGCCATTATCATCATTAGGTGAACAATATACAGGGCTTAGCCAAATTACTTCTATACCTAATTTTTCCAAATAATCCAATTTAGAGCGAATACCATTGATATCACCAATACCATCATTATTGCTATCACAAAAACTACGAGGATAAATTTGATAAACAACAGATTTTTGCCACCATTTTGTTTCCATAAAAATCACCTTTTATTATTTATTTGTTTTATTATATTATAATATTATAAGACTAAATTAAATTTGAGGTTAATTATTATGGAAAATTCTCATGTACTCCAAATAACAGAACGCCATTTTTCTGATTTATACTTATGTTTTTGTGGCTTAGCTAAATGTGAGCCTAATCACAGCTTTGGCCCTGGTATCCGCGATAATTATATCATTCACTATATAACTAAAGGCAAAGGAAAATATTATGTAAATAACGCTTGCTATGAATTATCTCAAGGTCAAGGATTTTTAGTTGAACCTCATTTGCAAGTATTTTATCAAGCTGATAAAGATGACCCATGGCAATATCTTTGGATTGGTTTTAATGGTACTAAAGCTATTCAATATTTAAATGATATCGGTCTTAGTTCCAATCATCTAACATTTCAATGTAATTATAGTGAAGAATTAAAACAAATTGTGCATAATATGTTAAAAAATAATAACTTTGCCACAAGCAATCAATTTTTGCTAGAAAGTCTATTATATTCTTTCTTCTCTATCTTAAGTAAAGATATAAAAACTATATTGCCGACTAATGACAACAATAATCTATATGTAAAAAAAGCCATTGAATTTATCGAAAATAACTACACTAATAATTTAAAAATCACTGATATTGCTAAATATGTTTGCATCACTAGAAATTACCTCTATTTATTATTTCGCAAACATTTAAATATTTCTCCCCAAGAATATTTAGCTAATTATCGCATAACTCGTGCTGAACAATTATTAAATACAACTACACTATCCATTGAAACTATATCTAATTCTTGTGGCTATCAAGACCCTTTAGTATTTGCTAAAGCCTTTAAAGCCAAAAAAGGTTTTACGCCTTCACAGTATCGCAAAAGTTTTTCTCCTAAAATATCTTTTAATAAACCTGTAAATAGAATGAAATAAAAACTATAAGTATTGCTCTTATAGTTTTTATTTAACATTTAAACTGATTTACTTAACAACACCATCTTTATTTTCATAAAATTCTCATATATAATAATTTATAGATATTAATTACGAAAAGCCATAAATTCATATATTTATAAAGGAGCGTTTTTTAAGATGAAAATTTTATTTAATGAACAAAGCCGTACTTTTCATTTAACTAATGATAAAATTAGTTACATTATGACTGTACTTCCTAATGGTCATCTAAGCCAAGTATATTTTGGTAAAAAAGTACATGACAAAGCAGATTTTTCCTATTTAATTCAATCTTGTGCTCGTCCAACAACTTCCTATATTTCTGAAGAATTCCATAATATTATATCTTTGAGCCATATTCGTCAAGAATATCCTGTTTATGGTACTTCTGATTATCGTCAGCCTGCTATTGAAATTTGCCAGACAAACGGTAGTAAAATTTCTGACTTCCATTATCAAAGTCATTCTATCAGCAAAGGCAAACCAAAACTTGAAAATTTACCTGCTACTTACACAGAAAATGATGATGAAGCTCTCACTTTAACTATTCATTTACAAGACCCTGTAACTTTAGTTGAAATAGATTTACTCTATACTATTTTTGCTCAAAATGGCATTATCGCTCGCAGTGCTAAAATCTACAATCAGGGTAAAGATGATGTTCATTTAACAACAGCTATGAGCCTTTGTCTTGATTTACCTGATTGCGATTATGAATGGCTTCAATTCTCTGGTACATGGTCTAGAGAACGTCATTTAAAAGTACGTAAATTAGAACAAGGCATCACTGCTATTAATTCCACTCGTGGTCATTCTTCCCATGAACACAATCCATTTATCATTTTAAAACGACCTACTACAGATGAAAATAAAGGGGAAGCTATTGGTTTTAGCTTAATCTATAGCGGTAACTTCTTAGCTCAAGCAGAAGTTGATACTCATGATGTTACACGCGTTTTAATGGGTATTAATCCAACTACATTTGATTGGAAATTAGAACCAAATACATCTTTTCAAACTCCAGAAGCTGTAATGATTTATACTGATAACGGCTTAAATAATTTAAGTCAATCTTTCCATAAATTATTCCAAAAACGCCTTGCTCGTGGCTATTGGAGAGATAAAGCTAGACCTATTTTAATCAATAACTGGGAAGCTACTTATTTCGATTTCAATGAAGATAAACTCGTAACTATCGCTAGCAAAGCTAAAGAATGTGGCGTAGAATTATTCGTATTAGATGATGGCTGGTTTGGCAAACGCACTTCCGATTATGCAGGTCTTGGCGATTGGTATCCAAATACTGACCGCTTACCAAATGGCATCAAAGGTCTTGCAGAAAGAATTGAAAATCTCGGCATGAAATTTGGTCTTTGGATTGAACCAGAAATGACTAATATGGATTCTGACCTCTATCGCAATCATCCTGATTGGATTTTACATGTACCAAATAGAAATTCTTGTGAATGTCGTCATCAATATGTATTAGATTATTCACGTAAAGAAGTTGTAGATTATATTTACAATATGCTTGCTAAAATCTTACGTGAAGCAAAAGTTTCTTATATAAAATGGGATATGAACCGCAGTATTACAGAATGTTATTCTGTCGCACTTCCTGCTGATAGACAAGGAGAAGTATTCCATCGTTATATCTTAGGTGTATATGATTTATATGAACGCTTAACTTCTGAATTTCCTCATATTCTCTTTGAATCTTGTGCTAGTGGTGGTGCTAGATTTGACCCAGGTCTTTTATATTATGCTCCACAAGGCTGGGCAAGTGATGACTCTGATGCTATTGAACGTTTAAAAATCCAATATGGTACATCTTTTGCTTATCCTATCAGCTCCATCGGCAGTCATGTTTCTGTTACTCCTAACCATCAAGTATATCGTTTAACACCTCTTCATACTAGAGCAAACGTTGCTTACTTTGGTACTTTTGGCTATGAGCTTGATTTAAATAAATTAACTCCAGCTGAACAAGAAGAAGTAAAAGAACAAATTAAATTCATGAAAGAATATCGTGAAGTTTTCCAATTTGGCACATTCTATCGTTTGAGCAGTCCTTTTGAAAATAATGTAACTGCTTGGATGGTAGTAAGCGAAGATAAAGAAACTGCTATTGTTGGTTGGTATCGTGTATTAAATGGTATCAATTTACCATATAGCAGAATTTATCTCCAAGGCTTAAATCCTGATTTTTGCTATAAACAAAATATTGATGGCAATTGTTATTATGGTGATGAACTCATGAATATCGGTCTTGTAATTGATGATCCTAGCGCAGGTCAGGTATCTAGTGATATGCCTACAAGCTGTGATTTCGACTCTAAAGTTTATGTATTAAAAGCAACAAATAAATAAAATTTTAAGGCTTAGCTTTTCTTTTGATTAGCTAAGCCTTTTATTTATATTATCTTTTTTTATTTATCATTTAAGTATTCCTTTATAAGTTTATTTTTTTTATAATAATAATAAATTATATATTTTAGGAGGGTATACTTATGTCTTTTAACAAACAATTAAATTGGGCTGTTCTAGGTACTGGTGTAATTGCCAATGAAATGGCTCAAGCGCTACAAAACATGGGCAAAAAATTATATGCTGTTGGCAATCGTACACATAGTAAAGCCATCGATTTTGCTAAAAAATATGGCATCGAAAAAGTTTACGATGATTTTCAAGATATCTTCACTGATCCTGATGTAGATATTATTTATTTGACAACTCCACATAATACACATTATCCATTCATGAAAAAAGCTTTAGAAAATCACAAACATTTATTTGTAGAAAAGTCCATTACTTTAAATAGTCGTGAATTAAATGAATGTGTTAAACTAGCTCAAGAAAATAATTTAATTTTAGCTGAAGCTATGACTATTTGGCATATGCCTATTTATAAACAATTATGGGAAATGATACATAATAATGAATTTGGTAAAGTACAGATGATTACTGTAAACTTTGGTAGTTTCAAAGATTATGATATGACTAACAGATTTTTCAATAAAAATTTAGCTGGTGGTGCTTTGCTCGATATCGGTGTATATGCGCTTAGTCTCACACGCAGTTTTATGCAAAGTAAACCAACAAAAATTTTAAGTCAAATGCTTCCTGCACCTACTGGCGTTGATGAACAAGCTACTATTTTATTGATGAATGAAGATAATCAGATGGCAACAATTGCTTTATCACTTCATTCTAAACAACCAAAACGAGCTATGATTAGCTGTAAAAAAGCTTATATTGAAATTATGGAATTCCCTCGTGCTAATAAAGCAGTAATTACAGATGCTGTTACAGGCGAAAAACAAGAAATCATCGTAGGTGATACGAAGAAAGCACTTCAATATGAAATGGAAGATATGGAAAAAGCCATTTTAGAAGAAGAAACTGATCTTTTACAATTTACTTATACTCAAGATGTTATGGATATCATGACTAAATTGCGCCGTGAATGGAATTTAGTTTATCCAGAAGAAATATAATATTTCATCAAAATAAATCTACAAAATAAAAGAGGTTCTATGTCTACATTTGCTAGTGATACATCAAAACGCAGTTTAAAAAACTGGATTATTGCACTTAGTATTTTATTACTTGGTTTAATCATTGCCCATTTGGGGATTTCTTTATTTTTATTATCCGAACTTGGTACTGATACCTTCACTGTATTTATTCAGGGGCTTGCTCGAACATTTAATCTATCTGTAGGTACTTTTCACGTCATTGTCTTATGTATCTTATTGGTCGTTATGCTTCTAACTACTAAAGGATATGTAAAACCTGGTACTATTTTATGCGCTTTTTGTGGTGGTCCTATCATTGATTTTTTCACATGGCTTTTAGGCGATTTTATCAATGCTGATTCCACCTTGCCATGGCGTATTTTAGGTATGATTTTAGGGTGCGTTATCTTATCTATCGGCATGTCCATAGTCATCAAAAGCAACGCTGGTACTGGCCCTAATGATTTGATAGCCATTATCTTAACTGATAAATTACAAAAATTTCAATTCCGCTGGGTACGTATGACTTGTGATTTATTTTTTGTTATTTTAGGCTACATCTTAGGTGGTACTGTTGGTGTAGGTACAGTCATAGCTGCTTTTTTAACTGGCCCACTTGTGCAGTTTTGGCTTCCTAAAAGCGAATTTTTAATTAAACAAGTTTTAAAAGAGTCAGTACCACACGTAAAACGTGTGGCTTGCACAAGCCTATAAGGCTTTTAACA